>Ga0193696_1000575_pt1 | contig 12344 bp, 15 predicted proteins | sample L3m1metaG_FD_145074 | JGI IMG/M metagenome (GOLD analysis project Ga0193696, IMG submission 145074) | Soil microbial communities from a riparian zone of the East river system, Colorado, United States - L3m1 | ecosystem: Environmental > Terrestrial > Soil > Riparian zone | place: USA: East River... | reverse complement strand
CACATAGCAGACCGTCTTTCGCGCGCGGCGTCAGTCGCCGTCCTGCTTGATACACGGCGAACTGGATGCTCGATGAGCCAGCGTTGATCGCCGGGACGAAGGCGGGAGTGGCTGCCATTCGTTCCACCGTATCCCTGAGAGGACCCCAACCGCAATGCGCACGTTGTCACTGGCGACGCCGCCGCTGGCATTGTGAGTGCGGCTTCCGAGACGGACGCGGACGTCATCGTGATGGGTGTTACTTCGCGTACATGGCTCGGTCGCGCGCGTTGGGCTCGACGCTTGGCCGCGTTCTGCGCCGCGCTGAGGTGCCGGTTCTGGTCATACCGGTGGTGGGCGGTGCAGAAGAACGGTCCGAAGACGCGGACGGCCAAGACGTGATGGCCGGCGTCCGGTCACAGTTTGGGATCGAGCGAATCGCAGCGTGAGGTTAGCCAGGGGTGCTCACCGTGAGCACTGGGCAAGGAGCGCCACGAACCACCCGCCTTTCAGCCCCACGGCGAGCGATCACGGTCGCGGTGCTGCGCGCGAAGCGGACCGCTCTTCGCTCTGCTTCGTATCCGCTGGGGCGTCCTGCACGTGCGCTTCGACCATCCAGAGGGACTTGTCCACACCGCGCGAGATCTCGGTGAACAGGTCGGCCGTGTCAGCGTCGTTCAACGCCGTCGCATCATCGATGGCTTTACGTGCGCCGCGACCGAATGTCGCGAGCGCATCCTGCATCGCCCGAACGTGAGCCCGCCAGTCACCGACGTCGAGCGGGTATTCCCGGAGCTGTGACTGCTCTGACACGGCCTGTAGTGTTCCCCGCGCAATTCCACCGAGGGCGACGGCCCGCTCGGCGATCAGGTCCGAGTACTCGGCTGACTGTGCAGCTACCCGATCGAATAGCTCGTGCAAGCCAACGAAGTTTGGCCCTTTGATATTCCAGTGCGCCTGCTTCGCCTGCAACTGCAGATCGATTGCATCGGCGAGGTGCTCGTTGAGCACTTCGACGGCCGAGCGACGTGTCGTCGATGCCAGGTCGTTACTCGTCTCGTACATTGGTTCCTCCTGCGTGCTCAGGCGTCACGTCGGCAGATTCCGAACTGACATCTGCCGCTCCCTTCCCCCAACTCTCGAAGCGTTGCGATCGCATGTCCCTTCCGATCTGTTCCACGTCGCGGGGCAGCCGCTACAGGCGGCGGGTACTCCCCGCGCCGGCCGCCTTGAGCCGCGACACACTTCATTAGCGTGCCGAACGCAGTCCGCTGCCGTCCCTTTTTGGACATCCCGGGCGCCGCACACGAGCCATGCTGAAGCGAGGGAGAAGCCGGGAAGTACCTCGCTCGCGGACATGCATCACCTCATGTGTACCGGCAGCGGTACGTCGGGAGCCGGTTCGACCGGGAAGTCCCGCAGCCGATCGCGGGCCGTTTTTCCGGGAGGTCAGGCGCTCACATCACTGCCCCGGTTGGAGACTGGCGTCGCGAGTAGAACGACCTTACGTATGCCACCTATCGTTTTCTGTCCCAAAAGAGACACCTCGACCAGCTCCGTCCACATAGGCTGGGCCCAGAATGCTTGACCCAAAGATTTACCCAACGACGGACTGGGCGGGCCTCGACATTTTTCGCTTGGACGAGGATGGACAACGCACGTGAAACGTCTCCCTGATACTCACGAACGAGACAGGCCGAATCAGCAGGACGATCAGCCACAGGACGTCGACACGGACGAAAGCGAAATCGACCAAATTCTCGCCGACTCGTTCCCTGCTAGTGACGTGCCGCCATGGACGCTTGGTGTGACGTCGACTGGCCCAAGAAGCGTCCGAAAACGTAAAGGACAGCGGGGCTGATCGGTCAGGAGGTATCGGTGTGACAACGATCGCGAAGATTCTGTGCGCAATCGATCTCACGAAGGCAAGCCATAACGCCTTCGATCGAGCGCTCAGCATTGCTCGTGTGAGCAAGGCCAAGCTTTACATTCTTCACGCGGTGCCGGCCAACTATCCGTTTTCACGGCACCAGAGCAGACGTCTCGAATTCCTGACCAGCCTACGGCAACGTGCCGAGCACGAAGGCGTTGCGGTTAGAACCGTCGAGCAACACGGCGACCCCGCAGGTGTGATCGTGCTGCATGCCAATTCGAGGAAAGCTGATCTCGTCGTCCTAGGCTCCAACCGGCGGCGCGGCTGGCGCCGTTTTCGAGAAGGTTCGGTCGGAGAACGTGTGCTCCGCCGTGCGGCTTGGGCAGTGCTGATCGTCCCGTGGGATGCTCCTACAGGAAGACGCGATCGAACGACTTCGAGCGCATCGTCTTCACGGCCCCATCGTGGTCTGGCAACACTCGTGCCTTCGAATCCCCCGTAGGGCCCTTCAGTGCGTTGCCATTCCATTCCACGCACGGTCGCGGCTATCAACGCAACGCGGAGGGAACAAGAAGGTTCGAGATGAGCATCGCGGGCAAGGTGGCACTGGTCACCGGCGGCGGTCAGGGGATCGGGCGAGCGATCGCACTCCGACTGGCCCGCGATGGAGCCGATGTGGCAATCGCGGATCTGGACCAGGAGAAGGCGAACGCCATCGCCGACGACATCCGCACACTGGGACATAAGAGCGTCGTCACAAGAACCGATGTCTCCGACCGTGACCAGGTTTTCGCCGCCGTCGAGACGGCGGCCAGAGAGTTGGGCGGGTTCGACGTCATGGTCAACAACGCCGGCATCGCGCAGGTGCAGACCCTCGAGGATGTGCGGCCTGCGGACCTCGAGTTGATTCAACGCATTAACGTGGGCGGCGTCCTGTGGGGCATCCAGGCCGCCGCAGCCAAGTTCCTGCAGCTCGGGCATGGCGGCAAGATCATCAACGCCGCTTCGATCGCGGGCCACGACGGTTTCGCCATGCTCGGCGTGTACTCCTCGACGAAGTTCGCCGTGCGCGCCCTGACCCAGGTGGCGGCGCGAGAGCTCGCTCCCTTCAACATTACCGTCAACGCCTACTGCCCCGGCATCGTCGGCACGGGGATGTGGGATCGGATCGACGAAATGCTGTCGAAGTACAACGGCGCGCCGCGTGGCGAGAACTTCAGGAAATACGCGCAGGGCATCGCCCTTGGCCGGCCTTCGACCGCGGACGATGTGGCGAAGTTCGTTTCGTACCTCGCCGGGCCCGATTCGGACTACATGACTGGCCAGTCACCGGTAATCGATGGCGGCCTTATCTATCGATAGGCGTAACCGCAAGGTTGTGCATCGCGTGTCGCGGCCGGTCGCTCGTCTCGTCCGTACCTCAAAGCCACGTTGCGTCGATGCCGCGAAAGACGCGAGGTCGCGCATCCTGGCGACCCCTCCTGCTTGGAACGCGCGCCGAGTGAATTCCGGCAGAGAGATGATTGGTCGAGCGACTCTGGAGGAGCAACTCAATGGCGACGTCCTTGCCCGCACTGGAACCACGAATTCGGGATCTCTTGCCCGAGCTGGAGGGTGTGTACACCGATATTCACGCGCATCCCGAGCTGTCCATGCAGGAGACCCGAACTGCGCGCATCGCGGCAGATCGCCTTCGCCGGGCTGGATACGAAGTCACGGAGGGAATCGGCAACACTGGAGTCGTGGGGCTCCTACGGAACGGCGATGGACCAACGGTGATGCTGCGCGCGGACATGGACGGGTTGCCAGTCCGCGAACAAACGGGCCTGCCGTACGCGAGTACACAGACGGCGACCGACAATGCGGGCAAGACCGTCCCGGTGATGCACGCCTGCGGCCACGACATGCACGTGACGTGGCTCATCGGCGCGGCCACCGTCCTGGCGGAGACGCGAGATGCCTGGAAAGGAACGCTGATGTCGGTGTTCCAGCCGTCTGAGGAAACAGGGACGGGCGCGCAAGCAATGGTCGATGGAGGGCTGCTCACACGCTTTCCGAAACCCGACGTGGTTCTTGGCCAGCATGTGATGGTGGGACCCGCCGGATCGCTCGGCAGTCGCGCGGGCGTGATCACGTCCGCCGCCGACAGCCTACAGATCCGGATGTTCGGGCGAGGCGCGCATGGGTCGATGCCGCAAGCCAGCGTCGACCCGGTCGTGATGGCTGCCGCGACGGTGCTTCGGCTGCAGACCATCGTATCGCGCGAACTCGCAGCCTCTGATGCGGCCGTGGTGACAGTCGGGTCGTTGCAAGCTGGGGACAAGGAAAACGTCATTCCTGACGAGGCGGTCATAAAGCTGAACGTCCGCACGTTCAACGGAGACGTGCGGACGCGCGTGCTCGCCGCGATTACGCGGATTGCAAACGCGGAAGCCGCCGCGTCGAGTGCTCCAAGACCGCCGGAGATCACACCTTTGGATCGCTACTCTCTGGTCACCAACGATCCGGACGCGACACAGCGAGTCGTCGACGCGTTCCGGACGCATTTCGGCACCGACCGGACGCGCGAAGCCAAGCCAACCTCCGCGAGCGAGGACTTCGGAGTGTTCGGCGCTGCGTGGCAGACGCCGTCGGTCTTCTGGTTTGTCGGCGGCACCGACCCGGAGAAATACGCGGAAGCCAAGCAGGCGGGGCGTATTCGCGAGATTCCGACAAACCACAATCCAGGATTTGCACCGGTTCTGCATCCGACACTCGAAACCGGCGTCGCGGCCATGGTAGTCGCATCACGCGCATGGCTCGCAACATAGTCGGTCAATGCCTGTCTAAGAATTCTTTCAGGAATGCATTCATCGCGAAGCCCCGCGTTGGCGGCCCTTGGGCACGGTTAGCTTGATCGACACGATGGCCGCCAGCACCATAAGCAGATTGAACGCCAACGCGATCAGCGCTGCCTGGCGGATCGCAACGTTGTCCTGACGACCGGCAAACGTGATCACTCCCTCCAGCCAGTGGGTCGATCCGCTGTCAGCGCTGAGCGCGGTAAAGATAGCGGCTGAGATCGCGACGCCGAACGAGGCGCCGAGTGACGAGGCCATTTTGTAGATGCCAGAGCCGGATCCGGCTTGTTCGTTAGGCAGGTTCGAGAGCGCAGCATCCGTGGACGGAGTCGCGTAGAACGCCAGGCCTAGGCCAAAGAGCGTGTAGGCGACGACGGCGAGCATCCTGTACTGTCCGATCAACAGGTTGGTCGGCATCAGCACCGCGATCGACAACCCGACAATCAGGCTGCCCCAGATCATCGGCTTGCGGGCGCCAAACTTCTGGAGAAGTTTTTCGCCCACGCGGATGAAGGCGACGATCGCGATGGCATACCCGAGTGTCAGCAACCCCGCCTCCTGAGCCGATAGGCCACCGCCAAGCTGGACGAGCATCATCGACACAACAGCATCCCGGCGACACCGTTCAACAGCAAGTTTGAGATGGTCGCCCCCGTGTACGTCGGGTTGCGAAAGAGCGCGAAGTTTACAAACGGATGGCGGGCTGTGGTCTCGACCCTGAAGAAGATGACCCCCACGACGACCGCAATCGCACCCATGCCCAATGTGATCGGATTCGTCCAACCGATTTCAGTTCCCTGGGTGGCCAGCACCTGCAATGCGACCATCGTCACCATGAACGTCAGCACACCCATCGTGTCAAACCGGTAATCCTTCTCGGCGGCAGCCTTGCTCTCCGGTGTCCCGCGCACCATCAGCATCCCCGCCACTGACACCGCCGCCGAGGCGAAGAAGATCCACCGCCATCCGACGTTCTCTGTCATGAGCCCGCCGAAGAGAGCAGCGAATCCAGATCCACCCCAGGAGCCCATGGACCAGAGGCTCACTGCACGTTGACGGCCGGCATCGTCCCAGTACGCCTTGATGAGTGCGAGACTCGCGGGCATGATGAACGCGCCCGAGAGCCCCTGACAGATGCGGCCCAGCATCAGCAGCGGTATCGCCAGCGCACCGGGTGGCGCGATCCCGACCAGCAGCGAGCCGGCGATGCTGAGGATGAACCCCCACATCAGGATCTTCACCCGTCCGACCCGATCGGCGAGACCGCCAATCACGACGATGAAGATGCCCGAGAACAACGCCGTGATGGACACCGCGATGTTCATGACGCTGGTCGAAACCGCGAGGTCGGCGGCCATCGCCGGCGCGATGTTGAGGGTGGTTTGCGCAAACAGCCAGAAGGCGAGCACACCGAGAATGATGCCGAAGAGGAGCTTGTCGTCGCCGCGATATGGAGCTTGCTCTCGAATCACGGTCGCTAATCTCTCGCCGAGTCTTCCCGATCGCCTTTCCAACGGTCGCGCTTCGTCGATTCGCGGAAGACTGGCAACGACCAGCCGAACTTGATCGCCAAACCCCGGAGGCCGAACGTCACCAGGAACCCCGCGATCATCGCCGGCAGACGGCCAACCCCGAGTCCATTGAATCCGACGTATGTGCAGGCGCCGAGCACTGACGCTGTGATGTAAATCTCATGGCCGAGGAGGACCGAAGGTACGTGGCCCAGCGTATCGCGAATGATTCCTCCGACGGACCCCGTGACGGCGCCCATTGCGATGGCAACCAGGGCCGGCGCTCCCACATCCGAAGCCTTGACCGTGCCGGCGACGGTGACCAGCGCCAATCCAAAGCCATCGAACCACAACTGCGTCCTGTAGCGTGACTCGACAAGGGGTGCGACGAAGTGCATCACGACGGCAGTCACAAGACAGGCGGACACGTCAACCGGATTCTGAACCCAGAAGACCGGCAGGTTCAGAAGCAAGTCCCGCACGGTGCCGCCGCCGACGCCCGTAATAACGGCGAACCACATGAACCCCATCACGTCCATGCCTTTGCGCGACGCGACGAGCGCTCCGGACACGGCGAACACGACAGCCGCAAGGATGTCGAAGAAGTGGACAAGACGGAACAGGTTCGCGGAATCGACCAATGTGGTCTGCATAACACCCAGAGCGGATGGCGCCGATCCGCCCCAGTATGCTACGGTCGCGCTGCTACAGCGGCAGCAGAGTTCGCGATCTCCAAAACCGTTCACAGGCTGGTCCCTACGGGATGTCACGGAGCACTTGCGTCATTCGAGAGTGCACGCCGTGGACTGCGCTGAAAGCGAAACGAACAGGGCCAGATCGACCGCATCGAGTAGGTTGGTCCCCTTAGCGGACAGACGACAGAGCAGTGCGCAAGGCTCCTCGAGATCGCCCAACGAGGTTCGGTTCACCGCACGCTGGTCTCGGAGATTGACATCCGTCCACCGCAAACACGAGCTGCCGTCACCATCGTTTCGGGTTGTATCCTGCGGCGCTGTCCTCTTTTGGACACCCTGACCGAGCCATTGCGGCGATCCTCATTGGAGCGGGCTCGAGTGCGTTCCTGTCGGCATCTAACAGGCGGAAAAGGTGCCGTCATCGCGATGTCGCCCATGACCGCGGCGACGAGGGCTGCTTCGGAAAGACGTGAGACATTCCGGACTTGAACGGCGAGCCGTATTCCTGCCGTCGAGTGCTCTTGTCCTCTAGGTTTTCCACGTGGCCGCACATTTCGGCGGTCCTGAGGCAACGAAAATGGCCGCAGAGAGCACAGTCTATGCATTCACGCACCGGGCCGTGATCGAGAAAGCTCCGAAAGCGTCCGGCGTGTACTACATTTTCACTTCGAAGCGATGGGTATACGTCGGAGAGAGCGATGATATCCAGCAGAGCCTGTTCACTCACCTAAACGAGCCCAGCTTGTGTCTGCAGCGATTTGGCCCGCTTTCGTTTTCTTTCGAGTTGACATCTCCTGCTGAGCGGCGCGGTACAGTGGGTGCGTTGATTGCGGCGCGCAATCCCGCATGCACGCTCGAAGAGCCGTCGGTCGCGCTCTGAAACGACTTCGACGCGTTTGAAAGTGGAGCGCCGCATGCAGAAAAGACCGTGCATCTGCTGGCAGCCACCAGGGGAACACGATGAACAGACTCCAATTACGTCACATTCTCTGTCCGATGGATTTGTCGTCGCTGTCCATGAACTCGCTGGAGTGGGCGAACGCGATGGCACGCGCGCGAAGCGCCGAGCTTAGGGCGCTTCACGTTGTCGTTACGGAAGGACTCGTCGCTCCCGAAAGTCTCGGCTCACTCGAGCGCGACGACATGATGATGAAGCTCCGGGAGGCACTCACCGCTATCGATCCTGAGAATGTCCATACCGGGGCAGCTATCCGGAAAGGCGATCCTGGCACCCAGATTCTGAAATTCGCGAGGTCGCTGCCTGCCGATGTCGTTGTCATGGGAGCTGCTGGTGCCGACCGACCGACCCGTCCAATGGGTTCCCTAACCGCCGCAGTCGTCGCGCGTTGCGACTGTCCAGTTCTAATCGTGCCCACAGGACGCCGAATCGATCGGTTGACAGCGGGCGTGTTCAAACAGCTTTTGTGTGCGGTTGATTTCGCGCCGTCTTCCGTCGGCGTCATCAGGCAAGCACTCTCGCTCGCATGGGAGACACATGGACACGTGACGTTCGTGTGCGTGATGACCGAACCAAGTCCGTCTCTGTCGGAAATTCGGACCCAGTTATTGGCGGCGATCCCTGCCGAAGCACACGACTGGTGCGACATTGAACTGGTTGTTAAGCCGGGGGTCCCAGCGACTGAGATCGTCAGAGCGGCGGAGACTTCGAACGTGGACATCCTGCTTATCGGTCCGCCGCGGCAATGGACATCCACAACGCAGGCGGTCTTGGCCAAATCGGTCTGTCCTGTCCTAGTCACGCACGACGCTCGCCCGCTCCCATACCCTCCGGTTAAACTGGCCAGCGCTGCCAGTGCACCACCTTGAGTGCTCGCAGGAACAGCCGTCCAACGGCAGGATCGAATGCAGAGCTCGTGACAGCGCAGTTCGGAATATGTGCGCTTGGTGAGCGTGCGGAACAGCGCATTCACATCGGGAGCTACGCCGGGCCGGCCGGTCTTTCGTTAGATGCTAGAGCGGCGGAGCCACGACGAGTTCATCGAACCATGCGAACCGATTCCCAGCGACAAGACGCCTCAAGCGGCGACCGAGGCGCCTGCTACTATTAACGCCCGTAGATGACCCCTCAAGCGCACCGGATTACCCATGACCTCCGCACGCCCTCCACCTATCCACACTGCAGCTCTGAAAAACTCGCGGTGCTCTCCGTCTGACCAGATCTACGCACCACCACGGTGCAATGTGTGACATGGGTTCGTGAAGCCGTCGTCCTCGATCCTGCCGACTAGCGCCCGCGATGCCGTTCGAAACCAGCTTCGATCCTCCTCGGCGGCTGATGATCACGCACGCCTGGGGCTATATCACGCTGGACGATTTACGCGCATACCAACAAGAGCTCGCGGCGCGGCCGGAGTTCGATCCGGCTTGGGAGCACGTCTTCGCCGCGGGGGGCGCCGTCCAGTTCGACATGTCCAGCGAGGAGATCCGGCATCTCGCCGCGACGAGCGTGCTTGCCCGTGAGGGCGCGCGATGGTCGCGACCGACCTGGCGATCTTTGGCCTCTTCCGCATGTAAGGCACGCTGTTCGAACTTCAGGTGGACGGATCGTCGGTCGGGGTGTGCACGTCGTTAGACGAAGCCATCGAGTGGTTTGCCGTCGGGGATAACGTCGCAGCGAGCGAATACGCCATCGTAATCGTCCGCGCAACCTCCACGCTCGCGATGACCTCAATCGGAGCGTCGGGCAATCCTCCAAGCCTTCGCGAGGCCCGTGACGCGGCGCACGACGCTCCCGGCATCGCACCGCCACCACGAGCGACGAGGCGGCGTGCTTTCAGAATTAGCCCGTTTCCTGCGTGCCAGTTCGGTTGCGTGCTGGTCGACACCGGTTAAGCCCGGCAGAGCGGCGGCCGGTACATCGTATGCGTCTCCGATGATAGCGATAGATGCCCTCGACACCGCTAGAAGGGACGGTGCGGAATGAGGCGCTTTGGTGTTCGGTGTATGGCGCTCGTGATGACAATCACCGCGCTAATGGCAGCAGCCCAGGCGTCGTCACAAGAATTGGCCACTAACCGACGAACGGCGGGGGATGACCCTGCCGTGATGGCGTTCAGGATCTTTGTTGTGGGCAAAGATCTCTCTTACCCGGCAGATCGCGCAATCGTCGTCGCGGCCTTTGATCGGCTCGCATGTGCGATAGAAGGGCTTGCCCTGGCGCGCAACGCTTTCGGCAATACCGATTTTGCGGAGGTCCACGAACTGCGACGCGAGATACGCAAACTGGCGATCAGCGCTGACACCCCAGCCCTGACGAATAGGCGCGCTGACACGTTCCTCAAAGTCGCACAACTTCTCCGCGATCTCGATCGCGATACAGGGGGCGGTGCAGAAATATCACTGGTCGAGGCAGTCGAACGCTCCGCCCGTGGGCTCGACCGTGACTATCCGCTGAAGTGGGAGCCGGTTGCCATGAAAAATTTCTTCGAGTTCGCCGCCGAGACGCTCCTCGAGATCGACCGTGCTGAATTAAGGTTCCAAACGTCGCGATAGGGCGTGTCGACACGCCCGACGATAAGTTTTTTGGAATGAACCGATGATGATCAAGAACATCCTCTGCGCCATCGATCGCTCACCGAGTTCTCTTCAGGCGCTAGGCTATGCTATTGCACTCGCGAGATGGCAGAACGCACGGCTGGACTTGCTGGAAGTCATCGAGGAGGCGCCGCCGCCGGGCGTCACCGGAGCGCCGAAGAGCGACGGTCTGCCGAAGGAAACCCGGACGGCCCTCGAGCATGATCTACGGTGTGTTCTAATAGCTAGACGCGCCTCCGACGTGAAGGTCAAGATCTTCATGCGGAAAGGCAAGGTCGTTCAAGAGATTCTTGCGCAAGCGAAAGCGAGTCGGTCTGACCTTGTGGTGATCGGAAGCCACGGCCGTAGCGGCGTGCAACGCCTGGTGCTGGGATCGGTCGCCGAGAAAGTTCTTCGGTTGTCCACGTGCCCGGTCCTGACGGTTCGTCGTGGAGTGAGGCTGGCACGCCGAAGCCGGTCACCTTTCGAGACGATCCTGTGTCCAACGGATTTCTCCGCGGCTGCGAATAAGGCCGTGGCGTACGCCAAGCGATTAGCGCAGCAGGCAGATGCCACACTGGTCTTGATGAGTGCTGTCGAGTGGCCGCTCGGTCAGTTCGTGAAGTCAGGAGCCGTCGCGGAGCTTCAGAAGAACATCGAATCGCACGCTAGCGAAGCGCTCACTCGTCTGTTGCCGCGTCCGGGTTCTAACGGGCCACGCGCCCAGGTGATCGTGGCCACCGGCAAAGCCAGCGCCGCGGTTATCAAAATCGCCCGTGCACGATCAATAGACCTCATCGTGATGGGTGTCTCGGGACGCGGCGCATTGGATGTGGCCCTCCTCGGTTCGACCACGCATCACGTCATTCGCGAGGGAGCCTGGCCGGTGTTGACCGTGGGGACAGTCAAGCGGTAACACTCGTGTTCGCGACTTGAATGTCCCGCTCACGATCCCTGCCGGCCGCTCTTCCACGTCCCTGTTAGGCTGTCGCTTGCGTTGGAAGCTGGTACGCTTCGCGATGAAAGGGACACACGGGGGACTGGCTTGCCTTGCGAACTACAACTACTCCGGCAGCGTGTAGCGCCCTTCGATGAAGCTCACAATCAGGCCTCGGGTTTCTGCCGGTTGCAAGTCCGGCCTGTGCTCGATTCGCTCTGTCTGGTCAGCGAGATAGGAATCTTTCACCGCTTCCCGAAACCACGTTGAGTAGTCGCCGTTATGGAGGTGAAATAGCCAAGTCTCTTCGTCGATGCCCTCCGCGATTTGCGCGAAAATGACCAGGTTCTGCGCTTTGAGATTGAGCCGGCCCTCCGGTCCGCGAAAGTAGAAGCTCCGATCCCGCAGGTTGCCCTCGGCATACTTGCGCAGATGGCGGATACGTTCGACGCGGCTGGAAGTCAGACGCATAGAGAATGGCGGCTTCCCGTTGCGCGGGAACCACGCGACCGCATGTCCGCGCCTGTAGGACAAACCGTCAGGCCAGTGAAATGCCAGGCCGAGCGCGTCGGCAAACGCTTTCAACGTTTTCTCCGGCGACTCTCCAACCAAGACAACCACATCGACCAGAGACAAGGTCAAGGGTGCCACGTGTTCGGGATGCACGGTCACCAAGACCGTCTCTCCGAGCTGGTGCGGCAGTGCTTGACCGACATGGCCCCAGTGGAGTGGCAGCATGTGATGCGCCTCGTCGAGAACGATCCAATGCGGGCGGCCGGTTCGAGTCCGCATCGCTTGCAGGCTTGGGAAAAGATGCCCGAAGTACTGCGGTCTGTCGGCGAGCGGTATTCCCAAGAGATTGAGATTGAGATTCAGCTTGGGATCCTCGAGAACCGCAAGCGCTTCATTTACGGGGATAGCATGACGCGGGCTTCCCAAGGTAAGCACCTGGGGTAACGTCCCGTAATCGCCTTC
>Ga0193696_1000573_pt1 | contig 12403 bp, 24 predicted proteins | sample L3m1metaG_FD_145074 | JGI IMG/M metagenome (GOLD analysis project Ga0193696, IMG submission 145074) | Soil microbial communities from a riparian zone of the East river system, Colorado, United States - L3m1 | ecosystem: Environmental > Terrestrial > Soil > Riparian zone | place: USA: East River... | reverse complement strand
AACAGCAGAGCGCTACCGGCTGCGCGACGTGACGGGCGATGGCGTTTCAGAAAGCTGGTGCAACCTCTTCGCCGCCGACGTGTGCGACGCACTGGGCGCGCCGATTCCGCACCGCATGTTGGCGAACCAGTTGCACGACTGGCTGCTCGGCCCGGACGGCGACGCGCTGGGGTGGAAGCCGTGCACCCTCATCGCGGCGCAGGCCTTCGTCTCGGCCGGGTGCCCGGTGCTCGCCTCGTGGCGCAACATCGACGGGCGCCCGGGGCACATCGCCGTGCTGGTGCCATCGCCGAAGCCGGGGCTGCACTGCGCTCAAGCAGGTAGGAGCAACCACTCATGCCGGCCGCTCGTGTGGGGCTTCGGCAAGCTGCCGTTCAAGCTGTTCCACCACCTCTGACTGCTAACCGAAGTACCAACCGAAGCAGATTTAGGAGTCGCCCCATGACAACCGCCCAATGGCTGATGCTCGCCGGTGCCGCCCTCGCCCTGCTGCCGCTCGGCCTGCTGGTGACGAAGGGCATCGAGCTGCTCAACGCCAAGGCGAAGGGCGCCAAGCTGGAGAGCACCGTCGCGCTGCTCTCCGAGGCGGCCAAGGCGGCCGTGCTTGAGGTAGAAGTCACGCTCAAGCCGAAGCTCGTCGAGGCCCTGAAAGATGGTGTCTTGAGCGACGCCGAAAAGGCGATGTTGAAGAAGGCCGCCCTCGACTTGCTCACCAGCCGGCTGCCGATCGCCAGCCTCGCCCTGGCCCGCGACGTCTTCGGCCCGTTGCTGCAGCAGGTGCTGAGCAAGCAGGTCGAGACCGCCGTGGTGGGCATGAAGCTCTCCGGCATCGCCGACCAGGTGGCGCCGTCGCCGCTCAAGCTGACCGACGTGGTGGCCGCCCCGACACCGCCCCGGCCACCGGCCCCGCTCCCTTTCGAGCCGGCCCCCTAGACCGGCCTCTCCGGGAGGGCCTCGACAAGGCGATGCAGCTCGAGCCCGGCCGGGGGTGGGTTGAGGCGTCACTCGCCGCGGCAGGACAGGGCTCCGAGGTTGGCGCCAGAGCGCGATTGGAGGCCGGCCGCCGCATCGCCCCGGGGTGGGGTGTCTTCGGGGCAGGCGAGGCAACTGTGGCGACGGGCGGCCCGCCGGCGTGGGGTGTGGGCATTGGCATCCGAGGAGAATTCTGGTGATGGGCTTCGACGAGGGCTGGGGCGGCACCACTGGCACGACCACCAGCGTGGTGACGATCGGCTACTGGAGCACCGGCGGCGACAACAACGACACGACCACCACCGTCACCTACGACTGGCCGGCGGTGACCACCGTCTTCGCTGAGCCGGTCTTACCGGGGCTCGCCGAGGCGAAAGCCAAGAGCAGCCGCGAAGCCCAGCGCTCGATGATGCTCGCCAACCAGCGGCCACGCTCCGTCGCCGCCCACGCCAGGCACGGGCACCAGCAGCTCGCCCGGCTACCCTGCTACCGCGGGGTGCGCACCCGTTGAACAAACCCAAGGAGGCAACATGCTGTGGCTGATTCTGGTGGTGCTGCTGGTGCTGGCGCTGGGCGGTGGCTACTGGGGCGGGCCGCACGTCGGGCCGTGGAGCTGGAGCCCCATCGGCATCCTGCTGCTCGTCGTGCTGGTGCTCTTCTTGACCGGCCGGCTGCACCTGTAGGCATCGCAGGCCGCGTTGCGAAACGGCCAGCCGACGGCGCGGCCTGCCCGAAGTCGGGCCGCGTCGTCACTTCAGGGGCGCGACGCCTTTCGTGCGACGGCGCCAGACTACCCAGAAGCCGCATGTCGGGCACTGGTGCTGCTCTTGGTAGCGGCGCCAGCTCGCCGCCTCCGGTTCGCTCCAGAGCGCCTCGCGTGCCATGCGGTTGTGGCGCGTCTTGGCGTCGGGGCAGTCGTCGGCGCTGTAGCCGTTCGCGAGCATGGTGATGGCGATCGTGATGCTCACAGCAGCCGCCCCCCGATGGCGCGGCGACGCTCCGGCGACACGCGGTAACGACGCAGCACGCTGGCCAGCACGGGCCGCCACACGTCATCCTCGTCGTTGTTCTCGCCGATGCAGTCGCGCAGCTGCTCAATGATGCGACCTGGCGAAAACCAGAAGTGATGAGCGTCGGCGAACTGCTGATAGGCGGCCCAGCAGCCGAAGCACACGCGCTCGCTGGTGGTCGAGCCCTCAAACACGTCGAAGTGCTCGAGGTAGTGCGCGCCAGCGACGATGGTCGCTCCGCACCCGTCGCACGCGTGCTGTTTTCGGGCGACGCGTGGCGTGTCTCGCCAGAGCTCGGCGCGGTCTCCGTCGATTTCACACATCGGCCGCACCCTCCAACCGCTCCAACACCTGGCGCAGCGCGGCCACCAGCGTCGGCACGGCGAGGCGCTGCGCTTCGGAGTCGGGGAGGTCGTTGCCGGGCAGCTGCACTTGGTAGCCAGTCTCGCGGCAGACCGCGTACCAGCCCCATTCGTCGAGCCGCCGCTCTCGCTTCAGTCGCACAGAGTCCGGGTTGTCGCCGATGTGCGCGCAGTAGCGGCGCCACTCTCGCTCGTAGTCGGGTGAGCCGGTGCGCTTCAGTGTCGTCCACTCAACGCCGCTCATGGCTGCGGCTCCTCGTCCTTGGTTGCGATGCCCCACTTGCCGCGCGGGTCTTCGGTGAACGCCTTCACCAGCGTGCGCAGTTCGGCCTTGCCGAACGTGGCGCGCCTCTCGCCGTTGACTCGCCACTCAACGGTGTCGCTCACGTTGTGAAAGACGAGCTGGCCGACCGCGTTGGCGTTGTCGTACGCATCGTAGAAGTGAAACCGGCTGCTGTAGTTGGTGCTCATGGCTCCTCCGGGTCGTCGCCTGTGTAGCCGCCGCGGTGAATGGCGTTCAGCCGTGCCGTCTCTGCGACGAACGGCAGCGTTGCCTTCACCGGCCCCGGCTCGTCGCGGCCCTGCAAAACGGCAATGACGCGGTTGACTGTGCGGTCATCGGTGAACTCGCCGAACATGGCGACGTGCTTGGCGAGGGCATCGCGCAACAGGTTGAGCGCGGCGGTGTTGCGCTCCTTGTGCACGCTCGCCGTCTCCTGGCGCAGGTCGTCAACCACCGCGGCCAGCTGCTGGTACTCCTCCTCGGTGCGCCAACGGCCTGGCGGGTCGGCGTCGATGGCGGCCATCGCGTCGCATGCGCGCTTGTGCACTGCCCGGCCAAGCTCGGCCCATTCGAGCGCGAGTCGGTGCGCCGGTGGCAGCTCGGCCTCGGCCTTGCCTGCGTCCCTGTTCGCCAGCGCCAGCACTTGCTCGCGCACGAACACCAGCGCCTCCCTTGCCATCGCCAGCCGCGCTTGCAGCGGGGCGACGGCGGCAGCGTGGTGGTGATTCAGGTGCGCGGCAATGTCGTCGGCGAGCGTCGCCAAGTGAGCATTGGCTACCGTCAGGCCCGCCACCGTCACGTCGTACGTGTCGATGTTCGGGCCGGAGTAGACGGGCACCACTTCCGCCAGCGGCCGGCTCATCGGGGCGCCTCGACGAGCGGTGACCAGGGCGGCATGCCCTGGCCCTGCGCGAAGGCGAAGCCGCACGCCGCATTCAACTCCGGCTCGAGATCGCGTTTCGGCTCCTCCCCCATCGCTAGCGCAACGCCGAGTGCCGCCCTGGCCTCGCGGAGTTTCACGATGGCTCCGCTCCACCGGTCGTTACCGCTGTACTCGAGACACCCGAGCGCCATCGTCAATGCCCTGCTCGCATCAGCAAGCGAAGTCAGAGCAAGCGACTGCATCACCGCGGTGTCTTCGACCGACAGCGTTCTTATGGGCCCGCTCACCGTCGCCCCCGTTTCGCGGCCCGGGCGTCTGAGGTGAGCGCGGCGCTACTCACCGCGCCCACCATGGCCACAGTGTCAGCAAACCGCTCACCAGCGAGACCGGACGCGCACCGCCTCAATGCCTTGCGCAGCTTCGCGATGCGTCGCTTGAGTGCTGCGATTTCGGCCCCACGCACTATCCTGTCTCGCACCGCATCGGCGAGAGCGTCCTGCAGTCGCGACGCAATGGTCTCGCACATCGGCTTGTCGCAGTTCACCGCTTGCCTGCCTTCTTCGCGGCACGGGCATCGGCGGCGAGGGCCAGTTCGGCGCGAGCGACGCATGGCGCGCAGCCCTGGCAGCGCCGAACCTCGCGCATGTCTCGTTTCAGTCTCGCCAGGCGCCGCTTGAGTCGGGCGACTTCCGCGTCGCGCTCGTCAACGCGTTTGCACGCCCCGAGGTGCTCCTGCCGTCGCAGCTCACACTCCGTCATGAGCCGCGCCACTTCGTCTTCGAGGTCGACTCTCATCGCTAGCCCGCCTTTCGCGCGGCCCGGAGCTTGTCGACCGCGCGCAGTAGCGAGAGGTCTCGGCCCCCGAGTTCGGCCTCTGGCCGGCCGATGCTCCACCGCTCCGCCGCTCGCACCACCGCGCGCGTGCACCGCTCGATGGCCGCTTCCTGTCTGCAGCCCTTTGCAATCTCGCGCATCTTCAGTTCAACCCTGGAAAGAGTGGTCATCGCCCACCTCGCAGCAGCGCACGCAGCTCGGCGGCGTACTCAGGCTCGCACGGGTCGAACGATGCAATGAGCGCCTCGACCATGCTACGCGGCACCGCCACCCACTTGTCGACCGTTTCCGCCTTCTTCGACATGTCGGCGGAGCAAACAGGGCAACCGGCGTTGGTGCACCACTGGAGCGCGGAGTGAGTCGACACGTCGTTGGCACGTGTCGCGGCGGGCGACTCGGGGGCGGCCAGGTCGAGCCGGCGCAGTTCGGCATCAGCAAGCGCCGCGCGCAGCCGCTCGCGCTCCTCACCAAGCGCAGCAACGCAGTCGAGGCACCATGAGTAGGCCTTGTGGGCGCAGTTCATCATCGTCGGCATCGTCATGGTTTCTCCTCCAGTGCGGCGCGGGCGGCCCGAAATGACTCCCACGCCAGAATGCCGGCCGGGCCCGAGAGCGACGGGGCGGGGAGTGCCGACAGTGTGCCGACGAGCGAGGCCAGCGCCTCGCGCAACTGCTCGTTCTTGGCCTTCCGCTCGTCCAGCTCGGCCATCACGCCGTCCAGGCCGACTTGCAGCCCGTACACCCCGTCCTCCAGTCGCTTGCTCTCGGCCCACGCGAAGCGGATTTCGGCGATGAGGGCGGCAACGTCGCTTGGTGGAGCGCCGAACTCACCTGCGTTGCGGGCCTTGATGGCTTCGAGATCGGCGGGCGTCATATGCGACCTCGCAGCACGTTGAGCGTCGTGCGGAAGTTGAACGGGTAGCCGGCCCGCACCGCGTTCACCTCTTCGGCGAGCAGCGCCCGCGCTTCTGGGTCGATGGCCGCGAGGTAGGCCGACTCAACCCGTGCAGCCGCCTTGATGCCAGCAAGCATGATGGTCAACTCGTCTTTCACCCACGAGGGCTCGCGCGTCGGGTAGCGGCCCGAGTCGTGGTGGCCCGAGTCGAAGCCGTACACCACGCCACCGTCATGGTTGCCCCAGAAGGTGATGCCGCCATGTACCGGTACGTAAACCAGAAGCCCGCCGTCTTCGGGCTCGGACACCGGTCGCTTGTCGAAGTGCAGGTAGCCGTTGAGTCCGCTCACCCGGCCGAAGCGGGCGACGAAGTCTGGCGTCTCGTTGGCCATGCCGGGGCTCGGCACTACCCAGAAGCGATGGCCCTCGATTTCTCCAGTCTCGATGGCCTTGTCGTCGAGCCACTGCTGCCGGTCTTCCTTCTGTTTCGCCGCGCGAGTCGCGTCAATGCGCCGCTTCAGCGTGTCGGCGATCTCCTTCATGCTCTTGCTCACGCGCCACCCCACACACCGCACGCGGCCAGCGCGGCGAGGGCAGCGAGGCCGAGGCCTATCGCCCAGCGCATCACGCTGCCTCCTCGCCAGCGGGCAACGCGTCGCGCTCGTCAACCATGCGCTGCGTCTCTTTCGCGACGACGCCGCCGCGCGCGCGCACCAAGTCGAGCGCCTCGCCGACCAGCGCCTTGATGGTGGTGGGGCGCCCGGCGCGCTTCGCCTCCTCGTACAGCTTGCGCACCGCCCGCTCGATGCCCGCTTTCGTCGCGTCGAGACTGACGGCGGCCTTCGCCACGTCGAGGCCCCAGCGCTCCGACATCGCCTCGAAGACGGCGGCGCCGTCCAACTCGTCGCGCGTCGTCGCCTTGAGGCGCAGCTGCCGCCCGTCGGGCAGCATCAGCGGCAAGTCCTTAGCGTACATGCGCAGCGCGCCCTCGACTTCGCCCAGCGCCTTCTTGGCCATCTCGAGGCGCGCCCATGCAAGGCCGGCCGTCTCTGGCGTCAGCTGTCGCGTCATGTCGGCGGCCCACTCCACCGGGTCATTCCCGAGGCGACGCACGAGCGCCGTCTGCGCCGGGCAGTGGAGTCGCGACTTGCAGTAGGTGCAGTGGCTACCGACTGACAGGCCGGGCATGCCGCCGCCGTCGAGCGACTTCTTGGCGCCGTGCATGCGGCGGTTGAGCGCGCGCAACTCGTCGCGCGCGTAGCTCAAGTCGATGGCGTCGAGCATGTGCCACCGCGGCGCCCCGCTGCCCGGCTTCACGATGGCGACGTTGCACGCCAGCGCGTCGCGCCACGCAGACAGCGCCAGCGCGCCAACCTTCAGCTGCCAGTTGCTCTCGGCGGGCGGCACGTAGCTGTGGCCCGTCTTCAAGTCGATGAGCCACGCCTCGTCATTCTCCACCCAGCCGGCGTCAAAGGTGACGGCCGCCTCGGTGTCGCGGACGTCGCGGTAGTCGCGGCGCCCGTCCTTTTGCGGCACCTCGCGCGCAGTGCCGGCCTCGAAGTCGTACGCGAGCGCCACCTCGAAGTCGGCGCCACCGGGCGGCAGCCAGATGTCGAGCGTCTCGGCCTCGGCTCGGTTCTCGGGCGCCATCTCGGCTAGCGCCCGCTCCACGCCTTCGCGCGCCAGGTGGCGCCAGAAGTCGTGTCGCCACGTCCCGGCGCGCGCGGCCTCGCCGCTCACGTCCACCTGCGGCAGCACCATTGAGCCTGCGCACGCCATGGCGCGGTCAATCTGCGACGCGGAAGGGAGTCTCACTTGGCCACCGCCTTCGGCGTGACGTCCTTGAGGCGCACCATGTAGAGCTTCCTGATGCTGTCTTGGTCCGCCTTCGCCAGCGCCTTGATGCGTGGCAGCAGTGCGTCGAGCGCGGGCCGGTCGGCCGCCTCCTGAATGGCAACCTCGAGCTTCGCGCGCTCCGACAGCGGCGCGCCGCTCGCGTCATAGTCGGGCGGCGGCGTCGGACGCGGCGCTGGCGGCGTCTCGACGGCGGGCGGCGCGCCCATCACCTCGCCTTCGACGACGGGGCCGCGCACCACCGACAGCACGGCGGGTTGCCGCTCGGCTGGCGTGACGTCCATTTCCTCCGGGTCATACAGGCCGCCAACGAGGTCTGGGTACACCGCGCGACAGATGGCGGTGGTGCAGCGAGCGCGCAGCATGGCGTCGGGGTACTTCGCCCAGTTGCCACGCCCGGCGAGGCCAGCGGCCTGCGCTTGCTCGATGCTCCACGTCAGCCGCACCGGCTCCGGGTGGCCCTTGCGCTTTGTCTCGTACGTCGCCCGCTTGGCCGTTGACTCCACGAGCCGCAGGTACTCGCAGACGTCGGGGCGCCGCATGACGAGCGCGCCGATGAGGTCCGCCGACAGCGTGGGCTTGCCTTCGATGAGGTGAATGCTGCGGATGCTCGCCATGGGCCCCAGGCCAAGCTCCGCGCCGGTGAGGACGATCGCCAGCACGTCGGCGGGGCGCTTGCGCAGCGCGGGCGGCAGTAACTCGGCGGGCGCCAACTGCCGAGAGACGGCCTCAGCCTCGGCGGGCGAGCGGGGGATAAGCGACAGCGTGGTGGCGTCAGACATTGCGGCCTCCTGGGTTGGACTTCCGTTGCGCCTCGTGCGCGCTGATGTACGACTCCGCCATGTCGCTCGCGGTGGCGACGGCCGTCAGGCGCTCCGTGGCGCGCACCGCGGCCTCGGCCAGCATGGACGCCGCCATCTGCCGCGCCGACAAGTCGAGCGACTCGTCAACGGACGCGGCGGCCCAGCGGTGCAGCTCGTCGGCGTCGGGCAGCCCGCGCAGCAGGTAGTGGCGACGCGGCTCCTCGGCAAGCAGGCGGAGGCTCATTCGCCCCTCGCCTTCGCGATGGCAGCGCGAATGGTCTCGAGCGCCTGGTCTTCCATGTCGGGATCGGGTCGGCGGCCGATGGTCTTGATGGTGTCGACCGCGACCAGCAGCGCCGCGAGCAAGTCAGGCGCGGCGGCGATGAGTCGGGCGTCGGCCTGTGCAGCCTCGTACGCCTCGCGGTCTGCCTGGTGCCGCGCCTCGCCGATATCAACCTCAACGATCTTGAAGTCGGGCCCCATGACCTCGAGCCCGTCACGCCCCTGCGCGACCCACGGCCCGGGGGTGTGCGCGCTCACTTGCCACCCCGCGCCCACTGCACAGTGAGGCCCCAGAACATCGACACCACGTCCCACAGCGTCATGCGTGCCCACATTGCGGTACCTCCTCAGAAAGGAATCGACGAATCCCAGACAGCGACAGGTGACGGCTTCGCAGCGGCCTTCCGCTGCTCGGCCCGGTACGTCAGCCACTCCATCCGCGCCGTCCACGCCATGCGCAGCCGCGTCACGTCCTCGACGCACTCCAGCGGCGACGGCACGCGCGGGTCGCTGATGCTCGGGCACTCGGCGTCAATGGTGTCGGCGATGCCCGCGTCAGTCGTGCAGCGCTCGCACGTGCCATTGCTCGACACTTCGGGCGAGGGCTCGCGACAAATGACGCACTGCGCCCCGCCTGTGCCCTTGCAGGCGCCGCAGTCTTCGCCGTCCTCCAGTGAGCGCCACAGGTCGCCCGTGCCGCTGCAGACTTCGCAGCGCTGGTGAATCGGGAAGCGGGGCGGGTTCTGAGCGCTCGTCATTTGTTCACAGTTGTATATTGCTTGACGCGGCCATGTCAACCCCCGTATATGCCGACTCGCTCCACACGCGCCACCTGTTGCGCGGCCGTCTCGGCTCTACTCAAGAGGTGCACATGCGTGGCAAGGTGAAGCAGCGGTACGACTGGAGGCAAAACGTGTTGATTCCTGAAGGTCTCGGTTCGCGTGAAAAGAAGGTACGTTCGATGCGGTGGCCATTGGACTTGGCCAAGCGCGTCGCCGTCATTGCGGAGGCGTCAAACAACGACTTCCACACAGCGGCGCTGATGCTTCTGAAGTGGGCGTGCGACGAGCACGACGCGCGCGAAGAGGCGGCGAAAAAGCCCGCCAAGAAGACATCGGCATAGAGGCGGCCCGCTACCGCTCGCCACGGGGCTGTGGCGTGATGTAGCGGACCTTCAGAACGCCAAAATCGCTAGGGGAATACCAATGCGAGTTGACATAACGCCAACACAGAGTGTTTTTCGCGAAGTTATCGGTTCCGTAGATACTCCTGTTTCGGGGGTGAGTAAGTATTTTTCGAATGGGCGTGAGTTTTCGCTCGTTGACGTGCCGGAGGAGTTGCGGCCGTACCACCTCGCCTCTGTTCCAGAGAAGACCCGCCGAATCCACAATGCGCTGTGTGAAATCCGGCGCCGGTTCCGCGAGCACGAGGGGACGCTGGTTGAGTGCGTCGCCGCCGGCTCCCGTGTCGAGTTCTGGCACGCGCGCCAGCTCCTGATGACGATGAGCGGCCGCGGGCGCTTCCTTGAGTGGGCGCAGCACGCCTCAACGCCTCGGGCCGACATCTACCGGCTGCTGGATAGGGCGCTCGGGCAGACGAAGACGAAGCGGGGCGGGTGGCTCATCTCGATTCCAGGCGGGAAGGGTGGGGCGCCTTGACGCTCCCGGCGCGCATCGTGGCGAAGATCTCCCCCGAACCAAACACGGGCTGTTGGCTGTGGACTGGCTTCGTCGGCGACATCGGCTACGGCCAGTCGAGCGCCAACGGCGTACGCATGCCGGCGCACTGTGCAGTGTGGCTGCTGTCGGGGCGCGAGCTGCCCGACGGCCTCGAGCTTGACCATCTCTGCCGGCAGCGCTCGTGCGTCAACCCGGAACACCTCGAAGCCGTCACACACCAAGTCAACATGCTGCGCGGCGACACGTTCGCCTCGCGGAATGCCGCCAAGACGCACTGCATGCATGGTCACGAGTTGAGCGGCGCGAACCTTGTCGTGCGCGCCACGTCACTAAGGAGGCCGCACGTCGGCCGCGACTGTCGCGCGTGCCGGGTCGAGAGACGGGCACGGAAGGGCAGGGCGGGGCTACTCAACTTCGACGCTGTACGGACACATCTGCCGGCCAACGAACAGTTGCCAGAAGGTGCCCGCGTAGGAGTTGTATTCGCACCGAATGGCCCGCTTGTAGGTGACCGTCGTCACGAACTCCATGTTGCCGGTCCATGTGGCCGTGATGGCAGAGGCGGGCGAGGCGAACAGCCCGACAACGGCAACGACAGCAGCGAATCGTTTCATGTGGTGCCCCCTGTTGGTGGTGAGGCTGTCGATCTTCGCCGTGCCTCGCCATCCGCGAAACTGAACGCGCTGGCACGGGTCAGCGCCAACCCTGCGCAGGTGTGGGCATGAGCAGCGCCGCCAGCAACGCGCAGGCGACGCGCACCCAGAAGGCCGAGCGCGCCTTCCGCGTCGAGCAACAGGAATTGAAACGGCAGCGCCTGCTCGCCTGTCACCGCAATGACCCAGAGCTGACGTGCACTCAGTTGAGCGCGCGCTTCTCGGTGTGTCCGACGACGGCAAAGCGGTGGCTCGCCGAGGCGCGGCAGTGAAACCAACAACCAACCAAGGGGACGAAATGGAAACGACGAATGGCGTGACGACGAAACACCAGTGGCGAGACACGACGGCGGCACAACTGGCGCGCATGGAGCCGGGAGGCACCGCCAAGCGATGGGCGCGCGCCGAGGAGTTGTTTCGCGAGGGCATGGGCTCAGTAATGGTGCGAAAAACACTGGCCAAGGAAACGGGCTTTGGCATCTCGCCGTCTCGCGCGGCCAAGCTGCGCCGCAAGGTGGCACGTCAGGCCGCCGGCCAGAAGGCCGCGAAGACGCGCCAGCGCGGCCGCCAGTCGAAGGCGGTCGACTCGGGCGAGTCGGTGGCCATTTTCCCCGCTAAAGCCCCCCCCCGCGCCCGCGCTGCCGAAGCGCGCCGTCGATGTCACAGACGCGCTGATGGCCGTCGCCACCGCGCTGCAGCCACTGGGGCGCGACGACAGGGCGCGGGTGCTGTCGCTGGTGGGCAGGTTGCTCGGGGCCGGTGAGTGAGGCCCTCCCCGCTCCACTCGCTGTTGGGCGACGAGGCTGACTTCGTGGCCGAGCTCGTCGCCGAGGTGGCGCGCTACGTCTTGAAGACGGGCGAGTCGGTGCGCTTCCCTGGCGCCTTCGTCGTCTACCGGAAGGCGCGCCGCGGCGGCATCGTCAACGGCACCGAGCATGGACTGCGCTTCAGCATCGCCGCGCGCGCCGTCAAAGAGACGCGGGTGGCGGCATGAGTGCGCCGGTGCCGTTGCATGCCGCGGCGCCGGTGGAAGCACTGAAGGTGACGGCCGACCCGCTGCCAGACCATGACTGGCGGCGGCCTTGGTATGCGCCGGGCCTGGAGTGTCGTCGGTGCAGGGCGTGGATTCCTGCGCCGTGTGACCCGCGACACATTCGGCCTTGCCGGCACGAGGTCGCACCATGAGCGCCGACGCTGGGCTGTCGCTGTTTTTCCTCGTGGTGTTTGCGCTCGCGGCTTGGGCCGAGAGGCGGGCGGAGTGATCACCGTCGCCGCCCTCTTCGTGGCCACCGGCGGCTGCTACTTCGGCCTCGAAGGCGTCGAGCCGTGGGACATCAAGCGCGACGCGCGCCTCTACGCTGGCCCGCACCCGGTCGTGGCACACCCACCTTGCCAGCGATGGGGCCGGTACTGGCACGGCGGCCCTTCGGTGAAGGTACGCAAGGTGAAGGGCGACGACGCCGGGTGCTTCGCCTCGGCCCTGGCTTCGGTGCGCCAGTGGGGCGGCGTACTCGAGCACCCTGAGGCCTCGGCGGCGTGGGCACAATTCGGCCTTGCAGCCCCCCCCAAGTCAGGCGGGTGGATTGTGGCTGACTTCCTCGGTGGGTGGACGTGCTGTGTCGAGCAGGGCCACTACGGCCACCGGGCGCGGAAGGCGACGTGGCTGTACGTGCACGGCGTGGTGCCGCCGCTGCTGAAGTGGGGGCCGAGTGCCAAGCGCGTGAAGCTCGACCAGGGCTTTCACTCCGCGGAGGAGCGACGCCAGTTCATGCGGCCGCCGGCCAACATGCCGCCGGAAATGCGCGAGAAGCGGCGCCGGTGGCTGGCACGGTACGCCGAAGAGACGGGCAAGGAGTTGGCCTGCCCGAAGCGCCTGAACAAGCGCGAACTGGCC
>Ga0193696_1000572_pt1 | contig 12411 bp, 9 predicted proteins | sample L3m1metaG_FD_145074 | JGI IMG/M metagenome (GOLD analysis project Ga0193696, IMG submission 145074) | Soil microbial communities from a riparian zone of the East river system, Colorado, United States - L3m1 | ecosystem: Environmental > Terrestrial > Soil > Riparian zone | place: USA: East River... | reverse complement strand
GTCGTTTCAGCGGCCCGGGAAAATCTCAGCGCACGCGAGGCGCAGCTGGCGGAGCACCTCGCGAAGATCGACCGCGACATGCGGGCGCTCGAGCACGAGCACCGGCTCGCGACCAAGGAACGCGACACGCTCCACCAGGCCGAGGCGCGCATGCACCAGCGCGAAGACGCGCTGCGGCAGCGGGAAGAAACCTTCCGCAAGCGCCTCAACGAGGAGCTCGACACGCAGGTCCGTCAGGCACGGAAAGAAATCGATACCGTGGTCGACGAGTTGAAGTCGAAGGCCGCCGCGATGGCGGCCTTGCCGCGCCTGGTGTCGACCGGCGAGACTGGAACGGCGCGCGGCGACGCCCGCGCGGCAGTCGACGCGATCGCCAAACGGATCCTCGCTGGCGAGAGCGCCGGTCCTCTGCAGTCACCCGATTCAAGCCGCCAGCCGCCATCCGCCATCCGCAATATCGCGGCGGGCGACCGGGTGATTGTCGGCGGCCTGGGCCTCGAAGCCATCGTCACGGCCGTTCACGATGGCACCGCGGACCTCGACGTGCGGGGCAAACGCATGCGCGCGAGTCTCCGCGACCTGCGGCTGGTGGGCAGCCCTGTGACGGCGCCGGTGGGCGGCACCGTCAAGGTGCACGTCGAATTGCAGCCCCGCGAAAACAGTCCGGTCGATCTCAACGTGATCGGGTGCACGGTCGACGAAGCGATCGCGCGCGCGGAACGGTTTCTCGACGAGTCGTTGCTGAGCGACCAGCGGGTCGTCCGGTTCATTCACGGGTACGGCACTGGCCAACTGAAGCGCGCGCTCAACGGCTTTCTCCAGCAGCACCCGCTGGTCGCCCGCTTCGCCACCGCGCCTCCCGAACAGGGCGGCGGCGGCGTCACTGTGGTGGAGTTGAAAGACTGACAACGGCACTGAGACTTGAGACTTTGATGTGATGGGTTTGTTCCCGCAGCAGTTCATCGACGACCTTCGCATGCAGGCCAACATCCTGCAGGTCGTGCAGGAGTACGTGCCGCTCAAGCGCGCGGGGACGGCGTACAAAGGCCTCTGCCCGTTCCATTCGGAGAAGACGCCGTCGTTTCAGGTCCATCCAGACAAGGGGTTCTTCCACTGCTTCGGGTGCGGCGTCGGCGGGGACGTGTTCAAGTTCCTCGAGCTGCACGAGAAGGTGTCGTTCCCCGAAGCGGTGAAGATGCTCGCGCAGAAATTCGGGGTCTCGCTGCCGGAGCCGGTCGACGGGAGCGGGGACGACGCCCGGCGCGACTCGGCGCTCCGGGAGGCGCTGCTCAAGGCGCACGAGGTGGCGGCGCTGTACTTTCGGGAGCAGCTCGCCGCGGGCGCCGGCGCGCGCGCCCGGCAGCAGTTGAAGGAGCGCGACGTCACGCCGCAGACGGTCGAGCAGCTGGGGCTGGGCTACGCGCCGCAGTCGCGGGACGGCTTGAAAACCCGCTTGCTGGCAGCCGGGTTCCCGCAGGCGTTGCTGCTCCAGAGCGGGTTGCTGGTGCAGCGCGAGAGCGGCGAAATCGTGGATCGGTTCCGCCATCGCCTGATCGTGCCGATCTGCCGCGAGAGCGGCTCGGTGATCGCGTTTGGCGGCCGCCAGATGGACCCCGATCAGGGCGGCCCCAAGTATCTCAACTCGCCGGAGACGCCGATTTACTCGAAAAGCCGCACGCTTTACGGCCTGAATCTCACGAAGGCGCAGATTCGGAAGTCAGGGTTTGCCGTCCTGGTCGAAGGCTATTTCGACTTTGCACAGGTTTTTCAGTCGGAAGCGGCGCCCGTGGTCGCATCCTGCGGGACGGCCCTGACCACGCAGCAGGCGCATCTGCTCCGCCGCTTCACGTCGAACATCGTCCTCAGCTTCGATCCGGACGCGGCTGGGGAAGGAGCGGCGGCGCGATCGTGCGAGATGCTGGTCACCGAAGGCTTCGGCGTGAACGTCGTGGCCCTCGACAAAGGCGAGGATCCGGATACATTCATCCGTCGGAAGGGTCCGGATCAGTATCGGGGGCGGTTACGTTCTTCGCGGCCGTATCTCGAATACCTGTTGGATCAGGCATCCACGGGCGTGGATTTCGGCAACGATGACAGTCGGAGACAATTCCTGGGCAAGATGCTCACGGTGGCCGCCCGGATACCGGATGCGGCAGCGAGAGACCAGTTCGCGGATCGGATCGCTCACAAGGCTCGTATCACAGAAGAGGTCGTTCGCTCGGAGATTCGTAAGGCGGCGGTCAACCGGCGCACCGCCGTCACCACCCGGGAGCTTCCGACGTTCGGGCAGATGAAACAGGCGGAAAAAGCCCTGATTTGGGGGCTTGTTCACAATACGGGCGAGGCACTCGAGGCCCTCCGGGAACTCGACGACGAGGACCTGGAAGGGCTGGCTACCCGGGAGATCTTCGAGGTGGCCCGGAGCCTGCACGGCGAGCCGATGGATCTCTTACCATCGGGCCTGTTGCAGCGTCTAAGTACAGTGAGCGCCCAGCTCGTCACGAGCATTGCCGCCACCGACACGTCAACGGCTCCCCCCGGTGCCTGCGCGCGCGCGTTGAAACGGTTGAGATGGGAACGGGAGCGGGCCGCCATTCAGCGCGAAATCGACCGTCTGCAGGAACTTGGCGCCACACAACATGGACACGAGATAGACAACTTATGGCAGCGGAAAAAAAACCTACTGCATCGCATCGAGGAACTGAACTAGGGGACCACCTGTCGATCGAGGAGAAGTACGACGAGGTCCGGCAACTCATCAACATCGGCAAGGAGAAGGGATACCTCCTCTATGACGAAGTGAACGAGCTGCTGCCGTCGGAGATCACGTCCTCCGACGAGCTCGACGATCTCTTCAACACGTTCGGCAGCGCCGGTATCGAGGTCATCGACTCCGACCAGAAGTACCTGCGCGACGACGTCAAGCCGATCGACCGGACGGCGGAGGGCGCCGAGGAGCTCGAGCTCGATCTCACGCCGGGCGCGCTCGACAAGACCAACGATCCGGTCCGCATGTACCTCCGCGAGATGGGGACGGTGCCGCTGCTGACGCGCGAGGGCGAAGTCGAGATCGCGCGCCGGATCGAGCGCGGCAAGCTCGCGGTGATCAAGTCGATCTCGCGCACGCCGCTCATCTCCAAGAAGGTGATCGAGCTCGGGGATCAGCTGCATGCCGGCGAGCGCACGATCCGCGAGCTGGTAATCTTCAACGACGAGGAGATCACCGACGAGCGCATCATGGAGCGCTCGAAGCAGGTGCAGAAGCAGATCGACGCGGTGCGCAAGGCGCGCGTGATCTACGAGAAGCTGGACGAGAAGCTGCAGGCCACGCCGAGGGGCGCCACCACTCGCGACAAACGGAAGTACCGCCGCTGCCGCTGGGCGGCGATGCGCGCGCTGATCGACGTCTCGAACGCCATCCGCAAGATCGAGTTCACCGAGTCGGTGAAGCGGCGGCTGATCGACGAGATGAAGGACGCCGTCGAGCGGGTCAAGCGCGAGCAGCGCGAGGTGGAGGGGTTCGAGCGGACGCTCAATCCCAAGAACCGGAAGCTGCGGCTCAAGGAAGACGACAAGAAGAACTTCCAGCGCCAGATCAAGGACCTCAAGGCCAAGATCAAGGGGATGACCGACAGCCTCGAGCAGTCGCCCGACGAGTTGAAGCGGACGCTCGACGTCATCCTGCGCGGCGAATATCAGGCGGAGCAGGCCAAGAAAGAGCTGGTCGAAGCGAACCTGCGGCTCGTGGTGTCGATCGCCAAGAAGTACACCAATCGCGGTCTCCAGTTCCTGGACCTGATTCAGGAAGGCAACATCGGCCTGATGAAGGCCGTCGACAAGTTCGAGTACCGCCGCGGCTACAAGTTCTCGACGTACGCGACGTGGTGGATCCGCCAGGCGATCACCCGCGCGATTGCAGACCAGGCGCGGACGATCCGCATTCCGGTCCACATGATCGAGACGATCAACAAGCTGATTCGCACCTCGCGCGCGCTCGTTCAGGAACTGGGACGCGAGCCGACGTCGGAAGAGATCGCCAAGCGGATGGACATCCCGGTGTCGAAGGTCCGCAAGGTCCTCAAGATCGCGCAGGAGCCAATCTCCCTCGAAACGCCGATCGGCGAAGAAGAGGATTCACATCTTGGCGACTTCATCGAGGATCGCCAGGTCGTGTCGCCGGCCGAAGCCGTGATCAACCTGAACCTCAAGGAGCAGACCGAGTCGGTGCTCAAGACGCTCACGCCGCGCGAAGAGAAGGTGATCAAGATGCGGTTCGGCGTTGGCGACGGCAGCGAGCACACGCTCGAGGAGGTCGGCCAGAGCTTCGCGGTCACCCGCGAGCGCATCCGGCAGATCGAAGCCAAGGCGCTGCGCAAGCTACGGCATCCGTCGCGGAGCAGAAAGCTGCGGGCGTTCCTCGAGGGCAGGACGTCGTAACGCGAAGTCGCGGAAAGTCCGCCTTCGGCGAGACCAGACCTCGCCGTCTGAGCCGGCCTAGACGAAGCTCGCGGGGCCGTCCACCTTCGCTCCTTCGGAGCTTCGGTGGACATCCTTCGCCTGCAATCGCGAGCGAAGGATGGCTCGCCAACCGAAGCCCGCTCGCGTGTCAGCGGGCGAAGGTTGGGCCCACCAGGATTCGAACCTGGAACCAGCCGATTATGAGCCGGCGGCTCTAACCATTGAGCTATGGGCCCGTTTGAAGTGTAACGCAACACCACAGATCGTAGCTGTCAGCTCTCGGCTCTCAGCGATCAGCTGTCAGCCGTGATCGCGGCGAGAGCCGCAGCTGACGGCCGAGAGCTGAAAACTGAAAGCCGACAGCCGAGAGCTGCGGGTAGTGAACTGTGCCCGCATGTACAATAGGCACCCGATGAACGCGGATCTTGAACGGCTGATAGCGCTGCAACGGCTGGACTCAGCCGCCGATGCTGCCCGGCGGCGGCTGGCGGACGAGCCGGAGCGGCTGAAAGCCCTCGAAACCCGCCTCGAATCCGCCCGCCAGCGCGTCACCCACGCCAAGGAACAGTTCACCGCCAATCAGGCCGCCCGACGAGAAATCGACAAGGAAGTCGCCGTTCACCAGACCCGTCTGTCGAAATATCGCGAGCAGGCGATGGCCGTGAAGACGAACGTCGAGTATCACGCGATCCAGAAAGAAATCGGCCACGCGCAGGGCGAGATCAAGACGCACGAAGACCGGATGCTCGAGCGCATGCTCGAGGCCGACGACCTGACCGCCGCCGTCAAGAAGGCCGAGGCCGACCTCGCCGCCGAGCAGAAGGCGGTGGACGGCGACCGCAAGGCCATGACCGCCGAGCACGCCGAACTGCAGGCGTCGCTCGAACACATCGCCGCCGAACGCAACGGCATCGTCGCCGCGCTCGATAAGCAGACGCTGGCCATCTTCGAGCTCGTCTCGAGCCGCCGCAACGGCATCGCGCTCGCAGAGGCACGCGACGGCATCTGCACGATCTGTCACGTGCGCCTGCGCCCGCAGGTGTTCAACAACGTCCGCCGGAACGAAGAGATCATCCAGTGCGACAGCTGCAACCGGATCCTCTACTTCGTGGCGGCACCCGCCGCCGCGGCGCAAAACCCGTAATCTTGCAGCCCGTGGTGCGACGCCATCTGCATTCGAACGGCGATGCATCCCGTCTGGCTGCGTTGCTCCTCCCTCACATATTCCCGATATCCTCGGTCGTCGCGCCTTGCCGGCCGGGCGCCTCGCCGTTCTCGGTGCGACGATGGCGTCGCACCACGAGCTGCTGATGATCGTCGCCTACATCGACGGCGGCGCCCGGGGCAACCCGGGGCCGGCCGGTTTCGGCGTGCGGATCGAGCAGCCCGACGGCACACTCGTCGAGGAGTTTCACGAATCGATCGGCACCGCGACCAACAACGCCGCTGAATACCGGGCGCTCGTCGCCGCCCTCGAGTGGGCCAGGAGTCACGGCCACCGCGAAGTGCACGTGAAATCGGATTCACTCCTGCTCGTCCAGCAGATGCTGGGCAACTACAAGGTGAAGAACCCGGGACTCCAACCGCTGTCTGCGATGGCCCGGCTGCTCGCACTGGAGATCGGCCGCGTCACCTTCGAACACGTCGGACGTGCGCTGAACGCCCACGCGGATCGGCTGGCGAACGAAGCCATGGATCTCGCCGCGGGACCAGCCAGCCCCAAGCCCCGTGCTGGTTCGACACCTGGCCCCCAGCCCCTGGTCCCGACCGCTGACTCCGATCCCTTCACCCCGCTCGAACGCGCGGTCCGTCTCTTCGTCTACGACCAGTTCGTGAAGACGACGAAGGCGCCCGACCTCACGACCATCGCCGCGGCGGTCAAGCGAACGCCTGATGCCGTGACGTCCGCGCTGAAGCGCCTTGCCGAGTTGCGAGCGCTGGTGCTGGCGCCGGCCACCGTCAACGTCTGGATGGCGCATCCGTTTTCGGCGGTGCCCACCGCGTATCCGGTCGCGATAGCGGGCCGCACATATTGGGCGAACTGCGCATGGGATGCCGCGGGCGTCCTGTCGCTCGTCGGCGGAGACGGGGACTGCCGGACGCAATGCGCGGACTGCGGGCAGGAGATCGCGATAGCGGTCCGCGACGGCCGCGTTCACGGCGACGGGGTCGTGCACTACGCCGTCCCGCCGAAACGGTTCTGGGAGAACGTCGCCTTCACGTGAGCGACGATTCTGCTCTTCAGGTCTGAAGAGCATGTGGATCGCTGGTGCGGCGAGCGTCAGATCACGCGTGGTGCCGTGGTGCCGCTCGAGCAGGTCTGGCGCCTGACCGCCCCTTGGTACGCCGATCGACTCGACTACGATTGGACGCCGCGCACACCGGCGGCGATGGAGCGCCTGCTCGCCGACGCCGGACTCGCCGGCGATTTCTGGCGCGTTCGCTGAGCCTCACCGCGTCGCGCGACACCTGATGGCGGCCGCCATCCGGCCCGCGCCGGTTGCGTCGCGCCGATAGGAACAGAAAAGGGCGGGATAGGCCGCTGTGCAAAGGCCGGCGCCGTGGATCTGGCCGGCCGGAACACCGGCCCCGGCAAGCTGATCGGCCGCCGCCTGCCACCCGTCGAACTGCCAGCGGCCCTCGCGCTCGCCCTCACTGAACCAGCGCGCCAACCGCTCGCTGCCAAAGCCCGCGGCAGTGAATCGTTCGGCGACATCGGGGCCGACCTCGTACGAGGGTGCGGAAATGGAAACCCCGACGGCGACCACGAGGTCCTTCGGGCGCGCATCGAACGCGCGCGCGAGAGCGCTGACGGCAGCTGTCGGCACACTCGCGGCCAATCCGCGCCAGCCGGCATGGGCTGCAGCGACAGCGCCGGTCCTGGAATCCGCGATCAGGAGCGGCACGCAATCGGCCGTCTGGATCGCAACCGCCACAAGTGGATCGTTGGAAACAACGATGTCCGCCTCAGGACGCGTGCCAGAAGGGAGAGGATCGCCGGCGCGGCGAACCACAACGGCTGAGCCATGAACCTGACGTAGCCGCACCAGGTGGTCGAGGTCGACGCCCAGCGACGCCGCCACGGGCGCCCACTCGTCGTCGCTCCCGGCTCCGGAACCGAGCGCCCACTCGCGCGTCGTAAAGAGGTGATCGGCCAGGGGCCGCAGCGCCCCGCATACCAGCGCGGGTCCCCCGGCCGCTTGCACCCATACGAAGCCATCGCTAGGCTGTGGTCGCATCATCACCCTGATCATGCCAAACATCATCGGTCTCGGTCTCGACGCCACCGACATCAGCCGGATCGCCGGCACGATCGAACGTTACGGCGAGCGGTTTCTCCACCGTATCTTCACCGAGGGCGAGGTCGCGTACGCGATGCGCCGCCGCGTGCCGGCGATCCACCTGGCCGGGCGGTTTGCCGCGGTTGAGGCGGCGATGAAGGCGCTCGGCACCGGCCATTCGCAGGGAGTGCTCTGGCGCGATGTCGAGGTGATACGGCGCGGCGGTCCGCCGCAACTCCAGTTACATGGCGGCGCTGCACGGCGGTTTGCCGCCATGGGCGGGCGGGCGACGCTGCTCACCATCACGCACTCTGATGAATTGGCGCTTGCGCAGGTGCTGATCCTGGGCGAGTAACTTGTCCGCCGGCTTGTCCGCCGAAGCGCGGAGCAGCGTGGATCGCGCGAAGGCGGGAAACCTCCGGCGTCAATTCCAGCCTGTTGACTCCGCCCGACGAGACAGCGAGCGAATCGCAGCGCAGAACACGTGTGGATTCGGTGACTTACACCGACGCTCTGGCGTGTGCGCTTTCGGCCTCGATTTTGATGACGTCTCTCGCGCCTGCAAAACGAGCCGCCCGATGCGGGCGGCTGACTGACAAGGAGTGCGAGTCGTGACGATCAAGATTACGCCGAACGACAAGGGCAACCCGGCCGGCAAGCTGGCCGAAGCGGAACTCCATTTCGGCCACGGCGACGGACCGCTCGAGGGTTTGAAGCTGATGGGATTCTCGGTCTGGGAGCGCAGGGACGGCAACGGGAGAAACGTCACCTTCCCGGCCCGCTCCTATGTCGTCAACGGCGATCGACGCAGTTTCGCGCTGCTGCGGCCGCTCACCGACGTGACGGCGCAGAACAAGCTGCGCGAGCTGATCCTCGAGGCGTTCGCGGAGTACGAGGAACGGGCGGCAATCGCTTCCTGAGTACGGGCGGTCCGGCATCGCCTTGGCCGGGCCTCTATTGAATAACCGGAAGCAGCTTGGCGTTTTCCTGGGCCCGCTTCGGCGGCAGCGTCCATTCCTCGCGGAGTCCTTTCTCGAACTCCGACTGGAAAAAGGCCGCCTTCATGCCGCCGTCGATGACGTCCCAGGGCAGCATCGCGTCGCCGGTCCGGTCGCGGAAGATGTAGAAATCGCCGTCGATTCCGGCTTCCGCGACCGCGGCGCGCCAGTTCTGGCCATTGCGCTCGGCCGCTTCGATGACGGCGGCGACGCGGCGGTCGCCGAGCGACAGCAGCGCCTGGAAGTACGAGTGCCGTTCGGATTTGATGTTGAAGTAGACGTTGTCGATGTCGGACATCAGGCTGCGCAGCCGTTTGATCTTGCGCTCCACCATCGACGGCTCTTCCATCGGGAGCCACTGGTATGCGGTGCCGGGCTTTGGAATCAGCGGATTTACGCTTCCCACGATCCGGCCGATCTGGCCTTTGCGGCGGGCGTGCTTCAGCATCCGCTCGCGAATCTGCAGCGTCAGATCACGAATCGCCACCAGGTCCTCGTCGGTCTCGGTGGGGAGCCCGATCATGTAGTAGAGCTTCAGGTTCTCGATCCCGCTCGCGAAAATGAGGTCGGCGCGGTCGAGAATCTCATCGTTGGTGACGGTCTTGTTGATCACGCGGCGCAGCCGGTCGGATCCGGTTTCCGGGGCAATCGTAATGGTCCGCTCGCCGCTCTGGTGGAGCACCCGGACGATCGATTCGGTCAGGTCGTCGAGGCGGAGCGACGCGGGGCTGATCGCGTAGCCCATCTCGAGGAGGCGAGCGAGGATCCTTTCGATCTCGGGATGGTCGCAGAGCGCAATCGACACCAGGCCCACTCGGCTGGCGTGCACGCGCGCGGTTTCGGCCAACTGAAGGATCCGGTCGGCGGGAAAGGCGCGCACCGGCAAGTAGTTGTAGCCGGCCCAGCAGAAGCGGCACAGGTTCGCGCAACCGCGGACCACTTCGATGAGGAATCGGGATCCGAACTCGGTGTCGGGGGTGAAGATACCGGTCGCCGGAGGATCCACGGCCTCAGTCGTCTTGAGCGCCGCTTTGCGAATCGGCAGCGGCGCGTCTACGCCCGCGTTCACACTGTAGCCGGCCAGCTTGCCGTCGGCGGCATACTGCGGCTCGTAAAACGATGGCACGTAGAAGCCGCGCTCGAGCGCGAGATGTCGAAGCAGATCCGCCCGGCTCGTGGCGGCGGCAAACGCCCGGCGCAAACCGGGAATCAGCACTTCGCCCTCGCCGGCGGCAATGACGTCGGCAAACGGCGCCAGCGGTTCCGGGTTCACGAACGTCACCGCGCCGCCAATGACGACGAGCGGATGCCGCGCGCTGCGCGCGTCCGCCCGTGCCGGAATGCCGGCGAGCCGAAGGAGCGTCAGGACGTTGACGTAATCCCACTCGAACGACACCGAGAACGCGACCACATCGAAGTCGCCGACCGGCGTCTGCGATTCGAGCGTCAGCAGCGGCGCTTTGGCGGCGGACAACTCCGCCAGCTCCGTCTTGGGCGGCAGGAAGAACCGCTCGCAGACGATGTCGTCTTCGCGGTTGAAGAGGCGGTAGACGGTCTGGAACCCGAGGTTCGACATGCCGACCCAGTAGGTGTTCGGGAAGGCAAGAGCGACACGCAAGCGGTCGCCGTGCGGCTTCTTTACGTACCCGACTTCTTTCGCGAGGATTGCCAGTGCGCGTTCGCGTTGTGCCCAGGACTTCATGGCCAGGTGGTGAGCGGCCCTTGACGCTCAGACGTCGGCGTTCCCGAATGCCGTGGATCTACCTACTTTACCATCGGGAACGCCACACCCAGGCGCAGCGCGGCAGAGCTCAGCCTTCCTGTCAGCCTTCCTGCCGACGCAGGAACGCCGGAACGTCGAACGTCGACGGCAGCTCGAAATCAGGTTCCGCTTCGGGCTTCTTCATGTCCGACGGCAGCGCCTCGTCCAGCTGGATGGCCTGCGACGCCGGCGCGGACGCCGAGCCGCCCGACGCTCCGAGCGGCAAGTCGAACAGCGGCCGCCGGTTGATCGACAGCCTCGGCGCAGGCATCGCCGTGCCGCTGATGACCGCGGCATCGGCGCGGACGCGGGCCTGCTCCGTGTACGGCGTCATGTCGATCGGCGTGTGCGCGCCGGAATTGAGCGGGCGCGTCGCAATCTGCGCGCCGAAGCCGGTGGCGATGACGGTGATTTTCACCCGCCCCTTCAGCGCGGGATCGACCACGGCGCCGAAGATGATGTTCGCGTCTTCATCCGCGGCTTCCTGCACGATGCACGACGCCTCGTTCACTTCCACGAGCGACAGGTCGGGCCCGCCGGTCACATTGATGATGACGCCGCGCGCGCCGTTGACCGACGCGCCTTCGAGCAGCGGGCTGGAAATCGCGCGCCGTGCGGCCTCGATCGCGCGGTCCTGTCCTTCCGCCACGCCGGTGCCCATCATCGCCAGCCCCATGCCGGACATGATGGTCTTGACGTCCGCGAAGTCGAGGTTGATCAGCCCCGGCACCAGAATGAGATCGGATATGCCCTGAATCGCCTGCCTCAGCACGTCGTCCGCCGTGCAGAACGCATCGGTCAGCGGCGTCGTGCGATCGATGATCGTCAGCAGCCGCTCGTTGGGAATCGTGATGATCGTGTCGACGCTGTCGCGCAACGCCTCCAGCCCCTTCTCCGCCTGAATCTGACGCTTCTTGCCTTCGAACTTGAACGGCTTGGTCACCACTGCGACGGTGAGCGCGCCAAGCTCGCTGGCCAGGCTGCAGACGACCGGCGCCGCACCGGTGCCGGTGCCGCCGCCCAGGCCGGTGGTCACGAAAATCATGTCGGCGCCGTCGAGCGCCTGGATGATCTTCTCGGTGTCCTCGAGCGCCGCCTGGCGGCCGACGTTCGGGTCCGCGCCGGCGCCGAGGCCCTTGGTCAGCTTGCTGCCGATCTGCAGCTTGACCGGCGCCGCATTCGTGCGCAGCGCCTGCAGGTCGGTGTTGGCGACGATGAACTCGACGCCCTCGAACCCCGCTTGCACCATGCGGTTGACGGCATTGCTGCCGCCCCCGCCGATGCCGATGACTTTGATGCGCGCCCCCGCGCTGATCTCTTCTTCCAGTCGGAGTCGCAGCCGCTTCATCGGCAGGGTGTCGTCGTCCATGTAATCAGCCATCGTGACTCCTGTGTCTCAGAAGAATTCCTTGAACAACCCACGCAGCCGTCCGGCCGCCCGCACGAACGCGCCGGCGCCCACCGGCGCGCGCCCGAGATCGCCCACCGCATTACGGCATCCGTAGAGCACCAGCCCGACGCCGGTGGCAAACGTCGGGCTGTTCACGTGATCCGCGAGGCCGCCGACGCCGACCGGACAGCCGCGGCGGATCGGCAGGTCGAAGATCTGTTCGGCGATTTCCGGCATGCCGTCGAGAATCGCGCCGCCGCCGGTGAGGACGATGCCCGAATTCAGGCTCTTCTCGTAACCGGCCCGGCGAATCTCGTCCCACACCAGGTGGAAAATTTCTTCCGCGCGCGGCTGGAGGATTTCGGAGAGGATGCGCCGCGCCATGACGCGCGGCTTTCGGCCGCCGACGCTCGCGACCTCCATCGTTTCGTCCTCGTCCACCATGCCCGACAGCGCACAGCCGCACTTGCGCTTGACCTTTTCCGCGTCGGGCACCGGCGTCCGCAGCCCGACGGCGATGTC
>Ga0193696_1000571_pt1 | contig 12432 bp, 14 predicted proteins | sample L3m1metaG_FD_145074 | JGI IMG/M metagenome (GOLD analysis project Ga0193696, IMG submission 145074) | Soil microbial communities from a riparian zone of the East river system, Colorado, United States - L3m1 | ecosystem: Environmental > Terrestrial > Soil > Riparian zone | place: USA: East River... | reverse complement strand
CGTCACCGCCAGCCCGGCAACGGCATGGACGACGGACCAGTACGTGCAGGGCTCCACGTCGGGCGTGGCCGGCGAGATGTACTGGAACGGGTCCGCCTGGACGGCCGGTCGGGCTACCTAGGCTGCGCTCGTGCCAGCGAGCCGCAGCTTCGCAGGACCGCCACGACGAAAGGGGCGCCGAGTGGGCATCGCCGGTGACATGAGCAACATCTTGCAAGGCGGCACGGTCACCGCACCGGCGCCGCCGCCGCCCGAGACCGAGCCCGAGGGTGAGGTCGGGTCCGACCCGAACACGGCCACCGTGCAACAGGTCAAGGACTACGTGACGGCCCATCCCGACGAGCGCGACCGCATCCTGGCTGACGAGCAGGCCGGGCAAGCCCGGGTCACGCTCATCGACTGGCTGAACGCCTTCACCCCGTAGGGCCCGATGACTTGCGAGCCCTGGCCGGTCTCCTGGCCGTGCGACACCGCCGACGTTGACCCGTTGCTGGTGACGTTGGCGCTTGACGCCGCCCAGAGCTTGCTGTGGGCGATGGGCGGGCGGCGCCTCGGAGTGTGCACGTGGACCGAGCGCTACCGCCCGTCGTGCTCGTGCCCGGGCTGCTGCGTCGTGCCGTTCCACGACGCCGCCGGCTGGCACAACCGGGCCGGCTCGCCGGCTATGTGCTGCCGCATCCTGCTGGCCCACCGCCCGGTGCGCGAGATCACGGCGGTCACCCTCGACGGCGCGGCGCTCGACGCCGCCAGCTACGACGTGGAGGCAGCGGCGTGGCTGCGCCGGCGCGGGACGTGCTGGCCGTGCGCCGGCGAGTGCGACCACCCGCCGGTCGAGGTGACCTACAAGGCCGGCAACAGCCTGCCCGACGGCACCGCCGCCGCCATGGGCGAGGTGGCGTGCGAGTTCATCGCTGGCTTCACGAACAAGGTCTGCAAGCTGCCGAGCCGCGCCGTGTCCATCGCCCGCCAGGGCGTCACCGTGCAGCTGGCGGACCCGGCTACGTTCGTGCGCTCGGGCCGGCTCGGGCTTCCCATCGCTGACGCCTGGCTCAGCGTGGTCAACCCCATGGGCCTGAGCCGCCCGAGCCGCGTCTACTCGCCCGACCTCGCCACCCGGGCCTGACGTGACCCTCACCGCGCCGGCCACCACGACGGCGGTCACGCCGGCCGACGTGTGCGCCCTACTGCTCGGCCGGGTACGTGACGCGCTCGTCGTGTGCGACCGCGACGTGCAGACCGCCTACGTCGCCGCCGGCAGCGTGGCGTGGGACAACTGCTGCGGCCAGCTCGTCGTCGCGCCCGAGCGCGTGTACCGCACCGCCCGCTTCCCGACCGAGGGGCCCGATGAGAACGGGTGCTACGACGGGCTGATCGCGCTCGACCTCGTGGTGCTGCTGCTGCGCTGTGTGCCGGTGATCGAGGACGACGGCTCGGTGCCCGACGACCTCGAGCTGGGCGCGGCCTACTCGGCAATCCTGAACGACGCGGCGGTCATCTGGGACGTGCTGGCGACCGTCGATCTGCCCGACTGGTGGGAGCGGGCCAACCAGGGCCAGACCTTCGTGGGCGCCGAGGGCGGCTGCATCGGCGTCGAGACCCGCATCACCGTGGGCGTGGACGGCGAGCTGTGGTGCGCCGAGTGCGCGCCGTAAGGTGGCGGCGATGACCGAGACCCAGGCGTGGATCCTCGTCGTTGAGGTAGGCGTCATCGCGCTGGCCTACCTCGCCGGCCTGATCCCTCGCCGGCGCCCGTAGGTGGCCGATCAAGTCACCGTGACGTGGAACCGCAGCGCGCTCGACAACCTGCTGCGGGCCCCTAGCGGCCCGGTCGGTCGGGACCTTGACCGGCGCGGCAGCCGGGTAGAGCAAGCGGCCCGCCGGCTGGCGCCGCAGCGCACCGGCACGCTCAAGGCCAGCCTGCGCGAACAGCACTTCACCGTCGCCGGCGAGCAGGCCGTGCGGGTCGGCACCAACGTGCCGTACGCCATGTTCGTGCACCAGGGCCGCCGCGAGGTCACCCCGCACCGGGGCCGTTACCTTCGCTGGCCCGCCGGCGCCGGCCGCAACACCCGCACCGGGTACGTGTTCACCCGCCGGGCCCGGCCCACCAAGGCCGTGCCCTACCTCCGCAACGCGATCGACGCCGCCCGCTAACGTCCGCGCCCATGGCGCGCTACGTGTTCGGCAAGGCAGTGGACGAGGGCGACGTGCTGGAGCTCCAGGGCGTCGAGTACCACATGCAGCCCATCGGGATGCGGGCCATGCGGGCGATGCTCGACAAGCGCCAGATGATCGAGGCGGCCGAGCGCGGCGGCGGCACGCCCGAGCAGGTTGACGCGCTGATCGACCTCGTGGTGGCCGCGGTCGTGCCCGACGAGCGGGACCGCCTGCGCGAGCACGTCGAGGACTCGGTTGACACGGCGCTGCTGGCCCAGGTCGCCACGGCCGTGATGCGGGGGATGAGCGACCTGGACCCTACGCAGCCAACGTCGTCCTCGAATGGGTCGTCGCCAACTGGAGCCACTTCGACGGCTGGTGCGGCGCCCACGCCGTCGATCCCCTTGACCTCCCCCTCCGACGTGTCCTGAACCTGTACCTGTTCGCCGTGCGGGAGTGGGCGAGCGAGCAGACCCTCGACCGCATCGAGGCGGCGCTGGAGCCGCCCAACCGCATCGACCCCGAGACCGGCGCGCCGATGTGGTACGGCTCCGACGAGGACGCGTGGGCCGAATTCGAGCGCGAAGCCCGTACACCGTGACCTAGCGATCTAGCCTGGCGGCCGGCTCGGTCAGGCCGGAGGACCATTGGCCGGTACGACGATCGCTGAGGCGTACGTCGATGTCATCGCCCGCACCGACAAGGTGGGCAGCGAGGTTGACAAGGCGGGCGAGCGCGTCGAGTCAGCGTTCAGGGAGGCGGCGACCGAGGCCGGCGAGGCGCTCGACCGTATCGCCGCCGGCGACCCGTTCTCGGGGCTGGCCGGCGACGCCCGGCGCGCCGGCGACGACGTTGACGGCGCCTTCACCGAGGCGGCCCGTGAAAGCGACCGGGCGCTAGAGCGCATCGGCGGCACCGACGTGTTCGGTGAGGTGGGCGGCCAGGCCGAGCGGGCCGGCGAGGACGTTGAAGGGGCGTTCACCGAGGCGGCCCGCCAGTCCGACGCCCAGCTGGAGAAGATCGGCGGCGCGGACGTGTTCAGCGAGATCGGCGCCCAGGCCGAGCGCGCCGGCGAACAGGTCGAGGACGCCTTCACCGAGGCGGCCCGCCAGTCCAACAGCAAGCTCGACTCCATCAGCTCGACCGGCGCCGGCGTGGGTTCCAAGCTCGGCGGTGGCATCGGCAAGGGGATCGGGCTCATTGGCACGGCGCTGGCCGGCGTGGGGCTGACGCAGTTCCTCAGGGACTCGGCCAAGGAGGCGCAAGGCGCCAACGAGGTGTTCGCCCAGACCCAACAGCTGATCGAGTCCACCGGCGGCGCCGCCGGTAAGACCGCCGACGACGTGGCGGCCATGGCCTCCAAGCTGTCCATGAAGATCGCCGTGGACGACGACGACATCCTCGCCGCGTCCAACCGGCTGTTGAGCTTCAAGAACGTTTCGGGCGACAGCTTCGACCGGGCGATGTCCTCGGCCGCCGACCTCAGCGCGGTGTTCGGCAAGGACCTGACCGCCACCTCGGTCATGGTGGGCAAGGCGCTCAACAACCCGGTCAAGGGTATGACGGCGCTCGCCAAGGTCGGCGTGACCTTCACCGAGGGCGAGCAGAAGCAGATCGAAGCCATGACCGAGGCTGGCGACGTCGCCGGCGCTCAGGCCGCCATCTTGGACAAGCTGGAAGCGTCCTCGGGCGGCGCCGCCGAGGCGTCGGCTACCGGCGCCGAGAAGATCGCCGTCGCGTGGGGCGAGGTCAAGGAGGCGCTCGGCGGCGGGCTGGCCGGCGCCGTCGAGGGCATCTCGGGCCCGCTGGTCAAGGCGTTCGGCGCGCTCGAACCGATGTTGACCAAGGTCGGGGACCAGCTCGGCGGCACGCTGTCAACCCTGCTCGACGCCATCCTGCCCGCGGTCGAGCCGCTGATGGGCGTGCTGTCCGACGCCCTCGGGGTCATCGGCTCGCTCATTGAAGGGCTGGCGCCGGTGATCGCGCCGCTGTCCGACGCCCTGTCCCTGTTGGGCGACCTGCTGGGCGACGTACTGGTGGGCGCGATCGACGCCGTGGCGCCGGCGTTCGAGACCTTGATGGAGGCGGCCGGGGAGATCATCAAGGTGCTCGGGCCGCCGCTGCAGAAGGTTGGCGCGGCGCTCGGCAAGGTGTTCGAGGCGCTGAGCCCGGTCATTGACGAGCTGGCCGGGCTGATCGGTGACGTGCTGGTATCGGCCGCCGAGGCGCTGGCGCCGGTGCTCGACATCGTGGCCGACGTGCTGGTTCAGCTGGCGCCGATCCTCGGTGACGTAGCCAAGCTGCTGGTCAATGCCTTGAAGCCGATCCTGCCCACCATCACCGACAACTTCAAGATGATGAGCGAGGCGGTGCTACCGCTGCTGCCGCCGCTACTTGACCTCATCACGCTCGTGCTGCCGCCGCTGGTCAAGCTGTTGAACCTCGTGCTGCCGCCAATCGTCAAGGTGGCGGCGGCGTTCCAGCGGGTCGTCATCATCGTGGAATCGACGGTGCTCAAGGCGCTGGTGGGGCTGGTGACGAACCTCGACAAGGTGCCCGAGGCGTTCACCAAGGCGTGGGACGCCGTGGTGCGCTTCGTCAAGGGCGTCATCGAATGGTTCGCCAAGCTGCCCGGGCGCGTCGGGCGCGCCCTGGCCGACCTCGGTCGTGAGGTCTGGGACCGAATCAAGACGATGGTGACCGGCGCCATGGAACGGGTGCGGGAGTTCATCAGCGACGCCGTGGAGTTCCTCGGCGGCCTGCCCGCCAAGGCGTTCCGCGCCCTCGGCAAGCTCGCCGGCCAGGTCGGCAACCGGATCGCTGATATGGCGTCCAAGGCGATGGACCGGCTGCGGTCGTGGGTCGGCGACGTGATCGACTTCCTCGCCGGGCTACCGGGCAAGGCCTACAACGCGCTGCGCCAGCTGGCCAGCCAGGTCGCCAGCCGGGTGACCGAGATGGCGAGCCGGGCCCTGGAGCGGCTGCGCACGTGGGCGAGCAACGTGGTCGAGTTCCTCGCCGGCCTACCGGCGAAGGCCTACAACGCGCTGCGGGCCCTCGCCGGGCAGGTCACGAGCCGGGTGGGCGAGATGGCGACCTCGGCCATCGACCGGCTACAGACGTGGATCGGCAACGTGCGCGACTTCATTGCCGAGGTGCCGAGCAAGGCCTACAACGCGCTCAGCGGTCTCGCCGGCCAGGTCGCCAGCCGCTTCGGTGACGTATGGGGCTCAGTGTCAACCAAGCTCGAAGGGCTGTGGACAAACATCAAGAACTTCGTCACCGGCATCCCCGGCAGGATCACCGACGCCCTCGGGTCACTCGGCTCGGAGTTCGCCTCGGCCATGGGCGGCGCGCTCAAGTCAGGGTGGAACGCCGCCATCGACGCGATGCCCAGCTTCACCATCGGCGGCTGGAAGGTCGGCCCGGTCACGTTGCCGTCCAAGACGCTGAGCATGGACTTCCTCAAGCTGGCGATGGGCGACATCGTGCCCGGCACACCGTTCGGCACCCTGGCCGCCATCGGTGAGCGCAACCGGGCCGAGGCGGTCATCCCGATCACCCGCCCGCAGCGGGCGATGGAGCTGATGCAGGCCTCGGGCCTCGGCGCGATGTGGGACCAGGCCCGCGCCGGCGGCTACAGCGGCCCGCTGGTCTCGATGCCCGGCGCCGTCATTCAGGACGCCACCGACGCCGACCTCGTGGCGCAGCGCACGCTCGCCGCGCTCAACATGCGGGGCGTGGCGGCGTGATCACCTTGCACGACGACTCGCTCGGGGACCTAGCGCTGACCTGCGAGAACGGCTACGTGGTGACCAGCTTCCAACTCGGCACGCCGGCGGTGCGGGAGGTCGTGCACGAGCGGGCCCTGGCCGACGGGACCGTTGACGACACGCTGTACGTCGGCGCCCGGGCCATCACCGTCGCCATCACTCTCGACCAGCGCGTGGCGCCGTTGCAGACCTTGCTCGACCGGCTCACCCCGTACGTGTCGCCGCGCCGGCGGCCGACGTTCATCTGGACCCTGCCGGGCTCCGAGACCGAGCGGCGGGCGCTCGTCGTGCGCGGCGTCGATGCGCCCTTCGTGCTGGAGCGCCCGAAGTTCCCGCCGGTCGTGTGCCAGTGGGTCGCGCCCGAAGGGCTCATCACCTCGGTCGAGGCGACGTGCGAGTGGATCCAACCGTCCAGCGATGACGTGCCCGGGCGCACCTACGACGAGTGCGCGCTGGTGCCGAGCCCTGACCGGGTGGAGGCGACGACCACGACGGGCCGGTGCTACGACCGCATCTACCCGCCGGCCAAGCCTCGTGGCGGGCGCAACATCGTCAACGCCGGCAACGAAGTGGCCGAGTGGACCGCCGCCATCTTCGGCCCGATCACGAACCCGACGATGACCGTGAACGGCATCGTGGTGACCGTCGCCACCACGCTGGCGCTCGGGGAGTCGGTCGTCATCGACACCCGTGAGCGCACGATCCTGCGCAACGGCGACCCGACCCAGAGCCTCTACGGGCTGAGCAACTACCAAGCGTGGTCGTGGGACCAGCTGCGGCTGCGGCCGGGCGAGAACAATATTCGCTACTCCGGCACCGCCATCACCGCCGAGACCTCGGCGGCGTTCTGCTGGTACGACACCTGGCGCTGACCGATGAGCCTCGCCGTGTCACCCATCGCCCCGATGGCGGCGGTGCCCCGCGCCCCACTGTCCATCGCCGTGGGCCCGTGGCGCACCGGGCCCGTGCAAGAGGTGGGCGAGTTCGACCAGGGCTCAATCTCGCTGACCCTCAACGACGGCCACCAGCTGACTTTCAACATGCCCGGGCGCTCGCCGGCGGCCCGGCTGTCCGACGGGCTGACGACCGACGTGTGGCTGTACGTGGACGACCAGCTCGCCGGCCGCTTCCGCATGCTGCCCCTCGCCCAGACGTGGGGGCCCGCCGGCGAGGACTTCGTGGCGGTGACCGCCGTGAGCTACAAGCGGCTACTCGCCTGGCGCTACCTCCACGCGCCGCCGCCGACGTTCACCCAGATCGAGCAGGGCGACATCGTGTGGGCGCTGATCGCCCACGCCCAGGCGCAGGCCGGCGGCTCGCTCGGGCTGACCAAGGGCGCCACCGCCACCGGCGTCAAGCGCGACCGCACCGACTACAAGGTGGGCGACAACGTGCTCGACCTCGGGCTCAACATCAGCGCCGTCGAGAACGGCTGCTGGTGGGACGTTGACGAGGACGGGCTGTTCACCGCCCAGCTGTTCGGGGCCTTCCGAATCCACCCGACGCCGCTCGTGCTCGGCGCCAACGCGCTCAGCCTGGCCCGGGTGCCAACGCCGAGCTTCGCCAACGCAACGATGGCGTCGGGCTCCGACGAGCAGACCGTGCCCGTGTGGGTGCAGTCGAGCACGGTCGCCACCGACCCTCGGGGCCGCTGGGAGGTCGTGACCTCTAGCCCAGAGACCATCGTTCAGGCCACTCTCACCGAGCAGGCCCGAGGACTGCTGAACCGCAGCCTGCGCCCGCCGTCGGTCTGGACCGCCGACATCGAGCCCTACCGCTGGCGCACCGACTCGCCCTACCGCCCGGGCGACCAAGTTCAGGTCATCATCCCGCCCGACACCGCTGACGTGATCGGCGCGCCGGCCGGCTCGGTCACCGCGCAGGTCACCGAGGTGGCGGCCAGCTTCGACGGCCACGGCGCGCTCGCCATCTCGGTTACCGCCACCGAGGGCATCGCCGCGGTGGCGATCATGGAGGACGTCGCGTGAGAACCGCCAGCCGCACCCGTGACGAGGCGGAATTCCTCGCCCGCCAGGACAAGCGGCTGCACAGCCTCGAGCAAGTGGCCCACCGCCACACCGACGGCGGCGGCGACGGCGGCGGCGACGCCGTGGACGAGGTGTACGTCGGTGCCGGGCCGCCGAGTGACCCGACCGGGCTCGACCCGACGCTGGAGCTGTGGTACGACCCCGAAGCCGACGCCGAGGCGCCAGTCGGCCCGCCCGGCCCACAAGGGCCCGCCGGGCCACAAGGCGCCACCGGGCCCGCCGGGCCTACCGGCCCACAAGGGGCGACGGGCTCGACGGGACCGGCCGGCGTCAAGGGTGACACCGGAGCGACCGGCTCACAAGGGCCGCCCGGGCCAACGGGACCCGAGGGGCCCGCTGGCGCGCAGGGCGCGACCGGCGCCGACTCCACGGTGCCCGGGCCGCAGGGCCTGCAGGGACCCGCCGGGCCGCAGGGCGAGGTCGGGCCGGCCGAGGTGTTCGTGGGCGAGACCGAGCCCACTGACCCGACGGTGCTGCTGTGGTACAACCCGGTCGCGGCGTGAGGGGGTAGCCCGTGGGAGTTCTCTACGCCAAGGTCAACGGGGTCTGGGAGCCCATCGTCAGCGCGGTCACCGGCGAGTTCCTGCCGCTCGCCGGCGGCGAGATGGACTCCGGGGCTCAGATCACCTGGCCCGAGGGCGGCATCCTGTCATCGAGCGGGATCAAGCTCAACGGCGCCGCGCCGTTCGGCGGCAACTTCAACAGCTGGCAGGACGGGGTTCGAGTCTTCGAGGCGTTCCCGTTCGGCACCGAGTTCCTACTCGGCGCCCAGGGCAACCGCACGGCGCTACGCCTGGTGTGCCCGGGCGTTGTCAGCGTGTGGCCGAACAACCCCTCGCTGCCGGGCACGTCCGCGGCGGCGGTGTTCGGGGCGCTGGCGAATGGCAACGAGCCGCTGCGCCTGTTGGGCACGACGGCGTGGAACTACATCGCGTTCTTCAACCCGGGGAACACGGCCCGGCGGGCCTACCTCGGGGTGATGAACGACCTCGACCTGGTGCTCCACGCCGAGGCCGGTGCCGACATCATCCTGCGGGCGAACAGCACCGAGACCGCCCGCCTCAACGGCAACAACTTCCTGGTCGCCAAGACGACCAACGACGTCACCGCCCTCGGCACCCAGATCGTCAGCAGCGGCATGACCGTGGCGGTGACGAACAACGTGGCCACCGGCCCGCACTTCGTCGCCAACAAGGTCGGGGCCGGGATCGGCTCGGGCCACGACTTCTGTCACTGGCGCAACAACAACAGCACCATCGGCTCGATCACCCGCAACGGCACGACTGCCGCCGTGCTCTACAACACGACCTCGGACTACCGGCTCAAGCACGACCACGGGCTCATCACCGGCGCCCGGGAGCGCATCAGGGTGCTGCGACCAAGGCGCGTCGTTTGGCGCGACGACCCGACCGTGACCGAGATGGACGGGTTCTTCGCTCACGAGGTGGCCGAGGTCGTACCCGACGCGGTGACCGGCGCCAAGGACGCTGTGGCCGAGGCCGACGACCTCGACGCCGGGCTGACGGCCGGCGGCATCGTTCCCCAGCAGCTCGACGCCACCCGGCTGATCCCGCTACTGACCGCCGCGCTACAGGAAGCCCACGACCGGATCGACGCCCTTGAAGCCCGACTCACCGCCTTGGAGGCCGCATGAGCTACGCCACCCAATCCCTGCTCGCCCAAGACCAGGATTTCCTCAACCGCTGTAACGCCGCCGCAGCGAAGGAGATACCGCCGGCGAGCCCCACCAGCCCGCTGTGGTACGTAGCGACGTACATCTGGACCCTGGCCGCAGCGCCGGGCTTCGACGCCGCCTACGACTCGGCGCTGGCCGCCGGCATCGCCCGCCCGGGCTGGGAGGCGTCGGTGATCAGTGACGGCCAGATCCTGTCGGCGCTGCAGGCGCTACTGGCCGAGGTGCCGCCCGACCCGGCGCCGGGAGCGTGACGCCGTGACCATCGCACCCGACCCGCCGCTGTACCTCCAGAACGAGCAGTACCCCGCCCGCCTCGACCGCCAGCTGATCGCCGCCGTGCTGCCCGAGGGCATCGTGCGAGGGCTCGCCGTGTCGCCCAACACGCCGGCGCCCAACTACACCGTGCAGGTCGCTGACGGCATGGCGTGCGTGCACGGCGACGACGAGGACGACCAGGGCGCCTACCTCGCCCTGTTGCCCGAGCCGGCCAGCGTGACCGTTGCCGCGCCCGGCGGCATGAACCGCATCGACCTCGTGGTGCTGCGGGTCAACGACTCGCAAGCGGGCGGCGCCGCCGGCGACAACACGACCGTCGAGGTCATCCAGGGCACCGCGACCGCCGGCACGCCCGCCGCGCCGACGCTGCCGCCGACGGCGATCCCGCTGATGCAAGTGAGCCTCGTGCCGTCTACGACGGCGATCACCGCCGCCGAGCTGTCGGGGCTCGTGCGGCCCTTCGCCCGGGGCGTTGGCATCCTGGAGGAATTCGCCGGGCCGGTCGTCCCGACGTGGGCGCTGCCGTGCGACGGGCGCGCCGTGAGCCGCACCGACTACGCCGACCTGTTCTCGGTGATCGGCACGAGCTGGGGAGTAGGCAACGGCTCGACCACGTTCAACATCCCGAACTTCCGAGGGCGCAGCGCCGTGTGCCTTGACACCGCCGACACCATCTTCTCGACCGTTGGCCGCCTCGGCGGCTCGAAGAACGCCGTCGTGGTCGCCCACACGCACCCGATCACCCACGACCACCCGCCGATCAGCACCAGCTTCGCCGGCACCCACGACCACGCGTATCAGCGGATGGTGGAGTCGGCCACCAAGGGCGCCGGCTCGCAGAACGCCGGCACGTCGCTGGAGACCGTGCGCACCGGTGACGCCGGCAACCACCAGCACACCGCCAACGTGGCGCCCTTCACCGGCAACTCCGGCGCCGCCGCCGGCGGCGTGGCCGGCACCAATGCCAACATGCCGCCCTTCGCCGTCGTCAACTACCTCATTCGCATCTGAGCGAGCAGGGGGGTGGCCGCCAGCTCGGTCGTGCGGCGACCACCCGGGGCCTCACGCTAGCGACGCCATCCCCGGCGCCGTCGGCACGGCCGGCCTAGGCTGCGCGTGGCTCGGTCACGCCGCGACGGGAGGTTCCTCGGGTGTCGGACGAGCCGAGCTTCGGTGATTGGGAGCCCGCTGACAGCATCGCCGCACCGTGCCCGGCCGACCCGCTGCAGGTTGCCCGGCGCATCCACGAGGACCGTGGCGCGGTTGAGATGCTCGCCGGCCACGAGCTGCCCCGCTGGCCCGAGCTGACCGACGACGAGCGCGCCGTCGCCATCGACCTCGCCACCCGCGCCCTGGCCGGGCTCCACGACGAGCCAACCGCCGAGCGTGGCGCGCTCACCTTGCACAACGCTCAGCGCGAGCTGACCGAGCTAGCCGAGTGGGGCCTGCTCGACGCCGGCGACCAGGCCGTGGCGCTAGACCTGATGCGCCTCGTCGTCGCGTGGTTGGAGCTCGAGGGGACCACCGCCTGATGGGCAGCCTCTACCTCGACTGGCTGCCCGCCGCGCTCGATACCGCCGCCAAGGCGACCGGCTACTCGTGGCAGCCCTTCGACAACGACTGGCTGTACCGCTCACGCTCCAGTGGAGGCTTCGACTCGGCGCCGCTGTGCGTGATGTGGCACCACACCGCCGGCAGCGACAACGCGTGGAACGACGCCCGGTATCAGTGCTACTCGGCCGACGCCCGGCCCATCTCCAACATCACGATCGACTCCAAGGTGGCCCTGCTGCTCGCCGGCGGCGCCACCAACACCAACGGCTCAGGCGACTCGCAGAAGTTCAGCCGAGGCACAGTCGCGGCCTCGGATATGAACCGGTGGGCCGTCGGTCTTGAAATCTGCAACAACGGCGTCGGCGCGCCGTACCCGGAGAAGCAGCTCGACTTCCTGTTCGCCCTCAGTAACGAGATCAACCGCCGGTGCGGTAACCAGCCGACCGACGTGTGCACCCACACCCATTACGCGCCCGGGCGAAAGATCGACCCGTCACGCAACACGTCGTGCCAGGGCAAGTGGCAACCCGGCAGCATCAACAGCTCGGGCTCGTGGAACGTGGACGACCTTCGTGCCGAGTGCAAGCGCCGATGGAGCGGCGACACCGGCGACGGCAGCGCCGAGGGCGACGGGGCCCGACCGATGCCACCGCCCACCCCAACCGAGGAGGACATCGACATGGCATGGCGAGTGGCCAAGCGCGAGAACGGCGCCTACTTCATCGGGGACGGCAAGAACGCCCTGTGGGTCAGCGACAGCGGCGGCGACATCGACACCGCCGAGGCGCTGGTGCGGATGGCGCCGGGCGCGATCAACGTCGTGCGCACGACGTGGGATAAGGCGACGGACGCCAATGCTGGCAAGGCGATGGTCACCGGGTGGGCGGGGATCAAGACGACGATGAGGGACAACAACCTCAAGAAGTAC
>Ga0193696_1000569_pt1 | contig 12456 bp, 11 predicted proteins | sample L3m1metaG_FD_145074 | JGI IMG/M metagenome (GOLD analysis project Ga0193696, IMG submission 145074) | Soil microbial communities from a riparian zone of the East river system, Colorado, United States - L3m1 | ecosystem: Environmental > Terrestrial > Soil > Riparian zone | place: USA: East River... | reverse complement strand
TGCCGAGACCCGACGTCGTCGGAGCTTGCTGCTGCAGCGGAGCTCGACCAGGACGAGCTTGCCGAAACGCTGCGCGCGGAACAGGCACGGGCGCCGCTCACGCTTGCAGATGCGTCGAATGCCGCCCGGCCGCAGAACGACTTCGACGCCACCGATGATCGCCTCGCCATCGAAAGCGGCCTGCGCTCGCTCGACCCCCGTGAACGCCAGGCGTTGGGCTTTCGCTACTTCGGCGATCTCCAGCAAAGCGAGATCGCGGCGCGGCTCGGCGTCTCGCAGACGCACGCATCGAGGCTGATCGCCTCCGGACTGGCCAAGCTTCACGACGATTTCGAGGGAGATTTGCGTTGTGCGGGCAACGAGAAGCCCGTAAACTCGTGGCATGGCGACTCCAGAAGCCGTCGGGGAAGCGCCGCAGGAAGACGCCGCCGCGAAGCCGCGTCAGCGGTCGGGGAGAAATAGCGGGCGCCTCCTGCTGCGCATGCCCGCCGGCCTCCACGAGGAGCTCGCGCGTGCTGCGGACCGCAGCGGCATCAGCCTCAACCAGTTCATCACCAACGTGCTCGCCGGCGCGGTGGGCTGGGGACGACCGTCAAGCGCATCTGCCGGGTCTTCGAAGCGGCGACCTCAGACGCTGACGATCCTGCTCGCCCTGAACCTGCTGCTCGTTGCTGCTGCTGCCGCGGCTGCGATTGCGTTCCTCGTCGCGGCCTGGCTGAACTGACGCTCGGACCGACCTAACGGCGACGCCACCAGAACCCGGCCCGCGATTCGTCCGGGCCGTCCTCACCCAGTGCCCGGGAAGCTGCGACCAGGTCGTCGCCGCGAAGCGTCATCAGCTCCGACCGCTCGAGGTCTGCGAGCTCACCGCCCTGCACGCCGGCCAGCCGTAGCGCCTGCGCATTGAGCGCCTGCTCGAACAACGTGCGGGCGAAGCGCGCGTTTCCGAAGCCTTCGCCGCGCGCGGCGCGGCCGAGAATCTGGCGCAGCGCCTCGACGGCGTCCTCGTCGAGCGAATACTCGTACTCCGCGCCGAGCTTCCGCGTGATCTCCACGAGATCGCCGGTCGAGTAGTCCGGAAACGTGATCTCGCGTGAGAAGCGCGAGCGCAGCCCGGGATTCGATTGCAGAAAGCGATGCATCAGCCGGGGATAGCCGGCCACGATCACGACGAGGCGGTGCCGGTAGTCCTCCATTCGCTTGAGGAGCGTCTCGATCGCCTCCGGCCCGAAGTCCTGGCGTTCGTCTCCCGGCGCGAGTGCGTACGCCTCGTCGATGAAGAGGACGCCGTCGAGCGCGCGCCGGATCACCCGGTCGGTCTTGATCGCCGTCATGCCGACGTACTGCCCCACGAGCCCGGCCCGGTCGACCTCGACGAGATGGCCGCGGCTCAGCAGTCCCATCGCTCGATACATCTCCGCAAGCAGCCGCGCGACCGTGGTCTTGCCGGTCCCTGGATTCCCGAGGAAGACGAGATGCTGCGAGGTCGCAACCTCCGGGAGCCCATGGCGCTGGCGCTCGGCCTGAACCTGCAGAAAGGCGACCAGCGCCCGCACCTGCTCCTTCACCGTCTCGAGCCCGACGAGGGCGTCGAGCTCGGCCTGGAGCTCGGGCATCGTCCGCGCAGGCTCCGGCCGCCGGAGCTGATCCGAGATCCATTCCGCCGGATCGCCGCCGCCCGTCGTCTGGGACAGCCGCTCTCCGAGCACCTTCAGACCCCGGGCCACGTCTTCGAGTGGTTTTCGTGCCACACGGTGATTCTGCCCATACGCATCGGCCTCAAGCTCTGGGGGAACCCAGGTTCCCCCAGACCCCCTCCCTGGTCCGCTTCGCGGACAGGCCGCGCTGCGGCCCCCTCAAAGGGGGGACTACGCCTTAAGCCGGCGGCGGGACCGGCCGATTAGTTAACCTAGTTAACGAAATGCCAGCCGTCGCATCCGATCCAACAGTTCTCGCAAACCGACTTCGCCCGGTTCTCCTGCACCTGAACCGGCAGCTCCGGCGGGAGATCCACTCGCTCGGAGTCACCGGCGGCCAGGTCGCGCTCCTCGTTCAGATCAAGTTCCACCCGGGAATCGGGGTGCGCGAGCTCGCCGCCCTCGAGCGGATGTCGGTGCCCGGGATGTCGAAGTTCGTCGCCCGGCTCGAGGAAGCAGGGCTCGTCGGCCGCGCGCCGGTCGAAGGCGATCAGCGCCGCGTTGGGCTCACGCTGACGGCCGCAGGCCACAAGGTGCTCCGCTCCGTGAAGTCGAAGCGCACGGCGTGGCTGTCGGCGCGGCTGCGCTCGCTCGATCCAGACGAGCTCGACGCGATCGACGCGGCGATCGAGCCGCTTACCCATCTGCTCGCGGGAGACGAAGCTTGACGGCAGCCATTCTCCGGGCAGGCGCCCGCACGTTCTCAAGCGTCCGTAAGCACCGCAACTACCGCCTCTTCTTCGCCGGCCAGGTCATCTCCAACACGGGGACCTGGATGCAGCGCGTCGCGCAGGCGTGGCTCATCCTCTCGCTGACGCATTCCCCGGTCGCGGTCGGGATTCTGGCGCTCTGCCAGTTCATGCCGTTCACGCTCTTCAGCCTGATCGCGGGAGTCATCGTCGACCGGCTCGACTCGTGGCGGACGGTGATCGGAACTCAGATCACGCAGATGGTGCTCGCCTCCACGATGGCTGTCCTGGCCCTCACCGGAGTCGTGCAGCCGTGGCAGGTCTACGTGATCGCCGCGCTGATGGGGCTCGTCCAGGTGCTCGACGCCCCTTCCCGCCAGTCGCTGACCTTCCGGATGGTTGGCCCGGCTGAGCTGCCGAACGCGATCAGTCTCAACTCGGGGCTCTTCAACGGCGCACGCATCTTCGGCCCGGCGCTGGCAGGCGTCCTGATCGCGACGACCGGGACGGGTATCTGCTTCGCGCTCAACGCGGTCAGCTACGTGGCCGTCATCGCCGGGCTGCTGCTGATGCGGCCTTCGGAGTTCCACGCGGTCGAGCGCCGCGAGCGGCCGAGGACGCTCCTCACGGGCCTCAAAGAAGGCCTCTCCTACGCACGCCACGACGAGCAGATCGCGCTGATGCTCGTCCTGGTCTTCGTGATGAGCACCTTCTGCCTCAACTTCAACGTGCTGCTACCTGTGCTGGCGAAGCACACGCTCCACGGCGGCCCGCAGACCTTCGGCATTCTGTCGGCGGTCTTCGGAGTGGGCGCGCTGATCGGCGCGCTCGTGTCTGCGCACGTGAGCCGTGCCACGGTCGGAACAACCGCGCTCGGCGGCTTCGCTCTCAGCGAGCTTTTGATCGCACCCCTGCACTCCACCGTCCTTATCGCGCTACTCCTGTTCCTCGGGGGAATCTGCTTCACGACGTGGTCGTCGAACTCGAACTCGCTCATCCAGCTCGCAGCGCCGGACTACCTTCGTGGCCGGCTGATCGGCATCTACTTCTTCGCCTTTGCCGGCACGGGCACTCTGGGCGGAATCCTCTCCGGCTGGCTCGCAGCAGCCGGTGGGACGGAGCTCGCATTCACCGTTGCCGGTATCGCCGGCTTGTCCGTCTCGTTGTTCGTGTGGCTTCGCTCTCGCGGCGGCGTCCTCGTCCACGAGCGGGCGGCCGAAGAGCGGCTCGCTGCTTAACGAAATCCTTGCGGGAGCGACACGGCTCCCACACACGCAGCGGGAATAACGGGAGCACTGGCTTCGCAACAGGGGGGAATAGCGATGAAACGCAGGCTCGGACTCGCGATCGCGGCGTCGCTGGCGCTCGCCGCAGGAATCGCCGTTGGTGCCCAGCACCATGGAAGCACCGCGCAAGCGGCGGCAGCTCCACAGCGCCCCAACGTCCTGGTCCTGGAAACCGATGACCAGACGCTCGCCGAGATGGCCGTGCTTCCGAACGTCCGCCGCCTGATCGGTGATCAGGGCGTGACGTTCGACAACAACTTCGATTCGTTCTCGCTCTGCTGCCCGTCGCGCGCGACCTTCCTGACGGGCCAGTACTCGCACAACAACAACGTCCGCGGAAACGCGCCGCCGCAGGGTGGCTACCAGGCACTCGACAAGTCGAACACGCTTGCCGTTTGGCTGCAGCGGGGCGGGTACTACACAGTTCACCTCGGCAAGTTCCTGAACGGCTACGGCCGCCAGAACCCGACGGAGATCCCACCGGGCTGGAGCGAGTGGCACGGATCCGTCGACCCGACGACCTACCGGTACTACAACTACACGCTGAACGAAGGCGGAACGCTGCACACGTTCTGTGCCACCCCGCAGCCGTCGTGTTACCAGACCGACGTCTACCGGGACAAGGCAAACGAGATCATCAAGCGCCGGGCGACTCAGGGACCGTTCTTCCTCTGGGTCGCGTTCCTCGGAGATCACTCCGGCACGCCCCGTGAGCCCGACGATCCGCCTCAGCTCGGCACCCCCGTTCCGGCACCGCGCCACCACGACGCGTTGAAGGGAACACCGCTCCCAAAGCCGCCGAGCTTCAACGAGGCCGACGTCTCCGACAAGCCGCAAGTGATCAGGCGCCGGCCGCTGCTGAACGCCCGCCGGATCGCGGCGATCCAGGAGAACTGGCAGCAGCGCCGCGAGACGCTGATGTCGGTGGACGAAGCGATCTCGTCGATCGTCGAGACGCTCAGGCAGACCGGCGAGCTCGACAATACGTTGATTCTCTTCACGTCCGACAACGGCTTCTTCCACGGGGAGCACCGCGTCGCGAACGGCAAGGTGCTCTGGTACGAGCCGTCTATCCACCTGCCGCTCCTGATGCGCTGGACCGCGAACAAGTCGCTGCCGCGCGGCGTCCACCGGAGCCAGCTCACGGTGAACGTCGACGACGCCGAGACGATCCTCGACGCCGCGAACGTGCCGGCCGGTCGTACCGAGGACGGCGTGTCGCTCCTCCCCTTCTGGCACGACCGGGGCAGGGAGATCGGCCGCGACGTCCTGCTCGACAACTCACCGGGTGCGGGCCACTTCGACGGGATCCGGACGCAGCACTACAAGTACGCGGAGTACGCGAACGGCGACCGCGAGCTCTACGACCTGCGCAAGGACCCGGACGAGCTTCAGAGCCAGCACGCCAACCCCGCTTACGACGCATTGAAGGCGTCGCTCGCTGCGCGGCTGCACAACCTCGTTTCGTGCTCGGGCGCAAGTTGCCGGGCGCGCCCGGCTGTGAGCTTCACCGCCGCTCGCCGGGGCCGCTGCGGCGTCGTGACGGCAACGGCCTCCGGGCCGGGCGTCCAGTCGGCGACGTTCCTGGTGAACGGCCGGCAGATGCTGACGGACAGCCGGTCGCCGTTCCGCGCACGGTTGCTTGTGAAGAAGCGCTCCACGATCCGTGCCCGCGTGAGCGTCGCATTCGACCGGTTCGTGACGCTCGACCGCACCGTGCGCGCGTGCAGTTAGAGGGCTGATGCGAAATTCGGTCGACGCCGGAGCGCTCCAGACCAAGCCGGCAGTGCGGTCGTTCGCGGTGCGTAGCGGCGCTACGTGCCGCGGGCGAACGTGCTGATCCGGCGCCGTGTCTGGTGCGTCATCCGGCCCGGCCGAATTTCACATCGGGCCTCTATCGCCAAGTTCGGTCCGGAGGGGGCCGAAGACGGAGCCCGTTGTCTCCCAGCGGGCTCCGTCGCCTCTAGTCCCGACAGGCCCCGAACGGCACGGGTCTGACCCCAGCTCTTCGGGACGCGGCTCCGCGTGACTCGTCCCAGACGGCAGGCGTCTAACCGGGGGTCAGCCGCGCACCACGAGCTCGTGCCAGAGCAGTCCGCCCGTCGCCGTCGCGTCCACCTGGGGCCACTGCTCATTCGTGCCGCCGTCGTAGGTTGCCGCCTCCTCGAAGGGGGACGCGGCGATGGCCTCGGCCCAGGTCGCGGGCGTCCAGGCCGTCATCTCGTGCACCTCTTCGACGACCTCGCCCGCGCGGGGGCCGGCCAGCACCTCGATCCGCGACCGCTGGCGCGAGCTGCCCTGCACGACGTCGAGCTCCTCGTCGACCCAGTCGACACGAAGACTGGTGTCGCCGCGGCTGGCCTCCCAATGCGAGCCGGCGAACGGCTCCTGCTCTGCCCCGACGAGCCCGACCTGCACGAGATACCGCGCACGCGGCTCGAGATGGCGCGCCATCCGGTGAAGATGCCGGCCGAGCTCGGCGCTGCTCAGATGAAGCAGCGTGTTGATCGGGCAGACGGCGCCGTCGAACGTCGTCCCGAGATCGAAATGCCTCATGTCGGCCTCGAACACGTCGGCCCTCGTCCCTAGTCGTCTGCGAGCGATCTCCACCATTCGCGCCGAGCGGTCGATTCCTGCCACCTTGCAGCCGCGGTCCGCGAGCGCCTCGAGCATCCGGCCGCCGCCGCACCCGGGCTCGAGCACCCTGGTCGCCTCCAACCGGGCAACGAGCCAGTCCGCCTCGTCGGAGATGTCCCAGTCGAACGCGATGTCGTAGAGCTCGGCGTCGTCGGTGTAGAGCCGGGTCACGCCGGGATCCTAAGTCGCATCGTTAGGCTGCGAAGCCCAGTGGCAGGCGAGCGACAGCACTACAACGTGACGCTCGCGATCCTCACGTTGGCCGGGATCGCGTTCGCGTTGCAGCAGACGATGGTCATCCCTGCTCTGCCGACCCTGCAGCGGGACCTGCACACGACGACGACCTGGGTCACCTGGGTCTTGACGGTCTTCCTGCTCGTCGCCTCGGTTGCAACGCCGATCCTCGGCAAGCTCGGCGACCAGTACGGCAAGGAACGCCTGCTCGTGATCTCGCTCGCGATCTTCTTCGTCGGCTCGGTCGGCGCGGCCGCCGCGTGGAACATCTGGTCGCTGATCGCCTGGCGCGCCGTGCAGGGCGCCGGCGCGGCTGTCTTTCCCTTGAGCTATGGGATCATCCGCGACGAGTTCCCGCGTGAGAAGGTCGGCGTCGCGATCGGGCTCGTGTCGGCCGTCTTCGGGATCGGTGGAGGCTTCGGGATCGTGCTCTCCGGCGTGATCGTGGACAACGCCTCGTGGCGCTGGCTTTTCATCGTCGGCGCCGTCGGAATCGGCATCGCGATGGTGCTCGTGTACCTCTTCGTGCCCGAGTCGCCGGTGAAGACACCGTCGCGCGTCGACTACGTCGGCGCAGTGCTCATGTCCGCCGGGTTGATCTCGCTGCTGGTTGCGCTGACGGAAGGAGAAAGCTGGGGCTGGACGTCCGGCCGCACGCTGGGCCTCGGCGCCGCGGCGCTCGTCTTCCTCGTCGCCTGGGGTTACGCGGAGCTGCACGTCAGCGAGCCGATGGTCGACATGCGGATGCTCGCTCGCCGGGAGATCCTGTTCACGAACATCACGGCCCTCATCGCCGGCTTCGCCATGTTCGGGACGTTCGTGCTCGTGCCGAACTTCGTCGAGACGGCGCACGGTCTCTCGGCGTCGGTACAGCGGGTGGTCGACTACGGCTTCGACGCGAGCGCGACGAAGGCAGGCCTCTATCTCCTGCCGAGCTCGTTCGCACTGCTCTTCGCCGGGCCGATCGCCGGGCTGATCGGGCGGCGGACCGGATTCAAATGGCCGCTCGCCGCGGGGATGCTTCTCGTCGCCATCTCCGCCGCGGGGCTTGCCGAGTGGCATGACAGGCCGTGGCAGATCCTCGCCGCGATGCTGATCCTCGGTGTCGGTGTCGGATTCGCCTTCGCGGCAATGGCGACGCTCATCACCGAGGCCGTGCGACCAACGGAGACCGGAGTCGCCACGGGCATGAACACCGTCGCGCGCACCGTCGGCGGCGTCGTCGGCGGCCAGGTCGGTGCGGCCCTGCTCACCGCGCACACGATCCGGGGAACGGACGTCCCCTCGGTGGACGGCTACACCATTGCCTTCACGCTCGCGGCGATCGTCGCTCTCGTGGGTGCGGCCGTTGCTGTGTTCATCACCCCGCCGTTGCGACGTCGCGAACGACTTACGCTCGCCACCTCCGAAGCCGCCGATTAGAGTCGTCGCATGAACGAGGGCCTGCGGCTGCACCTCGCGCTCTGCACCGTGGCTGAACGCCTGGCTGCGGTGATGGAAGGGGCGCGGTTCGAGCGGCGAGACGGTTACGCCTTCGTCACCTTCCCGACGCTGCCGATCCCCTCGTTCAACGGGGTCTGGCCCGACGAGGACTCCGCCGCGACCGCGCTACCCGGCGCCCTCGCGGAGATCGAAGCCGGCGGGATCGCGCCGGGCGTGCTCATTCGGAACGAGGAGACGCCGGCCGTGGTCGAGACAGCCCACGTGCTCGGGCTCACTGCGGTAGAGCGGATGCCCGGAATGGTCGCGAACGCCGCTGACCTCGTGGGACCCACAGCGTCAGAGCTCGAGATCGTCCGCGTCAAATCCGCGGACGGGTTTGCTCAGGCACTGGCAATCGCGACAGAGGGATTCGGCGCGCCTGAGGGTTTCCTCACGCCGCTTTACATGCTCGAGGTCACGAGCCTGGACGGATACGAGTTGTTCCTAGGCCGAGTCGATGGTCGCGACGTGACCACGGCGGCGAGCTATGTCGTCGATGACGACGTTGGGGTCTTCAATGTCGCGACACCCTCCCAGTACCGTGGGCGCGGCTACGGCGCAGCGATCACGGCTCATGCGGTGCACGAAGCCTTCGCAAACGGAGCCGAACTGGCGTATCTCCAGTCGAGCGCGCTCGGCGAATCGGTTTATCGACGTCTCGGGTTCCGCGAAGTCCTGAGGTACGACCTCCTCTCGCGCCCTGCAGAAGTCTCACCGACTTCTTAGATCCGTCTTCGGCTGCTCTTAAGAGCCGGGAGTTCCATTTGAGGAACACCACGACCGAAAGGAGGTCACACGTGTTCCGACCCAAGCACGCCGCTTTGCTCGCCACCGCCACGGCGTTGGCCCTAGGCGGCACGGGCGTAGCCATCGCCGCAAGCGGCGGAAGCTCGAGCTCCAAGTCGTCTGGCGCCGCAACGACCGCCACGACGACGACCCCACAGTCGAGCTCCTCGCATTGCGATCACGACGACAGCAACACCACCAACAACGACACCTGAGCGAGCGACAGGACAGCCGGCGCCCAATTACGGGCGCCGGTTGTCGTTAGCTCGCTAGCTCAGCTCGTCGCTACCCCGGCTGACTGCATTTCGTCCTCGGACATGTCGCGGACGTGCGTTCCGAAGTACCACTCGTGTCCCTCCGGATCGTGTACGAGGTAGTTCCTGTCGCCGTAGAACTGGTCCTCGGGCTCCCGCGCGATCGTCGCGCCGGCCTGTTTCGCGTGCTCGTAGTGGGCATCGACGTCGTCGACGTACACGTAGATGTTCCCGGTCCTTCCTCCGAGCTCGTTGGGATTCTTGTAGTCGCCCTCCGGCGTACCGAACATGATCACTCCGTCGCCGATGCTTACCTTGGCGTGGTTGATGCGGCCGTCGTCGCCGGTCAGACGCATCTTCTCGGTGAAGCCGAACGCGCTCACGAGAAACTCGAGCGCAGCGTCCGAATCCTCGTACAGCAGATACGGCATCACGCGCGGATACCCCTCGGGTGGGTTCTGCGGCATGTCTCGCCCCCTTTCCGTTAGCTCGCTCGACAGCTTCCCAGCGCGGGCCGAAGGGGTCAACTCACAAGTGGACATGAACCGCGTCCCTGCGGCGCGCTAGGCCAGCCGCAGCGAGGTCAGCGCGAACACGCCGTGCTGCGGCGCGGCGAACGTGACGACCCCCGCAGCGTCAGAGATGACGATCTTCGACGGGCCGACAACGCCGTCGCCGGCCTCGTTCCAGACTGCGAGGTGGAATTTCTGGGACGGTGGGAGCCCTCCGAGCGTGTAGGGGACCTGCGTGGCCGAGAGCGCATTGAGTTGCGCGCCCGCCGTGTCCAGTCCGACGATCGTGTGCTCGCCCTTCTTGCCGACATAGGCCGCAAGGAGCCGCGACGTATCGGGAACGCCGTCGACGTTGACCGTGCGCCAGTCGCGCTTCACCGTCGACGTCAACAGGTGGACGAAATTGTAGAGCGGATAGAGCGGCCAGCCGTTCGCAGGGCTCCCGATCATGAAGTACGCCTGAGTCCCGTTGTCGTACTTCCCGAAGTACGAGTCCCACTTGCTCGTCCCCATGTAGCCGAGCCGCGCGGCGAGGATGTCGAACCACGCGTGTTGGAAGGCGCTGATGTTCGTCTGCGTGATCAGCGTGCCGTCCTGCCAGACACCCGGATCGCCCGCGGGAAGATCGTTGAACTTCCGCAGGCCACGAACGCCGTACTCGGCGACGTACAGCGGCTTCCGGCCCGACACCGGCAGCGCGTCGACGATGGCGCGAACCTCGGTGAGGCGGTCGACGAGCTTCTGCGTGTCCCAGTAGTCCCAGAAGACGTGGATCGAGTAGGCGTCGAGGATGTCGGCCATGTTCGTCGCCATGTACTGGAACCAGGCGTCCTGATCCGGCGCACCGACGTCGGGACCGCGGACGAGATCTCCGCCCATGTACTTGACCTGGCCACGGATGCTCTGGATGTACGGGTCGAGGGCCCGGTACTGCGCCTCGTAGGCCTGCTTCGTGATCTTGGTGCGGTTGGGCTCGTTCTGGAGCGTGAGCCAGCGCAGGTTGGTGATGCCGCGGTTGCGAACGAGGTCGATCAGGACGTTCGCGAACTTCGGGATCGTTCCGTTGGCGACGTTCAGCGTCCCACCTTGCCAGGTGATGTTGATCACCGTTCCCGTGCTCTGCGCGAGTTGAACGGCGCGGATGAACGACTGCATCCGGTCGGCATCGTTGAAGGCGGTCCCGTTGAAGAAGATGCGGGAGAACTCGGGATGAAGCTCCCGCATCTTTCGTTCCATATCGCCGACGTTGTCGTCGGTGACCCCGACCGACCGGGAGATCGCCGCATAGACATGGTGGTTGAACTGGCCGCCGTAGCCGGCGAAGCTCTGCACGAGCGTCGCCGACTCCTGCAGCCTGAACTCGGTCGTCTCGACGCTCGCGCGGCGGGTGTTGTTCTTGAGCGTCGTCTCGACGGGAGCCGAAGGCGTCACGGTGACCGTGAGCCGAATCCGGCCGAGCTCGGTCAGCGAGACCGGGACCTGCACCACCACGCGGCGCCGAGCGCCCACCGTCACGTTCTGCGTGGCCAGGGCGGAACCGCCTGCCGAGACGGTGACGACCGCCGCGAGCCCAACGTCCTTAGTGCGCTCCCGGACGGTCGCGACGACGAAGAAAGGGCGTCCCAGCAGGACGGATCGGGCGGTGTAGGCGCGCGTGAGCACGAGGTCGGGCTTGAGAAGCGTCTGCGCCTGGCCGGCGAGGCTGATCTCCGCACCGAACGAGACCGTAGCCTGGACACGCCGCAGGCGCGGAACTTGCCCGATGTTCACCGTGGCCACGCCGCCGGGCGCCGGAACGTCGCCGAAGGCGAGTGTCTTCGCGGGCGCGCCCTTGAACGGCAGGAGCCTGACCTGCGCGCTCACGGACTCCGGAAGCACACAGTCCGGGACCTTCGGGGTGATCCGAATGACCAGGTCCGCGCGCGGCGGTCCCGTCAGGGACCGGAGCGACAGCGAGTACGAAGGGGCGTCACAGGTCGGCACGACCTGAGCCTCCGCGCCGGCCGGCTGGATGCCGAGGAGGCCCGCGGCGACTCCCACGGCGCACACACCGACCCAGGCTCTGCCTTTCAAGGCCATGACCCCCACCTTCGTCGCAACCGCTAACCGGCCTCTAATCGACATCAAGGGTTGCCGCACACGGCGCATGTGTCAAGGCTTCAAGCCTTGATCGTGCGACGATGCGTGGGTGGCCCCCAACGCGGAGAGATTCGTCAAGCGTGCGGCGGAAGCGAAGCGGAGCTCGAAGCGTGTTGAGCTGAAGGAAAGCTTCGACCCGAGCTCGAGCGGCGCCCAACTCGAGCTCGTCCGGGACGTCGCCGCCATGGCGAACTCGGGAGGCGGCGTCGTCGTCCTCGGTGGAGGCGACGTCGACGAGGAGTTGATCCACGAGCAGCTCGCCCGCTACGCGGAACCGGAGTTCGAGGCCTTCACGCTCGAGGAGGTAACGCGCGGCGGCCGTCCGGCGATGGCCGTGGTCGTCGAAGCCGCGGTCTCGCCCCTCGTGTTCACGCGGCAAGGTCGCCACCGGAACGCGGACGGCGGAGAGCACATCGCGTTCACGAGAGGCGGCCTCTACTTCCGGCACGGCGCGAAGAGCGAACCGGCGACCGGCGCGGACGTGCGCGATTTCATCAAGCGCCAGCTCGACGCGACGCGGTCCCAGTGGCTCGCGAACATCCGCCAGGTGATGCACGCGCCCGATGGTGCTGAGGTTGCGGTGATCGAGACGGCCGAGCGAGACGAGCAAGGAAGGCCGACGTTGATCCGCTTGACGACCGACCCGCATGCGCCGCTGTACGGACAGGTCGACCCGGACCAGTCGCATCCGTATCGCCAGAAGGAAGTGATCCGAGAGGTGAACGCGAGGCTGGACGGCT
>Ga0193696_1000568_pt1 | contig 12462 bp, 10 predicted proteins | sample L3m1metaG_FD_145074 | JGI IMG/M metagenome (GOLD analysis project Ga0193696, IMG submission 145074) | Soil microbial communities from a riparian zone of the East river system, Colorado, United States - L3m1 | ecosystem: Environmental > Terrestrial > Soil > Riparian zone | place: USA: East River... | reverse complement strand
GCCGAGGTGTGGCAAACCCTCCGCGGGCTCGGCCTCGAGGCGGAGCTGCGTGGCCGCCGCCAGCTGAACCGCGCCACCAGAAGATCCCTATTCGGGCGGAAACAGACGCTCGCCGACCTCGCCACCTCGATCAATGAGCAGCATCTCGCAGCCCTGCTCCGCAGCGTGGCGTACCGTTCCGGCTCAGTTCCCGAGTCGACCCCGGCGTTCGCGGCCGTGGAGCTGTACGTGACGCGTACCTTCGGGCGCTGGCAAATCCAACCACTCGACATCGATTCCTCACTCGAGCTGGGCCTATCATCACTTCTGGTCGAGACTCTTGTGGCCCGACTCGCGCTTCGCAAGGTGCAGGTCCACCTCGGCTGCCCCGTCGAGGGCATCAAGATCAGGGATGGGCAGGTCACCGCTGTCACCACCGGGGACGGGGACCGCCCCGCCGGTGCAGTCATTGCCTCGTGCGACCCATGGCAGACGTTCAACAAACTGCTGCCGGACACCGCAGGACGGCCGACCCGTCGACGGCTGCGGGACCTCAGCCCGGCGGCAGCACCGGCCATCACCCACGACGAAACGACAGCCCCGACGACGCCGGTCATCGAGACCATCGCGCTCAGCGATGCCGGCGTACCAACCGTCAGCTACCAACGCCAGGTTGCTGGCGGCGGCGTACGAACGGTGCACGACTTCACCTCCACGCTTCCCCGGCCTTCGTACGGGGTGGCCTGGAACGGCTTCTCCAGCTGGCTTCGCCGACCCCGGGTGACGACCGAGATCTCAGGTCTCTACGCCGCCGGGCCCTTCTCCCCAGCCGGTCCGAGCCCTTCCTCCGTCGTACTCTCCGCCGCACTCGCCGCGTATGCCTGCCACGACTACCTGCGGGCGATTGCCTGAATGTTGGGGCCTGACAGCGACAACTTTGGGGACCCAGACAACTTCCGTATACTCAGATGTTTGTTTCTCTGACTAAGGATCGTCTTCTTGACACACGCGCAGAGCGACACCGGTTCGGAGAGCGTGGCAAACACATCGCCCGCGTCTCCCGCTGTTAACACCATTGAGCGCGAGCTGGCGGTCGAGCAGGCACATGTCGATCTTGTGTATGAGCGGCTCGCCGAGGCGACGCGGTCGGCCCAACAGGTAGCCCGGGCCGGCCGCTCCCTCTATCAGTCAGACCGCGGTTCCTTCGTACGCGAAGAGGACGGCACCGGCCTCTACGAGCGCGACGTCTTTGCGTTCCAAGCCGCCCGCCGGCTTGCGGTACTGGCCGCCGAGCAAGAAGGGCTGGTCTTCGGCCGACTGGACCGGACCGATGGTGAAACCCGCTACGTCGGCCGGATCGGCGTGCGTGATGCCGACTACGAGCCTTTGGTGATCGACTGGCGGGCGCCGGCGGCCGAGCCGTTCTATCGCGCCACTCCCAGCAATCCGATGCAGGTCATCCGCCGCCGCGTCCTGCAGTGTCGCGGCGACCGCGTCGTGGGCATTGAAGACGATCTGTTGGACGGCCAAAACGCCGACCGAGAGCTGGTCGTGATCGGCGAAGGCAGCCTGCTGGCCGCACTGACCCGCGCCCGTGATCACACCATGCGGGACATCGTTGCCACCATCCAAGCCGAGCAGGACGAGGCGATCCGCGCGCCGTATCAGGGCTTCACCATGATCTCCGGTGGACCTGGGACCGGAAAGACGGTAGTCGCGCTGCATCGCGCGGCGTACCTGCTCTATTCCAACCGGCGCCGCTTCGAGTCCGGCGGTGTGCTGGTCGTCGGGCCAAGCCGCGTCTTCATGAACTACATCGCCCGAGTGCTGCCGTCCCTCGGTGAGGACGCGGTCACGCTGCGGCCTATCGGCGCAGTCGCCTCAGATGTCGTTCGGATCACCGGTGATCGAGCCGACGATCCGCAGACAGCGGCCATCAAGGGCAGCCTGCGGATGGTGAGGCTGCTGCGTCGCTTGGTGCATGAGCCCCCGCAGGAGGTGCCGCTGGAGCTCCGGATCACCGTCAACGGGACGGTCTTGGTCCTTCCCGCCGACACCTTGGCGCGCATCCGATCTCAGGTGCTCGCCCGCCATAGGCTCAACACCGGTCGGGAAGCAGCGGCTAAGGAACTGCTGAGCGCACTATGGCGCAGCTGGCGGCCTGAGGCGGACGACGACACGGATCATGATCATGAACGTCCTGAGTTCGATGACCGGGTGTCCGAGCTTGCCGCCTTCAAGATGTTCTTGAACGCCTGGTGGCCGGCGGTCAGCGCACCGGCGGCGCTCGCCCGACTGGCCGATGTCGAGTTGCTCAGGAAAATCTCGACATCGATCTTGTCCGATGCGGAGTGTGAGCTGCTGAGCGCGAGCTATTCCGGCGGGACGGACTGGACTGCCGCGGACTGGACTGCCGCGGATGGGGCGCTGCTCGATGAGCTGGTCCACCTGCTCGGACCTATGCCCGTTGCAGCGGAGCAGGAGCTTTCCGGCCTACCCGATCTTGACTCCGAAATACCGGAGGTCTTCACCACTGCCGACCTGCTCTCCCCTGCGGCGCGCGAAACCGACCCGTTCGAGCTCCCGCACGAGACGTACGCGCATGTGCTCATTGACGAGGCCCAGGACGTTACCCCGATGCAGTGGCGGATGCTGCGGCGACGCGGCGCTGGCGCCAGCTGGACCATCGTCGGCGACCCCGCCCAAAGCTCCTGGACCGACAGCAGTGAAGCCGATCGCGCAATCGCGGAGATCATCGGCACAGCCCCCGTGCGGTACTTCAAGATGAGCACGAACTATCGAAGCCCTGCGGAGGTCTTCGACCTGGCAGCGAAGGTCGTCGTTGCCGACTTCCCCCACGCCGATCTGCCGATGGCTGTGCGCTCCACCGGCCACGAGCCCCGGCTCCTGGTGCCGGCAGACGCCGCTACGGAGGATTCGGCAATCTCGGCGGCCATGATCAATCTCGTGCGCTCGCTGCTCGCAGAGGTGGCAGGAACGGTTGGCGTGATCTGCCCGCCGGCCACCAAGGACGACCTCGCGGCCCACCTCGAGAGGGCGCAACTGGACGGCGCCGAGCGGCTTGCGGTGGTGACACCGCTGCAGTCGAAGGGCCTGGAGTACGACGCGGTGCTCGTGATCACTCCGGATGACATCGTGGATGAGTCACCGGGCGGTGTCCGGGCGCTTTACGTCGCGCTCACCCGGCCGACTCAGCGGCTGGTTACGCTCGACGCCGCACCTGGTGCAAGCTGGCGTAAATCTCTCGGGTAGCCCTCGACCGATTCTGGGTGAAGAAATGCAGTCCGGGTGCGCCCCGGCTCAGCAACTCCTCGGAGAGCTCCGTTCCGATCTTGATCCCGACCCGTCGGACTTGATCATCATCGTCGATGACCTCATTGATCCGGTCCGTCACAGACCGGGGTAAGGCAGCACCGGACAGCTCAGCGAACCTCGTCAGCTGGCGTGCGTTGGTGATCGGCATGAGCCCCGGAATGATCGGGATCTCGCAGCCCAGTGCCCGTACCCGAGCGACCAAGGCGAAGTAGTCGTCGGCGGTGAAGAACAGCTGCGTGATCGCGAAGCTGGCTCCGGCCTCAGCCTTGGCGACCAGCACCCGGGCATCAAGATCAAAATCACTCCGCTCCGGATGCGCATCGGGGAATGCCGCAACACCGATGCAGAACTCCCCCAGCGCATGGACCATCGCCACCAGCTCGGTCGCGTTGTCGAGCCCTTCCGGATGGGCGTTCCACGGCACCCGCGGTCCACCCGGCATGTCGCCGCGGATTGCGAGCACATGATGGATGCCGGCCGCCGCATATGAACCGATCACCCGTCGTAATTGATCACGACTCTGGCTCGCGCAGGTGAGATGCGCCATCGACCTGAGCGTGGTGTGCAGCGCGATCGCCTCCGTGGCCGTAATCGTGCGATCTCTGGTTGAGCCGCTAGCGCCGTAGGTCACCGAGACGAAATCAGGCCCCAGCGACTCCAATTCACGTACCGTCTGCCAGAGCTGGCGCTGTTGGATCTCATCCTTGGGCGGGAAGAATTCGAAGGAGAACAGTGGGCGATTGCCCGCGGCCAGCAGGTCGGCAATGCTGGGCGTACGCGGGCGCCAGAGACGATCGCGGCCCGGCATGCGAACACCCTAAGGACGAGCTCACAGCTGGAGTTCGTAGGCTCAGCATGTGGTCAACCAACCGCTGGTAGCTAGCGCCGACACGGTGCTGGATCCACAGACGCCGCTGTCCCAGGCATTCCGGGACGCTGTATCGGCCGAGATCACCGCGTTCCTGACCGAGCAATCATCGGTACTCGACTCCATGGGGCCCGAGCTTGTGCCGGTGCATCTGATGGCCAGCCAGATGCTGTGCGGTGGCAAGCGGATGAGGCCAGCGTTCTGCGTGTGGGGCTATGTCGCTGCTGCCGGAATACCACGGGACACCGAACTCAAGCCGTTGCTCGCTGCGGCCGGAAGCCTGGACGTGCTTCACGTCAGTGCCCTGGTGCACGACGATCTGATGGATTCCTCCGACCTGCGCCGCGGCCGTCCGGCGGCTCATCGACAGTTCGAGGCGCTGCATGCCAACGCAGGCTGGCTCGGTGATTCGGCTGCGTTTGGGAAGGCCGGCGCGATCCTGCTCGGTGATCTGCTGGTCATGTGGTCGGCCCAGATGTTGCACGGGGCCGGCGTGGAGCAGTCCGCCCTGGAGCGGACGCTGCCCATCATCGAGGCGATGCGTACCGAGGTGACCTGCGGACAATACCTCGACATGGTGGCCCAGGCTCACCCGCTGCGGCAGCGGGCTCCCGCGATCGGCTCGCTGCGTCCCACTATTGAGCTCGCCTTGGACGACGCCAGCCGTGTGGTGGAGTACAAGGCCGCCCGCTACACCGTGCAACGGCCGTGCCAGATGGGCGCCGCGCTGGGCAGTGGCAACGACGAGCTGTACTTTGCGCTCGGCGCGTACGGTTCACCGCTCGGCCGTGCCTTCCAGTTCCGGGATGACCTGCTCGGTGTGTTCGGGGATCCGCAGGTCACTGGCAAGCCAGCCGGAGATGATCTTCGCGAGGGCAAGCGCACGGTGCTCGTCGCACACGCGTATGCGCATGCCAGCGACGCCGGTCAGAAGCTGTTGTTGCAGCGCCTCGGCGATCCTGGACTGGACGAGACGGGGATCAATGAGCTGCAGCAGGTGATCGTCGAGTCCGGTGCTCGAGAAGCGGTCGAATCGATGATCAACGGAAACTTCGAGCGAGCCCTGAAGGCGCTGCACGACACCGAGATCACCGACGAGGGGCGCGCCGGCCTCACGGCGCTTGCCGAGGCAGCCGTCCGCCGAGAGTTCTAGCTGATCAATGGCGCGCCCAGCATCGCGCGCCGCTGTCCTGGACGAACGAACGAGCAGACACGCATTTCGTCTGCGAGTGAGAGAGGAAGGCAGCGGCACCAGGCGCGATGCTCGCGAGCGGAGCGAGCAGTCAAACCTTGCGCGAGCAGCTCAATAATCAGGGGCGTGCGGTGGCGGGTGCCGACAGTGCCTGAAACACATACCGCTCCATGGCCGGGTCGGCCTTCCACGCGGCGCGCAGCCTGCTGCTGAGTTGATCAGCTGCTGCCTGCGGGTCGGAAGCCTGGGTGATTGCTCGTACCACGCAGACCCGCCGGGCCCCGGCCGCAATGACGTCGGAGATGTTGTCCATCGAGATCCCGCCGATCGCGAACCATGGCTTGGACGTAATGAAAGCGACTGGCGCCCGCTGGGCGGCGTACCGGATCAGGTCGAGACCCACCGGCGGGTAGTCGGGTTTTGTCGAGGTCGCGTACACCGGCCCCACGCAGAAGTAGTCGACGTTGCGGTCCTTGATCGCTTTGTCCGTCTGCCGTGGCGCATGAGTGGATCGGCCGAGCAGCGCCCAACGATGCAAGTGTTTGCGGGCTTTGGCGGCTGGTCCGTCGGTCTGCCCGAGATGCAGCATGTCGGCCTGAAAGTGGCCGGCTACCTCGGCCGAATCGTTGACGCAGACGATCGCCTGGTATGGCAGGGCCGCCTGTCGCGCGATCTCGAGCGTCGCCAACTCGGCCTCGGGTTTCATGCCCTTCTGCCGGATCTGCACAATGTCGACGCCGCCGGCAAAAGCGGCCTGTAGGAAGCTGCCAAGATCGCCTTGCTTCTCCCGAGCGTCGGTGCACAAGTAGAGCCGGGCAAGCCGGAGGCGGGCTTCCAGGCCCATCAGCGCGGTCACGAGCCCACGATAGTGGGGCGATGGAGCGGCTAGCCCTGCGTCGCTAGCCGCGCGGCGAAATCGCGGAACCGCAACGCCGCTTCGCGTGAAATCGACTTGCCATGCCCGAACACAGCCGCCTCGAAATCGAGCTCGGCAAGTCGGGCGACGCTCGCCGACTCGGCCGTGCGGTCCTCGGTGACCATCCGAGGTGAACGGCGTAGCCGCCCGTTGCGGCCACCCCCAGCTGCATCGCCAGCAAAGAGCACACCGTTGCCGCGGTCGAGCAGGAAGGACATATGCCCGCGGGTGTGCCCCGGGGTATGCAACGCCGTGAAACCTGGCACCGAGAACGGGCCGTCTCCGGTCAGCGTCTCATCCACGGGGACGCGCTCCGGCGCCGGCATGACGGCCGCCACAACGCGCATAACGCCTTTAGCCGAACGGATTTCCTCACCAGTGATCAACGGTGTGTCGATTGCGTGGGCAACGATGCGGGCACCAGAGCGGCGACGCAGCTCAGCGACGCCGCCGACGTGATCAGGATGCCAGTGCGTCAGCAGGATGGTGTGCACCTCGCCGATCCGATGCCGGGTCGCCGCTACGGCACTCGCCACCTTGTCGGCACGCCCGGGAAGCCCGGTGTCGATCAACACCACGCCATCATCGACGACAACGGCGTAAGCATTGACGTATCCGATGGGGATCTCAATGACACCGTCGATCACTTCGCGCATGACGTCATTGTGGCGCGCATCAGGCCGAATATGCCGCATCAGGCCGGATTGCATCGTCGCAGACGGTGCGTGGTCAGGCTGGTGATCGAGCAGCCAGCTCCTGGCGGACCAGCGGCGCTACCTCGCTGCCAAAAAGCTCAATCGAGCGCATCCTCAACGCATGATCAACATGGGCTACATGCATTTCGAAACGACCAATGCGCATCAGCTCGTGCAGCCGGATGATCTTGTCGGCCACTGTTTCGGGACGGCCGAAGAACAGTGCGCCGTCTGGCGCAATCAGCTCCTCCACCGCACCGTCCGACATCGGCGGCCAGCCCCGCTCCCGGCCGATCTTGGCGAACGTCCGGCGGTACGCGGGCAGGAACTCCGCACGCGCCGCGCGCTCGTCGCTGAACACGAATCCGTGGCTATGCACCGCGAGCGGCGTATTGGGGTCATGCTCTCCGTACTCCAGCGCCTTGCGGTAGAGCTCGACGTGCGGGGTGAAAGCAGACAGCCGGCCGCCGATGATCGCCAGGGCCATGGGTAGACCGAGCGTGCCGGCTCGGATGACCGAATTCGGTGTGCCACCGACAGCGATCCAGATGGGCAGCGGGCGGCCTTCCTGAAGGGGGTAGATCGTCGCGTTCTCCAACGATGGCCGGAATCTCCCTTGCCAGGTCACCGGCTGACCGTCGCGCAGCGCGAGCAGCAGCTCAAGCTTCTCGGCGAACAGCTCGTCGTAGTCGGACAGGGAATAGCCGAACAAGGGAAAGGACTCCGTGAATGATCCGCGGCCGACCATCAGCTCGGCTCGCCCGTTCGACAGCAGGTCGAGGGTGACAAAGTTCTGGAACGTTCGGACCGGATCGGCGGAGCTGAGCACGATAACGGCGCTCGATAGCTTGATCGTCTTCGTGCATCCGGCGATAGTGGCGAGCACGATCTCCGGAGTTGAGGCGGCCATATCCGGACGGTGGTGCTCGCCAATTGCGTAGACGTCAAGCCCGAGCTCGTCGGCAAGCTTGGCCTCCTCGGCGACCTGCCGCAATCGCTCACCGGGTGACACCGTGGAATCGGTGATCTCAGCAAAAGTCGTGAGTCCAAACTCCATGAATCCTCCTTCAGGCCGTTGTCCCCAAGTGCCCAACTCACCCGACACTAAACTGTGCCGGTGAGTTCGGAGAGGCCTTCCTCGACCGCCGAGGTCGTCGTGGTCGGTGGTGGTCTGATCGGTACGACGATCGGCTGGCGACTCCGTCAAGCAGGCCTGGATGTCGTCGTGGTGACTGGCGAGCGGTCCGCTGCTGCATCGCAGGTCGCTGCCGGCATGTTGGCTCCAATCACCGAGACGACATTCACAGAGCCGCGACTACTCCAGCTGAACCTCACATCGCTAAGTCGCTATCCCGACTTCGTCACCGAGCTGGAGACAGCCAGCGGTCTGCCAGCCGGCCTACGTCGTACGCCGAACCTCTCAGTTGCCTACGACGCCGACGATGCGGCACGGCTGGCGACTTTCGCCGACTTCCTCGCCCGAGCCGGTCATCCGGGCGAACGCCTGACCAGCCGGCAGTGCCGACGCCATGAGCCGCTGTTGGCACCGACGATTCGGACCGGCCTACTGGTCGAGGGCGATTGGAGTTGCGACAACCGGCTGCTCTGGCGGGCGGCGATCGAGGCGGGCCACCGGATCGGCGTACGAGACCTCTCAGGATTCGTGCACCGTGTCACTTCCTCAGGTGGTCAGGTCACGGGCGTGCAGCTCGCGGACGGCAACAACATCGCGGCTGGCCGGGTGGTGGTTGCCAACGGCGCCTGGGCCCGCCAGATCGACGGGATTCCTGTACTTCCGGTGCGCCCGGTGAAGGGTCAGATCATCCGCCTCGACCCGGGCCGTCTCCCGGCGCCGAGCTTGACCATCCGCGCGTACGTCAGGGGCGCCGAGATCTACCTGGTTCCCCGCGAAGGCGGCCGCGAGGTCGTCCTTGGTGCGACCGTCGAGGAGCTCGGGTTTGATCATCGGGTGACTGCTGGCGGGGTTTACGAGCTGCTCCGCGATGCACGTAGCCTGATGCCGATGACCGCTGAATACGCGCTCTCGGAAACCTCGGTCGGCTGGCGACCCGGAACTCCGGACAACGGGCCGATCCTGGGACGCTGCGATATCGATGGCTTGCTGCTGGCCACCGGCCACTTCCGCAACGGCGTGCTGCTGACCCCGATCACCGCCGAGATCATTTCGAATTTGATCATCACCGGTGAGCTCGACAGCGTCGCCGAGCCCTTCACCCTTGATCGTTTCGCGCTGACGGGTGGGCGGACCCGATGATCATCAAAGTGAACGGGCAGCCGCGTGAGGTTGCTCCGCCGGTGCGCCTCAGCGACGTGCTGGACCTGCCCGAGGGTGCCATGACTCCGCGCGGCATGGCGGTCGCGGTGGACGGAGAGGTCATTCCGAGGAGTCAACACGCCACCATCGAGCTGACGGAGGGGGCCAGGGTGGAGATCGTTACGGCGGTGCAAGGTGGTTGATCTACGCGCCGTAAGCGACTCAGCGATCAGCGCGACTGATCGGCTGATCATCGCCGGCAAGGAGTTCCATTCGCGGTTGATCATGGGCACCGGTGGTGCGCCGAGCCTCGAGGTGATGGAGGCTGCATTGCTGGCATCCGGCACTGAGCTGACCACCGTCGCCATGCGGCGCATCGACGCCGCCGCGCCGGGGTCGTTGCTCGACATCCTCGACCGCCACCAGATCGCTGTGCTGCCGAATACCGCCGGCTGCTACACCAGCGCGGATGCGGTGCTGACCGCCCAACTGGCCCGCGAGGCCCTCGAAACCAACTGGATCAAGCTCGAGGTCATTGCCGACGAGGTCACTCTGCTGCCCGATCCCATCGAACTGCTGGACGCGGCGGAACGGCTGGTCGCCGACGGCTTCGTCGTGCTCCCCTACACCAACGACGATCCGGTACTGGCACGCAAGCTGGCCGATACCGGCTGCGCGGCGGTCATGCCGCTCGGTGCGCCGATCGGCTCTGGGCTCGGTATCCGCAATCCGCACAACATCGAGATGATCGTCGAGCACGCTGCGGTGCCGGTGGTACTGGATGCCGGCATCGGTACGGCCTCAGAGGCGGCCCTCGCGATGGAGCTTGGTTGCGATGCCGTACTGCTCGCGTCGGCGGTTACCCGTGCCGAGGATCCGGTCCGGATGGCAGAGGCGATGAAGTACGCCGTACGAGCCGGCCGACTGGCTCGCGGCGCCGGTCGCATTCCGATTCGCCGTTACGCTGAGGCATCCTCGACTCATGCCGGACGGATCGACTAGCCGTTGATGCGCGACGAATCGAGCAGCGGCGGCGCGCCTTGGTCGTGGCAGAACGAGGTGACTTCTAGACTCGGGCCCGAGGCCAGCACGGCCACCTTCCCCACCGTGTATGGAGCAGACGTGACGATGACGACCGTTGGCGACCCTCTGGTAGGTCGCGTTTTGGACGGTCGCTACAAGATCACCGAGCGGCTGGCACGTGGTGGCATGGCCACGGTCTATCTGGCGGTGGATACCCGCCTCACGCGTACGGTCGCCGTCAAGGTGATGCATGTCGGGCTCGGTGATGAGGACGAATTCGCCCGAAAGTTCGATCGTGAGGCGCGAGCGGCGGCCAAGTTGTCGCACCCGAACGTCGTCTCGGTTTTTGACCAAGGTCAAGACCGCGAAGGACCGAACAGTCGTCCCTACATCGTGATGGAGTACGTGGCGGGCCAGACCCTGCGCGACGTCGTCAATCGGGAAGCGCCGATGACTCCTAGCCGGGCGCTGGAGATCATGGAGCCGGTACTCGCCGCCCTTGCGGTGGCCCACGACGCCGGGTTGGTACATCGCGACGTCAAGCCGGAGAACGTGTTGATCAGCGACCGGGGCCGCATCAAGGTCGCCGACTTCGGACTAGCCAAAGCCGTCTCGTCGCAAACCAACACCGCAACTCAGGGGCTGCTGATCGGCACAGTCTCCTACCTCCCGCCGGAGCTGGTGATGGCCGGTCGGGCGGACTCGCGATCCGATGTCTACAGCGCGGGTGTGGTGCTCTTCGAACTGCTGACCGGCCGCAAGCCGCACACCGGCGACACACCCATCCAGATCGCGTACGCGCACGTGCACCGTGATGTGCCGCCACCCTCGACAAGCCCGACCGCAGGCCGGATACCTCCGTACGTGGACGCTCTGGTTACGCGTGCAACGGCTCGCAATGCGAGTCTGCGACAGCCTGACGCGAAGGTTCTGCTGTCCCAGGTACGACGCGCTCGTCTGGCACTACAGCGAGGGCTGGCCGACGATCCCGATCTCACGCGCGAGCTGCGTACCCCGCCGGCGCACCCGGTCGGCAGGCCGAAGCCCCGGGAGCGCGCCGACTACGAGATGACCCAGAGGGTGCCGGCACCGACGGTGACCGGCCGCAGCGAGCCTCGCATCTCTGCTGGGTCACGCACGGTGATCGACGCACCGCCGCCTGCAGTAGTCAGGCCGCTACACGATCCGTCCCCGGAACGGCTGGCAGCCGAGCGTGAACGCCGTGCCCGGAAGCGTCGCAGGGGCTGGCTGGCCTTCTTGCTGGTGGTGATGCTCTCGGCCTCGGCCGCTCTTGCCGGTTGGTACTTGACGGAAGGCCGGTTCACCACCGCGCCGGACCTTGCCTCGCTCAGCCGAGCCGAGGCCGAACAGATGGCGACCAAGTCAGGCGTATCAGTCGACTTCTCCGACGCGTTCAGCGAAACGATCGGCCGTGGCATGGTGATCTCCACCAGTCCGGGGCCTGGGACCAAGGTGGAGAGGGGCAGCACGATCCAGGCTGCTGTCTCCCGGGGCCCGGAACGCTACCCAATGCCCGTGGTCGTCGGCCTCGCCAGGGCAGCGGCTGAGGCGACCATCGACAAGGCGAAGCTCTCCGTGGGCAATGTCACCGATGTATTCAGCGAGAAGGTTGCCGCTGGCACTGTGCTTCGCGCCTCAGAGGCACCCGGCGCCCGTCTGAAGAAGGGCACCCGCATCGATCTCGCGGTGTCTGCCGGCCCGAAGCCTCTCGTGATCACGAACTACCAGGGAACTCCCTACGATGCTGCCCTCGCGGCCCTGAGTGGCGCGGGCTTCCGCGTGGCCGAGCGAAGCGCGTACTCGAACAAGGTCGCCAAGGATTTGGTGCTCCGACAGGATCCGCGATCCGGTCGCGGGGAGCCCGGTGACACCATCACGCTCACCCGATCACTCGGCTCCAAGTTGGTGACGGTTCCCGATGTACAGCGGATGGCATTTCCGGCAGCGAAGAAGATGATGCGGCAAGCCGGCTTCAAGACCAAGGTGCAGCCGGTGGGCGTCAACCGCGCCGGAGTTGGTTACGTGATCTCTAGCAACCCGCGAGCGGGTACCGAAGCACCCAAGGGCTCGACAATCATCTTGTACGTCGTCTGAGTTCCTAGCCGAACCGGGCACAAAGTGCTGACACATGACATACCTACGTGCGTGAAACCCAGC
>Ga0193696_1000566_pt1 | contig 12466 bp, 10 predicted proteins | sample L3m1metaG_FD_145074 | JGI IMG/M metagenome (GOLD analysis project Ga0193696, IMG submission 145074) | Soil microbial communities from a riparian zone of the East river system, Colorado, United States - L3m1 | ecosystem: Environmental > Terrestrial > Soil > Riparian zone | place: USA: East River... | reverse complement strand
CCGGTGCCGGTCGCGCCCGTCACGTCGCCGGCGCGAGTGATCGTGATGTCAATGCGATTGCCGACTACCTGGTTGCTGAAGCTCGTCGACCCGCCACCCGAGCGCATGAAGCTGCCCTCCTGCACCATACGGATACGGAGCTTCAGCGGATCGTAAATCACCGTCAGCGTGATCGTCGACAGCCGCGACGCATTCGCGATGGAGATCGGCAGCGTGTACGGTCCGCCGCCGACTCGAAGCATCGGCGCGGGCGGATTCATCGTCACCTGCGCGGCTCCGACACCGGGAGACGCTGTCGGGACCGCTGTCGGATCGGCCGCGGCTGGTGGCGCAGCCGGCGGTGCGGGTACTGCCGGTGGCGTTCCTGCCGGTGTGGCAGGTGGCGGCTGTGTCGCAGCCGGCTCCGGAGGTACCGTTACGGGCGGCGTCGGCGCCGGCGCCGGCGGCGGTTGCACCAGAACCGTGCCTGGAATCGGCGAGCTGCCAGGCGGCGCGACCACGGTCGGCGTGCCAGGTAGGCGTTGGGGCACCGGCGCGGGCGCCGGAACGGGGGCGACCACCGGCGGCGGCGCCTCGGGCTGCGCGGCAATCAGTGGGGGCGGCCCGCCAACGCCAAGATTCTGCTGAGAGCCGATGTAAATCGGCTTCAGGTCGTTCTCGTTGATCTCGTGCGTCCTCACGATGTGCGGCGTGAGCAGCATCACGATGTCGGTCTGATCGAACTGTGTGGTGTTGTTCGAGAACAGCTGTTTCAGGATCGGCAGGTGGATCGCGCCGGGAAATCCCGTCACACCGACCTGCTCGCTCTCCTGGAGGAGCCCGGCCAGCAGGTTCGATTCGCCGTCGCGCAACCGCAGCCGGGTCGTCACTTCGCGATTGCCGAACGACGGAATCAGCTGGCCGGCCACGAGGACGTCCGACTTGCGCGTACTGCTGATGACGGTGAGATCGAGGCGAATGTCGCCCTCGAGCGTGACCGTCGGCGTCATCTCAACGCTGACGCCGACATCCTGATAGTTGTACGAGCTCAGCGGGTTGACGCCGGGGCCACCGGTCGCGAGCGGCGTGTAGGCCGTGGAGATCACCGGGACTTTGTCGCCGAGCTTCAGCGTGAGCTTCGTCCCCTCCGCGCCGCGCAGTTGCGGCTTGGCAATGACCTTCGTCCGCGAATCGGATTCGAGAAACCGCACGATCGCCGTCGGCACCGCCAGATAGAAATCCGCGGTGCTGACGCCGTGCGAAATGGTATTCAGGTTGAACGGCGGCGGCGATCGCACGCCGCTCGGCGGCGTCGACGTACCGGTGGTCGTTGTCGTCGGCGTGCCAGGCGTGCCAGGCGTAGTCGGGGTGGTCGTGCCGCTGGGCGACACCTCGGGCGAAAAGATCGCGCCGATCGCGTACTCCGACAGGTTCAACCCGTAGTTCTTGGTTCGAGTGCGATCCACTTCGAGGATCTCGACGTCGACGACGATTTCGGCGCGCGGCTTGTCGTTCTGCTCGATGACCTTCTCGAGAATCCCGACGACCTGACTGGTCGCCCTGACCGTGATCGTGTTGGCGGTCTTGTTCGCCACGATCGCCGGCTGGACGGAGATACCGGGCAGCCGGATGATCGTGCTCAGCGTCTGGGTAATCTCGGTCGCATCGGCGTGCGAGAGATAGAACGTTCGCACCACCTGCTCGTCGTACTGCGCGTGTTTCGTCGTCGTGTCCTGAAACACGAAGATCGACCGATCGCTGATGACCTTGTACGACAGCTGGTTCATCGTCATGATCTGGTTCAGCGCCTGTTCGAGCGTGAGGCCGTCGAGATTGACCGTCGTGAGCCGATCGGTGACTTCGCGGTCGTAGGTGATGTTGATGCCGGTGTAGTTCGACAGGAACGTCAGGATGTCTTTCAGCGGGGTGTTGTTGAAATGAATGTTCAGCGGATCGCGCGATGCCGGGTTCAGCATCGGCTCGGCGGAGGCGGCGCGGGCACGCTCCCGCATCGCGACAATCGGCGGCTTCGGACGGGACGCTTCGATGCGCTCCCGAATCGTCCGGTCGAGCTCGGCGACCTTTGCGGTGGCGACCCGATTGCTCGGATCGTATTCGCTCGCGAGCTTGTACTCCCCGAGCGCCGCCTCGAGTTGATCCTTCGCTTCGAATTCCCTCGCCTTCTCGAGGTGGGCGCGCGAGGCGGTGATCAGCGCGCGCGACATCGCGATCTTGTAGTTCGCGTTGTCGGGGGCCGCCTGCACGGCTTTCCGGTACGCGGCAACCGCTTCGTCCAGGTTCCCCGCCCGCATCTGCGTTTCGCCCTGGCGGAAGGCCTGTGCCGCCGCGCAGCCGCCGGCCGTGAGCGCGAGCGCCAGCAGCATTCCGAGCGCGTTCAAGCGTTTCGTCATCTGTTTAGCCACCCGTAAACCGAATCGTCTGACGGCCGCGTCCGTCCACGTACGCCAGCTCGATCGATTCGGCGCCAATTCTGATGATGCGGTAGCGGCCGTCGATCGTAGCGCCTTCCGGTCCGTACGACACATGTCCTGTCGTGTCGCTGAGTATCGCGATCTTCTGCCCGTTTCGCTCCAGCGTCCCGATGAACTTCAACGGAATCGGCGGCACCGGCGGTGGCGGTGGCGGACCGGTCGGCACCGGAGCGACCGGCGGCGGAAGCCGCTCCACCGGCGGCGCCGGCGGCGGCGCCTTCGGCTTGAACCGGAACAGATTGCGATCGCCACCACCTGGCTTCGGCCGGGTGCCGTCCAGCGCTTCCAGGCGCACGTCAGGAGCCGCCGGACGCTGCGGCGTGGCCTGCCCGCTCCGGCCGGCAGAGCTCGCGGCGGCGCCTGCCTCGTTAGACGTCCGCGCGGGCGTGGCAGACGTAGACGTCCAGGCGCGATAGGCGACGACGGTGAGGACGGCCAGCAGAAGCCCCAGCAGCCACACCTGACGCCGCTCAATTGCCATTGGAGCCCAATCGAAAATACGTCGACAGCTCGAGCGTGAGCGTGAGCGGCTTGCCCAGGTCGTTCTGCGACAGCGTCACGTCGTCGATGATGACGAACTCCGAGGCGCTCTCCACGTCGTAAATGAACTGCCGGATGCTCTCCCACTCGCCCGACAGCACCATCCGGATCTGCAGGCGGCCGACGCGCGAATTCTTGGGCAGCGACCGGTCGACGTCGGTGCGGCGCTCGGCGAATTTCACGTTGGCCCGTCGCGCGAGGTTGGGCAGCGCCGTATAGGTTTGACGGCGCGCGTGCGACTCGTTGGACGGCAGCACTTTGTCGTAGAACGTCGACAGCTCCTGATCGGCGCGCGTCTTCCCCGTGACCAGCGCCTTAGCCGAGGCGAGGTCGCGCTCCGCGGCCCGCAGCGACGCCGCGGCCACGTCCGCGCGCGCCGCGGCCCCCCGCGACTTCACGCCGCGCGGATAGACAACCAGCGCATAGGCCGCGACGTTGACGATCACTCCGGCGAGCAGCGCCACGATCGAGGCGCGCCGTTCGGCGAAGACCCGCTGCCAGAACGTCACGGCTTCGCCGCGCCTTTCGCCGCGTCCGCCGCCGGCGGCGCCGGCACGTAGGTCGTCTCGATCGCCGCCGCCAGCAACCCGTCCTCCTGGATGCGTTCCTCCTTCGACTCGGTGTGGCTGAACGCGCCGGTCGCCTCGAGGTTCTCCATGAACTTGTCGACGTCCTCGATCGTGCGTCCGACCACGTTGATGGTGAGGATGCTGCCGGTCCGGCGGTCCACTTTCGGACGCACGGCGATGAGACGCACGTCGTCGGGCAGCGTCGCCTCGAAGCGGTTGAACAGCTCCGTCCAGGAGAACGTCCGGCGATCGATCAGGTCGTTGGCCTGGCGCGCTTCGGTGGACGCGAACTCGATCTGGCGGGGATCGACAGTGGCGCGCAGGCGCGTCGCCTGCTGCCGGAGGTCGGCGGCGCGCGCCTCGTCCCGCGACGCCTGCATCGCGAGCTCGGTATCGCTTCGTGAGTAGCCGATGACGCTCGAGATGTTGAACAGCGTGGCGGCCGCGACGACCACGGCCACCAGGAGCAGCCAGAGGCCCACGGCGCGCTCGTTGTAGAACGGCCGCGTCGCCAGATTGGTGCGAATCACGCCGTCACTCCTTCCCGGTCGCGAAGCAGAAGGCCGACGAGCGGCGCCAGGCTGTCGAGCAGCGCCGGGGCCGCCGAGATGCGATCGGTGAGCGACGCCGCGGCCCGCGGGTCGACGGTTTCCACGCGCGCCGACAGCCGATCCTCGAGGCTGCGACGCACCTGTTCGACGTCGCCGAGACGGGACGAGCCGCCGGCCGCACCGGACAGCACGACGTGGCTGAAGCCCGCGCCCTGCAACCGGTCCTCGTAGTACATCGCCGTCTGGTGAACGAGATCCGCCAGCGTGCCTTCGGTGTCGTTGGCGCGGTTGCGGAAGAAGATCACGTGCGGACCGCGCAGCAGCGCAATCGACGCCGAATCGGCCGCCACGTTCACGAGCAGCCAGTCGTTCGCGGGCGGCGCGCTGCCGGCCAGCAGGACGTTGACGACGTTGAAGGTCGCGAGATCGACCAGGCCGGCGTGCGCACCCGCTTCCGCACACAACGTTTCGTACTCGTGGATCACGTCGCGCCGCGCCAGCGAGACGAGAAATTCCTGTCCGTCGGCGTGATGCAGCGCGGGCACGTAGCTGACCTGAGCTTCCTCAATCGGGAACGGCGCCGACTTTCTGACCTGCCAGCGCACGAGCTGATCGAGATCGGTCTGGCGAGTGGGCACCTGCTCGAAGCGGACCAGAGACACCTTGGCAATCGCGTCGGGAACCACGAGGCCGATCCGCCGGGGACGGCCGACTTTTTCGAGCGCCCGGTTGAGCGCCGTCATCACCGCCGCCCGATCGTGCGTATTGGCCGCCGTCAACGACGGGACCAGCGCGCCGTCCGGAAGGAGCTCGATCGCATGATGGGACACCACCGGCTGGCCGCCCCGCCGTTCGAGGCTCGCCGCCGCGACGCGTCCTGCCGCGATTTCTACGGCGACCGGAGGCGCCGTGCCTTCCTGCAGGGACGTGAAGAGCTTCATTCGACGAACGTCACCTTGTTCACCTCTCGCAAGGTGGTGACTCCGGCGAGCACCTGCTCCACCGCCGACTCGCGCAGGAAGCGCATCCCTTCCTCCCGCGCTGCCTTCTTGATCTCGGATGTCGGCCGCTTCTCGAGAATCATCTCGCGGATGTGATCGCTGAGGTCGAGGAGCTCGCAGATCGCGGTGCGCCCCTTGTAGCCGGTGCCGCCGCACTCGATGCAGCCCAGGCCCTCGTAGAACACGTGCGTGTGTTCCAGCGCAGGATCGAGCGCTGATTCTTCCAGCAGCAGGCGCGACACCTTCGCGGGCCGCTTGCAGTGGTGGCAGATGTTGCGCACCAGCCGTTGCGCGAGGACGCAATTGAGCGCGGAGACGAACTGATATGCCTCGACGCCCATGTTGAGGAAGCGCCCGAGGACGTCGAGGACGTTGTTCGCGTGAACGGTCGTGAACACCAGGTGACCGGTCAGCGCCGAGTTGATGGCGATTTGCGCCGTCTCGTTGTCGCGGATCTCCCCCACCATGATCTTGTCGGGATCGTGGCGCAGGATGGACCGCAGGCCGCGGGCGAAGGTCAGCCCCTTCTTCTCGTTGATGGGTATCTGCGTGATCCCTTTCAACTGATACTCGACCGGGTCCTCGATCGTGATGATCTTGTCCTCGACCGATTTGATCTCCGAGAGCGCCGCATAGAGCGTGGTCGTCTTGCCGCTGCCGGTAGGCCCGGTCACCAGCACCATGCCGTAGGGTTCGGCGATGTATTTGCGGAAGCGTTTCAGCTCGGCTTCGGGGAATCCGAGGATATCGAGGCGCAGCTCCGTGAACTGCTCGCTGATCGATTCCTTGTCGAGGATTCGGATGACCGCGTCTTCGCCGTGGACGCTCGGCATGATCGACACACGGAAGTCGATCGTCTTGCCGGGCATTCGCAGCTTGAAGCGGCCGTCCTGCGGCACGCGCTTCTCGGCGATGTCGAGCTCGGCCATCACCTTGATGCGCGAGATGATCGAGCTGTGAAACTGTTTGGCAATCGGCCGCATCGCCGGCTGCAGCACACCGTCGATCCGGTACTTCACGTGCACCGCGTCGTCCTGCGTCTCGATGTGGATGTCGCTGGCCCGCCGCTGGATGGCAGTGTAGATGGTGGAATCGACGAGCCGGATGACCGGGCTGATGTCGCTGGTCAGCCGCTCGACCGTCAGACTGTCCTCGCCGTTGTCCTCCTCTTTCAGCAACTGCAGGTGGAAGCTTTCGGTGGCCTCCTCCAGCACGCGCTGCGAGCTTTCGCTCTTCTTCAGGATCGACTCGATGGCGAACCGCGGACCGACGGCGACCTTGATCGGCGTGGCGAGGAGCACGCCGAGCTCGTCGATCATCGGCAGATCGGTCGGATCCGAGACGACGATCTCGAGCGCCTTGCCGACGCGCCGGTACGGCACGAACCCGTAGCGCAGCATGAGGTCCGCGGGGATCGACCTGAACAGATCCTGATCGATGCGGAAGGTGTCCATGTCGACGAACTCGAGCCGATAGCGATCGGCCAACCGGCGCGCCTGGTCGAGCTCGGCGTGGCGGTCGACCTCGCTGATCGGCCCGGACGTCCCCGGCTCGGCGTGGAGGTCGGCGGGCACCGTTGGATTCGTCGCCATGTGTCTACTGCGAGAGCACCGAGCTCAATTGGAAGAGCGGCATGTAGAGCGCCAGCAGCAGGCCGGCGATCACGATGCCCATGATGACGAGCAGCACCGGTTCGACGAGCGTAATGAACCGCTCCATCGTCGTCGCGATTTCTTCGTCGTAGAAATCGGCGACGGTGTTGAGCATGTCCTGCAGCGCGCCGGTCGACTCGCCGACTTCCGCCATCTTGACAGCCACTTCAGGAAAGGCCCGCCGCGCTTCGAGCGCCGCGGCGAACGATTCGCCTTCGCGGACGCGCGCGCTGACGATGTCCAGCTGCCGCGCCATGAACTGATTGCCGACCGACTTGGCCGCGATGTCCAGCGCGTTGACCAGCGGCAGGCCGCCGCCGAGCAGGGTGGCGAGCGTCCGCGCCATCTGTGAGGTCGCGAACTTCCGCGCCACCGGACCGAGCATCGGCAGCCCCAGCAGCAGGTGATCGAACCGCGACTTCTGGCCCGGCTGCCGCACCCACACGAAGACGGCCACCACCGTGGCGACGATCACCGCGAGGATCAACAGGAACTGACTGCGCACGATCTTCGAGATGCCGAGGATGATCCGCGTCGCCACCGGCAAATCGGCGCCGAAGCTGCTGTAGAAGTCGGCAAAGGCCGGGACGACCTTCAGCACGATGATGCCGACGAGCACGATGGCGAGGCCGGTGAGAATCGCGGGATAGACCAGCGCGGAGACCGTCTTCCGTTTGACCGTCGCGATGATCTTGGTGTACTCGACGAATCGCCGCAGCACCGCGTCGAGGTTGCCGCTGCGCTCGCCGGCGAGCAGCGAGGCCGTGTAAACACGGGGAAACAGATCGCCGTGCGCCGCAAAGGCGTCCGACAGCGCCGTGCCCGAGCGCACCTTCTCGTGGACGTCGTCGAGCACGCGTTTGAACACCGGCGAGGTCACGCGCCGCTTCAGGAGGTCCAGCGACTGGACCAGCGGCATGCCGGCCTTGAGCAGCGTCGCCAGCTCCTGGTTGAAGACCAGGAACTCGCGCGTGTTGACGCCGGAGCGCTGCGGCAGGCTGAGCGATACGCCGGCGATCGCGTGCTTCGGCTGCAGGGAAAGGATGTAAAGCCCTTTCTCCTCGAGCTCGTGCCGCAGCCGGGCCTCGGTTTCGGCCACGTACACGCCTTCGACGATCTCGCCAGATGGCGACGCGAGACGGCAGCGAAATTCCACAGGCGGCAATTGTATCAATTTCGGCACGATCCCCTTGGGAGGTTAGACCGTGCGGGGCGGCGAAAGGCTGGGTGGGATTGCTCGTTTTTTCTACCGACCAAGCAGCTGAATGATCTGAGAGACGTAATTCCGCGTCTCGGGGTACGGCGGAATGCCCTTCGCGCGCTGAACCGCGGCTTCGCCCGCGTTATAGGCGGCGAGCGCCAGGTCGCGCGGCAGTCGCTGCAGCAGCGCCTTGAGGTATTTGACGCCGCCTTCGATGTTGGACGCCGGATCGTACGGATCCTTGACGCCGTACTGCCGCGCCGTGTCGGGCATCAGCTGCATCAGGCCCATCGCGCCCTTCCGCGAACGCGCCGTGTTTCGGTAAGCCGATTCGACCTGGATGACGGCCCGTACGAGCTTTGCGTCCACGCCGTGCTCGATCGAGAACTTGTCGATGAGCTCGCCGTACGGCACCGCGGCCGCCGGCGGCGCGGCGACTGCCGTGACGATCGGTTCGGGCTCCGGGTACGGCACTTCATCCGGCGCGAAGCGGGCGATCGTCGACGCGTCGCAGACGACCTCCCCACCGCTCCGAAGCGTGAGGACGAGCGAGTTGCCGTCCACGCGGTGCGCCTTGATCGACAGCGTCCGCCCGGTCGCGAAATAGGCGAGCTCCGCTTGCGCCGGAGCAACTCCGAGCGCTAGGACAGAGGACACAAAGGTTACAAAGGACACAAAGGCTGCCGGCGATACAAAGCCTGCCCCCGACACGAAGGCAGCGTGTGACAGCCAGGAGCGAACACCGGATCGCAGGCGGAGAGATCGGTCGTGGCGCGATGCCGCCGCTCCCTTCGCTCCGTTCCCTCCTTTGTGTCCTTTGTTCACCTTGGTGTCCTTTGTGCGCGTCCGTGGCGGGCGCGTCAGCGCCCGTCGACGAACGCGTGAAACACGCGCACGCCGAGCTCCCGCGGATCCTTGCTGTTCGCCCCTGGGACCAGTGCCGGCACGAATGTCTTATCGACCGACACGCGTAGTTCCGCCATCTCTCCCGTCCCCAGCTGGGCGGCGGTCAGCGGGATCTTTTTCAGCACCCGATCCTTGGGCTTCAGTGCGAGCTCGGCAACCGGCTGATCGTTGAGGCTGACCTGCACCTGCTGCGGATCGTGCGCCACGCTGTCCGGGCTGTCGACGTCGAAGTAGAAGACGACATCCTTCTTCGGGTTCTTGAACGACAACGTGGCATCGCGTTTGGTCCACTGCCACTCGACGCCGCCGTTGTGCTCGGGCGCTTCCGCCGGATGCCAGCCGTCCTTGAACACGGTGAAGATGTTTTCGGTTTGCGGCTGCAGTTGCAGCTTCGCGACCTTGTAAGCGCGCTGACCGGCGTCCTCGCCCGCGAGCGGCAGCCGCTTCTGGTTGGCCACCGAGTACAGCCCGACCTGGATCGCCGCGTCGCCGACATAGGGGTAGACGCGTACGAAGACCGTTCGCGTGTACTCCACCGTCTGACCGGGCTTCCACTGCGTGGTCGGGACCGGCGGGCTGTGATCGTCGTCCCACATCATCTGCCCGTCGGCGTCGACGATGTGCGACATGACGCGGTAGTCCTCGCTGAACTGTGCATCGTTCGCCACGACGAACTTGTAAGTCACTTCGAGCGGACTGCCGAGCGGTGCGCGGTCGTGATTCAGGGTGACGGTCGGCGTCGCCACCGGCGGAGCCGGCGCTTCCTTGCGGCGGCACGCGGCGAGACCGCTCAGTGCCAGCCCGGCACCGAGGGCGAGCACAACAACCCGGAGACGTATGATGCGTACGAACATGTTCGATTGGTGTCGCAGACGAGATCGAAACAAGAGTGAAAGACGGTGAGCGCGGATTATAGCAATGTTGCCGTATCCCAAGCAATCTGTTAGAGTTCCCGCCTTCGCCACTCCGTGGCGGCGGCGCGGCACACCCGCCTCGTCGGCACGTCGTGGCTTCGGCGGGCAAGCCCGCCTGGTCCGCACCCGAACCGGCATCAACCCATGAGTCAGGAAGCGCTCGGCCTCGTTGAAACAAAAGGTCTGATCGGCTCGATCGAAGCGGCCGACGCCATGGTGAAGGCCGCCAACGTCGTCCTCGTCGGCAAGGAGTACATCGGCGCCGGCTACGTGACCGTGCTCGTCCGCGGCGACGTCGGCGCCGTCAAGGCTGCCACCGACGCCGGGGCGGCTGCCGCCCGCCGCGTGGGCGAGCTCGTGTCGGTCCACGTGATTCCGCGGCCGCACGCCGAGGTCGAGAAGATCCTCCCCAAGGGAGCCTAGCAGCCGGTGGCCGAACCCGCAGGCCCGCCTCAAACCGATCGCGATCTCGCGTCAATCGCGGAAGCCCGTGCGCTGGCTCGCCGCGCCAAACAGGCCTGGCTCGAGGTCGCCGAGTTCGACCAGGCGCGTATCGACGCCATCGTCGACGCGATGGCCGCCGCGGCTACGGCGCAGGCTGAACCCTTTGCCCGGCTCGCGGTCGAGGAAACGGGCTACGGCGTCGTCGAAGACAAGATTCAGAAGAACCTGTTCAGCTCCCAGAAGGTCTACCAGTTCATCCGGCCGATGAAAACGGTCGGCGTCATCGCCCGGCACGACGATCGGCGGGTCGTCGAGATCGCCGAGCCGTTTGGCGTCGTCGCCGCGGTGATTCCGACGACCAACCCCACGTCGACCGCCATCTACAAGATCCTGATCTCGCTGAAAGCGCGCTGCACGATTGTCTTGAGCCCACACCCTTCGGCCGTCAAATGCATCACGCGGGTCGCCGAGGTCATGGAAGAGGCGGCGCGACGGGCCGGGGCGCCGCCGGGATCGATCAACTGGATGACCACGGTCACGCTGGAGGGAACGCAGGAGCTGATGAAGCACCGCGACGTCGCTGTGATTCTGGCGACCGGCGGCATGGGACTCGTCCGCGCCGCGTATAGCGCGGGCAAGCCCGCCTATGGCGTCGGACCGGGCAACGCCCCGGCGTTCATCGAGCGGACGGCAAATGTGCGCAAGGCCGTGCACGACGTCATCACCGGGAAGACGTTCGACAACGGCGTGCTGTGCTCGTCGGAGAATTCCGTGGTGGTCGACGAGCCGATTGCCGAGGAGGTCAAGCGGGAGTTCGTCGCCCAGGGCGGCTACTTCATGAACAAGGCCGAGTCGGACGCCGTCGCGCGCGTGCTGGTCACGCCGCAGCGGCTGCCGAATCCCGCGCTCGTCGGGAAGTCCGCGGTGTTCATTGCCGGCAAGTGCGGCATCACCGTTCCGCCGGAGACGCGCGTACTGCTGGCCCCTCTTGACGGCGTCGGTCGCGACTATCCGCTGTCGGTCGAAAAGCTGTGCCCGGTGCTTTCGTACTACGTCGTCAAGGACTGGCGGGAAGGCTGCGAGCGCTGCAAGCAGATTCTTCGATACGGCGGGATGGGACACACCATGTCTATCCACTCGCAGAACGAGCAGGTGATCCTCGAGTTTGGATTGCACAAACCTGCCTACCGGATCGTGGTCAACTCGCCCACCACCCACGGATCGGTCGGGTTGTCGACCGGGCTCGATCCGGCGATGACCCTCGGCTGCGGCGGCTATGGCGGCAACATCACCTCGGACAACATTTCTCCCCGCCACCTGCTGAACATCAAACGGTTGGCCTACGAGGTTTCGCCGGTGGTCAGCCGCTGGGACCGCATCGGAGGACGGAGTGGGGACGGAGACGTCTCCGTTCCCACTTCGTCACCGCCACCGCCAGGTAGTCGCCGTCTACCCTCCGCACCCGAGCGGACGTTGCCGCCTGCCGGCATCAGCGCCGATTCGCTGTCCCGGCGGATCGACGAGTTCCTCGGGTCTCGGGGATTCAAGGGTCAGACGGTGGTCAGACCCGGGCCAGACCCCGCGAGCGCGCCGCCGCTCGACTTCGTCTGCGAAGAAGATGTCCGTCTCGCCATTCAGGCGGGACGCACACTCGTTGTGTCGGAGCGCGCGATCGTCACACCCGCGGCGCGCGACCTCGGCGAGCAGCATCGAATCTTCCGCGTCGCTCCCTGGTCTGGCTAAAGTGTGCAACTGCTGAGCCTGCTGGACTTATTGTTGACCCGTCCCCCTGAGCCTTGTTAGACTGCCTCAACAATGCTCAAGCTGCTCTGGCAGCGCCGTCCGCTGACCGCGCTGGTCGCCCTCTTCGTGATGGCATTGGCGATTCCCGTGCGCGCCCAGGCGCCCACGCCCGCTGGGGTTGACGAGGTCCTCACCCTCATCGCCACCTCAGACGGACATTTCCAAACCGGCCAGAAAGAGCTCGAACAAGGGCACGTCGAAGCCGCGAAGGCGGAATTCAACCTGGCTCTGGAGGTGCTGCTCGCCTCGAGCTATGGCGGCCGGACCGAACCGCGGATCCGCGATCACTTCGACCGGCTCGTCGACAAAATCAGCACCTACGAAGTCCGGGCGCTGGCAACCGGCGATGGTTTCACCGAGAAGAAGTACGAGCCGGCTTCCATCGACGAGCTCCTCGCAGTGTCCAGCACGTTC
>Ga0193696_1000565_pt1 | contig 12469 bp, 7 predicted proteins | sample L3m1metaG_FD_145074 | JGI IMG/M metagenome (GOLD analysis project Ga0193696, IMG submission 145074) | Soil microbial communities from a riparian zone of the East river system, Colorado, United States - L3m1 | ecosystem: Environmental > Terrestrial > Soil > Riparian zone | place: USA: East River... | reverse complement strand
CCAGCCGTCGCGACTTGAATCTCCTCGAAGTTGTCGAAGTTGAAATAGGTCGGCGGCGCGCCGGCAGCGGCCATGTCGGTGATGACAACGCCGTCGAGCGTCCAGACCGTGTCCTGCGGCCGCGTGCCCTTCGAAACGACCGTGGGCGCCTGACCGGTTTCGTTGCCGCCGATGTTGACGCGATCGAGCAGCACGCCGGGGACCGACCGCACGAGCGAGAACGGATCGCGCGCCGTCGGAATCTTCGCGAGCTCGTCGCTCGAGAACGTCGTCGCCGTGCCGGTCGCGGTGCGGTCGAGAATCGGCGCGGGCGCCGCGACGGTTACCGTCTCGATGAACGGTGCCACGCGAAGCTCCATCGGCGCATCGACACCGCGGCCGACGGCGACGATGACGTCGCGCACAGCCGTTCGAAAGCCCGAGAGCGTCACGGAAATCTTGTACGTGCCTGGCTGCAGACTCAGGAAGCGGAAGGCGCCGTCGAGTTCGGTAGTGAAGTGGTAGGTCGCGTCAGAGCCCTGAGCACTGACATCGGCGCCCGGGACGACGGCATGCTGTTCATCGCGGACGACGCCGCTGATGCTGCCACCCTGGGTTTGAGCAACCGCGGGGAGGACGGTCGCAAGCACAACGGCACACGCAAGAAGGAGGCGTTTCATGCCTCATAAGATGACTGTATATGACATTGGAGTCAATTAAAGTCTCCTTGAAGCAGCATTTTTCGCGCAGCCGCGCGCAGCCGCGAGAAAGACGGAACCTCCGTCACCGGGTCATCCTGACGTCCGCGGGGAGGGGTCGGATACCGTATCCGACCCCAGTCAGAACACCCATCTCCGCGCGACCATATCAACCGTCGCGCCGTGAAAACACACCAGCCGTAGGCGGAACGGCCGCCGCGGCGGTCCCTTGCTGTAAGCCCAACACGTATCGGATGGCCGGCCGAGCAGCCGCTCGACGTCCGCTTTCGGCTGGCCCACTCGAATGCCGCGCGCTTCGCACGGCGCAGGCGGGACTGGTTCCGTCACGCGATCGTTCTCGAACTGAACGCCGACACAGTCGGTGGCCTTCGCCACGCTCATGTTCGCTGGCGACTCGCCCTCCGGCGCATACATCCAGCCTTCCTCGATCGGGACGCCGAGCTGCTGACGCACCTCGGTCTGCGACAGGCCTTCGGTGACCCTGCCGAAGTGCGATTCCGAGAACCCCTGCGCGAATTGGGTCCTGTCTCGAAGGAGCGTCGCGATGACTGCTTCGCGCACCGGATCGGTCGATGCGATCAGCCACGCGGCGGCGAGCCACGCGAGAAGGAGCGGCGCGGAAGTCTGAAGTGTGAAGTCTGAAGTACGAAGCGCGAACACGAAGAGCGGCAGGAAGAGCACGATCTCCGACATGGCGACGATCGCGCCGTACGACGACAGGAACGCAAGCCCAATCGGCGCGACCTGAATCGGCCGCCACGGCGCGAAGTAGCGCGTGAGATCGATCGGCCAGAAGAGCGCGCATCCCAGCCCGCCATCAGTCAATGTGTCGAGCAGCGGATGCGTGGCGAGGACGAGGGCCGCAAACAGTCCCGTGCGCAGTGCCCGCCTTCGCTCGACGCCTTTCTCCGAGCTTCGGCGTGGCAGGCTCGGCCCTGGCTTGAAACGACCGGCGATCAGGCCCACGACCGCGCCGACGATGAGAGCGAACGCGAACGAGTGAGTGGCGCCGCGGTGCCCCCACGGGTCCTCATACCGGACGCCGAGGGAGAACCCGATGACGTCGGCGTCCGGCAGCATGGACAGGGCAGACCAGGTGACGCACGATCGCCAGTGCGGGCGATGGCCATCCCCGTACATCCGCGCCGCGGCGAGGCCGACCGCGACGTGTCCCAGGCTGGCCATGGCGAAACGATACCGAACTTTGGCCGGCCAGTGCCGTATTTAGAGTGATATGCGCCTGCATCACATCGTCCGCCGACTTCTGCAGCTGCCGGTGTTCACCGCGGTGGCGGTCATCACCCTGGCGATCGGGATCGGCGCGAATTCGGCCATCTTCAGCGTGATCGAGGGCGTGCTGCTGAAGCCGCTGCCGTATCCGAATCCCGACGACCTTGTGGTGCTCGACCACTCGGCGGCAGGCATCGGCTTGAAAAGCACCGGAGCGGCGCCGTTCCTGTATTTCACCTATCGGGAGGACAGCCGCGTATTCCAGGACGTGGCGATGTGGCAGACCGACACCGAGAGCGTCACCGGCGTCGGCGAACCCGAAGAGGTTCGCTCCATCATCGTGACCGAGCGGCTGCTGCCGATGCTGGGCGCGACGCCGGCGTTCGGCCGGCTGTTTACGACACAGGACGACTCGCCGGGCTCCGCCGACACGATGATCCTGACCGCCGGCTACTGGCGCTCCAGGTTCGGCGCCGATCCGTCGGCGATCGGCCGCCGGGTTCTCGTCAACGGCCGCGCGCGCGAAATCGTCGGCGTGCTGTCGGATTCGTTTCGATTCCTCGACCGGCAGCCCTCTCTGGTCCTGCCGATGCGACTCGATCGCGCCAAGGTGTTCCTCGGTCAGTTCAGCTACACGGCGGTGGGCCGCCTGAAGCCGGGCGCTACGCTCGAACAGGCGACCGCCGACAGCGAGCGGCTGATCCCGATCGGTCTCAATCGCTTTCCACCGTTCCAGGGCTTCAGCCTCAAGATGTTCGAAGAGGCGAAGCTCCAGCCGAACCTGCGCCTGCTCAAAGCCGATGTCATCGGCGACGTCGGCTCGGTGCTGTGGGTGCTGATGGGAACCATCGGCATGGTGCTGCTGATTGCGTGCGCCAACGTGGCGAACCTGCTGCTCGTGCGCGCTGAGGGCCGGCAGCAGGAGCTGGCGGTCCGTGCGGCGCTTGGCGCGAGCCGCGGACGGATCGCTTACGAGCTGCTCGCGGAAAGCGTTATTCTCGGCCTGGTGGGAGGCATCGCCGGGCTTGGGGTCGCGTTTGGCGCGGTGCGCCTCCTCATCGCGCTGGCGCCCGGCAACCTGCCGCGGATCGACAACATCACGATTGACGCGACGGTTCTGCTGTTCACCCTGACGATCTCCATCGTCGCCGGCCTCCTCTTCGGTGTCATTCCGGTCTTCAAGTACGCCGGACCGCAGGTCGCCGGCGGGTTGCGCGGTGGTGGTCGGACGTCGAGCGCCAGCCGCGAGCGCCACCGGGCGCGCAGCACGCTGGTGGTCGTCCAGGTGGCGCTGGCGCTCGTGCTGCTTGTGGGCTCCGGCCTCATGATCCGGACGTTCCAGGCGCTGCGGCACGTGGATCCCGGGTTCACGAATCCGCAGGAGGTGCTGACGCTCGGCCTGAGCATCCCCAGCGCGCAGGTGAAGGAACCGGAGGCGGTCATTCGCATGCATCAGGCGATCGCGGAGAAGATCGCCGCGATCCCGGGCGTCACGTCAGTCGGTCTCACCACCCTCATCCCGATGACCGGTTCCGGCTGGCACGATCCAATCTTTGCCGCCGACAAGAACTACGAGCAGAAACAACTGCCGCCCATCCGGACGTTCAAGTTCGTCTCGCCCGGCCTGCTCAGGACGATGGGGAACCGGCTGATCGCCGGGCGCGACTTCGTCTGGGAGGACGCCTACGACAAGCGCACAGTGGCGATGGTATCCGAGAGCCTGGCGCGCGAGCTCTGGGGCTCGCCGGCGGCCGCCCTCGGCAAACAGATCCGGGAGAGCAACAGCTCCGACTGGCGTGAAGTCGTCGGGGTCGTGTCCGACGAGCGCGACGACGGCGTGGACCAGAAGGCTCCGGCGGCAGCGATCTGGCCGATGCTGATGACCAAATTCGAGGGCGACGATGTGTCAGTGCGGCGGACAATGTCGTACGTGGTTCGCAGCCCGCGGGCAGGCACCACCGCGTTCACCAGCGAGGTCGGCCGCGCCGTGTGGTCTATCAATCCGAACCTGCCGCTGGCGAGCGTGAGGACACTCGACGAGATCGTCAGCAAGTCGATGGCGCGGACGTCGTTCACGCTCGTCATGCTGGCGATCGCGGGGGCGATGGCGCTGTTGTTGGGCATCGCCGGCATCTACGGCGTGATCTCGTACTCGGTCTCGCAGCGCACGCGCGAGGTCGGCATCCGCATGGCGCTGGGCGCGCAGCGCGGCGAGGTGACGCGCATGTTCGTCCGCTACGGTCTGGGCCTGGCGGGGATCGGCATCGCCTGCGGCCTCGCGGCCGCTATCACGCTGACGCGGCTGATGGGATCGCTGCTGTTCGAGGTCAGCCCAATCGATCCGTTCACCTACGTCGCGGTGTGCGCGAGCCTCGTCTCAGCCGCGGTCCTGGCGAGTTACATTCCTGCGCTCCGCGCCACTCTCGTCAATCCAGTGACCGCCCTCCGCGCGGAGTAGTACTGCGAAGTCTCATCATCGTCGCTTATGTTTTCTCCAGGTTCGCCTCGCGTTGATCCCGAGCGAGGAGTGCCGTCAGGATTGCGTGCACGACGACCGCCGGCCACAGCAGGATGCCGCTGAAACTGCCCGCGATGCCCACGAAGGCGAGATACAGCATAACGGTCGCGTTGTAGGTCAACATGCCGAGCAGCGGCGCGCCTGACCAGCAGGCGACCGCCAATCCGATCAGGGCGATGCCGGCCATGCGCGCCACGATGATGGCCATTCCGGTCAGTGGCACGCCGAACAGCAACAGCCCGACGAGCGATGGGACGATCAGCAACGCCGCCGCGAAGGCGGCTTCAAAGACGGCGGCGAACAGGAGCGCCACTTTCATCGCGTCGTGTTTTCTGATGTGCATTCGAGTCACCAGTCGCGCCTACAGCAGCCACCTGCGCGTTCGATTCCAGAGACGCCTTCGCACGAAATGTACCCACCCAGGGATGGCCATCCGTGCTGGAAACCTTCTCGGGCCACCGCACCGGGCCGCCGACTTCAGCAGACGGCTCTCAATGGACTGCCACGCTTCACGATAGCTCGTCACTGACGGCTCGCGGAGCGATCAAGGCCTTGAACTGAATCCCGAGATCTGTACGCGCGGTCACATTCCTGCCTTCGCCGCGATGACGTCTTTGTCATTGGGCGTGAAACCTTCAAAAAAACACCTGTGTTCAGGCGATGCGACGTAGTGGCACAGCGTGTGCGATAGGAGTCGCCAAGAAGCTTGAAACCAACGCGATCGTTATCGGTCTGTTCGTGGTGTGTCTGCGAGGGGGCGGCCGCCTGGTTTCAGCGAGGTGAAGTAATCGACATGTTTCTTCCGCGAAACCCGTTCGCTGTATCGCTCGTCAGCGATCTGTCGCGCCCGCGTCGCGATCGAGCGGTAGCGCGCGGGATCGTCCCACAGCGTACAGACAGCCTCGAACCACGGCTGGACTTCGTCCTCGCTCGGCAGCTTCGTCGTCTTGAACGTCATCCACTCGGGAATCGGCAGGACACGTCCGCCGCCACCTTGACTGAAATCGCCGCCGACGACATCTGGCAACGATCCACGCTCGCTGACGAGCGCGGGGATCGCATTGATCATCGCTTCCGCCGCGACCCTGCCGAAGGGTTCTTCCCACACGGAGGGGGCGACGAGAATGCGCGTCAACGCGAAGTAGTCCTTTGGCGCGGGCACTGGCGGCGCCGCCATAATTTGCGGGTACTTGCTGAAGTCGACTCCAGGAATCGCATTCAGCGATCCGCCGCTGTGGCCCGACTGCACGACCAGAATGGGAATGTCGGGCCGTCGCGATCCGAGCATGTCGGCGAGTCGGGCGAAGAGCAGAAGCCCTTTGTGTGCCGACGGGTTGACGAAGGTCACGAACGCACGGGATTCCTCTGGCGCCAGCGTGGCGGACCAATCGATCGGCGGTTCGATCGGTGTGCTGACCAAGCCGACTCTGTCTCGGTAGTGATCGGTCAGGAACTGACTGCACGTGAACGCGTGGTCGACGTCGTCGAAGTGCCGCGCTTCGTAATAGCCGAAGCCGCGGACGGCAAACGCCGTGGTGATCCCTCGGTTTCGCGCACGGGCCATCGCTTCGAAGATCATCGGATGGCCGTTGCAGGCAATCAGCTGATCGGGCGCGAAATCGTCCAGCAGCTTGTTCAACAGCGCGAGGTACTGGCTGGCCTCCGTGCGATCCGGCCGCGTCTCGTCGTTGTGGCGCGTCAGGAGCAGCGTGACCGGAACGCCCTTGACGGCGTAGTCGACGACGGGCCGTTCCTTGACGCGCGGCTTCTTAGCGTGTCTCGGCAGGGGGGCGAGGCGCGAGGCATCGATGCCCTGCGTTTGAAGATGCTCCTCGATGGTGAACGTGACACGGCTCTCGAATCGCGCCGTCGTGAGAATCCGGCATTCATGGCCCGCGTCTGCGAGCCATTCCATGATCGTGCGCAGGCTTTGCGTGACACCAGCGGTCGGATCGCTGATGCAGTGGTTGTTCACGAACAGGAAGCGCACACATGAGCGTACAAACCGCAACCCGACACGTCAACAACACGGAGCCTCCCCCCAAGGAGCATCGAACCATGTCTCAGCAAGTTGGTCAGACGGAACTGAAAGCCAAAACGCAGCAGCTGCTCGACGGGCCGCTGAAGCATATCCGGGCGGCCGCGATTGCCGCGGCGCTGTTGCCGCTGGCGTCGGTGGCCGCGACTCCGGCGTCGGCGCAAACCGCCTGCGCGTCTGCAGGCGTGATCTGCGGAACGGTATTCAACGACACTAACGGCGACGGTATTCAACAGCCCACCGAGGCCGGGATCGCGAATCAGGAGGTTCAGATCCTCTGCAAGGACTGCCCGTCGAGCGACACGATCACTGTCTTCACCAATTCGAGCGGCAACTATTTTTCACCTCTGCTCGACTCCAGTCTCACTTACAGTGTCGCGACTCTGATTCCTACCGGACTTGCCGCGTCTCCAAAGGTTCCGCCCGATGGGAACGTCGGGTCCTCGAACGGAGGAGGGTTCAGCGTCGCAACTGACGTGCCGCCCAGCGGTCTGTCCACTAATCTCGGCGTCATGCCATCTGCTGCCCTGAATCCCGGCACGGGCACGCCTGGATACTGGAAGAACCATCCGGAGGCATGGCCGGCTGGGGCCACTCCGATCGTATTCAGCGCCAGCGTCAGCTACACGAAGGCTGAGGCGATCGCATGGTTGGGCAAGGTGGGCAAGGACAAGACGACGACGATCTTTGCGTCTTACGTCTCCGCGTACCTCAATACCTTCATCGGCAATGACGCCAGCTGTGTATGCGCAGCCCTGGCGGCCGCGAAGACATGGCTGGCTGCGCATCCGGTCGGCAGCAACGTCGCAGCGTCCAGCACCGCGTGGCAGCAGATCGAGTGGGCGCATCAAACCATGGATGGCTACAACAATGGCCTCCTCTGCGCGCCGCACCGCCAGTAGATCTCTCGTCGCCGAGGAACCCGGGGTCGGATACCGTATCCGACCCCGGGCCGGTTACGCGATGCCGGGGTCGGATACGGTATCCGACCCCGAGGACGGCTACGCGATGATGTCGTGGACGACCTTCCCGCCTTCGGGTCCCGTCAGTCGGACGTCCAGCCCTTGATACTTGACGGCCAGTCTCGCGGCATCGATCCCGAGCAGGTGGAGCATCGTTGCGTGAAAGTCGTGGACGCTGACCGGGTTCTCGACCGCCGCATATCCGAGGTCGTCGGTCGCCCCGTAGGCCAGGCCTTTCTTGATGCCGCCGCCCGCCAGCATGAACGAAAAGCCCTTGATGTGATGGTCGCGGCCGCTGCGCTGTGACATCGGTGTCCGTCCGAACTCGCCACCCCAGATGACGAGCGTGTCGTCGAGCATGCCGCGCTGCTTCAGATCGTTAATCAGAGCGGCGGTCGCCCGGTCGACTTCCTGGGCCTTGAAGACGATGTTGTTCCGAACGTCGTTGTGGTGGTCCCAATCGCGGTGGTAAAGCTGAATGAAGCGCACGCCGCGTTCGGCCAGGCGGCGCGCCAGCAGGCAGTTCGCGGCGTACGAGCCATCGCCTGGCTTGGCGCCGTACATCTCCCAGACGTGCGCCGGTTCCTGGCCCATGTCCAGCAGCTCGGGCACGCTCGTCTGCATCTTGAACGCCATCTCGTACTGCGCGATACGCGTCTGGATTTCCGGGTCGTGAACGGCGCGGTCGTGCAGCAGGTTCAGTGAATTGATCGCATCGATCGAGTCCTTCTGCATCGCGGGACTGACGCCGCCCGGACTCGAGATGTAAGAAACCGCATCGCCGACGGAGTTAAAACGCACGCCCTGGAGTTTGCTCGGCAGCACGCCAGCCGACCACTGACGCGCCGCAATCGGCTGCATCTGGCCGCCCTTCCCCTCCGAGACGAGCACGACGAAGCCTGGCAGGTTCTCCGTGTCCGCGCCCAGCCCGTACAGCACCCACGAACCGACGCTCGGCCGGCCGGTGAGGATCGATCCGCTGTTCATGAACGTGTGCGCGGGATCGTGGTTGATCTGCTCGGTCCACATCGATCGCACGATGCAGGTGTCGTCGACGATGCCGCCCATGTGCGGGAACAGCTCGCAGATCAGCTGCCCCGACTGGCCGAACCGCTTGAAGCCGTGCGTCGGCCCGAAGCACGTGAGCCGCTGGCCCTGGAGCTGCGCGATCTGCTGGCCTCGCGTCAGCGACTCGGGCATCGGCGTGCCGTTCATCTCGGCGAGCTTCGGCTTGTAGTCGAAGGTCTCGAGCTGCGATGGGCCGCCCGCCTGATACAGGTAGATGACGCGCTTCGCTTTCGCTGCGAAGTGCAGCGGGTTGACGATGCCCCGCGACGATTGCGAGGCACCCTGTCCGGCAGCGGCGAGCCTCGGGCCGAGCAGGGAGTTCAGCGCGACCATCCCAAGCCCGGCGGCGCCGCGGCCGAGAAACGTTCGCCGGCTCATCTCGCGGAGGAAATCACGATTCATCACAGTGGCCTTTCCGCGTCAGTTGTGCGGCGGATTTCGGAGCGCGGCGCCCGGATGGCAAGGCGCGACAACCGAGGATACCGGGAGTATCTGAGGGCGGAGCAACGCAGCCAGCCGGGATGCCCCGCCCGAAAGGCGCTGTACAACTGACGTGGACAGGCCACTAGTTCCTCGTGATCAGCTCGTGCAGGTTCAAGACGGCGCGGGTGACCGTCGCCATCGCCGCAAACGGTGCGAGATTCCTGTCCGGCGGCAACGGCGCCTCGCCTTTGCTCATGAACTCGCGGGCGGTGGCCGGCGCGCCGGCGAAGCGTTTCAGATTCCGTTCGTACAACCCGCCCAGGATGGAACGCTCGTCGGCGGTGGGCGGACGGTTCAGCGCGCGGTCGAACACCCAGTCGAGCCGCGTGCGGAACGTCTTGCCACCGTTCGCGATCGCGTTCTGCGCGAAGACGCGGGCGGCTTCGACGTAAATCGGATCGTTGAGCAGGTCCAGCGCCTGCAGCGGCGTGTTCGACGTGCTGCGGATCACGGTGCATTCTTCACGCGTGGGCGCATCGAAATTCAGCAGGCTCGGGTGCAGATAGGTGCGCTGCCACGTCGTGTAGAGGCCGCGGCGATACAGATCGGCGCCGTGGCTCGCGGAGTATTCGCGCTTGGGGAAGTTCAGCGCCGCCAGGTATCCCGCCGGTTCGAACGGACTCACCGATGGACCGCCGAACCGCTCGGCGAGCAATCCGGAGACCTCGAGCGCGATATCGCGCACGTTCTCCGCGTCGACACGGAAGCGGTTCTGCCGGGCGAGCAATCGGTTTTCCGGATCGACGTCGCTGGACGTCGCCGGCGCCGACGCTTGGCGATAGGTGTGACTGGTGACGATCAGCCGGATGATGTGCCGCATGTCCCAGTCGTGCGCGGACGCGGGGTCGAATTCCGGATGCATGAACTCCGATGCCAGCCAGTCGAGTAGCTCCGGATGGGTCGGCCACTCTCCCTGGGAGCCCAGATCGTCGAGCGTTTTCGACAGCCCGGTGCCGAAGAACTCGCGCCACGTGCGGTTGACGAACGCGCGCGCCGTCAAGGGATTGTCGCGCGACCCCAGCCACCGGGCCAGCTCGAGGCGGGTGGCCCGCTCACCTCTGGTGTCCAGCGTACCGAGGAAGCGCGGAACCGCCGGCTCCACCACCGGCGCCGAGTCGTCCATCCAGTTGCCGCGCGGCAGGATTCTCGTCACCAGGGGATCGACAGACGACGTCGTGAGGACCCGCGGGATGGCTGCCTCGAGCAGCCCGCGTTCTGTCTCGAGCCGTTGCACCTCCGCATAGTCGGGCGCGTATTCCGCAGCGGCCCAGATCCGATAGTCGCGAACCGCGTTGCGTTCGGTCTCGTCGCGATCCTCGGCGGGCCGCCGTAGCGCCCTCAATACATCCTCGGGCAGGCCGCTCGCCCAGGTTCTGCCGCCATCCGGATCTCTGCTGCGCGCGCGCCGGCCGGCGTCGGCGACGGGAGGCCACGCAAAGGCATCGGCCGAGAGCCCCAGCCGGAAGCGGCCGATCACCGCGCGCCGCAGTTCCGATTCGTGTCGCAGGGTCACGACGATGCGTGATTCCGCGGCGGTCTTCACCGGCTCAGCGAACCGCACCGCCAGAAACGGATTGCGCGCCTCGCCAAAACGGATGCCCCACGCTGTCCGCGGGTCGCCGTCGATCGCGGCCAGCGGCGGCATGGACGGATCGACGTTGCTCGACGGCAACGAGGGCGGCGTGTCGTTGACCGTCGCCATCGTCAGCGCCAGCGTGCGGGCGGGAACACCAGGGTCGAGGAGCTGGACCTCGATTTCGCTGAGCAGGAATCGATCGGCGCCGCGCGCATAGCGGGCGCCTGGCAGGCTTTCATCCTGCACGACGTCGATGCCGAGCTGATTCCACGTGCCCGCGTCCGGCTTCAGCGTGACGGCGTAGGTTTCGCGGTCCGGATTCGTTCCGCTCGCGGCCACGAGACCGTCGCCCGGTTTCGTGTCGCTCATCAAGCTGCCGTCGAGGTAGTAGTTACTCTCGAGCGGCTCCTTGTCGTAGATGGTCAAGGTGGCGCCGTTCACCGAGCGGGCCGCGATCGGGTGCTGCCAGGTCCACCGAAGCGCACCGGCCTGCCACCGTGTCTTCAGATCCGCTTCCCACCGTTCGTCGACGGCCGCGAGGGGCGCCGTTCGCTCGTCGAGGCGCGCCCTGGCTGCGGCGAGCCGAGTATCCAGCGCCGCGCGCTGGCGCTTCTGCTCCTCGGTCGGCAGCTGGACCTGCGCGCCCCACGCCCTGGCGCCGCGATCCGGCACGAGTCCCGTTTCCTGAATGTCGGCGAAGAACGCCTTCATCGCGTAGAAGTCCTTGGTCAGGAACGGATCGAACTTGTGATCGTGACATTCGGCGCAGCCCATCGTGCTGCCGAGCCAGACCGCGCTCAGGGTGCGCACGCGATCGGCGCCGTATTTCGCGAGGTATTCCTTCGGCTGCAGCCCGCCTTCCGACGAGGTGCGGTTCAGGCGGTTGTAGGCGGACGCCACGCGCTGGTCGAGCGTCGCGTTCGGCAGCAGATCGCCGGCAATCTGCTCGCGCGTGAACTCGTCGAACGGCTTGTTGCCGGCGAACGCGCGCAGGACGTAATCGCGGTACGGCCACGCCGGAATCGGATTGTCGCCGTGGAAACCACTCGTGTCCGCATAGCGCACGGCGTCGAGCCAATGCATCGTCCGCTGCTCGGCGTAGCGTGGGGACGCCAGCAACCGATCGACCGCTTTCTCGTACGCGTCGGGCGAGCCGTCCGCGAGGAAGGCGCGCATGTCGTCCGGCGTCGGTGGCACACCCGTCAGATCGAGCGTGACGCGGCGCAGAAGCGTTCGGGGATCCGCCTGGTTCGCCGGAGTCAACCCGTCGAGGCCCAAGCGGTGTTGAATGAAGTGGTCGATCGGGTTTTTCGCCCGGGACGGATCGGATGCGTTCGGCACGGCAGGACGCACGACCGGTTGATAGGCCCAGTGGCCTTCGTAGACGGCGCCTTCTTCCACCCAGCGGCGAAGTGTCTCCTTCTGTTTCCCCGTCAGCTCCTTGTGGGCCGATGCGGGCGGCATCACCCTCGGCCCGCTCGCCGAGATGCGCGCGATGATCTCGCTGTTGTCCGGATCGCCGGGCACGATTGGCGCGCGGCCCGACCGGGTCGGCCTCAGCGCTTCGTCGCGGATATCCAGCCGCATACCAGCCATGCGCGCGTTCCTGTCGGGACCATGACAGCGGAAACAGGTGTCCGACATGATCGGCCGTACGTCGCGGTTGAAACTGATTCGCTCGCCAGAGGCAGCACCCTGTCGTGAGGCTGACGGGGCGGGGGGCTGGGGGCTCGCGGTCAGTACGACTCCACAGCCGACCCCAAGCCCCAATGAACAGCCGAACCAGACCGTAGCAAGACGCGAAGTCATGGCGTGGAAAAGATAGCACCATCCTCGGTATGCTCAACCCATGCTTCTGACCTTTGCACGCCCTGTCGTCCTCGCCGTCGTCGTCGC
>Ga0193696_1000563_pt1 | contig 12547 bp, 9 predicted proteins | sample L3m1metaG_FD_145074 | JGI IMG/M metagenome (GOLD analysis project Ga0193696, IMG submission 145074) | Soil microbial communities from a riparian zone of the East river system, Colorado, United States - L3m1 | ecosystem: Environmental > Terrestrial > Soil > Riparian zone | place: USA: East River... | reverse complement strand
CGCGCTGCCCGTCGACCGCCACATCGTCCACGTGCTACCGCAGGAGTACAAGATCGACGGCCAGGACGGCGTGCGCGAGCCGCTGGGCATGTGCGGCGTCCGGCTGGAGGCGCGCGTCCACATCGTGACGGCCGCCGCCGCCGCCGCGCAGAACATCATCAAGTGCTGCACGCGCTGCGACCTCGAGGTGCTGGACATCGTGCTCGAGCCGCTGGCGTCGGGCGAGGCTGTGCTGGAAGAAGACGAAAAGGGGCTGGGCGTCGCGCTGGTCGACATCGGCGGCGGCACGACGGACATCGCCATCTTCACCGACGGCGCCGTCGCCCACACCAGCGTCATCCCGATCGGCGGTCACCAGCTGACCAGCGACATCGCGTTCGGCCTGCGCACGCCGCCGCACGAAGCCGAGAAGATCAAGATCCGCTCGGGCTGCGCGCTGCAGGCGATGGTCGGCGAAGACGAGACGCTGGAGGTCGCGTCGGTAGGTGGGCGCGCGCCGCGCATCCTGGCGCGCCAGACGTTGTGCCGCGACATCATCCAGCCGCGCATCGAGGAGATCTTCTCGTTCGTGAAGGCCGAGATCATCCGCCTTGGGTGCGAGGACATGCTGGCGTCGGGCGCCGTCATCACGGGCGGCACGACGCAGCTGGCGGGGATGACCGAGCTCGGCGAGGAGATCCTGGGCATCCCCGTCCGGCGCGGCGCGCCCAAGGGGGTCGGCGGCCTCGCCGAGGTGGTTCGCAACGCCGCGTTTTCGACGGCGGTCGGCCTGGTGCAATACGGCGTGGCGCGCCAGACGTCGGAGCGCCCGGTCGACAACATGCCCAAGCGCGGCGGCCTGTTCTCGCGGCTTCGCCGGTCGCTGGCTAGCGCGTTCTAGGCGGCTGGCGCGCCTGCGCCTTGCCCGTCATGGGCACGAACGTCACGGGCAGCACCTTGCGCTCGGCGAAGCCTTCGTCCGTGCGCGTGATCAGCATCAGCTCCTGATTGGCATCACCGACGGGGATGACCAGCCGCCCGCCCCGCTTGAGCTGCTGCTTGAGCGGCTCCGGGACCTGCCCGGGGGCGGCCGTCACGATGATCGCGTCGAACGGCGCCACCTCGGGCCAACCCTGGTAGCCGTCGCCGATGCGGGTCTTGACGCCGCGATAGCCGAGGCGCGCAAGGTCAGTGGCTGCCCGCTTGCCCAGCTGTTCGACGATCTCGATGGTGTAGACCTCGGCGCCCAGCGCGGCCAGCACGGCGGCCTGGTAACCCGAGCCCGTGCCGATCTCCAGCACCCGCTGGCCCTTGCGTACCGCCGCCAGCTCCGTCATGCGCGCGACGATGGCCGGCTGGCTGATGGTCTGGTCGAAACCGATGGGCAGCGGCCGGTCGGAATAGGCGTACGGGGCCATCTCCGGGGCAACGAACTGATGGCGCGGCACCGTGCGCATCGCCGCCAGCACCGCCTTGTCGGTGATCCCGCGCGGGATCAGCTGTTCGTCGACCATCCGATCGCGCGCCGCTTGCGTGGGGTCGGCCCCGGCCGCCAGCACCACCAACACGCCAGTCAACAGAATCATCCCAATAGAAGGGGTAGCACGGCGCAAGCGTTCAGGCCCGTATCGCGTCGGGCGTAGACGGGCTTCGCCCGTCGGAGCCCATCGCGGTGGGCGCGGGACCCTCTCAGGGTCCCGGCGTAAGCGAAAAGTGGTGAAAAATTAGCGTCGGTCGTCGATGCATGGGATCGATCTTGAATGCTCGAATTCGACGACGAAGCGCAAGGTCCCGGGCGTCCCATCATCAAGGTCATTGGCGTCGGAGGCGGCGGCGGCAACTCCGTCAACACGATGATCGAGGCCGGCGTCGAAGGCGTCGACTTCATCTGCGCCAACACCGACTGCCAGGTGCTGGAGGCGAGCCTCGCCGGCACGAAGGTCCACCTGGGCAGGAACCTGACCAAGGGTCTGGGCGCGGGCGCCAACCCGGAGATCGGCCGCGCGGCGGCGCTGGAAGACGCGCAGCGCGTGGCGGAGACGCTGCAGGGCGCCGACATGGTGTTCGTCACCGCCGGCATGGGCGGCGGCACCGGCACGGGCGCCGCGCCGGTCATCGCGCAGGTCGCGCGTGACCTGGGCGCGCTGACCGTCGGCGTCGTGACCAAGCCGTTCGCGTTCGAAGGGTCACAGCGCAAGAAGAAGGCGTCGATCGGCATCAACGAGCTGGGTAAGGCCGTCGACGCGCTGATCATCATCCCGAACGACCGGCTGGTGTCGCTGGCCGGGATGAAGATGACGCTGAAGGATGCGTTCGGCATGGTCGACAACGTCTGCCTGAACGCCGTTCGCGGCATCAGCGACCTGGTCATCGCGCCGGGCTTGATCAACGTCGACTTCGCCGACGTGCGCACGATCATGACGGGCATGGGCCGGGCGCTGATGGGCACCGGCTACGGCAAGGGTGACAAGCGCGCGGTCGAGGCGGCGCAGGGGGCGATCAGCTCGCCGCTGCTCGAGGACGTGTCGATCAACGGCGCGACCGGCATCCTGCTGAACATCACGGGCGGCCCCGATCTGACGCTGGCCGAGATGAACGAGGCGTGCAGCCTGATCGCCGAGGCGGCGGACCCCGAGGCGAACATCATCTTCGGATCGGTCATCGACGCGAACGCGGGCGACGAGGTCCGCATCACGGTCATCGCGACCGGCTTCAACACGCACGTCCACGAGCAGCCGGCGCCCGGCGCGGGGCGCGGCCACGCGCGCGGGCGCGACGGGCAGATGGCGCTGCCGATGCAGGCATCGGCGGCGATGATGGCGCACGCGGCGACCATGGCGTCGGCGCAGCCGCCCGGACCGTGGGCGCAGGTGTCGTCGTCGCCCACGCCGCGCGGTGGTTACGCGGCGCCGGCGCAGCGCGCGGTCGAGGCAACCGAGACCATCAACCTGGACGAGTTCTACTCGAGCATGGAGCAGATGCCGCAGGCGCCGATGGCCGCGCAGCCGCCGCCCCCGCCCGCGGGCGAGTGGACGCCGGCCGAGCGTATGGAGCGTATCGAGCGTGTGGAGCGACCGGAACGTGGCGAACGTCCGGAGCGTCCGATAGTCCGCCCGCAGGCCAGCGCGACCGCACCGCTCACGCGGCGCGCCCAGGTGCAGTCGCCGCGCCCGGCCGACGAGCTGGGTGTCGAGGAGTCGGAGTTCGACAAGCCGGCGTACCTGCGCCGCGGCCTGTACGCGCCCGAGTGAGCCGCGCGCTTCGCTCGCTTCAAGCGACGCGCAGTACCGTCTCGAACTTCGGATTGAGCGCCGCGAGCAGTCTGCTCAAGGTGTGGATGTTCGGGGCAACCCGTCCGGTCTCGTAGCGAGCGTATGTGTTCACGGACCTTGCCCCGAGCCTCTCGGCTACTTCCCGAAGCGACAGGCCTTCACGGGCGCGAAGCCGTCGCAGCATGAGCGCGATCAGTCGCACGTCATCATTTGAATGGACCGTACAGCTGCCGTCCTTGCTGACAGCAACGTCGACGCGAAAGCCGCGGTGATTCACCAGAGCTTCCACGGCATCGGCGAGCATCGCCGCGGCATTCTTTCGTGATCTACCCTGCGTGACGAGATCGAGATCGCGAACTTCAGCCAGCCAGAAGGCGCTAGTTCGGCTCCTGGATATGCGCCCTTCGAGCTTCATGGTCGCGGCCCTCGCCCAACCCCTGCCCGCGCCTTTCTGAGAATCGACTTCGCGGTACCTTCATCGATCTCCCGGTGTCGTGGCACGGCTTCTGTCAGCTTACCATTCGTCCAGACCTCGTGACGGCCACCCTGGCGCTCCAGCCACCAGCCGAGCTTTCGGAGCTCTCGTTCGAGCTCGGTCTTTCTCACGACTGATTGTCGCTAGCGCAGCTCGCGCGTTGCGCGGCGAAAAGTTGCGCGCGCCACGCAACGTCCCGAGTGCCTCCCCGATAACGGGCCCATGCATCTGTTGCCGCTGGTCTCCGAGTCGCTGCACCTGCTGTGGCCCGCGCGCTGCGCGGCGTGTGATCGTCACGTCCCTGAAGAGGCGCTGTTCTGCGCGCCCTGCAACCTCGCGATCAATCCGATGCCGCTGGTCGGGGTCTGCCCCGGGTGCGCGCTGCCGCGAGAGAGCGATCCGCGCGAGGTGATGTTCGACGGCAAACGTTGCCGGCGCTGCCTGCGCGTGCCACTGCCGTTCACGTCGGCGGCGGCGGGGTTCGAATACGGCGAGACGATCGCACACGCCATCGTGCGCATGAAACACGGCGGGCGGCGCGACCTGGCGCAGCGGCTGGCGCGCCTGCTGGTGCCGTCGTTCGCGGAGACGCTGGCGCACGCGCGCATCGGATCGGCCGACCTGGTGGTGCCGGTGCCGCTGCACACCAGCAAGCTGCGCGATCGCGGCTTCAACCAGGCGCTGGAGCTGGCGCGCTGGGCGCTCATCGGGTTGTCCCGCGCGCCGCGGCTACGGCCCAGCGGCGGCCTGCCGCGGTTGGAGCGCAACCTGCTCCACCGCACGCGCGCGACACGCGAGCTGGGCCGTTCGGGGCCGGCGGCGCGGCTGACCGAGGTCGCGGGCGCGTTTGTCGTCAGCGACACGGCACGCGTGCGCGGCCGCCGCGTGCTGCTGATCGACGACGTCTACACGACGGGCGCGACGTTCAGCGAGTGCAGCGAAGCGCTGCTCGGCGCCGGCGCGGCCGCCGTGCACGCGCTCGCGCTCGCCCGCGCGGTGTGACTAGCCGCTCCCGCGCGAAGCGCGGGAGTGCGGCTACCTGAAAAAACAGTAGTCGCAAACCGCGCCTGCGGCGCGGAGCGACTATCACCCGCCGCGCAGCGCGGCGATCACAGCGTCGACGAGATCGAAGTAGGTCTTGATCGCAGCCGTGGCGCCGACGTTGGCGGGGGCGCTGACCAGGCGGGCGCGGCCGTTGTCGGCCACGAAGCGCGCCATCGTGTTGGGATAGAACGATTCGACGATGACCAGCTTGGCGCCCGACTTCTTCATCAGCTCGACGAGCTGGCCGGTGTGGCTCGCGGTCGGCGGGATGCCGGGCTTGGGCTCGATGAAACCGATCTCCTCCAGCCCCAGCCAGCGCGCGACGTACGACCAGCTCTTGTGGAAGCTGACGATGCGGGTGCCGCGCAGCGACGCCGCCGCGGCCTCCCACTCTTTCTCTTTCGCGGCGACGCGCGCCTCGAACTTCGCCAGCTCGGCCTGATACGTCGCGGCGCCCGCGCCGTCGATCGCGGTCAGCCGCGTCGCGATCAGCCGCGCGACGGCGCGCGCGTTCTTGGGCGGGATCCAGTAGTGCGGGTTGCCGAGCGGGTGGATGTCGCCCATCGCGCGCAGCTGATCGGACGGGACGGCGGGGATGTCTTCGGGGCGAATCGCCGACGACGCGTCGATGTTGCCGGGCTGGCCACGCTGGATGCGGCCGTTGCGTGACTGCTGGACCAGCGGCGGCAGCCAGCCGACCTCCAGGTCGAGGCCGACGTAGACCAGCGCGTCGGCGCGGTTCAGCGCCAGCACCAGGGATGGCTTCGCTTCGACGAAGTGGGGGTCCTGGTAGCCGCGCGACAGCGACGTGACGTCGACGCGGTCGCCGCCGACCTGGCGCGTGAGATCGGCGAGCGTCTCGATCGACGCGACGACGCGCAGCTTGGCCTCGGCGCGCCCGCCGAAAGCGGCGAGGGCGGCGATGATGACTGCGACAGGGAAGACGAGCTTGAATGTATTCCGCATCTTCGTCTCCTAGAAGGGGTGCGCGCCGTGCGCGCCCATGGCGAATTCGACCTGGACGAATCCGACGGTCACCGACGACACACCGGGGCCGGTCAGCTCTTGCAGGTAAAGCCGCACGCGCGAAAACTCGCTGGGCGCGAACGTCAGCGACGCCGCATAGCCATAGCGGCGCGGCAGGTTGGGCCCGGCCGGGACGCCGACCAGGTCGAAGCGCGCGCCGGCGTAGAACCGCCGCGCGATCTGCACCACCGGCTCCGTGTAGAAGGCGGCTTCGGTCGGGCCGCCTTCCGCCAGCGTGCGCGCGAAGTATTCCGTCGTCCATTGCACGCTGCCATAGGTGCGCGCCGTGTTCGGCGGCTTCCACTTGAAATACAGATCGCCGCCGTAGAGGTAGCTGCGCGGTCCGGCCGCCAGCGCCGGGTCGCAGGGGACGGCCCCCATGCAGTCGAACGAACGGCCGGTGGCGAAGTTCGCGCCCAGCAGCAGCGACGTCGATTCGCCGAGCTCCCAGAACTGCTCCAGCACGCCCGCGTAGGTCAGGTTACCGGGCGAGGAACGAACGCCGCCGCCGAACGTGGCGACGATCGCCGGGTCCTCGGGCGAGGCGATGCTGAACGCCTCGCCATAGAGGGTCGCGAACCAGGGCAGTGGTAGCAGCAGCGACAGCTGCGCGCCCGGCCCGCGGAAGCCGTCGATACCGAACAGCAGCCCCGTCATCAGCGGGCGGCGGGTGAAGTTCTGCACGTGCAGGTGCTGCGAGTTGTTGCGTCCGACCTGCGACCGGAACGTGCCGGCCTTGATCTGCAGGTTGGCGGGCAGGCTGGTCGTCACCAGGTACGCCTCCTCGACTTCGATCCCCTCGAGGTTGGGGATGGTCAGGAACACGGCGCCGTCCAGGTAAGGATCGATCGCCGCCTGAGCCGCGATCTCGATCTCCTGGACGCCGAACCCTTCGTTGATGTCCGAAGGATCGTCACCGGCTACGGGCAGGCCCAGCGCGGCGAAATCGCCCGCATTGCGACCGTAGTAGCCGAACGTCGTGTCGAGGATGAACGACAGCGCGGGGTTGAGCAGGCTGGAGCCGGGCGCGCGCGCGCTGGTCTGCGTCGGCATCGCCTCGGGCGGCGCGGTGGCGTCCGTCGGTGCGACGGCCGGCGGCGCGGGAGCTTCGGGAACAGGTGGTGGTGATTGCTGCTGGAGCCACAAGCAATAGAACATGGACGAAAGCATTTTCTCTCCTCGGTCACGGGACGACGACGACAGGAGCGGTGGCGCGCGCGACAGCGCGCGTGGTTCCACCGGGCTCCAACCTTGGTTCAGTTACGCGTCGGCGTGCGGAGGCGAGGTCTTGGGAGCCACGAGGTAGACGACCACGCCCGCCGTCGCATCCCGCGACGGGGCGTGGAACGTCGATCGCTGGAGGGCAGCCGGAACAGTCGCGGCGACCGGCGCCGACAGCGCGACGTCGCGCCAGCGGAGCAGCGCCGAGCTGGCGCAGTGATCGTGCCCCGCCGCGACGGCGACGTCGGGAGCCGCGCGGTCCGCGTCCGAGGTCTCGGCCGCGGGGCCGGCGGCGTCAGGCGATGCCGGCGCGTCCCCGACAGCGTGAATCGCTTCGCCGTGCTCCAGGCAGGTCGCGTGGGAGATCGCGCCGGCGTGCAACCACGCGGTCGCCTGCGACAGGCCGAGCACCAGCGCCAGCAGCAGCCCGCGAGCGCGGCGCACATTGGCGATGGCCCGGCGGGTCATCAATAAGGGGTACGCCGCGCACAGCATCCCGTCAAGTCGACGCTATATAGTCCTGGGCAGGGCGACCGACGTGAGCAAGAAGCCAGGTGCAGACGAACCCTTGAAGGTGCTGGCGCGCAACCGGCGCGCGCGCCACGAGTATCACGTCGACGAGACTCTGGAGGCGGGGGTGGTGCTGGCCGGCTCCGAGGTCAAGTCGATCCGCGCGGGCAAGGTGACGCTCGTCGACGCGTTCGCGGACATCGACAAGGGCGAGGCCTGGCTGCACCAGATGGATGTCGGCGTGTACGCGTTTTCGCACGGGCGCAATCACGAGCCGCGCCGCAAGCGCAAGCTGCTGCTGCACCGGCGCGAGATCGACCGCCTGGTGGGGAAGATCCGCGAGAAGAGCTACACGCTGGTGCCGCTGTCGCTGTACGAGAAGAAGGGGCGCGTGAAGGCGGAGCTGGCGCTGGTGCACGGCAAGCAGTCGTGGGACAAACGCGAAGATGCAAAGAAACGGGAGGGCCAACGTGAGATCGACCGCGCTCTGGCGAGCCGCCGCCGTTAGTCTTGCCGCAGTGGTCACCGCTGGTGTCGGCGCAGGCTGCGTGGACCCGCCCCCGTTCCGGGCCGACGCAGGCGTCACCGACGCGACCGTCTCCGAGCCGATGATGGTCGACGGCGCGCAGTGCACCGCGGTGATCGAGAACCACCCCGAGGAAGGCTTCACGCACATCGCGTGCACGGCGCCCGCGACCTATCTGACGACGCCGCCTTCGTCCGGCAACCATTTCTCGCGCTGGCCCAACGCCGGGGTCTACGACGCGCCGATCCCGTGGGGAAACCTGGTCCACTTCATGGAGCACGGGGGCGTGGTGATCGTCTACAACTGCGGCGCGGCGGGCTGCGCCGACGAGGTCGCGCGCGCGCAGACCTTCGTCGCCGGCGTGTTCGATTCGGCCTGCACGCCGGCGCGCGTGATCCTGGCGCCGGACCCGACGCTGGGTGACGTCCGCTGGGCCGCCGCCGCCTGGACGTGGACGCTGAACGCCGCCTGCTTCGACGACACGGCATTCACGCAGTTCGTCGGTGAGCACCTGGGCCACGGCCTGGAAGCCGTGTGCAGCGGCTACGCGGTCACCGATCTGTGTCCGACGCCCTAGCGCGTCTACGCCCCGAACAGGCGTTCGATGAACGCGTGCATCTGGGCGGGGGGCGCGTCGATGAAGCTGCGGCCGATGCGCGCCGCCAGCCGCGCCAGCGCCGGGCCCGAGTCCGCGATGCGATCCAGCTCGGCGCGCGCCGCGGCGCGCTCGGGCGCGGGCGCGGTCTTGCGCTGCGCGCGCGCGACCAGCGCCTCCAGCGCCACGAACCGCCGCACGCTGTCCGTGTCCGACGCCACCAGCAGGTGGCCAAGCTCGGCCGCGTTCTGCCGGTGCGACCACGCCAGGGCCAGTCCGGGGAGCGCGGCGCTGCGCACGTCATAGGCGGGATCGCGCACCGCCCGTTCCAGGTAGGGCGCGACGCGCGCCGCTTCGCGCTCAGCTTGCCGGCCCATCGCCAGCGCGGCGGCCATACGCAGCGCCTCGCTGCGCTGGGACAGCGCCTCGCCCAGCAGCCGGATGCCGGCTTCACCCGCGTCAGCCAGCTCGCCGATGCCCGCGACCGCCGCGGCGCGCGCCGCCGGATCTCCGCCGCGCAGCATCGCTTCGAACGTCGGCAGCACATCGCGCGCGCCACCGCCCGCGCCGCCCGCGAGCAGCCGCATCGCCTCGCCGCGCACGTTCTGCGCGCGATCGTCGACCGCGGCGCGCACGATGTCGAGCCCTGGTCCCTTGCCGGCGCCCGCCGCGCGCACCGCCTCCAGCCGCACGCTGTCGTCGCCGTCGCGCGCCGCCTGCCGCAGCAGGCCCCACAGCCCCGCCTTCGCCGCCGCCGCCACGATCAGGCGCCGTTCGGCGACGTCGCCGTGGACCAGCGCGCCTTCGAGCGCCCGCTCGGCGTCGGCGGCGCGGCGGCCGAGCGGCACGGCGCCGTTGGCGAACGCGCGTTCGGCCAGCGACCGCACCTGGGCGTCGCTGTCACCGAGCAGCTTGAGCAGCGTCGGCAGCGCCAGCGCCGCGGCTTCCGGGCCGACGCTGCCCAGCGCCTGCGCCGCCGCGGCGCGCACCGCCGGCTGCTCCGATTCGGCCAGCTCGGCGGCGATGCGCGACGCGCCCTTCGGGTCGCCGGCGGCGACGTCGCCCAGGCAGGCTGCGGCGGCGGTCCGCACGTCGTCGTGATCGTCGCGCGCGGCGATGCGCAGGTACGGCGACACGGCGGCGGCGTTCCTGCGCGCCAGCGCGCAGAACCCGTTCGCGGCCGCGACGCGCGTCGGCCCGTCGCTGTCCTTGACCGCGCGCGCGAGCGGCGGTAGCGCCACCGCGGGCCGCCCTTCGGCCAGGCGCGCCAGCGCTTCGATCAGGCTCTTGCGCACGGTCGGGCGCACGGTCTTGAGCGCGCGCCCCAGGATGTCCGCCACCTGGACCGCATACGCGGGCGCCAGCGCCATCGCCGATTCCAGCGCCGCGCGTTCGACCTCGGGGCTGGGATCGTTCAACGCCTTGTCGACCAGGTCGAGCCCCTCGCGCCGCAGGTAACCGTAGGCGCGCGCCGCTTCCACCCGCGTCTCGGCCGACGGGTCGTAGAGCATCGTCTTGAGGGCCTTGGCCGCTTCTTCCGGACGCGTGACGGCGACGGCACCCCACACCGCGGCGCTCGTGGCGCGCGCGGCGGGCGGCCCCTTCATCTCGGCGTGCGCGATCTCCTCGGCCTCGGCGGGGGAGATCAGCCGCGCATACAGCGGCAGCGCCGCCGAGCGCAGGCGCGGCGACGACTCCGGGCGGATCGCCTTCTCCAGCGCGGGGCGCAGGCTGGCGGGCGGCGGCCCGGTGCGCCGCAGGATGAGCAGCGCGGCGACGCGCGCGTCGTCGGGGGTGCGATCGGCGGCGACCACGCGCGCCAGCACCGCCGCACACGCCGCCGGCGAGCGCGCCGCGATCGATTCGAACAGCACCAGCGCGGCGCGGCGCGCGCCCGCGTCCCCGCCCTGCAGCATGTCGGCCAGCGCGTCGACCACCGCCGCCGGCTCGTGCGCGGCCAGCGCCTCCGCGGACTCCTCGGCGCGCCGCCGCAGCGTCGGATCGGGATCGCGCAGCGCCAGCGTGACGATGCCGGCGGCCTCACGCGCGGGCAGCGACGACGCCTCCTGCAGCACGGCCGCGCGCACGTCGGCGGACTTGTCGGCCAGCGCGGCGCGCAGCGTCGCCGCGTGCGCCGATTCAGTTGATTTCGTCGGCTGCCGGCGCGCGATGGCCGCCGCGACCGCGACGCCGCGCCGCCGGATGTCGGGAGACGTGTCGGCGAGCGCGCCGGCCAGGATCTCGTCTTCGCCTGCGCCGCCGCGGCCGATGATCGCCAGCGCCGACAGGATCTCGCCGCGCGCCGCCGGATCGCTGAACGCCTGCTTCAGCGCCATGACGCCGTCGGGATCGCCCAGCAGCGCCTTGGCGATGCCGCGCTGAACCGGCCGCAGGCCGTTGAGCACCTCGCGCAGCCAGCTTGGAACGTGTGCGCCCGCGTGGCCGCCGGATTCCAGCGTGCCCGACACGCGGCCAGCGGCGATGCGCGCGATGGTCTCGGGGTTGAGGCCCGCGGCCGTGTAGCCCGTGTCGGCGATGATCGAGCCGAGCGGCGGCGTGCTGGGCATGAAGTTGAGCCATGCCAGCCGGCGGCGCCCCAGCTTGACCACGACGCGCGACGCGCCGCCGACCTCGGGCGAATCGAACGCCAGCGTGTAAGCGCGGCGCGAATCAGCGTAGAGGCCGGCGATCACCAGCATCGCGATCGCGACGCCCAGGCCGAGGCGCATCGCGGCGCCGCCCAGGCTGCGGCGCACGATCGTCCGCTCGGGCGCGGTCAGCGTCCCGCGCAGGTGGCGCTCGACGGCGTACAGCTCCGGCAGGCGCAGCCGGCCGCCGGTCGCGAGGCGCCGGCTGAGGGCGCGGCGGGCCAGCGACGCGCGCGCGCGCTCGGCGATCGCGAACTCCTCGATGGTCGGGCGCAGCGCCGGGTGCGCCAGCGTGAACACCTCGCGCCGCCCGCGCGCCTGCGCGATCACCAGACCGCGCGTCTCCAGGGCGGCCAGCGTCTCGGCGCCGCGGTTGCGCCCGCGCCGGACGGCGACGCCCAGATCGGCGACCGTCGCGCCCTGCGGGCCGCACGCCGCCAGCAGCGCGCGCCGCGCGAGCCCGCCGCCCGACGCGCGGCACACCTCGGCGAGCCAGATCGCCGGCAACACGGCGGGCCCGCCGCTGCGGCGATAGCGGCGCAGCGACGCGAGCCGCAGGTCGACGATCGCGCGCGCAGTCAGCTGCATGTCCAGCGGACGGCACGGGCCTTCGCGCGTCAGATCGGCGGCGACGGCGGCGGCGAGGCCGCTCTCGAACGACGTCCCCGACTGCACCGCGCTGCGCTCCAGGATGTCGGCGACGACCGGCTCGGGCAGGCGCGGCAGCGTCACGGCCGGGGGCACGCCGCCCTTGCTGGTCTGTGGCGCCAGCGCGGCCAGCAGCGGGTCCAGGCGCGCGTGCGCCTCCTCGTCGACGGCCAGCACTAGCCGGGTGCGCGGCGCCTCTTCGAGCACGCGCAGCGCCAGCTCCGCGACGGCGACGACACCGGCCGCCGACGCCGATCGCGTGGGGGAGCGCGGGGTCTCCCCGCGCGAGCCCGTCGCGGGGGGTGTGGGACCCTGCCAGGGTCCCACGTCAGACGACCCCAGCCCCTCCTCGAGCTGATCGAAGATCAGCACCATGCCGCCCTTGGCGTCGCGCGCGACGCCGCCCAGGTAGTCGGCCGCATCCTGTCCGGGCACGGGCGGCGTCACGCCGGCCAGGCTGGCGGCGCGCACGAGCTCGCGTTCGAGATCGCCGTAGCCGCCGATGGTGAGCACGGTCAGCCCGCGGCGCACGAGCGCCGGCGTCAGGCCGGCGCACAGCAGCGACGTCTTGCCCACGCCCGCGGCAGCGCTCAGCACGACGAT
>Ga0193696_1000562_pt1 | contig 12573 bp, 9 predicted proteins | sample L3m1metaG_FD_145074 | JGI IMG/M metagenome (GOLD analysis project Ga0193696, IMG submission 145074) | Soil microbial communities from a riparian zone of the East river system, Colorado, United States - L3m1 | ecosystem: Environmental > Terrestrial > Soil > Riparian zone | place: USA: East River... | reverse complement strand
CATTACTGGCGCTGAGCATCAACGTGTAAACACCGGCCGCGGAAAATGTCGCCGTACTGTTGGTTTGATTTGCATCACTGAACGTGACAGTCCCGGGACCGGAATAGAGCTGCCACCGAGTCGCCAGTGGCGTGGTATTCGTGTAGAGCACGGCGCCCTGCAGTTGCACCGATTGCCCAAGAGGCACGATTTGATCGGCAGCCGCGTTGACAAGGGGCACACCCGGAGATCGCGGCCCTTGCGTCGGGCCAGTCGTTTGAATCACTTCGAAGTTTGTCACCGAGATGCTGCTCAGGTGATCGAATGCGCCGGCGGGCCACCGATCATCCGGAGCAACCGAAATGGAGAAGAACCCGCCATTGTCCGCCACGAGCGCACCGTACTTTTTCAACGCGAGCAATATTGCTTTCTCCTGTTTCGTCCAGTTTGCCGGAATGACAAAAAATGAATTTAGTCGAAAGCGCTGGCCCATTGCAGGTTGGTTCGCATTCGTGGAGGTGGAGGCGTAGTGCGTCGCGGGATAAATGTACGTCCGGCGTGTGCGCGCAACCACAAGCCGAATCGCGTGCTCGACCATCCCCCGTTCGCATTCGTCGAAACGAACCAACCCGGCAAACATGGAAAGGCCTGCGGCGTCCGCTGACGTCCATCCTGCTGGACGCAACGCGTTGTTGGTGATGTTGAAAAGCGCGCCATTGGCCGCCTGCCAGTTCGTTTGATTTGTGGTGACGATCAATTGCGCTCCCACAATTTGCCGGTGCCCGGCTGGAGAATGATCGCGTGACGATCTCCGCCCCAGGCGTTGGCGTCGCGCTGCCAGTCGTACAAAGTTTGGCCTTGCGTCTGGCCCGGCCAGAGTTCGACAGCCATATTTGCAGGAATCGGATAGGGGCTCGGGTCGGATTCGTCCGGATAATCCACGAAATTGATCGGAACCAACGCCTGGCTGTTCGGCACGATCACAAAATTCATCTCCTGAAATGGGCGAAGTGTGCGGCGAGTGCTCGCCAGGTCGTTGAAGACCTGTGTCACCATCGCTGCCGAATTGCTCAGGAGCGGCCGGCGAGAAATGTCTTCGTTCCATGCGTTGTCCGTCGGCAAAATTTGAAGAGCGGAGACGATCGCGTCTGCTTGCGAGGTGTTGAAGAGAGTGGAATTTGTGACGACAGGCGATGGACCCAAAATGCGGCCTCCGTGATTGATGCGCTCCGCTGAACGTGTGGAAAACGCGAGGACGCACAGGAAACATCCCAACCCTCGCACAAACCAGGTCCCCAATATTGACCAACACGCCATAACGAATCGCTGTCTTTGCCGCAGTTTCGATACCGTTTTGATGATGACCCTCCGCCAATCAAAATATCGTATCCTTTTGGCTGGTTTTCAATTCCTCGTGTCTGATTTCGAGGCATTGCGCTGAATAAACGCGGCCTTCGAACCCTCAAAGATGAACCGTATGTTTAAGTGTCTCGGCGTCCTGCTGCTGGCGTGCGCTCTCGAAGCGCGGATCCACGCGGCAGCCCCTGACCGGACGGTCCCGCCGGACTATCGTTTCAAAATCGAGGTGCTCGCCGAAGGCATGCCGCAGCCGATGGAACTTGAGATCGCTCCCGACGGACGGATTTTTTTCAACGAGATCGCCGGCAAGCTGAAGATTTGGAAACCGAGCGGGAACGTTGTCATCGCAGGCGAACTGCAGGTCTTTACTCCGCAGGAGAATGGCTTTCTAGGTTTCGCACTCGATCCCGGTTTCAAAACCAACAGCTGGATCTACCTCTATTACTCGCCGAAGGATTATATCGGACAGCGCCTGAGTCGCTTCACGATGCGTGGCGATACGCTCGATGTCGGAAGCGAAATCAGGGTGCTCGAATTTGGCGAGCAACGCCGCGATTGCTGCCATCATGCCGGCTCGGTCGAGTTCGGGCCCGATGGAAATCTCCACATCTCAACTGGAGACAATACCAATCCGGGTGGCGATTCGGCGGGGTACGCGCCGATCGATGAACGGCCGGGACGCGAACCGGACGATGCACAGAAGTCGTGGCAAAATTCTGCGGATTCGCCCGACATCGGACGGCCGCTACACAATTCCTGACGGCAATCTCTTTCCACGAGACGGCTCCAAAGGCCGTCCGGAGATTTTCGTCATGGGTTGCCGCAATCCATGGCGCATGAGCATCGATGAGCGCACCGGATTTGTTTACTGGGGCGAGGTCGGCCCGGACGCGGGTGGTGACGGTCCGCGCGGTCCGCGTGGCTACGACGAGATCAACCAGGCGCGGCGTGCCGGAAATTTTGGTTGGCCATATTTCGTCGGCAGCAATTTCGCCTACGCGCATTTCGATTATGTCACCAAAACTCTCGGCGCGAAGTACGACCCGCTCTCACCGACAAACAACAGTCCCAACAATACCGGCGCAAAAGTTCTTCCACCCGCTCAGCCGGCATTTATTTATTGGCCATACGGAGCGTCGAAGGAATTTCCCATGCTCGGCCAGGGCGGCCGCACCGCCTGCGCCGGTCCGGTGTTTCATTTCAAACCGGAGTTTAAGCGAAGCGGCGGCTTTCCCGAATATTTTGATAAGTGCCTTCTCTTTTACGATTGGCAGCGGCCTTTCATCAAATGGGGGCGGCTCGACAGCGATTCGCGGTTGCTCGATATCGAGACGTTCACGAGCGCTGCCACGTTGGTAAACGAGCACGACGCCGCGAACGCCGCCCGCGGCCGTGGCGAATTCGTCATTCAGCGCCCGGTCGATTCGCAATTCGGTCCCGATGGCTGTCTTTACATGCTCGACTACGGCGAGACCTGGGGGGTGAACAAGGATTCGAAGCTCCTGAGAACTTCATATCAATGGGGCAACATCGCGCCCATTGCCAGGGCGACCGCGGATAAAACGGCTGGACGTGAACCGTTGACCGTTGCTCTCTCCAGCGTGGGTTCGAAAGATTATGAAGGCGATCTGCTGACGTACGAGTGGCGTTTGCATCCCGGCGCAAAAATGTTTTCGAGCGAACCAAATCCAAAGCTCACTGTGGACAAACCTGGCAATTACATTGCGGAACTGCGCGTCACAGACGACAAGGGCGCGAGCACAAGCGCAAGCATTCCTTTGATCGTCGGCAATAGTGTGCCGGAGGTCCGCTTTATTCAGCCGCAAGATGGAGACTTTTTCACTCCGGGCCAACCCTTGCGCTACGTCGTGCAGGTCAACGACGCCGAAGATGGAAGATCGGGCGATTATGAGGAAATTTTCGACTCGCGCACCTACGTCACCGCCACCTTTGGCGGTGACGACAACAAGGCGAACACCGCTGCCGAACCAGGCCCCGCTTCAATGAAACAGAGCGACTGTTTCAGTTGCCATGCCGTCGAACAGAAAATTGTTGGCCCACCCTTGTTGGAAATCGCGCAGCGCTACCGTGGATCGAACGATGTCCTTGAGGTGAGCGTCCAGCGCGTCCTCAAAGGCAGTAGCGGCGTGTGGAGCGACGTCCCGATGCTGCCGCACGAGTTGTTGAACGCAGATCAGGTGCGAATGATGGTTCGCTGGATTTTTGCTCTCGAGCCCGACAAAAGTGGCGCGAACATGGCGCGCGGTTTGAGCGGGGAAATCAAAGTTCCCAAAGACGACAAGGTCCGCACCGCAATGCTCGAAGCGACCTACACCGACAATGGCCGCGGTCCGGCCGGTTCGCTGATCGGCAGAGCAACCGTGAAACTGCGCAGCCGCCGGCTCGAAGCTGAATTCGCCGACGAGAAAAGTGGCGCAAAAGTCCTGGGCAAATTCCTCGGCGCTATCGACCACGGACACTACGCTCGCTTCGCGGATATCAATCTCAGCGACAGCGCGAGCGTCACGTTTCACGTTGCCAGTGCCGGCCAAGGTGGAAAAATCGAATTACATTGCGGCTCGCCAACTGGACCTCTCCTTGGCCAGATCGAAGTCGCTCCCACAGGTTCGTGGGATAAATGGACCGATCTCACTGCTCCCCTCCAGCCAGCCACTAATCGCGCCGACCTCTATGTCGTTTTTGTTAATCCCGGAAAAGGCGGTCTCCTGAATCTCGATTGGCTTCAATTCAACTCGAGATAGTCTGTCCGACAGGAGGCCACTGATCGCTGATTGCTGTCCCTACCTTGCCTCGCGCCGCCTGTTTCCTGCACATCCCTTTCGAGTTGAGCCTCCCTTTACAATCACTTTACGCAGGCGCTTCGCCCAAATCGGATATTGATCTCATGAGCACATATCGATTTTGCGGATTTGCAGCCACGCTTTGTTTCTCAGTCATTGCTAATGCCGCTGCTCCCTCATCGTCCGCCCCTTTCGCGAAGTTGCCGGTTCGTGAGGTGACTGTTTTCAAGGACGGCCATGCCTTCGTCGTACATCAGGGCGTGCTCCCGACGGACCCTGATGGCAACGTAATCATGGACTATCTGCCGGCTCCGGTGATTGGCACCTTTTGGCCTTACGTCACCGGCAAAGATGTCAAACTCACCGGTGTCGTTGCAGGCCGCCGTCTCATCAAAACCGAACGCACCGCGCTCAGCATTCGCGAACTGCTCGAAGCCAACCTGGGCGCCACCGCGGAAATCACCGATGACCGCACCAATCGCTACACAGCCACAATTATTGGCTTCCCCACGCGGACCATCGAGGAATTGGAGCGCACAAATCCCGGCGCCACCACGGAAAGACTGCCCGAGAAAGGGAGCGTCATTCTCCTGCGCACTGCGGACGGAGTCAAAGCCGTCCCGGTCGAACAAATTCGCCATGTCACCTTCAAGGACTTCAAAGCCACGACTGGTCACGAGGAATATCGTAGCATGCTCACGCTTGATCTGGATTGGAATGGCAAACGCCCGGCGCGTGACGCCGAAGTCGGCCTCATGTATCTGCAAAAAGGCATCCGCTGGATTCCCAGCTATAAGGTCACCCTCGACGGCAGGGGCAAAGCCATCGTGCGCTTGCAAGCCACGATCATCAATGAAATGACCGACCTCCACGAAACGGACGTCAACCTCGTCATCGGCGTCCCCACCTTTGCCTTCAAAGACACTATCGACCCCATCGCGCTCCAGCAAACCGCCGCCCAACTCTCTCAATACTTTCAGAACGACCCGCGCGCGGATGGCCGACAGGGATTGCTCGCGGGCAATTTCGGCAACGCCATCATGACCCAAACCGCTCGCATGAGCGAATACCGCCCGAATAGCGAGCCCGGCCCAGCCCCGCCCGATGCCATGGAAGGTTCAGGCAGCGAAGACCTCTTTGTGTTCAACATCAAACGCCTTTCCTTGCGTAAGGGCGAACGCACGGTCGTTCACGTCGTCGAATACACCATTCCTTACGAAGACATTTTCGTTCTCGACCTTCCGTTCACAGCGCCGCCGGAACTTCGTGCGAACAATTCCCAGCAAACGGAACTCCAGCGCCTCTTTGCCGCGCCTAAAGTCATGCACAAAGTCCGTCTCCAAAACAAAGGCGCCTACCCGCTGACCACTGCGCCGGCGTTGATCATGCGCGACTCGTCGGTAATCGCTCAGGGAATGATGACTTACACCGCAGCGGGCGCAGCGACAGACCTTCCACTCACGGCCGCCATTGACATCCAGGTGCAACGCAGCGAAAGCGAAACCAAACGCACGCCGAATGCCCTCCAGCAAGGCAGCGCCGCTTACGCGCGCATCGACATGGAAGGAAAAATTACGCTAATCAACCACCGCAAGACCCCGGCAAAGATAGAAATCAACCGCTACGTGCTCGGCATGCCCGACAAAGCCAACGAGGGAGCAAAGATCATCCGCCTCAATGTCTTCGACGACTCCGAAGCCGGTTTGTCCTATCCTCAATGGTGGAGTCACTGGTGGAGTTGGTATGGCTGGCCTTCGTGGTGGCATCAGTTCAACGGCAGTGCTCAGATCACCTGGACACTCGACCTTGCCCCCGCCAAAACCGCCACCCTTGAGTACAAATGGCACTACTTCTGGCACTAAACAGACTCAGGCGTGCGCGCACGATCTAACCGAGTGCGGTGGCCGTGGAGCACCCAGGCGATGCACCTGGATCAACTCATGCATCCCCTCGATGTCCATATAGTAGCGATTCGAATCCTGCCACAACGTCGCCTTCGGACGGTAACGATACGCGTAACGCTGCTTCACGGCGTCTTGTTGCCAGGTCTGCCCGTTTTGCAGCTCAAAAACCTGGTCCGTGGCGAATCCTTGAAAATGGCCCGTCAATCTGCTTTTAACAATCAGGCGTCTCACATTCACACCTTCGTGCCACTTCCGGTTTCTGACGAGGTATGGTTTACCCGCCAAACATGTGAAACAATCACCCCACATGGCCTGAGGTGGTGTTGGAGTTGGCCCAGTTTCAAGTTGCGAAGAGTTCCTGGATTTCGTCCCAGGTTAAGGCCTCCGATAGCGTCTCTTCGCCGCCGAGGGTCGCTTTGATGACTTCGCGTTTGCGGTTTTGGAGAGCGAGGATTTTTTCTTCAACGGTGCCGCGGGTGATGAGTTTGTAACTGGTGACGACGCGGGTTTGGCCGATGCGATGCGCGCGGTCGGTCGCCTGGTCTTCGACAGCAGGGTTCCACCACGGATCGAAATGGATGACGGTATCGGCGCCGGTGAGGTTGAGGCCGACGCCTCCCGCTTTCAGGCTGATAAGGAAGACTGGGATGTTGCTCGTCTGAAACTGTTGGACGACTTCGCCGCGGTTGGTGGTGGAACCGTCGAGATAGCAATATTCGACGTTCTCAGCCTGGAGTTTGTCACGGAGCAGATGGAGCATGGTGACAAACTGGCTGAAGACGAGTGCGCGGTGCCCGCCATCGATGATTTCTTCGAGGAGTTCGTCGAAGAGATCGACTTTGGCGGAAGCGTTCGCCGGATCGACGTTGTCGAGTTGCAACAGGCGCAGATCGCAACAGGCCTGGCGCAGGCGCAAGAGGGTGTTGAGGATGAGCATGCGACTGCGCGGGAGTCCTTGCGCACCGACCGCTTCAGTAATCTCCCGACGGCCCGCGTTGAGCAACTCCTGATAAACCGCCTGTTGATCAGGCGTGAGTTCGCAGTAAGAGAGTTGTTCGAGGCGCGCCGGCAGATCGCTGGCGACATCGCGTTTCAACCGGCGCAACATGAATGGTCGCAAGCGCCGGGCGAGCCGAGCTTGCGCAGCCGCACTCTTCTCGCGCGTGATCGGAATTTCGTAGCGCTCCCGAAAATCTTGTGCGGCTCCAAGATAGCCGGGCATGAGAAAATCGAAAATGGACCAGAGATCGAGCACTGAGTTTTCGAGCGGCGTGCCGGTGAGGACAACGCGGTAGCGTGAGTTGATGGCTTTGACGGCCTGGGCGTTTTGGGTCTGTCTATTTTTGATGTGCTGGGCTTCGTCGAGAATGACGGTGTCAAATTCAAAGGCGGAGTATTGCTCGGCATCGCGCCGGATCAACGCGTAGCTGGTGACGATGAGGTCGTAGTCTCGAATCCGGGCGAAGAGTTCGTGGCGATTGGGTCCATGCAGCGCGGCGACTTTGAACTGCGGCGTGAAACGTTGCGCCTCGCTGAGCCAATTCCAAACGAGGCTCGTCGGGCAGACCACGAGGGATGGAGCGCCGGTTTGCGCGCGACCGCCGAGCGTTTGCAGGAAGGCGAGCGCTTGAAGCGTTTTGCCAAGGCCCATTTCATCCGCAAGGATGCCGCCGAAATTGTTCGCGCGCAGAAAATGGAGCCATGCGACCCCGTGCTTTTGATAGGGCCGAAGGATGCTTTCGAGCGGGCCGAGCGGTGGACATTCCAGTTGCGCTGTGCCGCTTTGCTGCATGGCGCGGGCGCGCCAGTCAGCGGGCGCTTTGGCATTCCAGCCCTGCTGAGCCAGCGTTCCTTCGATGAAGCCGGCTTGTGTCTGGTTGAGGCGATAGCCTTGAGCGTGCTGCGGCGGCGCGCAGTCGAGCAGGGCCTCCTGCAATTCCTCGACGGCGCCGGTATCGATGATCGCGGTCTTGCCGTTGCGCAAGCGCGTGTGTCCATGGCCGGAGAGGATGAGCCGCTGGATGTCGGCAGCGGAGAACTTTTCGCCGCTCACGGTCGAATAGGAGACATCGAGATCGAACCATCGGACACCGGAAGGAGTGATCTCGAAGCGTGGTTCGATACGCTCCAACTTTTCGGACGTGCTGCGCTGGAGACGTTCTTCCATGGTGACGGTCCACTCGCGTTGCAAACGGCCGTAGTCGCGCGCAAAGAAGCTCAGGACGCGGTCCTGCCCCAACAAGCGGAGTTTGTCATGATCATCAGGGCCGGTGAAACCGGCGCGTTGCAAGCGAGCGAGGGCGTCGCGCTCGGCAGTGATATCGCGCGTAATGTACCGACGCGGAGACTCGGGATCGGGCATCCATGGTCCGGTCGCGCTCGCGCCGGCGGTGAGGATGCGATTGCCGTAGCGGAACTGAAGCAGCGCGTCGAGTTGCGCCAGCCCGCCGCGGAGTTCGAGGATGATTTGAGGCGGAGCGGCTTCGACAATGAAATCTTCGGCGTAAAAATTGGCAGCGACATTCCCGGTGGCCTGCAGGGCGGGCCAATCGCGACTGACAAAGACTGGGACCTCGGCACGCGGGATGCGAACCGGTGACTGCAACACTGATACATGTTCTTTGGGAATACCGATTGGCCGTAAGACGGGATTTTGCCAGACCCAATTGCCGATGAGGGCTGGAGGGGAAACCTTCTCTGCGAGTGAGAGCACAATTTCGCCATCGCTTTGCAACTCCGCGCGCAACGATGGCGTCCATGGCTCGGCCGAGACCTGGATGGCAGTATTCTTTCCGAGTGTGACGCGCTCCTGGCCGATGAGCGCCGACAATAGAGAAGCGAAATCATCCGTCGTGAGCATCAGCATCGCAGGGATTTGTCCGGCAGCGAGAACTTCGATGCGGTCAAGGAGCGTGATATCCTGCGCTGAGAATTTGAACGGCTGACTCTTTGGCAGTGCGTTAAGTGGAGTGCGGCCGCGGTTCCATTTAGCTTCGAAGCAGACCATGATTTTGCCGCGGGCGATGGCCTGTTCCAGGTTGGGCGACAAAATGAGGAACAGTTCTGCGGGTTCGCCAGAGGTGGTACTGCGCTGGAGAGCGCTCGACATTTGTGGGGCGGCTGCTTCTGCCTTTTGCGGCGCGGTAGGGACACCGCGCCCTACCATTTCACGGGCATCGCGTGCGGTTAGATGGTGCAATCCGACGGCAACGGAGTGGCCACAGATTGTGCCCCATTCCCGCGAGGCGCGGCACGTGCAAAGATTGTCGATGTTGACTTCGTCCTTGATCACGAGACCGGCACGGTAGGAGGTCGTCCCTTCCTGCACGACGCCTTTCAAGACGGGCGGCGACCAGTTTGAGCTGAGCACTCTGTCGCCGGCGAGCAGAGCGCGAGCCTGCTTCATCGCTTCCCATCCGGCGATCTTTGCGAAAAATTGTTCTGATAGCTCCAGTGCCATGGCAGCAGTTGCCAACAATGTACGCGCTCTGATTGAGTTCGGAAACTTAATCGATCCACCAAAGCCTATGAATTAGAGGGTAGAGGAATGATGGCGGGCAAGGCTGCCCGCACTCCAGGAGCGCGTGAGTTACCGGGCGCGCTTTATTGCTGCACGCGGTCGAGGGATTGCCAGAAGTCGCTAAGATGTCGCGCGTGAACGAGGTGCGCTTTTTGGTCGGCCCCCGCGTAACCCCACGCGTGCAAGCGACCGAGATCGGCGCGCCGACGTAGTGGCCAATCGGGATCGGAAGACGCCGGAGTTGAACCGGCATTGACGGGTTGCACCGGCACTCCGAGAACGTTGAGTAAAGCGGTAGTGCTCTCGGCGGAACTGGCGTAGGAAGGCGTGGGAACCTCGGAGTAGGTAATGAGAAAAGTCTTTTGGCCTTTGATGGCGGCGCGCGCGAAGGGAACCCAGGGCTCGATGTGTTCGGGATCTGGCTCCCGCACGACGCGTCCGCGGGGACCCGTTTTGTAGCGGGCGTAGATAGAATCCAGGAGAACGACACGGCGAATAAGGGCGAAATATTCGGGCATCTGGATCAACTGGCGCACCGCACCATAACCAGCGCTGAAGCTGGAGACATCCACGGTCGAGATTCGGACGTCGTTGCTTCCGCGTTTCCCCAACTCCTTCTCGACGGCGCGGAGGATACGACCGAACCGCTTTTCGTCTTCAAATGGAACTCTGTAGGCCTCCGACCCCAGACCGAGGTCAAAGTTCAGTAAGGGGCCTTTCATCCCTCGGGCGGTGTGTTCCTGGATCGTAAACCAGTGCGCGCCGTGAAAATGAGCGGTCAGGGGAACGTCGCCGTTGGCGGGGGCGGACCATCCCTTGGGCACGAACAGCGTGAATTTGACGCCTTTGTCGTCCAACTGAGTGAGAGCGCCGGGAAGCTGGAGCGAGGCGTTTATCTCCTTCCATGGCAGGGCGGGTGGTTCGGGCAAAGCGCCTGGGCGGGCGACTTGTCCGTGCGACCCGACCGCCCCCAGCAACATTATGACTGCGAGGGCCCGCGACATCCCTTCGAGCTTTTTCATCGCGCAGAGTTATAACGATCTCGCGCCCGAAGGCAAGGCAACGAGTAGTTTTGACTTTTCAAACGACTCCGTTGCCTGCTGAATGTCGAGTCATGCGAATAACTCAGAGACTTTTCGTTTTCATCGCCACCGTCGGCATGGCGGTGGGTTTCGGCTGTAGTGAGACGTGCTTCGCCGCGGATTCCAGCGTGTTGTTTGGCGGCAAAGACACCTCGGCGTTGCGTGGCTACAAGGACCAGGGCTTTCCGACGAATGGCTGGAAAATCGACAATGGCGCGCTGAAGACGGTCGCCGGCCAGGGAGTCGATTTGATCACGCGCGAGAGCTATAAGGATTACGATTTGTCGTTTCAATGGAAGGTTGCGCCGGGCGCGAACAGCGGCGTTATCTATAATGTTGATGAGTCGGGACGTGCTCCGTGGCACAGCGGGCCGGAATATCAGGTGCTCGATGACGCGAAACATCCCGATGGAAAGAACCCAAAAACGACGGCGGCAGCGCTCTACGGAATTCTCGCGCCGAACAGCAGCAAAGCTTTAAAGCCCGTTGGCGAATGGAACCAGGCGCGAATCGTCAACAAAGGCGGTCATGTCGAACACTGGCTCAATGGCGCGAAGGTCCTGGAGTACGATTGGAATGATCCGAAAATTCGCGAAGCAGTGAAGAGCACGAAGTTCACCGAGTTCTCAACGTTCATGGCGAAGCCCGAAGGCCATATCGTCTTCCAACATCATGGGGACGATGTTTGGTTCCGCAATATCCGGATCAAACGGCTCTAACGGAGAGTAAGTCCCACAGCGCTGCCAGCCTTGTTAGCTGGCCATCTGCATCGAACGATATACGACGTTCACGGTAAAGAGCGCCATCATCGCGATGCAGCACGCGACTTTCCCGATAGCGCCGGCGAGCAGACCGATGGTGGCGCCGAGTCCCGCGCGGCTGCTTTCTTTGGCGTTGCGGCCACCGGCCATCTCAAAGGCCATCGCGCCAATAAACGGTCCGAGAATGATGCCGGGCAGGTTAAAGAAAATCCCGATGAGCGCGCCGACGATTGCGCCGACAGCGCCGCGCCATGTGGCGCCCAGTTTTTTTGCGCCAAAGACAGTGGTGAGATAATCCATGACGAGCGACAAAACGGTGATGAGGCTGAGGATCACTAGCAACCACCAGGCCGGACCGGCCGGACCGAAGTAAAGTTTGTGCGCGATCGCGCCCGCAAGCACCAGCGGAGTGCTCGGAATGCCAGGCAGGATGCTGCCGGCCAAACCGATAAGCATAATTATTAAGGCGATGGCGAGGCCAATCACCTGCTCAACACTCATGGTAACAACATAACCCTTGTCAGGGGCTTCGCAGTTACAATTTTCTGCCTAATTTCTCACCTTCGTTCGATGCGCGTGCGCTTGAACGAGGGGTTTTTGTGCCGTATGATGGCTTGTCCACCGCTATTGCTGTGCGCCGCCTGAAACATCTCCTTTGCGCATCATTGATGTGCATGGTGTGCGTTCAACGGACGCATGCGGAGGCCATGCTCCAGCTTTTCAATCTTTCCTGGAATGAAGTAGCCGAAAAAATTCCCGAGATCGCCGAGGCAGGGTACACAAGCCTGTGGTTGCCTCCGCCGACCAAGGGGGGCGGTGAATTATCCATCGGCTACGATGCTTTCGATCCTTTCGATCTCGGCGATAGAGACCAGCGCGGCACGGTGCGCACACGCTACGGCACTAAGGAAGAACTGCAGCGGATGGTGGCGATCGCGCATCGCTTCGGTTTGCGTGTTTATTTCGACAACATCATGAACCATCGCGGCCCCGATGTTCCGGGATACAACTCCAGCGTACCGACAAATCTTTATCCAGGAATGGTGCCGGGGGATTTTCATTTGCGCGTTATCAGCGGCGGCTTTTACCGCAACGTGAGCAACATTCGCGATTACAACGATGTCTGGCAGGTCCAGAACCTCAGTCTGCTTGGACTGCTCGACATCG
>Ga0193696_1000561_pt1 | contig 12604 bp, 13 predicted proteins | sample L3m1metaG_FD_145074 | JGI IMG/M metagenome (GOLD analysis project Ga0193696, IMG submission 145074) | Soil microbial communities from a riparian zone of the East river system, Colorado, United States - L3m1 | ecosystem: Environmental > Terrestrial > Soil > Riparian zone | place: USA: East River... | reverse complement strand
CGGGTCGGTCACTCCGGTGGGCGTCAATGTCAAGCGGGTCTCCAAGGCATGGTCCGGGGCGACGACTCCGGCAGGCGGCCTAACGAAGACGGTCGGAAAGGTACTGGCTGGAGCGACCACGCCCGCGGGGGCGTTGACCACCACCAAGTTCAAAGTGCTCCTGCTCAATGGAGTCGTCACTCCGGTGGGCGCGCTGGTGAAGAGGATTTCAAAATCGTTCGCTGGGGTTACCACTCCGACGGGCGCAGTGACCAAGACGGTCCTGAAGGCGTTCGGGGGCGTCACCACCCCGGCGGGTGGTGGGCTGTTCGAGAAGGTCGGCGGCGCTATTCTGCGTCGCATCGTTCTGACGTACGGCCGTCTGCACGAGAAGTGGCGCACGGGGGAGGCAGCCGCTAAGTGGAGCGCGTCCCGTCTGGTCGCTAAGTGGAAGGCGCAACCGGTCGTCGCCAAGTGGACGGCCCGAGTCCTGCGGCGCAAGTGGTGAGAGGGGACACGTGAGCACGCTAGGCGTCTCGTTCCTTAGCAGAGAGGAAATCCGCGTCCCCATTACGGCCCGCGAGGCCGGAGCCGTTGTCGTCCCAACCGGCGATGTCGTGTCGTTCGCGTTTACGCTTGGTGGCGTGGACCCGAGCGCCTTCACGGCCGGGGCTTGGGAGACTGACACGACCACCGAGCCCGACACGTATTACGCCACGATTCAGGTAGGCGGTACGGGCTCGGGTGCGGCGGTTGTGCTAGCCAAGGGCGTGTACACCGTGTGGGTCAAGGTGGCCGACTCGCCCGACATCCCGGTCAAGCGCCTGGAAGACAAGCTGGAGGTATTTTAGATGGGGCAGGCGCTGGCGCAGTGGGAGGAGCGGACCCGGCAGCTGCTTGGGAATCTGAGCGCGGCCATCCTGCCGACGCCGGACGTGGAGGCGGCCATTCGGGCGGCGGTGCGCCAGCACTCGGCCAGTCTGCCGCGGCTGACCTCGGCCGACTTCCCCGGCAACGGGTCCTCGTTCGACCTCGCGATTTCCTCGATGACTGGCTGGGTGCAAGGATTCTCCCGAGTGGAGGCCATCGAGTACCCGCAAGGTCAGCGGCAGCCTATCTACTTGGACGCGCAGTCGTGGCGGCTGTACCCCAGCGACTCTGCCCCCACGTTCGTGCGCTTGCTGATAGACACGCCATCGAGTGGCACCACGGCTCGCGTCTACTACTCGGTGCCATGGCCGCTGCCGGACACGAACGCGGCGACGGACAAGCTGCCCGATACCGACTTCGAGGCACTTTGCCATCTGGTCGGGTGCATCAGCGCGCAGGGGTTGGCCGACCGGGCGTCCGGCAACACGAGTCCCTCCATTCCCGCGGCGTCGGCCGTGGTCCGAGAGTCGGAAGGCGACCGCTGGGCGAAGCGGGCCGACGAGCTGTGTGAGTTCTACAATGACCACTTCGGCGGCGTGGGCGGCATCGGCGCGGAGGCCATCACCGACTGGGACGCCACGGCTACCTTCATCGAGACGGGCGGCCGGTTTCTGTTCCGTAGCGTGAGGCGCTAGATGGCGTCGGCCTGGGCAGCAATCGTCGCTCGCATCGTAGCCAAGATGAACGAGGTCCCCAATATCGGGCTGGTTCACGACTCGACACGGCTGGCGATGTCAGAGCAAGACTTTCTGGGCTGGGCTCGGGTCGATATCGGCGGCGATGCGCGAATCCGCACGTGGATGGTTACGATGGAGGACGTGCCCGAAGTCAGTTGGGCCACGCTAGACGGCATGGTCGACTGGACGCGGCGGGCCTCCATCAAGGGGCTATTCCAAGTCGAGGACGCGCAGGGCAGCGAATCGACCGCCATGGCGTTGGCCGAGGCGGTATGCGCCAAGCTGGACACGGACTTGGCCGCCACCCGGCTAGCAGGCACGGTCTCGTTCGGAGGCCCGTGCCGCATCATTCACAACGAGCCGCGGCTGTTCTCGTTCGTGCTGGCTCACTACATCGAAATCGAGCTAGCCTTGAAGACTACGGACCAACGATGAGCGCCACGGTAGTCATCCTCGGACTGCCCCAGGCGATAGCCAAACTGGTCGCGCTGCCGGTCGTGGTGCAGGCGGCCGCCGAGGTCGGACGTGCACACGGGGCGGCCCGAGTGGCGGGTCGTGCCATCGAAACGGCACCGACGCTGACCGGCGCGATGGCGGGTTCGATTGCTGTGCTGGACGAGGGGGCTGCTGTTGGGGTTGGAGAGCGATACGCACCATTCGTGGAGTTCGGCACGGCCAACATGGAAGCCCAGCCGTTCTTGCTTCCAGCGGTAGAAACCGAGGAATCCGCGGTGGTCTCTGATGTCGGAGACGCGGTTCGTGTAGCGCTGTTCGCCCTGTAGGGCGAGGAGGAGGGGAAGCATGGCAAAGCTTGCAGCATACGGGACGCTGCTGAAGAAGGCCGGGGTGACAGTCGCGCAGGTGTCAAGCCTGAGCGGTCCGAACCTGCAGGCCGAGACCATCGACGTGACCACACACGACTCGCCGTCCGCAATCCGCGAGTTCGTGTCTGGCCTCATCTCGGCGGGGGAAATCAGCGGTGTGCTGGTGTTCGACCCGAACCAGGCCTCCAACATCGCGCTGTGGAACGATTTGGTGGCCCGTACGTCGGCGTCGTACACCATCGTGTTCCTGTTCACAGGCGGCGTCGAGACGCTGACGTTCACCGCGTTCGTGACGGGATTCGGTCCCATCGAGGCGCAGCCCGACGGTGCCGTGACGGCGACGTTCACGCTTACCGTTAGCGGCGTGCCGGTCTGGTCCTAGGCCCGATGCGGGACGACGACCGGGAAGAGATGGAGGAGGTCGACGAGGAGCTGCACGAGGTCCTCGCCGAGAGTCCTCCGGCCCCCGAGTACCCGGACGCCATCGAGGGTGTCTCCGAGTTCACGGGAGAGGGCGGAGAGGCCATCTCCGTGCCGTGGTACAGCTGCCCAGTATGCGGCCGCAACGGACAGGACCAGGGGCTCATCGAGCAACACATCAAGACGCACGAGCCGGACGAGTTGGGGGGTGAGTCGTGACCAAGTCCGCAGCATATGGTGCCCGATTGGCGTTCGGGGATGTCAACAAGGCCTTTACTGTGGCTGCGGCGACTAACCTGCTTACCATTGCGACGCACGGGTATAGCGCCAGCGACCCTATCCTCATCAAGTCGGCCGGGTTCGTGTCAGGCACTCCGCTGGTGGTCAAGAAGGTCTACTACGCCCGAGACATCCTGACCAACACATTCGCTCTCTCGCTAACGCCGGGGGGCGCAGCAATCGATGTGACAGTGGATGGCTCGGGTAGTGTGACCAAGCTGTCCGACATCGCCCAAATCTCCAGCCTGTCGGGACCGAACATGCAGGCCGAGACCATCGACGTGACGACGCACGACTCGCCCAGCGCCATCCGCGAGTTCGTGTCGGGTCTCATCGACGCGGGCGAGATGACGGTGGGGTTGGTGTTCGACCCCAACGTGGTCACGCAGAAAGCCATCTTCGATGACCTCGTTGCACGCACGCAGGCCATGGGCTTCGGGTTCTTCTTCCCGACGCTGCTGGCCGTCACGTGGGGCTTCGAGGGCATCGTGACCGGGTTTGGGCCCATCGAGGCTCAGCCGGACGGTGCGGTCACGGCAACTTGCACCATCAAGCTTACCGGCGTTATCAACGTGGCATAGCGCGGGCTGGGGGCCGCGCAGACCGGACCACTGTTCACTCCTAGAGGGGAGAAAGAGGATGAACGAGGAGAACAGGCTTCCTGAGCTAGACCGCGACGCGATTCTCACCAGCGACGACATCGTTACCGAGTATGTCGAGGTTCCCGAGTGGGGCGGCGGTGTGCACGTCCGGGGTCTGACTGGGCGCGAACGTGACGCATACGAATCGTCGCTGCTGGACCAGAAGGGGCGCAGCACCAAGGCCAACCTGCAGAATGCCCGGTCCAAGCTGGTCGTCATGTCGACCGTTGACGCCAAGGGGACGCGGCTGTTCACCGAAGGCGACATCCTGGAGCTGAGCAGCAAGTCGGCTGCAGCTCTGGACCGCATCTGGAAGAAGGCGCGCAGTCTGTCGGGCATGACCGACGAAGACTTGGAGGAGCTGACGCTGGGTTTAGACGACGCCCAGAGCGAGCCTTCTACTTCCGACTAGCGCTCGCTCTGCACCGGACGGTGGGCGAGCTGCTCGCTACGATATCCTCTCGTGAGCTTACCGAGTGGGTCGCCTACGAAGCCGAGCACGGCCCGATTGGGGTCCGCCCCGATTGGGGTCCGTCGTTGCTCGCTTCCCTGTTCGTCAACTCCAAGCGGGACCCCAAGAGGCACCCCCAACCCATCAAGCAGGAGATATTCATGCTTGGTGGAGCCCCGCAGCCGGAGCAGACGCCGGAGCAGATGGAGGCGATTGCGGCTATGGCAGCGGTGGGGGATCGCGCCATGGACGAACAGCGTAGGCGCATCGCTGAAGCAATGAAGGACGACCCGCAACCGGAACCGGAGCCCGAAGCACCGCCACCCACGGAGGACTGATGGCCGGAGGCACACTCGCGTCGCTGCTCATCTTGCTCGGCATGGACACCACCGGTGTGACAGCCGGGTCGGCGAAGGCGAGCAGCTCCCTCGCGTCGATGAGCGCGGGGGCAACAAAGGCGTTCTCTCCCATCGGGCTCGGCGCTACGGCCGCCGGGGTGGCGGTGGGGGTCTTCGCTGCGTCCAGCGTCAAGGCGGCCATCGACTTCGACAAGTCGTTCACCCGCATCGCGGCCATCTCCAACACATCGACCGACGCCCTGGAGGGCATGAAGTCGCAAGTGATGAGTCTCGCGGGCGAGACGGCGCAGGCTCCCAAAGAGCTGGCCGACGCGCTGTTCTTCCTAGCGTCGGCGGGCTTGGACGCCGAGGACGTGATGCCCGCTCTGGAGGCGTCGGCGAAGGCGTCGGCGGTGGGGTTGGGCGAGACGGCCGATGTGGCGAACATCGTCGCGTCGGCCCTGAACGCATACTCGGATTCCGGCTTGACGGCGGCTGCGGCAACCGACGTGCTGGTGGCGGCGGTTCGAGAAGGGCGCGCCGAGCCGGAGGAGTTCGCCAACGCGCTGGGTCGTATCTTGCCTATCGCGTCCACGGTCGGGGTGACTTTCGACCAGGTCGCGGCGTCGATGGCCTCGCTGTCCAACATCGGTCTGGATGTAAACGAAGGCGTGACCGCCATGCGCGGGGTCTTGCAGGCCATTGCCGCGCCGGGGTCTCAGGCTGCGGAGGCGATGAGCCAACTGGGGCTGTCGGCGCAGGACTTGCTGGACGTTATCTCCGAGGACGGCATCATTGGGGCCCTACGGCTGCTGGACAAGGCGGCTAAGGCAGGGACCTCGACGCAGGCCGACTACAACAACATCCTGCGTCAAATCGTCCCGAACGTGCGGGCCTTGACCGGCGTGTTCGGCCTCACCGTGCAGGAGGCATCGAAGGTCAACGCCATCTTCGACGCCGTCAAGAACTCGACCGGAGCGCTGAGCGACGCCTTCAGGACCACCGCCGAGTCGGACTCGTTCAAGCTGCGCAAGAGCCTGAACGACATCCAGATTGCGGGACAGCAGCTCGCGACCTCCGCGCTGCCGGGCCTGGTAGACATCTTCCAGACGCTGAGCCCCGTGTTGCTGACCATAGCCAAGAACGCGGGCCTGTTCCTTGCTGTGCTCATCGCGTTCAAGGTGGGCTCGGCGGCAGCAGCAGCCGGAGCGACGGCATTCGGCGCAGCGCTCGGTCCCATCGCTGGCATCATCGTTGGTGCGGTGATGGCAGGGCAAGCGCTCAACGACACCTTCTACGGCACCGACCAGACCGTAGGCGAGCTGGCGTCGAGTCTGACGGGCAAGCTGGAGCCCGCCTTGGACGCGGGCATCATCTCGGCTACGCAATACGCTGCGGCGGCCAAGGCAATGCACGACCCAACGCTGTCCAACGTCGAGGCGCTGTTCGTGGTGCAAAAGGCGCTGTACGACGCGGCGCGGGCCCAGGAAATCGAAACGGCGTCCAAGGAGTCGGCCATGGGTGCCGCCACGAGCTATGTGGCGGGGCTAAATGCCCAGGCCGCTGCGAACGGCAACGTTGCCCAGCAACAGCGCGTCGCCGCGGCGGCTACCGACGCTCACACACAGGCGATGCGCGACCAGCAGTCGGTGATGCTCGCGCTGCAGGGCGGATTCCTGGGCATCGTGGGGGCGGCCAATCAGCTGCAGGTGGCGCAGGCGGAGGTCACCAGGCTCCAGCAGCACGGCAAGCGGGGTACCGAGGAGTATCGCCAAGCAACGCTGGGTGTGCTGCAGGCGGGGCTGCAGTTGAAGCAGAACCTGCTCGACCAGGCCACCGCCATGGACGGGGCTGGCAAGTCGAACGCCCAAATCATCGGTAAGATAAAGTCGCTAGGACACGAGTTCGGGCTGTCGGCTGGGGACGTGCGCGATTTGATTGGCGATGTGAAGGGTCTCATCGGCAACCTGGACAAGGTTCCCCGTAACGTCGATGTCGATGTCGATGCCAACACAGCCCCGGCGATGTCGGAAATCGTAGCGCTGCAAAACAGCCTACACCAGCTCACGGCCGACCATTGGGATGTCATTATCGACGCGCACACGACCGGTGGCTCGACGGCGTTCCATCTCATCGACATGCTAACCGCGGCGCTGGTCGAGCTGACGACCACCAAGTGGGACGTGGACATCCACGCCTTGGGTACGCACGAGTTGGACCAGCTCAAAGCGTACCGTCGAGACTTGGACGGGCTGCAGAATCAGTACGAGAAGCTCAAGACTGCCGCCGACGCGTTCAAGGACGCCGTACGGTCGGGATTCGAGGGCTTCTCGGACTTGGCGGGCGGACTGGGCCAGATGCTGCAGGACTTCGCGGACGCCACGGCCGAGTTCCAGAAGGCGACGGAGGAGGGGACGCTGGAGGCGGGCGCGGTCGCGCCGGAAGCCCCCGACCTTAGTGCCTTCATCGCTACCCAGGTCGCCGCCACGCAGCAGTTCGCCAACTCTCTGACGGAGCTGCAGAAGGCGGGCCTGTCGCAGGCCGGGCTAGAGCAGATTGCGGCAATGGGTCCGGCGGGGCAGGCGGTGGCCGACGAACTACTAGGGAATCTGCCGCTGCTCGAGCAGTTCAACAAGGCGACGCAGGACATCGCCAACATCACCGAGCGGGAGGCCAACCGTCTTACCAAGGGCGAGTTCGGGCACAAGTTCGAGCGGCTAGGCAACGACCTGGACAAGCTGCTGCGCCAACTCACCCAGTTCACCGAGGGCTTGGACGTGCCCAAGCTGACCGACAAGTCCCGCGACTTCATTCACTCCCTGGAGCAGATGACGAAGGCGCTAGACGCGGCGGTGGCGGGGTCCAACGCAGGCGGCAACGGCAACAACAACGGGAACGCAGGCGGCAACGGCGGCGACGGCACAAACGCAGCTCCCGGTAACGGGGCCACGGCGGGACCCCAGACTACGCTGCACGACATCCACGAGGACTTGCAGGTGCTTAGAGCCCCGCAACGGATTGAGATTGCCTTCCGCCCCGGGGCTGAGATGGCGCTGCGCCACTTGATTATGCAAATCATCGGAGAGATGAACTTGTTCAAGGCTCCCCTGTAATGGCGACTGTGCTGCAGCTCGTCTCGGCGGACCTGTCAACGGTCCTGTTCGACTTCAACGACCCCACGGGGCTAGCAAACCCCAACGGTGTCAAGACCCGCTTCGGGACCGGCGGCTCGTTGCAGTTCGGCTCGGGCGAGCCAGACGTGGTCGTGCTGACTCCGACTTCCTTGCCCGGCGGCAAAGTGCTGCATCGACGCGACCCGCTCGGGCTGATGTCGTGGGCTCAGCGCTTCTATGGGGTCACGTACGACAACCTCGCCGAGGCCGTGGGAGTCCTCACCGGCTACATCGCGGCAGGTGGGGTGCTGAAGCTTGTCCTCGCAACGGGCGGAGCCACCCGATACATCGACTTCGAGCCCTCCACCGCGCCGGTCCTGCTCAACGGACAGGGGATGGGCCTGTGGAAGCTGCTCACGTTGAACGACACGCCCGAGGGCGTCTCGATGGCGCTGACGGTCCAGCCGTACATGCGCGGGGCCGAACTCGCTGGTGCGCTGAACCTGGTCAACAACGGCACGCTGACCCACGACTTCGGTGGCACCGCCAACCGCCCGGACGGCTGGACGTGGACCGCCACCACCGGCCTGTCCGCGGAGACGATTGCCCAGGTCGCTGTCGGGGGACTGCGCCGCGGGGTGTATCGGTTCACGATGGCGGACGGCACGGCTAAGTCGTTGCAGTTCACGACAGCGGACAACTCGTACGCCCAAAACGACATCGGTGTCTTCTCGTTCTACGCCCGAGTTGTGGCCGTGGCAGGCACGCCGCAGATGCAGGCCACATTGCAGTTCCAAACCAACGCCGCGGCCAACGTCGGCGGGCTGCACTCTGGCGGATTGGTCACGCTGACGACCGCCTGGCAGCGCATCTCGGTTATCTCAACAGCAGCAGGCGCAACCACCGGGCAGGCGCTCGTCTCGATTCAAATCGACAACGGGGACGCGACCTCGGTGGTGGTTGAGATTTGCAACGCCCAGGCCGAGAAGACCGCGCTAACCGGCTTCCGTGTCGCTCCCGAAGTCGTCGCGTTCGACCCGGCCTCGACCGCCATCGCTCGGCGACTCGCAGTGTGGGCCGAAGGGAACGCCCCCACCACGGCGCGCATGAAGTTCACGGCGGACGCGGCCACACTGGGCGAAGTAGCGGTCTATCGCGAGACGGCCTTGGCCGTGGCTGCGCTCAAGCAGACCACACATAAACAGCTAGAATCGGGAACGCTCGGGTCCGGCGCGACATCCACCGCTGACGGCAACGCTTCGGCCGGGAACACCGTCGATGTCGCCTACCCCGCCACCACGCCCGCATTCGGAACCGACTCCGGTGCCGACGTGAATGCGACGACGTCAATCGTGCTCACGAAGCCGTCCGGTACCGTCGAAGGCGATGTCCTCCTGGCGGTAATCCACGTCGCCGCGGCTTCCCACGGGAGCGGCCTGATTTCCTCAGTGCCTACCGGGTGGTTTCTCGCCGGGTCGGTATCGGAACTGGGCCTGTCGTTCAAACCGCTACTGGCCATCTACTACAAAATCGCGGGGGCAGCCGAGCCCGCGTCGTACACGTGGACGACGAGCGCGACCGTCTCCGGTCGTGCGTATATAGTCCGGCACCAGCAGGTCGACCTCACCGACCCCATTGACACCATCGCGTTGCAAACCAATGGCGTTGCCAACTCGGTCACGGTCAACATCCCCACGGTCACGACCAGCCGCGACAACAACCGCGTTATCGAGTTCTCGGCCGGGATGAATTCGACGGCGACGTTCACCGTTACGCCTCCGGCAGGGAGCACGCCGACCTACGTCGAGCAGGAAGACAGCGTTTTCAACGCCGCTGGCATCGGGCGGTGGACGGGTATTGAGATGGCCGATGGGAACCTAGCGACCGCTGGCGCAACAGGCACGAAGACGACAACGATGAGCGTGACCGGCACATCCCTGTCGGCGCAAATCGTTCTGAACCGCATCCCGGCCATCTTCGAGGAACGGGTGCGTCAGACCTGGACGGCGATTCAGCCGGGCGACTACGACGTGTGGATGCGCTTCTATCCCACTTCCGCGTCGGTGCAGCGACTCGGAGTGGAGTGGGCACCTGTGGCCTCGCCAGCGGCCTGGTTCTCCCTCGGCGAGGTCGTGGTCGACACGCTGAACGCCGCAGCGTTCGCCTACGTGTATCGGAAGATGGGTCGGATTCACATCCCACCCGAGTGGCCGCTGGACACCTTGACCATCCGAGTCAACTCCGGCCAGGATGTCGACTCCACGTCCCACCTGCGTCTTGACTTCATCGACCTGATACCGGTGAACGAGAAGGCGGGAACTCTAAGAGTTCGGGACGGGTCGGCCGTTGTGGCCTCGGGGGCAGCCCTAGTTGGAGACCCCAGCGCAGGGAGCGCGTTCATCCTAGACTCGACGGGTAAGTTGGTGGACATCGGTGAGGCACACGGTGCCATCCCCATTCCTCTGGAGCCCGGCTACAACCTGCTAACCTTGGTCTTCCGACAGGCGGTCGCGACCGGATTCGTGGACCGGGCCGGTGTGCTGACGGCCTCTCCCACGGCAACACTCGACGTGGTACCGAGGTACCGATGATTTCCCCGCTGCGTGTCTGCGTGGACGGCTACCCGGTGGACATGGACAATCTGGATGCCAGCTCGCGGGCCAACCTCGGCTACGACCAGCTTCGCGCCATTTCCTCGCACGACGCGTTCTCGCGTCTGCCCTGGACGGCGGGCTTGGGGTCAGTGGTCACGGTGTACGACGACACCGACCAGGTAGCCTGGGAAGGTCGATTGTCCGCTTCGCCTACGATTGCACCGGATGAGACGGTGCGGCTGGCGGCGCAGGGGCATGCATATCAAAGCGCCAAGTCGGTCCGTCGACTCCCCATCAAGGTAACGTCGCCCCTAGGCTGGGTTGTGGCGAACACATCCCCGTTGGACTTCCCCCAGACGGCGAGCGCACAGCCAACCATCGCGTACTCGGCCTCGGGGGCGCTAGCGGTGAACCGGTTTACGTTCTCATACACCAGCGCAACGGATGTGTCGGTGGCCTACTTCGCCCCCGGCGCTCGGATTAGACGATTTACCTTCGGCGGGCTAACCCCGAGTGGGACGCCCACCATCAAGGTCTGGGGTGCCGTGGGGCCGGGCATTAACGTGACCAAGGTGCTGCTGACCACGCTAAGCGCAGCGGAGATTCAAGCCGGGGGAACGACGGTGAGCATCCCGGCCAACGACTTCGACTGCATCATCATCAACCTAATCTACAGCGGCGCTACTTCCGGCAGCCTGACCGTGACGAACCCGATTGTGTGGGGCACCGAGACTTTTGACACGCTGAAGTCACACCGCATCGCCGCAGCAATAGGCGAGCTGTTCGGATGGGACACATCGACCATCGAGGCTGCTGGCACAGTCATTTGGCCATCGTTCGATTGGGGAGCCGACGCCGCCGGGGGTCTATCCGAGGCGTCGCTACCGGACGACTTTCGGTGGCGGGTCTTGGACGACCGGGGCTCGGGGCCGGTGCTGGAGTTCGGACCGTGGGAGCGCACCTGGGAAGTGTCGGCGTCCGAGGGCGCGACCTGGACGCTGGACCCACTCGAGCCGTACACCAAAGTCGTCGTCCAATATCTCGACACTCTCGGCAAGGCCCGCGCCGTCACATCGGTGCTGGACCCCGACCCGTACCTCGGTCGCATCACGAACGAATTACGCGCCGTCGCCGGGGGGCTCGAATCAGTGGACTCTCCCTCGGGCCTGCCGCAGGCAATGGCCGACAATCTGCTGGAGTGGGCGACCTCGGCGCGGTGGCGGGGGTCCATTTCGGCGTCCGTCGTCCGCGAAGCGGGAACGGGCCTGGTTGCGCCCAATCAAGTCCGCGGCGGCGACCTCGTTCGCATTACCGATTTCTCCCCCACCGATGGCTCGGTGACGCTCCGAGTTAGCGAAGTGCAGCTCGGCCCGTACGGCATCACGATGGGCATTGAGGCTCCCGCCATTCCGGGTGGGTCGCTTGCGCAATCGTCCAGCGGGATTACGCCGGGAACCTTCAACCAGATTGACGACCCCGACGCGCCTTCCGGGTCGCCCGGTTCGACTACTCCTGTCGGGTCAGTCCTGCCGCCACAGACTGGCGGCGGCATCGGCCCCGGTGGGTATGGCGGCGGCTACAAGGGCGGAGGAGACCCGTGGTAACCCAAGTGCCTATCTATCGCTTCGGGCCGGGGGGCCCCGTCCAGGTCGACACGGCGACGCTGGTGGGCGAAGACGAACAGCGCTATCTGTCGCCGGACCGGTTGCGGACCGCCTATCAGACCTTGCGTCAATGGTCGGCCGACGCAGCACAGGTTAATACCGACTGGCCCGCCATGAGCACCCTTCAGAAAGACAACGCGACCCGGGAGACCATCCGTCGTCTCGGGCTGTTCCTGGACCGCTTTGCAGACCTGCTGCTGATGGAGGGACGGAGCGAATGAACAAACGGACCGGGGGTGCTATTGGAGCCGCAGTGCTGCTGCTGGCCGTCGCTACTGTGGCGAACGTCCTCACATCCAAGCCCGTTGTCACGAACGGAGTCTGCACCCAAGTCCGGCAAGGCGAGTGGCAGGACCCCAAGCTTGTCCGCGACTCGGCGATGCACTATTGGGACCCCATCGTGTTCCCCGGCATTTACGGTTACTTCCAGGGCGGGCCCAAGCCGTTCAACCAGGGCATCCACGGTCCCGCCCATTGGCACACGTTCTTTGGCAACCGCTCGCTCAATCCGTTCGGCATCCAGGACCCCGACACGACCACGTCATGCAGTGGAGGATTCAAGGGCGACTTCTGGACGCCGAACCTACTCGCCTATACCGACACCTTCCCCGTCGACGGCATTCGCGTCGAGCCCAAGACGATTCGCTACACCTTCACCCAACCCTCGACGGCAACAGCCCCGCCCTCGGGGCTA
>Ga0193696_1000559_pt1 | contig 12631 bp, 14 predicted proteins | sample L3m1metaG_FD_145074 | JGI IMG/M metagenome (GOLD analysis project Ga0193696, IMG submission 145074) | Soil microbial communities from a riparian zone of the East river system, Colorado, United States - L3m1 | ecosystem: Environmental > Terrestrial > Soil > Riparian zone | place: USA: East River... | reverse complement strand
TCGAGGCCTATTGGTCGAGCTTCACCGCACTCTTGTCGGACGCACCCCAAGCGGTGCGCGCCGAGCATCAGGTGTTGCGCGGGCTGCTGGAAATGAATGTGGCAGATCGAGATCTTCGTCAGGTTCCTGCCGTACCGATGGTCGTGATTGTGGCGGCGAAGTACCTCGCGGTACCGCTCAAGGTGCCGTTCGATCTTCAGGGGCATTTTCAAGCCGACCTGCGCTATCGGCTTAGAGTTTTCAACGAATGGGTCCTGGCCTCTCCTCATGGCACCCTGGTGATGACAAACAACACGACTCACACCGTTCCTCGAGAGGATCCGGGTCTCATTGTTTCGGCCGTCCAGCGGGTGGTGGGGGCCTCCCGCTGAATCGCGGCTCCCGGTTCGTTTGATAACGGTGGCTTGAGCAGAGGGTTTATCGACGAGGTTCAGCAACGTGGGTGCTGGTTACGCCCATTTCGGATCGAGGGAGATCGGTTGATCATCGAAATCCGCCAGGGCCAGCAGTACTTGCGGCGTGAATTGATCCGCTGAAGTAAAGGTGGCGGTCTGACCTACGGAGGCCCCCGTGGCCGGGCGGCAGGCGGTGGTAGATTGAGTCGCAGTCGCGCGGCCACCGCGGGTGCCGCAGCTGAACGCTGTTCGTTAGCCGGGCGGATTCAACGACAATCTGGATTCGAGATGGACTCGTACAATCCGGATACATCACCAACGCCAACGGACTGGCTGCGAACCGACGAAGGCGATCGGATCGAACTGGTTTCTGCCTTTCATCGTCGCAAGAAGATCCAATTGCCAAATGCGCAACTTCATGCGGTGATTCACGTCGTAGTCGAGAACCAGCTTGCCCTTGGGGAAGAAACGGTTGTGAACACACTATCCCGTCTCCAAGGCGAGGGCCTCAGTCGGCACGATGCCATCCATGCTATCGGGTCAGTCCTTGCGGAGAACCTGTACGAATTGATGCAGGAGGGGGACGCGTTAACTGGCGCACCGTATCAACGGTACCTCGAACGGCTTCAAGGGCTCACGGCCAAAAGCTGGCGCGCCGGCTAACACCGACCTTGAAGCCGACGCGCCCGGGGTGTCGTACGATCACGCTGCGAAGGCGCGCCGCTCACATGGGTACGTTGGCGGCCAGACAACTTGGCGGATGAGGAGATAGTGAATGAACCCTGATGGTGAGCGAATCGTCTCGGACCTCGTTGGCGAACTCGAGGACGCGTGGAACGCAGCTGATGGTGCGCGATTCGCGCGGCCTTTTGCGGAGGATGCCGACTTCGTGAACATCCGCGGTGAGCATCTTCGGACCCGTGAAGTCATCGCGAAGGGACACCAGGCGATTTTCGATACGATTTACGCGGGCAGCGTCGTCCGCTACAACGTGGCCGGAGTACGAGCGATCGCACCGGCGGTCCTTCTGGCTCACGTGAGGGCCACACTCAATGCACCGACTGGCCCACTCGCTGGCGAGCACCGCTCACTGTTTACGCTGGTACTGGTACAGGACCAGAACGCGTGGAATATCGCCGCATTCCACAACACGTTGGTCACGTTGCCGAGTTGATCGTTCAACAATCGAACGATGGGGGAGACCAGCGCATGAACTCACCCAAGGCGGCCGCGAACCCCTCGAGCCAGGAAGAAGCCAAGAGAAACCTGGTTTCGATCAGTCCGTTCTTCATCGTGAAGGACCTCAAGACTTCGATTGCCTACTACATTGAGCGCCTCGGCTTTCAACTCGACTTCACGGGGCCAGCCGACGACCCGTACTACGCCGGCGTGAGCCGGGATGGAATCGGCATCATGCTGAAGGCTATCGTCCCCGACGTGCTTCCATGTCCAAACCACACTCGGCACGAATGGGCTCGCTGGGACGCGTACATCTACACCCTCGACCCGGACACGCTCTTCGGCGAGTTCCGTCAGCGCGGTGTGTCGTTCGTAAAAGAGTTGTCGTTCATAGACGATGGGCTGTGGGGCTTCGAGATCACCGATGGCGACGGGTATGTCCTTGCCTTTTTTCGGCTCCGCAACTTGTAGGCGCAGCGTCCGCGCCGTCGCGGCTGATGTGTTGAGCGTCACTTCGCGCCGACGCCAGTCACCGTCGCCAGCAACTCGAAGAACTCCCGCTTCCGCTGCGAGCTGATCGTCCAATTGACCGGCACGCTCTGGTAGCCGTCGTCGAACCGCTCGCCGGCCAGGCGGTAATCGAAATACCCCCAGCTCGCGTACGCGCGCACGGCCGCCATCATGTTGTTCTGCGGACGGTTGAAATCGAAGTGATCGTCCTCGTTGAAGACAATCGGCTGCCCGCGATAGCTCGACAGCTTCCTCGTTTCGTCGACCATCTGCGTGATCCGCGCCGGATCGCTGACGCCATTGCCGTGCAGCAGGACAAAGTCGACTGCGCTCACCAGCGAATCGGTCGGTACTCTTCCGCCGTTGAGGCTGGTACTGACGAGCAGCCGGCCGGCTGGCGACGCCACACGGTTTTTCGATCGCTCCTTCAGACGCTCGATCAGCTGCACGGCCCCACCGGAGGGCTTGATGACATCGTGCTTGAATCCCGCGTTGTCGGCTTCGTTGGCGACCTCGACCAGCACGTTCGTGTATCCCTTGTCGATCAGCCAGTCCGTGGCCGCTTCGGCCGCACGGATAACGGACGGCTCGTCGTCCATCCGCCGCTCCTGCCCCTGGTAGAAAAACCCGACGATCGCCACCATCCCCAATTCATCCGAGCGATCGAGGATGCGCTCCAGCCGCGACATGTAGTCCGGCCGCAGCCTGCCGTCGGTCTCGAACGACGAGCTCACCCACGGTTGCGATCGGCTGTAACCCTCCGGGCTGCCGCCCTGCAGGTTGATGGTGAAAGCCAGCAGTCCCTTGGCCTTCCAGAGGGGCATCGCCGCGATGAACTCGCGAGTGTTCCGTTCGGGATCCCAGGGTCCGTCAGGGTAATTCCACCGGCCGCGCGTGTCAGGATTCCGATCGTCGAAGATGCCCTGCACCATCCGGGAGTTGAACAACAGCCCCTGGACGCTCATCCCGTCGTACGAGCGTCCGACATACGTCGGGCGTCCGTTCACGACGAACTCGCGTCCTGCGATTGCGACGACGGTGTGTCGTGCGGTGCGCTGAGGCTGCGGGACGAATGCCAGTCCCAGCACGACAAGGAAGCAAAGATTTCGCATGTCAGTCGACCTTTCGCCGGTGCGTCTGAATCTTAAGACTCGAGCGCCCGCGTCGGTGGAGAATCGGCTCTCGCTGCCCGGAGCACATTCTTTTCTGCCCGCCCGATTGCCGTGCCTATAATGGCCCAGCATCCCATCTCACACTATCGAGTCGCTAGCCTCGGGTCGTTTCTTTGTCCGTGAAGAAGGAGGTCGTCATGAGAACCAGAGGAGCGTCCGTTCGCGGCGTCGGTGCGGCGGCGGTGGTTACAACTCTCCTGACGCTGTGGTCTGTGCCGGGGCTCGCGCAGCCGGACACCCATGTGGGCACGTGGGTCCTCAACGTCGCCAAGTCGAAATACAACCCGGGGCCACCGCCCAAGGAGCAAACGACGATCATGGAGGCCGCGGGCAACGGGATCAAGGTGACGACAAAAGGAGTCGACGCGGCTGGAAAACCAACCGGTGCGTCGTACACCGCAAACTTCGACGGCAAGGACAGTCCGGTCGCGGGCAACCCCGATTGGGACATGACGTCGATCAAACGTGTCAACGCCAACACCTTGGAATTCACACGCAAGAAGGCAGGAAAAGTCGTTCAAACCGCGACCAGCGTCATTTCCTCGGACGGAAAGACGCGGACCATCACGTCCACCGGCGTCGACGCGCAGGGTCGGAAGATCAACAACGTGGCGGTGTACGACAAGAAGTAGAGAAGTAGGGAGGCCTCCATGTTGCTCAGACGTGCGCTGACCGCGTTCTAGATCGATTCTCTCCGGCACTGAGCTCGTTCTACTTCAATCCTTCTGCCACGGTCAGAAACCGGTCGATGTCGTCCGAGGTGTTGAAGAGCGCCGGCGAGACGCGGATCTGTGTGCCGTTCTCGCGGACGCTCACCTGGGTTTTCGTCTCGGCGAGGTGACGCACGATCGCGTCCTGCGGCTTGCTCACACGGAAGGCAACGATCGACGAACGGTTGCCTTCCGGCGTCGTCACGTCGAAACCGAGCGTGAGGAGCCCACGCCGCAGCCGATGGGCGAGCTCCACCGTGTGCGTCTCGATGCGATCGACGCCGGCGCGTTCGAGGTACTCGAGCCCCGCCCCCAGCTGATACACAGGCCCGAACGCGAGCGTGGCGTAGTCGAAGCGCCTGGCCGTCTTGTAGATCTCAAACTGCCGATCGGGGAGCTCCTTCTCGACGTGCAGGGCGCCAAAGCGATCGAGCGTCAAGCGCTCCAGCACCTCGCGCCGCACGTAGAACGGCGCCACACCGTAAGCGCCGAGCAGCCACTTGTAGGTGCCGACCGCCATCGCGTCCACGCCGGCCGCCTTCACGTCGATCGGAAACATGCCCACGGCCTGGATGCCGTCGGTGTAGAAGAACGCGCCGTGCGCATGCGCGAGGTCCGCGATAGAGCGCATGTCGTGGCGGAACCCGTTCTGGTGCGATACCCAGGCCACCGATACCAGCTTGGTGCGTCGATTGACCAGCGGTTCGAGCTCTCTGGTCGTGACCGCGCCGCCCTTCGCTTTGGCGACGCGCAGCTCGACGCCGGTGGTCTTCGCGAGGTGGGCGTACAGTACGAACTCGGTTTCGTAGTGCAGTTCGTCGATGACGACGTTGTCGCCGCGGCCGAGGTGCATCGAGCGGGCCACGACGTTCTCGCCTTCGCTCGTGGCGAAGAGGAAGCCGATCTCGTCCGGGCTCGCGTTGATCAGCTTTGCGTACTGCGCCCGCACCACGTTGGTTTTCCTCAGCATGTCGCCGAGGGCGATCGGCGCGTAACCTTTCGACACCGCGAACTCGCGGCCCGCATCCACGACCGGAATCGGAGTCGGCGTGATGTACGCCGAGTTCAGAAAGAGCGACGTGTCGGCGACGGGGAAGTCCGCGCGCACACCCAGCGGATCGGCCAGGCGGCCGCTGGCTCGAACCGGCCGGACCGTCGCCAGGCCTGCGACACCAGACAGGGCGCCGAGGAGGGCACGTCGTGTATAAGGCATGGGAGGATTATAGGGAGAGATCGGTCGTCACATCGGAAGGCTGGGAAAACGCGATGAAAGTCATGGACGTGCGCGTTGGATAGCAGAAGACCCGACGGTCCGCACATCAACCTGCCGCTCGCGATCATCGGGCAGATGCTGCCGGCGGTCTTTCCGTTCGATCCGCTCGCGTTCGGTCTGGACATCGCACGGCAGTACGGCGATATCGCGTATTACAAAGCGGGCCCGTTGCACGTCTATCAACTGGCCCACCCCGACCTGGCGCGCCAGATTCTGGTCGACCAGCCGGAGAAGTTCGTCAAGGCGCGCTTCATCAAGCAGGCGTTTCGTCCATTTGCCGGGGTAGGGCTGCTGACGAGCGACGGCGAGTTCTGGAAGCAGCAGCGCAGGCTGATTCAGCCCGCCTTCCACCACGGTCGACTGGCGGGCTACGCGGCCCTCATGGTGGCGCGCGCCCGGCAGATGGCCGGCTCGTTTGACGACGGCCGTGTGATCGAGGTCGACGTCGAGATGGCCAAACTGACGCTCGCGATTGTCGTCAAGTCGCTCTTCGGCGCCGACTTCACGCGCGAGTCCGAAGAAGTCGGCGGGTTGATGGTCGCGGTGCTCAACGCGGCCAATCATCGCCTCAACCAGATCCTCCGGCTGCCGTCATGGGTGCCGACCCGTCGCAATCTCCGCGAGAAGCGCGCATTGGCACGGCTCGACGAAATGCTTCACGGCGTCATCACGTCCCGCCGCGCGACTGGCGAGCAGATGGACGATCTCCTGTCGGTGCTGCTCGCGGCCGTCGATGAAGAGAGCGGTACGCGGATGTCCGATCGACAGCTTCGCGACGAGATGATGACGTTGTTTCTTGCCGGCCACGAAACGACGGCGAACGCGATGACGTGGACGTGGTATCTCCTGTCGCAGCACCCTGACGTGGAGGCGAACCTGCTGGGCGAGCTCGCCGAGGTTCTGGCAGGCCGCGCTCCGACTGTTGCCGATCTGCCGAATCTGCCGTATACCGACATGCTCGTTCACGAGGTCCTCCGGCTCTATCCTCCCGCGCCCGGGGTCGCTCGTGAGCCGATCGAAGACGTCGACATCGGCGGCTACGTCGTCCCCAAGGGAAGCCTCATTACCGTCAACACCTACGCGCTGCAACGCGACCCGCGGTTCTTCGAGGATCCCGAGCGCTTCGACCCTCAGCGGTTCGCGCGCGGCTGGGAAGAACGCATCCCGCGCTACGCCTATCTGCCGTTTGGCGGTGGCCCGCGCGTCTGCATCGGCAACGGCTTCGCGATGATGGAAGCGCGACTGATCGTCGCAACGATCGCGCAACGCTGCCGGCTGTCGCTGGAGCCTGGACAGAAAGTCGTCCCGAGGCAACTCGTGACCCTTCGCCCGAAGGAGCACGTGAGGATGCGAGTGCACGTCCATGATGCGGCTCGTCACATCGAAACGGTTTGACCTATGATCCTCTCGGAGGATCGACTCGCATGACCCAGCCAATTCGGATCGCGATCGTAGCCGCGACAGTACTTTGTGCAACCCCCGTCGCTGTTATCGGCCACTTCAAGTTGATGGAGCCCGCATCGTGGTTGATTGAAAACGACCGCGGGGACCCGCAGAAGACCGGCCCGTGCGGGGGCTCGAATACCGACTGGGGCAACCCGAGCTACGCCGTGACGAAGGCGACCGGCGGCGAAAAGCTGCACATCAAGGTACTGGAGACCATCTATCATCCGGGCCACTATCGCGTCGCCCTCGCCGTGAACTCACCGACCGAGCTTCCGCCCGATCCTGAGACGGCCACCCGCGACGGCGAGCGGGGACCGGTTTCCGTGTCCGCGAAGATTCAGGAGCCGCCGCAGGCCCCGGTGATCGCCGACGGCCTCTTCGTCCACGCGGCGCGTCCGACTGGCCAGGCGGCACCGTTTGAAACCGACGTGCAGCTGCCGAACATCACGTGCCGGAAGTGCACGTTGCAGGTCGTGCAGTTCATGGCCGAACACGCCTTCAACAACCCGGGCGGGTATTCGTACCACCACTGCGCGGAGCTGCAGATCACGGCCGATCCAAAGAAGCCGATCGACAAGGGCTGGGCGGCCGAGCGATAACGAACGACGCATTCGCGGGCGGCCGCCAGACTCACAGCTGTGCTTGCAGCGGCTTCGAGCCGTGAACCACACTACCGCGCCATGCATGCAGCCTTTCGCACGATCGCGTTCGCACTCGTTGCCGCGGCGGTGGATTCGTGCAGCAGCGACAACAAGGCGACCGGGCCGACGCAGGCCGATACCACCACGAGTTTCTTCGTCACGAGCTCCAAGAGCACAACGGGAAACCTGGGTGGCCTGCGCGGCGCCGACAGTCTCTGTCAGAACCTGGCGACTGCTGCCGGCGTGGGCAGCAAGACCTGGCGAGCCTACCTCAGCGTCGAACGCGACGCCGACAACGGAAACCGTCCGACCGATGCGCGAAGCCGGATCGGCAATGGTCCGTGGTTCAACGCCAAAGGTGTCATGGTGGCGAGCAACGTGAGCGAGCTCCATACACGCAAGGGTGATTCGACGGTGTTCGTCGACGAACGAGGTCAGCCGATCAACGGTCAGTGGACAGGCTCGCCGGCACCCGTCGAGCACGACATCATGACAGGGTCGGCTGCCGATGGAACGCTGCTGACCGGGTTCACCTGCGGCGACTGGACGTCCGCCGCGACGACGGCATTTGGCCAGGTCGGTCACTCGGATGGCCTGGGCCCCAATGGTGATACCTCGGGCGCCCTGTCGTCCTGGAACTCGGCGCATGCGAATGCGAACTGCGCGAATACGGCGCCGCGTGGCGGCGCGGGGCGCATTTACTGCTTCGCGGTCAGGTGAAGGTCGGTCGCCCAAGCCGCCAGAATCTGCGCCGGATCTTCGCCGACGTCGATGGTCCGCACGCTCGTGTTCGCCGCACCCCGGTAGAGATCCCGCGCCGCATCACCGGCCGGCTCGCCAAGCGCCGTCACGGGATTGAGGAGCCGAACCGGCCGCGGTCCGACGGCGCCCGCTACATCCGGCAGGTCGAACTCCCGCACGATGCCGTACGTGTAGATCCCGAATGGCTGCGTATAGCGTTCCGCGACGGCGAGCGCGCGATAGTCCGTCAGGGTCTGTCGCAATGCGACGCCAGGCACGGCACGATCGAGCGCCGCGGCATAAAGCGCAATCAGTCCGTGAGGTCCGTCTCCCATCAGCGATACGGCTCCGCCGACGTCGGGCCGCGACCGGAGGTAATGCAGCGCTCGCAGCGTGTCATAGACCTGCCCGCCGAGGAGAGGCTTGCCGAGCATCAGGGCAAACCACGTCAGGTAGGCTTCATTGGGAATGCGATTCGGAAAATAGAAGCGTCCCCGCCGAGGATAGGCGATGGCGCAATCGCCGCGTCCACGGACGTCGATCACCGCGATCCGGCATCTGCCCTTTACGCACACGCGTTCGGCGAACGCGTCTTCAGCGACTGAACTCCATGCCGCCGCCTCGCCGACGTACAGCACTGTGGGCGCGGAAGGTCCTGCGTTGTCCGGTGTGAGCAGCCAGCCCGGCGTGCGAATCTCGTTCTCGCTCGTGAACTCGAACTGCTCTGCCCGGTATCCTGGCTTGCGGATGGTGGCGAGGACGCGGGCCGCCAACCCATCGCCACCGGGCGCCTCGATGCCGAGCACTGTGAGGATCCGCGTGCGCAGGTCGTCTGGACCGCGGGAGGCCGGTGTCGGGATGGCCGCGGCCAGCTGTCGCGTCAGTGAGAGCGCGGTTTCGCCGCCCAACGACGTCGTGACGAACCCGGTGGGCGTCACGAAGAGTGTCTGGTCGGTCTCGACCGCCTGCGTCGTTTCGTCGTCGCCGGCATCCTTCATCTCGAACCACCGGTTGAACCAGGCGTAGGTCGCCCGGCGCATTTCGTACACGTATCCGTGCTGTTGGGTGGTGACCTGCAGCGACACCCGGTCGTCGGCGCCGAGCAGGCTGCAGGCGTGCGTGTATTCCTGGACGAAGTCGAGCGAGCTGGCGACGTACTCCGGCGAATAGGTGTGACCCGCGTCGTGGAGCGTCACCGTGACGAGCAGCGGCTTGGGCGCGAACGCGTAGAGCAGGTCGGCTCGGTCGATTCCATGAGAGAGCGCCGGCACGATGTTCTGCTCGGCGTCGTCAGCCGAGCCAGGCGGTTCGACGTTGTCGTGCGCAAGATTTTCGGTGTTGCCCTCGGAAACGACGGCGACCTTGATGCGGCTGTCGAGCGCTGCCAGGAACTGCGTGAGTGTGCCGCCGCCGGACTGACCGCAGCATCCGATCCGATCGGCGTCGACGTCCGGACGCGTCAGCAGATAGTCGATCCCGCGGATGCCGTCCCACGCGCGGAACAGGCCGAAGTTCGCGCCGAGGAGAATGAGGCGGCGGCCGGCGTATTCGTGCTCGCTGGTGCCGCCGGGCCCGATGGCAGACTCGCCGGGGCGCGAACCGGGGTACTCAATGCGTTCTCCCTGTCCGAAGGGGTCGTAGGCCAGGACCACGTAGCCCTTCCGCGCCAGGTTCGAGAACAGTTTCTGGTAGCTTGGCCACGCCTTGCCATTCACCGAATGGCCGAGCGGACCCAGAATTGCCGGATGCCGTCCAGCCGCGGCCGGCACGTAGAGGTTTGCGGTGACGTACAGGCGCGGCCGACTTTCAAACGCCACCTTCTCGATCCGATAGCCTGGACGCTCGACGACGCCGGTCACGCGCGGATTGAGGGGAGTGCGCTCGAAAGGTCCCCCGAGCATCTTCCAGACGGTGTCGACCACCGCTTTTTGCCGGTCCGCGATCTGTTGGCGCGTGGAAATCGCGCTGATCACCTGCTTGCGCCGATCGCGCGCCTCGTTCGCGACGCGGACGAAGTACCGCTCGAGATCGTGAGAATAATCGGGCAGCGCGGTGTCGCTGACCTGCAGCTCCACGCCCGGCGCGCCGGAGAGGCGGTTGGCGGGTTGGGACTGCCTGGAACAGCCGGCCGATCCGCCGATGCCCGCCGCCACGGCGGCAGTCAGGAAGTCGCGTCGCGTGTACCTCGTGGGTGGCAGGTCTCGAGCCATATTAGTCTCTGCATGAGCCCTCTCCTGCGAGGGCCAACGGTCTATCGAGCGCACACCTCGGATGTGGCGCGGCTATGTTACTGTTCCGCACGACATTCAGGAGGACCAGCATGGAAGCAGGACGATGGCTCGTGGTGGCAAGCGCGGTGCTGATCGCGATCCCGATTTACGCTCAGGGTGGAGGTCAACGTGCAGGCGCACCCGCGGCCCCGGCGATGACGTTGACAGTATCCGGGTTCCCCGACGGCGGCCAGATTCCCGTGCGGTTCAGCCAGGCTGCCGAAGGCGCCGCGCCGGGCGAAGGCACGTCACCGGCGCTCACCTGGGCGAACACACCAGCCGGGACGCAATCGTTCGTCCTCAACATGCGCGATATGGACGTGGCGCGCAACAAGACCACGGACGATCAGGCGCACTGGGTGGTCTGGAACATTCCGGCGGGCACCACGAGCTTCCCCGAGGGTGTTCCGAAAGGCTCGCAGCGGCCTGACGGCAGCTTTCAGATCAGCGCGACCGGTCCGATGTATCGAGGACCGGGCGCACCGGCGACCGGTCCGCAGCATCACTACATGTTCGAGATCTATGCGCTCGACACCAAGCTCGACGTGCAGCCGACCGCCGACGCGTTCGAGACGCGCGCGAACGTCATGAAGGCGATGCAGGGACACGTCCTCGGAAAGGCCGTCTACGGCGGCTTGTTCAAGCGGCCACAGTAGAGACGAACCGGCGTCGCACCATGATCCGTAAGCTCGCGTCGGGCAAGTATCGGCTCTATTCACGGAAGAAAGATCCGAAGACCGGGCGGCGGCGCAATCTCGGGACCTTTGCGAGCCGCGCTGCCGCCGAGCGACACGAGCGCGCGGTTCAGTTCTTCAAACGTCGATAGCGGTCATGCCGTTCAAGAGCCAGGCACAGCGGCGCAAGTTCGCGCAGTTGCTCGTCGAGGGAAAAATCTCCCCGCAGACGTTCGAGGAATGGAACCGCGAGACCGGCAGCAGAAAGCTGCCGGATCACGTGAAGCGGAAGCGGCCGGCGAAACGGAAGCGGGCAGGACGTCGAACTCGCAAGGCGGCAAAGTGAGGAGGACCACCATGGGGCGTGTGACGTCGCTCGTTGTGGCGCTGTCGCTGGCCGTCGGTGTTGGCGCTGCCGGTGCGCAGAGTACCGGTAGCACCGCTCCCAAGCCGTACGTGATCACCGGCGTCGTCAAGGGGGTGTCCGCGTCGTCGGTGACTCTCGAGATCGCCGACCGCGGGATCGTGGTCATCGGCGCCGACGCGGCGACGCGTGTCATCGGGAGGGGGATGGCGTCGGACCTCCTCTTGCGGAAATGGCGGCCCAAACTCCCCGATGTCATCAAGGCTGGCGATCGAGTGACGGCCAGCTGCCGCCGGTCAGGCCGCGCGCTCTTCGCTGTCGAAATACGGGTCGTTCAACCGTAGGTGACTTCGAACCAGACGTCGTGACTGACCGGACTCTTTCGCGGCTTGCGATCGCAGGTCTCGTGACCGCTGTCGTCGACGGCCTGTTTTCCAGTGTTCTCAGCGTCGCGTTCTATCACTCGACGGTGACGCGCCTCTTTCAAGGCGTGGCGAGTGTCCTGCTCGGTCCGTCAGCGCTCGATGGCGGGACACGCACGGCGGCGATCGGCGTTCTGATGCATGTCGGCGTGGCGTTTGGGTGGTCCGCCGTGTTCCTGCTGCTCGTAACGCGTTCGGCCCGGATTCGCCGTGTGCTCGCGTCTCCGCAGGGGACGATCAAGGTCGCCTCGCTATACGGGCCATTCGTGTGGATGGTGATGTCGCTCGCGGTCATCCCGCTGCTCGCGCGCCGCCCGCCAACGATCAATATTCGCTGGGGGATTCAGCTGATCGGACACATTCCGTTCGTCGGCTTCCCGATCGCCGCGGCGATTGGCACAGGCTCCTCTCGGGCAAATTGATGTTTACGCTCGATCACGTCGTGCCGTGGGGCCGGTCGTTCGACGAATATCGGCACATGTTTGCGTTGTCCGAGATCGATCTGGGATCGCGCATCCTCGGATGCGCGGACGGACCAGCCGGTTTCAACGCTGAAGCGACCCGTCGCGGCGCCCCGGTCGTGTCATGCGATCCTCTGTATGGCGCGGACTCGAGTCAGATTCGACAGAGGATCGAGGCGACATTCGACGAGGTCCTCGACCAGACGCGTCGAAACGCCGACGAGTTCGTGTGGGAGAGCATCACCTCCGTCGACGAGCTCGCAGTCCTGCGCAAGTCAGCCATGGAAGCGTTTCTCGCCGACTACGATGAGGGCAAGACCGCCGGGCGGTACGTCGAGGGCGAGCTGCCGGCGCTGCCGTTTCCGAACCGGTC
>Ga0193696_1000558_pt1 | contig 12638 bp, 10 predicted proteins | sample L3m1metaG_FD_145074 | JGI IMG/M metagenome (GOLD analysis project Ga0193696, IMG submission 145074) | Soil microbial communities from a riparian zone of the East river system, Colorado, United States - L3m1 | ecosystem: Environmental > Terrestrial > Soil > Riparian zone | place: USA: East River... | reverse complement strand
AGCGGGCTTTCGGCGGGTTCACTGGGTCGGCCCGCCAGGGTCGGTTGGACTTTGAGCAATGCACGCTGCAAAGCCCCTTCAAGGGACTCCAACCGGACCGGCTTGGTAAGATAATCGTTCATCCCCGCGCTCAGACACCGCTCCCGATCCCCCGGCAAGGCATTGGCCGTCAGCGCGACCAGGTACGGGATCGATTTGAAAGCAGCCAGTCCCTCCCTGTGAATTCTGCGCGCGACCTCGTAGCCGTCAAATTCAGGCATCTGGCAGTCGAGCAACACAATGTCGTACGGCGCCCTCTGCAACGCTTCGAGTACTTCTTTTCCATTGGCCACCGAGTCTGCATTGAACGCCAGGTTGCGAAGTTGCCGCACAATCACCCGTTGGTTCACGATGTTGTCTTCGGCGACAAGCACACGGACCCGCTTCATATGAACAGTGCCATGAGCTGGACCACTGGTCTGCGCGAAAACAGGCCCGCTGGCATTCATCACATCCTCCAGACAATCGAGCAGACGCGACTGGCGCAATGGCTTGACCAGACACGCCGAAATGCCGGCCTGATGCATGACCCCGGTGCCAAGCCGCTTGCCCAGCGGCGCTATCACGACCAGCCTCGTGGAAGAAATTGGCGCGTCGGCCGTGATCGCTTGCGCCAGCGCCAGGCTCTCCATCGCAGCATCCTCGCTGTTTAGAATCGCGATATCAAAAGCGGCTCCTTCCTCGGCGGAGCGGCGTAACTTCTCCACCGCCAGCTCAGCCGTGGCCATGGTCAACTGTTTGAGTTCGGCACCCCGCAATTGTTGCTCGAGAATTTTGCGGGTGCCGTCGTGGTCGGTGGCAATCAGGATTCGCGCGCGATCCAGCTTCGACGCATCTTTAAAGTGAACGGCTTCACCGCGCTGTTTCGCGAGCTTGAGCTCAAACCAAAACGCCGAACCTCGTCCGACATTCGTCTCGCATCCGATCTTTCCTCCCATCAGATCGACCAACTCCTTGCAAATCGAGAGGCCGAGTCCCGTGCCTCCGTAGCGGCGGGTGGTCGTCGTATCGCCTTGCGAGAACGGCGCGAAAATGTGAGAGAGAGCTTTCGTGTCGATTCCTACGCCGGTGTCGCTCACGGAGAATCGCAGAACCGCGTGATCCTGAGTTTCGCTTAACGTGCCGACGCGCACCAGGACTTCGCCGCGCTCCGTAAACTTCACTGCGTTGCTCAGGAGATTTGCAAGCACCTGGCGCACCCGGCTCGGGTCACCGCGCAGGAAAATCGGAACATCGGGCTCGATCCAACAACCAAGCTCGATTTCCTTTTTGCGCGCAACTTCGCCCAGCATCTCAACCGTCGTTTCCACTGCTTCACGCAGATCAAAGTCGATCACCTCCAGTTTGAGTTTGCCTGCCTCAATCTTTGAGTAATCGAGGATGTCATTGACGATCGCCATCAGCGAGTCGGTGCTGTCGCGAATCGTGTCGGCAAATTCCCGCTGTTCCTCAGTCAATCGCGTGTCGAGCAGCAGCCCCGCCATTCCAACAATCGCGTTCATCGGCGTGCGAATTTCGTGGCTCATGTTTGCCAGGAACGCCGCTTTTACCCGCGCTGATTCCAACGCGGCGTCGCGCGTATGCTCCAATTCCTGCTCGATGCGTTTGCGCTGTGTGACATCCCAGAAGATCCCCTGGATGCCGATGACGCGCCCAAAGGCGTTATACAGCGGCGTCTTGATCACGTGCACGAACAGGTGCTCGCCGCCAGGCGTCACGTGTTCTTCGACCGTATCGAGGTTCTCCAGCGTGGACATCACTCGCAAATCGTCCTGCAAATACTTGTTGGCGAGTTCGGGCGGAAAAAAATCGAAGTCCGTCTTCCCGACGATCTCGTTGAGTGGCTTTCCAATCGAGTGACAAAACTTGCGGTTCGCGAAAGTGAACCGCCCCTGCGCATCCTTCCTCAAAATATTTTGTGGCAGCGTCTCGACCAGCGTCTGATAAAACGCTTCGGAGTTTCGCAGCCGATCTTCGGTGCGCTTATGCTCCTCGATCGTGCGCGCGAGATCTTCAAGGTGACGGCGCAGTTCCAATTGCGCCATCACTTGCCGCGCCAGCACTTCCAGGCCATGCACCTGATGGCGATCAAGCCGCCGCGGCTTGCGATCCAACACTGCAACCGTGCCCAGCGCCTGGCCGTCAGGTGAGATGAGGGGCGCACCGGCGTAAAACCGAATGCCGACTTTCCGCTGCCATAACTCATTGTCGCGAAAACGCTCGTCACCGCTCACGTCTTCGGCGACGAGCGATTTATCCTCCAGAATCGTATGCGAACAAAATGCGAGATGACGCGGCACCTCGGCGAAATCAACGCCCGTGCGCGACTTGAACCATTGGCGGCCCTCGTCAATAAAGCCCACGAAGGCGACGGGGGCGTTGCAGAGCGTCCCAGCCAGACTCGTCAACTCATCGAAGGCCGCTTCGGCGGGCGTGTCGAGAATACTGTAACGCCGTAACGCGATGAGGCGCTGACCTTCGTTCTCAGGTGTCGGTGCGATCTTCACCGGGCGGCTATGGTTGATGCTTCAATCCATAGCACTCTTTGACGCGCCTTCAAAGCCTGTTTTCGTGCTTACCCGAACAAAGATTGCCAAGCCGGGGCAGGCGAAACATGATCACTTCGCACCATGAAATGGATTCTCATAATCGTTTCGCTCTTTCAGGGCCTGGCCTGCGCCGAGAATCAAAAATTTGCGACACGCTTTGCTCCGGATGCCCGCGAAATCCCTGCAGCCGTAAAGACCGAAAGCACGCCTGCCTCCTGGTCCGGCGATGAAGCTGGGCCGGTCGCAAATCTCAGGGTTTACGCGAAGGAAAAATCCGGCGCGATCTGGCTCGGGTCAAATGAAGGCGCGGCACGCTTCGATGCCAAAGCGCGTCACCGCTGGGATCGGTGGCAATACTTCTACGGGCGTCGTTGGCTTCTGGATAACAGCGTTCTCAACATTTATCCGGATGAAACCGGCGCACACCGGAAAGTTTGGGTGCGAACGAAAACCGGGGTATCGCTCATCGAATGGCGTCCGATAACCTTGGAACAGAAAGCGAATCTCTTCGAGGAACGCGTCGAAACACGTCACGTCCGCCACGGAATGGTGGCCGATTCACACCTTCGGACTGCCGGCGACCTGGCGACGAGCGTCAAGCAGGATGCCGATAATGACGGTTTATGGACGGCGATTTACTTAGGCTCGCAGGCCTATCGTTATGCCGTCACCCATGATCCGACGGCCCGTGCTCGTGCACAGCGTTCCGTGCGCCTGCTGATGCGCCTTGAAGAGATCACCGGACACCCGGGTTTTCCCGCCCGCTCCTTCATGTCCACGAACGAATTGCCGCCCGGCCGAAAGTTGCCCCACGGCGGGGAATGGCATGCGACCACTGATGGCCAGTGGCTTTGGAAAGGCGACACCAGCTCCGACGAACTCGTTGGACACTATTTTGGCTACGCGATCTATTTCGATCTGGTCGCCGATAACTCAGACAAACGCGACATCGCTGCCGTGGTGGCTCGCATGACCGATCACCTGATTCAACACGATTACGACTTGATTGATCTGGACGGCAAACCGACCCGTTGGGGCCAATGGTCGGAGCGCTACTTCGCAACCCAGGAAGGCAAATACGAGGCGGCCCTGCGTTCCGTCGAATTGCTCGCCTTCCTCAAAACGGCTCACCACATTACCGGCGCGCAAAAGTACGCCGCCGCGTATGAGGACCGAATTCGCCGCGGTTACGCCGAACACATGCGCCATTACCGTCGCTGGCCGGGTGGCGGCGAAATCAATTTTTCCGACGATGAACTTGCTTATCTCAGTTACGACCCGCTTCTGCGCTACGAGAAGGATCCTAAACTGCGCGCCATCTACCTCGACGGTCTGCGCTTCACCTGGGGTCAAATCCGATCCGACATGAATCCTCTCTGGAACTACATCTCCTTCGCAAGTGGCGCCGGTTCGATGACGGACCAAGTTCGCGACGAGTCACGACGCACTCTGGAGCGCATTCCCATGGACCAAATCAAATGGAGCGTGCGCAACTCACATCGGCTCGACGTCAAATTTCAGTCCGATAAAGACCGCACAGGTCGCAAACAATTGACTGAAGCCCTCGCTCCCGACGAGCGCCCGGTTGAAAAATGGAACAGCAATCCTTACCGGCCCGATGGCGGCGACAATGGAAATTTCGAGGACGATGGCGCTTACTTCCTGCTGCCTTACTGGATGGGTCGCCATTTCGGATGGGTGAAATGATAACGGTTTCTCCACTTTCATTGCGCTGACGGGACAACACCCGGCGCATCCTTAGTTGCGCCCGACTGCCGTTTTGCCGATTCATCGCGGAATTTCTGCCTTTCAAGCACATACTGTCTGATCTTTCTCGAAAGCTGTAAGCTCATAGTGCGTCGTCGGGTACTCCTCAGAAGTTGGTTCCCAGGTAAAGGTGTCCCGACCACATCGGGGACATGGCGATCCGGTCCCAACGGCGGGCCAGTCAGGATACTGTTCCGAAAATCATCGATTCCCTTTGCAAAACGATCGCCCGCGGCGAATGGTATCAGAGCAATCAACAGGATTTTGGCGAGCGGATTCACTTCGACCTGCGATATCGCCAAAGCAACCCGCCTGCGCCGAGCGCCAACAGCGCCCAAGTACTTGGTTCCGGGACGAGGGTAAAACCCAGGAAATCCTTCATCTGAGTGTCATCTGTCCCGCGCGGCAGATCCCATTCCTCAATGTACACGAAGATGGTGGAGTTGCCCCATCTCATGCCCGCAGCAACTGCTTCGTCAAACGTCAGGGGCCCCCCGAAGCCGGCGTCCCAGACGCGCACCTGCAAGTTGACAGGTTCCGTCTGGTAGAGTGCGGGACTGCCGGCATTGACAAGCGTTCGAGAGCCACCACTCCAAAATCCGGCATTCGCCGCACTAGTGGAGAATTGCGCTATTCCGGGATGAGCGACCCATGTGCCAGACCTGTCCTGATAGAGCAGTTGAGCAATGAAGTTGGTTCCTGACAGAGGTGTGCCGTCAGTATCGCGCACGCGGCGATCTGGTGGGTCGGTCATCACATTGTTCCGGAAATTCACGACGCCTTGTGCACGGACATCGTTCACCATCAACGTTATCGGCGCAATCAACAGAAGTTTGGCTAAGGCATTCATAAAGCGACAATTTTGGGCGTCACGTTCACTTCGGCCACGACACTCTGATAAACCGAATATCCGCTTGGTTTCGAATGACGCCACCATTAGTGCAGGTGTTTCGGCCATCGGACCACGAATAATATACGAAATTATTGTCAGAAACCGCAGTATCGTAATCGCCGATGTGCGATGAGTAGTTGCCGCCGAACGTTCCGCAATAACTCGGATCGGTTGGAAAGGGGTCGGTCCTGAAGATTGTACACTGAGCACGAGCAGGACCGTGACAACGATAAATCCACGGCTGAGGCAAGACCATCACGCTGACAAGCACTTCCATTCAACGACAGGTTGCGAGAAATTCAGTAAGTCCTCAAGCCTTGCATAAATCAGCCCGCATAACCCTTCGATAGGCCATGGCCGAGATAGATATCAGCCAAATGGTTTTTAAGGACGACGAACGAAACGAACGGAACGAACGCTTCAACGCGCATGGAGGCCGGGTGTAGAACCAGCCCTGTGTTACTAAGCGCAAGATCAACAAAACTGAAGGAGGCACACGCGAACTAAGCGGGGAAGTTACGAGGTGCGGCACGCTGTGAGGGACCGTTCGGGAGAGTTAACGGAATTTGAGTCCCTGGAAACGGGCAACACGCACTGCTCGAGGATATTTCGCACCTTGCGGGCTTCGCGAGGGGAGTGGGAAACCATTGAACTTTGAACTTTGAACTTTGAACAACCGCGTGCAAAACCAACACAAAACCAACACTTTTCTGGCACTCCCCCCCTGGGGGGCACCTTCACTTCGCGCCTCAACAAGATCTGCGCTAACCCCTTCTGCTACTGTAGCTTACTCCTTCCGAATCGCCGCAACCGGAATGCAAAACCAACACATTTCTGGCACCTACCCCCCGGGGGGGTGCCTTTTACTCCCGCTCTTAGCCTTACTCCTGCTCCTAGTCTCTATCACTGGGGCGTGCTGGGCAGAAAATTCCTCTCTATCGTGCCGAAGAAAGCCGGTGCACAAAGGCAACACTGTCATTATTGTCGCCTCGGTGAATGCCCCGAAACAACTTGCCCAACTTGGGCGGATGACCGTGATCCACTGACGCGGCAGGAGATGAATGCGAATAGATCTATCGTGTTGTGGACCTCACTGTTGACTGCGCTTTCGACGATTGCCAGTCCCGCTGCCGAACGATTCGAGTTTACGCGCTTGGTGGCCCATTGGGCTGACTACGCAGATCCCGGGTACCTTCCGTTCATAGACGAATCAAAACCAGAAGTCGTGCAGGTGGGCTTCTACGGTGCGCACTTCTGGAGTCTCGCCGACACGCCCTTCGGCAGCGGCTATCCGGCGCATCTCCCCGTGCGAGGCCACCGCGAATGCGCCGAATGGTTCAAGCGCCTTAATGGCGACTTGCATGCGCGGGGCGCAAAAGTTGTCGGCCACATGAACGTGAAGTTTCTCGTTGGCGACCCTGAAAGTGTCGAAGGTCCGCGCGGCTTCTTCCGCTTTTATCGCGATCAGTGGGATGAGAAACTCCTCGGCCCAAAACCCGTCGCGGATCCCCTCGATTTCCTGGAAAGGGATGGTTCGGGAAAGCCAATCTCGGACAAAACCTACGGCATCGGCGGCATGCGCGAGTACTGGGCGTGCCTCAACAACCCGCATTGGCGCGAAGTCCTGAAGGCGTGGGTCCGCTTCGGTATCGCGCAAGGCGCGGACGGTTTCATCGCGAACTACTTTTACCGCCACGACTGCCTGTGCCCGCATTGTGTGAGTGCTTTTCGCCAATACCTTCGAAAGCGATTCACCCCAGAGCAACTGAAGTCTTTTGCGATCACAAATTTGGATTCACATCAGTTCGACGAAATCGTCGCCTGGCACGATCCCGCTAAATCAACTCCGCTCCGCCGTGAGATGCTGCGCTTTTCCCAGATCGCCAACAAAAAAGCATTCGACGAGGTATTCGTGCAGTTTGGCCGTTCGCTCAAACGCGATCTCCTTGTCGCGCAATGGAATCATCTGGGCGATTTCGGTCAAATCAGCGGCGATGAACGCTGCATGCTCCCCTCCGAAGTGTGGGGCCGCAACGAGGATTATCTCTGGTACAGCACCGGCGACTTGGCAAATTCCAGTGATCTTGCTGCCGGTATTCTCGGGGAGGCGACCTTGCAGGCTCGTTACATTCGCGGCGCGTTCGATGACAAACCTTTCACGCTCGGCAAATACGAAAGCACTCGCATCCGTGTCGCCATTGCCGAACTCGCAGCCAACGGCGGAGCACCGATGGGCTTTTATACCGACTTCAAAAATCCCGAAGCTCGTCGCGAGATTGTTCGTTATTACGGTTTCTTGCGCCAACACGACGATCTCTACCGCGCCAACGTGCCTTATGCTGAAGTGCTCTTACTCTTTCCTCGCACTCGTGTGCACGACGGCGACATCGCATCAGTCACCCGCTTCAAAGAAATCGGCAAGTCTCTCCTCAACCGGCATGTACTCTTCGACATTGTTCCCGACGACCTTGCCACCCGAGACAAACGGTCACGCTATGAAATCGTGATTGATTCTTCTAATGCCGCGATAAACGGCAGCAATGTGTTAAACAAACTTCCTTCCCGCCTAAGCCGCTTTGATGCGTCCGCCTCAGTTCGCGCTTCCGCATCGCGCCCAGCCTCCGGCCACGAAATCACCCTGCACTTCGTCAACTACAACCGCGACGAACCGCCTGACAAAAGCCAGAGGGGATTCAAATATGAGAAGCCGATTCGTGCGCGCGCTTTCGAAACCGATTTCACGTTGCCTCCCGACTTTTCTGTGCAGAGCCTTGAATTTCTAACACCCGAAAACGAAGAGCCTGAGCGAATCAAATTTCAACAAGCCGGCCGGCATCTTCGTCTAACAGTGCCGGAGTTTCTCGTCTACGGAGTTGTGCGAATCCATTCGGCCAAATCGAAATGAACACCATCATCTCGATGTCATCTCAATGCATTCTCTCGCCAATCGCCGCGTTCCTTGCGTGCACAACGGTGTTCTCTCCGGCAGCCGAGCCGAACCTTCCCGCCCAGACAAAAAACATCGCGGCCATCGTCACGGTCTATCACCACAATTCCCACGCCGACATCATCGTCAGCCGTTTGCTCCAAACCGATACGCTCGACGGCAAAGGAAAGCAGTCGCCGCTTAAGCTCGTTTCGCTCTACGTCGATCAGTCTCCGACGAATGATCTCAGCCGCGGTTTCGCCACCAAATATGGCTTTCGCACCAGCCCGACGATTGAAGATGCCCTCACCCTTGGGACCGGGCGGCTGGCGGTCGACGGTGTGCTGCTCGTCGCCGAGCACGGCGATTACCCAAGATCCGCCACCGGCAACATCCAGTATCCAAAGCGCCGCTTCTGGGACGAAGTCATCAAAGTGTTTCGCACCAGCAATCACGTTGTGCCCGTTTTTATCGACAAACATCTCGCCGACAATTGGACGGATGCCAGGTTCATCTACGACACCGCCCGCGAACTCAAAATCCCGCTCATGGCCGGGTCATCCCTTCCGACCACCTGGCGCCGTCCTCCAGCCGACGTTCCACGCGGCGCGCGCCTCAGGGAAATCGTCGCGCTCACCTATCACACCACCGACGCCTACGGCTTTCACGCTTTGGAATTCGTCCAGGCACTCGCCGAGCAACGGCGTGGCGGCGAGACCGGCATCAAAGCAGTCCAGACATTCAGCGGTGATGCCGTGTGGCGCGCTTTCGACGACAAAGTATTCGACACCGAACTCTTCGATGCTGCCAAAAAGCGCCTCACTCAAATCCGCGGCGGCGATCGCCCGTTGCGCGAAACCGTGCGCCGTCCGCGATTATTCCGCCTCGAATACTCCGACGGCTTGCGTGCCCACTTCCTGGAACTCAACGACGCAGTCGGCGAATGGTCTGCCGCCTGGCGTTACGCCGACAACGACCGCATCGACTCATCTCTGTTTTGGACGCAGGAAGGTCGCCCGGGGATGCATTTCACCTGGCTCTTGAACGGCATCGAAAAAATGATGCTTACCGGCAAACCTTCATGGAACGTCGAACGCACCCTTCTCACCAGCGGCGCGCTCGACGCGTTGCTGATTTCGCTAACCGAAAAAGACCGTCGCGTCGAAACACCGTATCTCATGTTCTCGTATCAGCCAACCTGGCGCTGGAGCGAACCGCCACCGCCACCTCCGATGCGACCGTGGTCAGCCCAATGACCAGCATCAGTTGAATGGCACGATTTCTGCCGGTGAAAAACTTGTTTTAGCGCTAACCGCCTCATAAGTTACTCGTGACGATGTTAAAAACCTTTACCGAACTGAACTTTCCCGGCCGTCTGATTGCGGTCGAGGGGCTGGATGGTTCCGGCAAATCCACGCAGATTTATTTGCTCAAACGCTGGCTGGAAAATCAGGGCCTCAAGGTTTATTTCAGTGAATGGAATTCCTCGGAGCTCGTGAAGGCCGCCACCAGCAAAGGCAAGAAACGCGAACTCCTCTCGCCGACCACTTTCAGCCTCATTCACGCGACAGATTTTGCCGACCGTTACGAACGCCATCTCGTGCCGCTCCTGCGGGCCGGTTACCTGGTGCTCTGCGACCGTTATATCTTCACCGCCTTCGCGCGCGACACCGTCCGCGGTTGCCCGCCCGAATGGGTCAGGGGCATCTACAGTTTCGCGGCGCTCCCCGATTTCACCTTTTTTTTCAAATCCAACCTCGAAGTCTCGCTCCAACGCATCCTCGATGGCCGTCCGCAACTCAAATACTTCGAAGCCGGCATGGATTTGCGGCTCTCCACCGATCCCTACGAGAGCTTCAAGATTTTTCAGGGCCGCATTCTCGAGCAGTACCTCGCCATGAGCAGCGAGTTCAACTTCCTTGTCATCGACGCCAATCAACCCGTCGAAACTCAACAGAATGTTGTCCGCGAATTGATCACCAACAGCGTGGACCTCACGCCGTTCAGGCGAAACGAAAACTATGTTTTCCCGCATCGCCCGCTAAAGAAAGACCGATGGAAAGAAATACAACTCGAGGACCGAAGCGCCCCGTGAGCCACCGCATCGTCGTGCCCCAAAAGCGGCCCCGCCGCTTTTACGGCCATGGCGTCCCGGGTGCGGACCTGCAAAAGCTCGCGGGCAAACTCATCGTCGTCGAAGGCGCCGACGGCTCCGGCCGCTCCACTCAGATCGTCAAATTGGTCGATTGGCTCGAAGCCAGCGGCCACGCCACCGTCCAGGTCGGCCTGAAGCGCTCGACCCTCGTCAGTGAAGAGTTGGAAAAAGCCCAGGAAGGGAACATTCTCAGCCACAAAACCCTCAGCCTGTTTTACGCGACGGATTTCGCCGACCAGATAGAGAACATCATTCTACCCGCCTTGCGCGCCGGTTTCATGGTCCTCGCCGACCGTTATATCTACACCCTGATGGCGCGCGACCTCGTGCGCGGCATGGACGAGAACTGGCTCAAGAATCTTTACGGCATGGCGCTCGTGCCCGACGCCGTTTTTTACCTCAACGTCTCGCCCGAAGAATTGATCCAGCGCAATTTCGCCAAGAACGCCGGTCTCGATTATTGGGAGAGCGGCATGGACGTCCGTTTTTCAGGCGACATCTTTGACAGCTTTCTCATTTACCAGCGCAAAATGCTCGAGCAGTTCAAGCGCCTCCAGAAAACCTACGGCTTCACTATGGTCGACGGCCACAACTCCGTCGATGACATCAACGCCGAATTGCGCAATCAAATCGAGCAAGTGCTCCTCGGAAACAACGGCACATAACGATGCCTTCAAACGGGAATAAAGCCGAATTCGTAATTGGCGTGGACGTCGGCGGCACCAAAATCTACGCGGGCCTCTTCAACCCATCCATGGAATGCGTCGGCACCGCCCGCGTCAGCACCAAGGCCCAGCGCGGCCCCGAGCCCGTCATCGAACGAATCGCCCGCTGTGTGCGCGATGCCATCGATGAATGCGACCTTACCATTGGCCAGGTCAAGGCCGTCGGCGTCGGCGCCCCCGGCGCTGTCGACCCGGAGGCGGGCCGCGTCATTTTCGCGCCCAACCTCGATTGGAAAGATGTCCCGCTGAAGAAAGCGCTCGAAAAGCAGCTTGATCTTCCGGTCTTCGTGGAGAACGACTGCAACATCTGCGCCCTCGGCGTCCACGAAATCGAACTCAAGGGCAAGCCGCAGCACATGATCGGCATCTTCATCGGCACCGGCATTGGCGGCGGTTTCATTCTCAATGGTGAGATGTATGCCGGCTTCAACAAAACCGCCGGCGAAGTTGGCCATATGGTCCTCCTGGCTGGCGGGCCCAAATGTTCCTGCGGCAACAACGGCTGTTTTGAGGCCCTCGCCAGCCGCACCGCGATCTTTCAGCAGATCAAGACCGCCGTCGGCAGTGGTCAAAAGACCGTACTCACCGACATGCTCGGTCCCAAGCTCGACGACCTGCGCAGCGGCGATCTCCGCAAGGCCATTCGCAAGGGCGACAAATTCGTCAGTGGCATTGTCGAGCAGGCCGCTGAATACAGCGGCATGGCCGTGGCAAATCTCATCAACCTTCTCAGCCCCCAAATCGTCGTGCTCGGCGGCGGCGTCATTGAAGCCCTCGAAGAAGAAATGATCCAGATCATCACCGAAACCGCCACGAAACGCGCCCTCGCGGGAACGGCGAAAGGAGTTGAAATCGTCGCCTCCAAACTGGGCGATGAAGCCGGGATTGTCGGCGGCGCAGTGCTCGCGCGTCGCCAAACCAAATAACAACGGCGCCGAGGTGAACCTCGGCGCCGCGTTTCGCTCAGCGAATCCCCTAGAACCCTACTCGGATCCCTGCGCGTGCCAGCGTGTAATCCGGTCCCTTTTCGGGGAACACCCGGCGCCCATCGGCAAACAGACCCGTCTTGCTGTTGAGCCGCAACTCAAGTCCGCCGCCGGCATGGGCCTGCCAAAAGCCATGGTCCCAATTTCGACCGGCTCCGCCGAAGCCATACGGCGCGAAACCGGCGCTGCTCGGAAAGCGGACGATCAGGCTCGCGTTGGCCAGTTGCGGCCATTTCCACTGATCGGTGTACGTATCCACTCCAATGCCCACCATGCGGCTGAAGAAGAAGTTCAGCCCGAGGCCGCCGCCCCAGAGATCTTCGTCTCCGCCGTTGCGGCTGTGGTCCGAATAGACGCCGAATAGATCCAGCGATACTTCAGACGCCGGGTACATGTCTGTTGATGTCTGGTCATAGCGGAAGCGGTCTTCCCAGTACGATGCCCCCAACGCGCTGCTCGCGCCTGCGATTAGTAAAGCGATTACCGCTAATTTCCTAATTTTTAACATACCTGTTTAACTCCCTTTCCCTTTGTTTCCCGTTGATAGGATTGTCCTCCTCGACTTGGAAACGTAGCGGCAGGACCAAACAAACCAATTG
>Ga0193696_1000557_pt1 | contig 12640 bp, 9 predicted proteins | sample L3m1metaG_FD_145074 | JGI IMG/M metagenome (GOLD analysis project Ga0193696, IMG submission 145074) | Soil microbial communities from a riparian zone of the East river system, Colorado, United States - L3m1 | ecosystem: Environmental > Terrestrial > Soil > Riparian zone | place: USA: East River... | reverse complement strand
AGTCGTTGACCACGTATCGCATCATGGCCGTCGCCGCCGACAAGGTGTCGCGCTTCGGCTGGGGCGAGAACGAGATCCGCATCAGCAAGCCGGTGCTGCTCACGCAGGCCTTCCCGCGCTTCCTCGCGGTGGGCGATAAGGCGTACTTCGGCTCGGTCATTCATTCGCAGCTGAAGACCGGCGGCAAGGCGACGGTCACGATCAAGTCGCTCGATTCAAACGCAGTGGAGTTGGTCGGCGAGCAGAAGCAGATCGTCGACGTGCCGGCCGAGGGAACGGTCGAGGTGCGCTTCGACGCGATCGCGAAAGCGGTCGGCACCGCGCGCATTCAGATGACCGTGAGCCTCAACGGCGAGACCGACGCGTTCGAAGACGTCGTGCCGGTGCGCTACCTCGCGTCGCCCGAAACGGTCGCCGCGTACGGCGAGGCGAAGCCGCAAGCGAAGGAGGTGCTGGAGATTCCGGGCGCAGTCGTGCCGGGCTTCGGCGGCATGCACGTCGAGCTGTCGTCGACCGCGATGGTCGGCCTCAGCGAAGGGGCCGAGTACCTGATCACCTATCCGTACGGCTGCGCGGAGCAGCGCGGCTCGGCCGCGTTCGCGCTGATGCTGGCGTCGGATCTCGGCGATGCGTTCAAGCTGCAGGGGATCGACGCGCCGACGGCGCACAAGATCGCGCAGACCACGCTCGTCGAGCTGGAGAAGTACCAGTGCGGCAACGGCGGCTTCTCGTACTGGGCGGGCGAGTGCTACGGCTCGTCGCCGTATCTCACGAGCTACCTGCTGCACGTCTTCCAGCGCGCGCAGAAGCTCGGCTACAACGTGAACGAATCGATGGTCGATCGCGCGTACACGTATCTCGACAAGTCGCTCGCCACTCCGCGTCCGACGGACGAGAGCTGGTATCCGGGGTACACCGCGTGGCAGGCGTTCGCGGTGAAGGTGCTGGTGGAAGGCGGACGGAATGAGGACAGCCACATCACGCGGCTGCTGACGTACGCCGACCGCATGCCGGTGTTCGGTCTCTCGTACCTCGCCGACGCGTTGATCGCGAAGAAGGAAGGCGGTGCGCGTCTCGAGGAAGTCCATCGGCGGATCACGAACGCCATCCTGCCGGAAGGGGGCAGCGCGCACGTCGAGGAGCTGAACGATCCGTACCTGCTCTACTTCTGGAACTCGAACGTGCGCACCACGGCCATCGCGCTCGACACGCTCGTCCGCCAGGGCGGCGACGAGCAGCTGGTGAAGCAGATGGTCCGCTGGATGATGAGCGTGCGGAAGAAGGGACGCTGGGGGAACACGCAGGAGAACGCGTGGGCCATGGAGGCGCTGGTCGACTACTACCGCAAGTACGAGTCGGAAGTGCCGGACTTCACCGGCGTGGTGACGGTCGGCAAGGAGACGCTGTCGAAGGACGTCTTCAAGGGACGCTCGACCGACGCGAAGACGCACGACTGGACGATGCCGCAACTGCTGGCGAAGGCGCCGGCCGGCACGCAACTGCCGGTGCTGTTCGATCGCCAGGGAACGGGGACGCTCTTCTACCTGATGCGGCTGCGCTACGCGCGGAGTGAAGTGCTGCACGACCCGATGGATCAGGGCTTCGCCGTGGAGCGGAAGTACACGACGCCGGAGGGAACGAAGTCGATCACGTCGTTCAAGGCGGGGCAGATGATCAAGGTGACGCTGAAGCTGCGTAACACGAAGGAGCGCCGCTTCGTCGCCGTGACCGATCCGATCCCCGCGGGGACGGAGCCGATCGAGTCGTGGTTCGCCACGACGGCGAGCGATCTCGCCGACCAGCAGGAGCGCGCGGAAGCGCAGGACTACGACTGGACGGCGTGGTGGCGTCACGGCGGCTTCGATCACGTCGAGCGCCACGACGACCGCGTGAACCTCTTCGCGACCCGGTTGTCCGAGGGGAGCCACGAGTTCGTCTACATGCTGCGTGCGACCACGGCGGGAACGTTCATCACCTCGCCGACGTATGCGGAGGAGATGTACGAGCCGGAGGTGTTCGGAAGGACGGCGACGGCGGTGGTGGAGGTTGCGAAGTGAAGTTGCGTCGGGGTTATTGGGTTGTTGGGTTGTTGGGTTGTTCGGCCCTCGCGGGCTGGATTTACCTCGGCCCGGTGCCCGACCTCGGGCAGGCGGACACGCCGACGATCGTCGACCGCAACGGGGTGGTGTTGTATGAGCCGCTCTCGTTGCGCGGCGATCGGTCGGAGGCGGTGAAGGCCGATGCGCTGCCGCCGCTCGTGGTGCAGGCAACGATCGCGGCGGAAGACAAGCGCTTCTTCACGCATCACGGCGTCGACTCGGCTGCGGTGCTGCGTGCGGCGTGGCATGACGTGAAGCGGATGCGCCTCGCGGAAGGGGGCTCGACGATCTCGCAGCAGGTGGCGAAGCTCCTCCTCGGGCGCAAGGACCGCGGCCTCATCGACAAAGCGCACGAAGCGATCGTCGCGCTCCGGCTCGAGCGTCGCTATTCGAAGAACGAGATCCTCGCGCTCTATCTGAACCTCGCGCCGTACGGCAATCAGACGATGGGCGTGGCGCGAGCGAGCCGGCTCTACTTCGGCTGCGGTCCGGAGGATCTGACCGCGGCGCAGGCGGCGTTCCTCGCCGCGCTGCCGCAGCGGCCGGGTGCGTTCAATCCGCTGCGCGACGAGAAGCGCGCGATCGCGCGGCAGCGCCAGGTGCTGACGAAGATGCACGCCCTCGGCTACATGACCGAGCGCGAGCTGGCGTCGGCGCGCGACGAGCGTCTGCGTTTCGAGCGCGGCGAGCGTCGCGTCGGCGCGCAGCATTTCATCGAGCGCGTGCTGGAGCGCGCGCCGAAACGCCGCCGCATCGAGACGACCCTCGACGCGTCACTGCAACGCGAAGTCGCCGGCATCATCGCCGCGCAGAAGCAGGACCTGCTCGCCCATGGCGCGCACAGCGTCGCGGTCGCGGTCCTCGACAACCGCACCGGCGAGTGGCTGGCGTGGGAGGGCTCGGGCGATTACTTCGGTCTCGACCCTTCGACAGGCTCAGGGCAGGCTTTCGGCGGCGCGATCGACGGCGTGACGGCGCTGCGGCAGCCCGGATCGGCGCTCAAGCCGTTCACCTACGCGCTGGCGTTCGAGCGCGGCGATTCGCCGTCGACCGTGCTCGCCGACGTGCCGTCGCATTTCGCGACGGCGGAGAAGGGGATCGTCTACACGCCGCGCAATTACGACGGCCGGTATCGCGGTCCGCTCCGCGTGCGCGCCGCGCTCGCGGGATCGGAGAACGTCCCCGCGGTGGCGATGGCGGCGAAGCTCGGACCGGCGTCGCTGCTCCGCTTCCTCCGCCGCGCCGGCTTCAGCGACTTCGAGAAAACGAGCGATTACTACGGCGTCGGCCTCACGCTCGGCGACGCGGAAGTGCGTCTCGAGCATCTCGTCGCCGCGTATTCGGTGTTCGCGAGAGGCGGCGTCTACGTCGAGCCGTCGATGATCAAAGGGCCGACGGGCGAGGGCGCCCGTCGCTCCACGCAACGGGTCATCAGCGAGCGCACCGCGTTCTGGATCACCGACATCCTCAGCGACCCCGACGCACGCGAGTACGTCTTCGGCCGCGGCGGCAGCCTCGATTTCCCGTTCGCCGTCGCGGTGAAGACCGGCACGTCGCAGGCGTATCGCGACAACTGGACCGTCGGCTACACGAAGGACGTCACGGTCGGCGTCTGGGTCGGCAACTTCGATCGCCAGGAACTGCGCAACTCGACCGGCGTCACCGGCGCGGGCCCGATTTTCCACGCCGTGATGCTGAGCGCCGCGAAGCGCGCGCGCGGACGCCTGCCGGTCGGCGACGACGCACCGATCGTCGAGCCGCCCGCCGGAATCGAGCGCGCGCCGATCTGCGCGCTGTCGGGACTGCGTCCGTCGACGCATTGTCCGAACATCACGAGCGAGTGGGTGGCGTCCGATGCGCCGGTGCAGTTCTGCTCGTGGCATCACGACGGCTACGTCGACTGGCCGGCGGAGTACCGCGCCTGGAGTGCGGCGGCCATGCCGCCGCCCTCGACAAAAGTGGCGCCGGCGAAAACCGCCCTCCAGATCCTCTCCCCCCCGAACGGCGCGACGTACCTCATCGACCCGACGCTCCGCATGGCGTACCAGACGCTCAAGCTCCGCGCGTCATCGCGAAAAGTGACGTGGCACGTCGATCAGCAGCAGGTCGCCACCGCGGAATGGCCGCTGCAGCCGGGATGGCACACCGTGACGGCGGTCGATGACGCGGGCCGGCGGGAGTCGGTGCAGATCGTCGTGAAGTAAGTCAGGTTGTCGCCTTCCGTCAGAACTTGAACAGCACCGCGGCGAAGAGCGCACTGTCGCCCTTCTTGATCTCCGGCGACGGCGGGCGGTTCTTGTAGTCGTAGTTGTAGGCGAGCTTCAGCTCCGCGCGCGTGGCGATGGTCGTGGTGAGTCCCGCATCGAAGTGATAGAGCGAGTCGGCGAAGTCCTTCGTTTTCCAGATGCCGGTGATCTTCTGCGTCAGCTTGCTCGACGACGAGATGGCCCACTCGAAGTTCTCGCCTCCCTTGAGCGCGCCGCTGGTGCTGCGGCCGATGCCGACGTTGTTGTCGACGATCGCGCCGGCGGCGCCGTCGACCGAGAGCGTGCGGCGATCGCTCTTGAAGATGCGATAGCCGACGCCCGCCAGCGGCGCGATCGAATACGAGATCCCCTTGAACGGATCGCGCAGGTACGAAAGCTCGGCGAAGGTGAACGTGCGGTCGGAGAGCGTGTACTCCTCGCGCGCGTCGGCGCTCGCCTTGTCGACCTGCTTCTCGCCGTTCGAGCTGCCGAGGAGATAGAGCGCCTCGGCTTTGAACAGGAGCCGCGTCTTCGGGTCGTATTTCGTGGCGAACGAGAGGTTGTAGTTACGCGTGCTCGTGTTGCCGCTCGTCAGCGCGAGGCCGGCGCCGAGGGTGGAGGTCCATGGTTTTTCCGGGGTTTTTTGCGCGTAAACGGACGTCGTCAGAAAGAGAAGAAGAAAAATCGCTCTCCGCATGCCGCGGAGGCGGTAGCAAATGCCGAGCCCGGCCTGTTACACGCCCCAGCGCGCGACGTAGCCGCGCGCATCGACGTGCAGGTACGGCCCGTGCGCGCGGTTCGCGTGATAGACGCCCGCGCCGCCCTTCAGCCAGCCCCACTGCTTCGACATATCGATCGCCTCCGCCACCTGCAGCAGAAAGCGTGCGTCCTCGGCATCGACGCGGCCGTCGTGGTTGACGTCGTCCATCACGCCATCGCGGTTCTCGTCGATGTAGATGTCCATCGCGTCGCCGTAGAGATGCCGCGAGTGCGAGGTGTCGTTGCCGATCATCGCGTTGTAGTACGGCGTGCGATAGCCCGACATGATCGCGAAGCGGCGGAAGTGCGCGCCGTGCCGCGTCTCGAGGATGTGCTGCAGCAGCTCGAGCTTCACCAGCGCTTCGCTGCGCAGCACGAGGAACTTCGTCGAGCCATCGAGCTTGCACTGGAAATCGCGCAGGCGATAGTGATCGGAGACCCATAGGTCGCGATTGCGCGCGTTCAGGCGCATGAAGCCCTTCGGCCGTTCGTACGACTGGAGTCCGCGCAACGGCATCAGCGCGTATTCGCCGATGCGATACCCCTCGAGCAGTCCGGCGCGCATGCGGGAGTAGGGGATGAGGTTGACGACCGTGAGCGTCAGCTCGTGCCGTCCCATCCGCACCGTCACGTATCCCGCCGCCTCGCCTTTCGGCGCCTTGATGACCAGCATCCCGTCGCGGCGCTGGCAATGAAATCCGCGCGGCGCGTCGACGATCGCGTCGATCGTCGTGCCGTGAACGCGGAACGTGTTGTCCACTTCCGGCACGGTCGGAACGAAGACGCGCTGCAGGAAATCGGGGACGGCGTCGAGCTCGACATGCGTGCCGTCACGCTGGAAAACCTCGCGGAACTTGTCGAGGACGCCTTCGTCGGCATGAAGCGTGGAACTGGAGAGGACGAGGGCCAGGATCAGAGCGACGACCAGGGGCAGGAACCGGGGCATCTCGCCATGATACGTTACCGGTGATGACGAAACCCCTCATTGGAATCGCCTCAGACGTCGCCGCGTCACCCGGGGAGCGCGACCGCGCGTTCGTCTACACGACCTACGTCGAAGCCGTCCGCCGCGCCGGTGCGGTGCCGGTGCTGATCCCGCCGCAGCCGGAGAACGCCGCGTCGATCGTCGAAGAGCTCGACGGTCTCGTTCTCGCGGGCGGCGAGGACTGTGACCCCTCGGTCTACGGCGAAGATCGCCATCCGACGACGGAGACGATGGATCCGCGCCGGCAATCGAACGACCTCACGCTCGCGCGCGTGGCCCGCGAGCGCGGCATCCCGACGCTCGGCATCTGTCTCGGCGTGCAGGTGATGAACGTCGCGGCGGGGGGCACGCTGATTCAGGACATCAACTCCGCGGTGCAGACGGAGATCGAGCACGCGAGCGAGCCGAGCGATCGCGGGCGTCACGACATCACGATCGAGCAGGGAACGCGTCTCTCGGAGATCCTCGGCGAGCGCGAGCTGAACGTGAACTCGTCGCACCACCAGGCGATCCGCGAAGTCGGCAATGGGCTGCGCGTCACCGCGCATGCGCCGGACGGCGTGATCGAAGGGCTCGAGGACCCGCAGCATCCGTTCTATGTCGGCGTGCAGTGGCACCCCGAGGACATGCCGGGGGAGCAGAGCGCGGACGTGCTCTTCGGCGCATTCGTCGAAGCGGCGCGCAAACACGCCACACAGCGGCACGGCAACGCGTCCGAAATGTCACCCGCGGTCGCCGGGCGTTCGGAATAGCGTTTTAGAGGCGGTCGTTTCTGACCGACGTCGGAGGAGCTCCCTTGAAACGAATCGCACTGGCCGTCGCGCTCGCAGTCTTCCTGGTGCCTCAGGCGTACGCCGGCCCGTGGTTGAAATCTCTCGCCACCGCGCAGCAGAAAGCGAAAGCCTCCAATCAGCTGATCTTCGTCGACATGTTCGCCGACTGGTGCGGCTGGTGCCATCGCATGGAGCAGGAGGTCTTTCCGTCGCAGACCTTCCAGAACGCCACCGATAACCTCATCCTCCTTCGCCTCAACACCGAAGACGGCGCCGACGGCAGCAAGCTCGCGCAGAAGTTTCAGGTCACGTCGCTCCCGACGTTCCTCCTCATCACGCCCGACCTCACCATCGCCGGCATCATTCGCGGGTACGCGCCGCCGAACGATTTCGTGAAGTCGGTGCAGGAAGCGGAGACGCGCTACACCGACTTCAGTCAGAAGGTGAAGCAGGAGTCGACGTTCGCGAAGGACTATCAGAAGCGGCTCGACCTCGCGCGCGAGTTCACGCAGCGCTTCGCCCTGCCGCAGAGCGAGACGCGTTTCAAGGCGCTGAGCGCCGAGCAGGGTGTGCCGATCGCGATCCGCGATCAGGCGTACTACGAGCTCGCGGTCTCGCAGATCATGCAGCGGAAGCTCGACGCGGCGATCAAGACGGTCAACGCGTTCTCGAAAGTGCAGAACCAGGGTGAGGCGTACGAGCGCTCGCGGTTGCTGCTCGGCCAGGCGTACATGGAGCAGGGGAACCTGCTCGGCGCGGTGAATGAGCTGCGGAAGTTCAAGAAGAGCTTCCCGAGCTCGAAGCTCATCGGCAACGTCGACATGATCCTTCCCGACCTGGAACGCCGGCTCAACGGAAAAACCAAGTAATGCGTTTTGCGGTTGCAGCACTCTTCGTCGCCACCAGCGCGTTCGCGCAGCTCACGCCGCTCGGCGGCGTTCCCGACGCCGGCTCGCAGCAGGTCACGCTCGAAGGCTCCGTGCAGTCGCGCAAGACCGACACGGTGCAGGGGACGATCACCGCGAAGATCGCGCCGACGTGGCACATCAACTCCAACAAGCCGCTCGACGCCTTCTCCATCCCGACCACGCTCAACCTGGAAAACGCAGAGCTGATCGAGGCGACGTTCCCGCCGCATGAGGTGAAGACCTTCACGTTCAGCGCCGGCTCGCAGCTCGCGGTCTACGAGGGGACGATTCAGATCCCGTTCACCGCGAAGCTCGCGCCGAACGCGAGCTCGATCAAGGCGACGATGCATTACCAGTCGTGCAACGACAAGGTGTGTTTGCCGCCGAAGAACGCGACAGTGGAGTTTGGCCTCGGTGTAGGACAGGCGCCCCCGCCTGTCACTCCGTCATCCTTCACGCCGCTCTCCCAGGCGCCGAAGAACGCGAGCCTCCTGTCGAACAACGTCGCCGATACGCTCGCGCAACGCGGACTGCCGCTCACGCTGCTCGCGATCTTCGTCCTCGGACTCGCGCTCAACCTCACGCCGTGCGTTTATCCGCTGATCCCGATCACCATCGGCTACTTCGGATCGCAGAGCGGTGGCAGCCGCGGACATCGCGTCGCGCTCTCGACGCTCTACGTCCTCGGCATCGCCATCACCTATTCGGCGCTCGGCGTCTTCTCCGCGCTCTCCGGAAAACTGTTCGGCGCGTGGCTGCAGCTCCCCGCCGTGCTGATCTTCTTCGCGCTGCTGATGCTCGTCCTCGCCTCGTCGATGTTCGGGCTGTTCGAGATCACCGTCCCGCACTTCATCAGCGACCGCTCCGGCGGCCAGGCCGGACTCGCCGGCGCGCTGGTGATGGGCCTCCTGATCGGGATCGTCGCGGCTCCGTGCGTCGGACCATTCGTCATCTCGCTCATCGCGCTCGTCGCGCAGATCGGCTCACCATTCCTCGGTTTCCTGATGTTCTTCGTTCTGGCCCTCGGGCTCGGCGTGCCGTACCTGCTCCTCGGCATCTTCTCGTCCGCCGCCAGCTCGCTGCCGCGCTCGGGGATGTGGATGGTGCAGGTGAAGAAGGCGATGGGCTTCGTCCTGATCGCGATGGCCTTCTACTTTCTGCGGCCGCTGATCGGCGACAACGCGTTCCGCTACGGCGTCGCGGCGAGTCTGCTGATCGGCGCGATCTTCCTCTTCGCGTCGCGTGCGCCGGGAGCGCGTGCGCTGCGCATCGCGATCGCCATCCTGCTGCTCATCACGGGCGTCGCCTTCGCCGTCCCGAAGAAGCACGGCTCCGGTCCGGCGTGGGACAACTACGACGCGAAGTCGCTCGCCGCCGCCGCGGCCGCGCACAAGCCGGTGATCATCGACTTTTACGCCGACTGGTGCATGCCGTGTAAGGAGCTCGACGAGAAGACGTTCAACAACGCCGCCGTCGCCGGCGAGCTCGACCGCTTCGTGCGCATCAAGGCGAACCTGACGGCCGCCGAGGATCCGAAGACGATCGAGCTGACGAAGCAGTACGCCATCGCCGGCGTGCCGACGATCGTCTTCATCGATTCGAACGGACACGAGCTGCAACCGCTGCGGCTGACCGGGTTCGAAGAGCCGGCGCAGTTCCTGGCGCGGGCGAAGCAGGCGAAGTAACTACGGCCTCGACGAATAGACGAAGTTCAGGAACACGCGATTCGTGTTCATGCGAAAACTGACGTCGTTCGCCTCCCAATGCTCGTACTCCGCTCCGGGGACGATGGACCAGTTCGACTCGCCCAGACGGATCGGGATGCCGGCTTCGGCGCGGTAGCCGGTGGTGCTGGCGTCCTCGTCGTCCGCGGCGATTCCGTTGCGGAACTTCGCGTCGCCGACCATGGCGCGCCCGAGGAGGTAGAAGCCGGCGGGGCCGTTCGTGGCGGTGTGGAACTTCACGCCGCCGACGATCGCCTGGTGATCGACGTCGAAGTCGATGCCGATGCCGTTGCCGAAGAACGAGACGCCGCCGATGCGGACCTGATCGAAGCGCACGCCGCCCTGCAGGTCGAGCGAGGGGAGGATGCGGAAGCCGACCGTCACCTCGCCGCGATCGCGCTCGTAGTCACCGACGTCGAGCACGATGTCGGTCAGGTTGATCCCGTTCTGCGGATCGTGGTCGTACATCCAGTCGAACACCAGCGAGCCGGTGCGGTAGCTCCCGACCAGTCCATACGCCGAGACGCGTCCGGTTTTCAGCCTGGTGAGGCCTGAGTCGAGGTCGGTGGAGTAGTTGCTGACGCGTGGTCCGATCTCGAACGATTGCGCGCCAGCGGAGACGGCGATGAGAAGAGCGAAGGCGAAACCGAGCCGGTTCATGCTGGCGTCGCTTTGCACAGCGATTGCCAGTACGATTCGCGAATGGCTGTGCTCACCGCGAAACAGAAGCAATTTCTGAGGGGATTGGCGCATCCGCTGTCGCCTGTCGTGCGCGTCGGACGGGGGCGCGTGAGCGATGCCGTTGTCGAGGAGACGAAGAAGTCGCTCCAGTCGCACGAGCTGATCAAAGTGCGCATCGACGCGGATGACTCCGCCACGCGGAAGGAGCTCGCGCAGAAGCTCGCCGCGGCGACCGACTCGCAGATCGCGGGGATGATCGGGAAGACGCTGATTCTCTATCGCCAGCGGGACGAAGATCCGGAGATCGACCTCCCGAAATGACCTCGCTGGAGCGCGCGGTTCTGCGCGTGGCCGTGTTCCTCGGCGGCGCAATGCTGATGGCCGCGGAGATCGTCGCGTTCCGCATCGTCGGCAAGACGTTCGGATCAGCGCTGCGCGAGACGACCGCCGTCATTGCCATCTTCCTTGCCGCGATGAGCGTCGGCTACTGGGCCGGCGGGCGATTGGGTGACCGCAGGCCGCACCCCTCGACGATCATCGCCATGCTCATGGCCGCCGCGGCCACGTTGATCGCGATTCCCTGGCTCGATGCGTTCGTCTCGCCGTATATCGCCACCTCCGCGATCAATCTCTCGATGCACGCGCTGGTGGCGACGACGCTCCTCTTCGCGATCCCCACGGCGCTCTTCGCCACGGTCTCGCCGATCGCCATCCGGCTCTTCGCCACGAGCGCGACCGAAAGCGGCTCGACCGCCGGCTCGATCTCCGCGATCTCCACGGCAGGGAGCATCGCCGGCAGCCTCGGCACGGCGTATTTCCTCCTCGACTGGCTGGCCAGCATCAATCGGACTCTGATCGCCGTCGCGCTCGTCGCGGCAGCGACTGCGCTGGCAATGATCGGCGCGTCGGCGTTGCGTGTCGCGCGAGACGGTTCGTCGCGCGGATCGCTGCGCGGTTATTCGATCGCCGTCGCCGTCGCGGTGTCGTTACTCATCGCCTCGGGGATGTTCGTCAAGTCGACCGCACTCGACCGGTCGCTGCTGACGCAGTCCCCGGAGTGGAAAGTGCTGTTCGCCGGAGACAGCGCGTACCACCACATCCTGGTGCGAGAGCGCGCCGGCCGGTACCGCGAGCTCACGTTCGGCCTGAACGTCCAGTCCCGGATGACCGTGAAGGATCCGTTCGGTCCGGGCGCGAGCTACACGGACTCGTTTCACATCGCCCGCCTGATGCGGCCCGCGCTGAAGCGCGTGCTGATGATCGGCCTCGGCGGCGGCACATTCGCCAAGCAGGTGACGCGCTACTACGACGACACGACGATCGACGTCGTCGACATCGATCCGATGATCGTCGAGCTGGCGAAGCGCCATTTCGAGGTTCGGGAAAGTCCGCGGCTCCGCCTGCACGTCGGCGACGGCCGGACATTCCTCGCCCGTTCAAACGAGAAGTGGGATCTGATCGTCATCGACGGCTACACGACGAATCGATACGGCACCACTCTCCCGCCGCACCTCGTGACGCAGGAGTTCTTCATCGAGGCGGCGAAGCATCTGAATGACGGCGGCATCGTGCACTTCCACTCCTTCTCGCGGCCGAAGTTCCTGGCGGCGCTGGAGAAGACCATGGGCAGCGTGTTCGATTCGACGCTCACCACCTCGGGTGAAGTCCTCGCCAGCAATGTTCCGCTGGTGACGCCGCTCGATGTCGTCCTCGAGCGCGCACGCGCCTCACAGGCAGCGAGTCTGCCGAACCTCCGGCACTACGTCGCGGAGCTGCACCCGCCCCCGCATCTGCCTGCGGAGACGGTCCTGCTGAAAGACGATTACGCGCCGGTCGACACGTTGCTGGGGCGGTAACGCTCAGCCCTTCGGCACGCTCGTGCGCGCCTGCGCCGCGGTAGTCGCGCCGCCGCTCGGGACCGCCACCTGCGACGGCAGCGGCACGGCGGCCGGATCATCGAGCTCCTTCGCCGGAGTCGGGCAGGCCGTAGGATCGAGCGGATTGACGGGCTTGAGATCCTCGGGCGTCGGGAGGCGGAACGTCCACGATGCCTCGACGCGATTGCCCTTCTCGTCGTTCGCCCAGATCATCGCGCGCTGATACTTCCCCTTCAGCGTGCTCATCACGTCGCGCAGCATCATGGTGATCGAGCCGTCCTGGGGGTCGTACGTGTACGGCACCGAGCCGACGCTCATCAGCGCCATGCCGAGCGACTTCGGGTCGATCTTCTTGTAGTTCGGGATCTTCGCCTGCACCACCGGCTGCGCCGGATCGAGGAACTGGCCCGGCAGCGGCGCGACGCGCTGAATCGGCATCTGGCCTGCGCCGAGGTAGTGGCGGAAGGAGGCGAAGTCCATCCGCTTGTCGATGACGACGCGCTTCATCCGCAGCGGATCGGAGCCCTGCAGCACGCGGCCGAACTCGCACGTCAGCGCAGCCGAATAGCCGGCTTTGGTCACCGCGAG
>Ga0193696_1000555_pt1 | contig 12661 bp, 17 predicted proteins | sample L3m1metaG_FD_145074 | JGI IMG/M metagenome (GOLD analysis project Ga0193696, IMG submission 145074) | Soil microbial communities from a riparian zone of the East river system, Colorado, United States - L3m1 | ecosystem: Environmental > Terrestrial > Soil > Riparian zone | place: USA: East River... | reverse complement strand
TTATATCAACACCCGACCGTGGTCCAGCACATAAAACCCACTCAGCCCAATTTTTGAAACGCTTGCTTTAATAAACAAACGCGATAAACTTTATTTAATGAAACGATACGGATTTGTCAAATGTTGGCCGGTGGACATTTTTTGTAGTGGCAACTCAACTCTAGCGGAGTGTAGGGCTGAGAGTGTAGAAGCGGCGGCGTTGATTTTTTCAACTTTGTTCAATATCAGGTTGAACACCAACGGCTACGCAAAAGTGGGAGAAATCACTTACACAGTTGCGGAATGCTACGAACGTCTCCCGGTTCAATGGGTTAGTGTGAGATCGAAACCTCTCAACATGATTTGACCGACGCTTGACATCAATGAAAACAATGGTACATTTATTGAAATGAAACAACCACGATTCAAATACATTGTTCATCACATCACCAAGGCGAACGACACTCTAAACTATGTTGTTATCACCGACACTCAATCAGGCAAGCAACTGGCAAGCCGAGACGTTCCGGAGTCAAACGCAAAGGCGGTGATCCTTGAGTTGAGCGGCGGACAGTGGAAGCAAAACTATTACTTTGTCGAAACCACGATTGACAGTCGGCGTTTCAAATATTACGCTGACGATATTCCGCACATCAGCAGCGACCCCGTTGTGTTGGCGGAGGCGTTTCGCAAAGTGATGCGGAGTCGTAAAAAGCGGAGCGCTTGACCAGTAAAGCGAAATAGATTATTCTATTGACCATGAAAACATACAACCGACAATTCGCACGGCGCCAATGGCGCCAATGGCGAAAATCATTCATCAATAGCAAGTTCTGGCGGAACGCCAGACACAACGGACTGGACCTGAGTTTCCGGGCCTACATTGCCAAGGCTCCGCCGGACAAAGTGGCAAGCGCCTGAGTTTCCGTGTGTTGTCAAAGCCGGGGAGCGGTGAAAGATTCTGCCCCCGGCATTTTGACAACCGGTGAAACGCTTGACCAGTAAAACAAACGCGGTAAACTAACAATATGAAAACAACACACGAAATCAAACATTTCATCAAATCAAAACTTGGCATCGTTGTAGTCGGCAACACCAGCAGCGGCAAATCGAAGTGGCAGAGTTTCCGCATTCGACCTGAGCCGCATACCAATGTTCGAGACCCGTTGGTTTACAGCGCAGAGTTTCCTGTTGCCTTCCGGCAAGCGTGTCTCAAGGTGGTTTACCCTAATCACCCGTCGCTCCATCAGCAAACTCGTGGTGGCAACGTTGGGGCGTATAGCATCGCAATGCTTCCGCATGAGTGGGAACAAGTCATTGCGGAGTGGCCCGAGCCCGTTCGGGTCGCACTTCCTTGACGCTTGACAACCACGCAAATGCTGATACACTCACAACATGACAACTACAAACAAACGTCGGCCCATTTACCAACATGAGACGGTTACATACCGATTCGTCGGCAAATGGGAGTTCAAAACGGATGGCTTCACTCTGCTAACCGCACTCAAAGGCGGCTCCGAAACGGCGCACAAAGTGGCCAGAATCGTCGCAGGCGCATTGAAACGCACGGGTGGTAAAGGCATCGACCCGCTAGCACGGCGCTTAATCACTTTGACCTGACGCTTGACATCAACGCCAGCAATGATATTGTTTTACCAATGAAACAACAACTCGGAACCTTAATCGTTCACACTGACACACCACAATTCGTTTCGTGGCTCGCAGGGGCTCAGAAAATCATCACTGACTATTGGGCAGCTCGGGGCTATACGCATTCGCCAGCGCCAAAGTTAACAGCAAATTTCGGCACCCGCTACGTTCGCATTATGAGAGCGGACACGGGCAGTTCAAGCGCTCACGCCTTCATCGACAGAACAAACGGCGACGTATTGAAACCGGCCACCTACAAGGCGCCCGCGAAACACGCACGGGGAAATATCTTCGACTCTCAAAACGGACTCGGTTCAATGGGCGAATATGGCCCGGCTTATCTTCGATAATCCGTTTACCGGCTGTCAAGCGTTCCAAGTGGGGCGCTTGACGCCATCAATAAACCAGTATATTGTTTTATTTAATGAAACTTCTGGTAACATACCGAAACGGAAAGTCCGAAACCTATATTGGCGTTGAAAAAATTCAGCCAATCAAAGACAGCAGAGGCGCAACAGAATCGGTTTACGTTGAAACTTTCCTTCGGGCGTCCCGACTTGAGAAGCCCAAAGGGTTTGGCGGCGGTGTCGCCAAAATGGAGATCTTGTTTTGAGCGCTTGACGCTGACGCAGTTTCTTGTATTATTTGGACATGAACAAAGAATGCTTGATGATTAAAAAGGTCAGGAATGAAAAGTTCCTTGGCGTCTATAAACACACTGTAAAACTGAGCAAAACGTCTGAGGACGTGTTTGAAGTGTACTGGTGCGACTCACAAGGAAAAATCCTCAATGAGACAAAACCGGTTAAAGCTTATTTAGACTACGTCCTAACGCAAGAATATCTTTTCGCCTTCGCAGACGGATTCGAGCGGGGAATGGATGATGGACTCGACATTGCGTAAAGTCAGCGCTTGACAGATTAGAAAAATTCGGTAAACTCTAAAATATATGACACAACCAACAATCAAACAGTTCATCAACATCGTGCTAATCGCAACCTGCCTTGTGGCAGTCGCAGCGAAGCCATCACAACCTAACGTCACTTTGGAATGGACACTGAGCCCGGATGCCTCCGTTACGGGATACAAGGTGTACCGCGTCGAGAAAGACACAACGCTTGCCTACGACGCCGGCCTCGCAAATCGGTACACGGTGCCGCTCATCAAAAATCACACGTACGGGTTTTTCGTTACCGCCTACAACAACAGCAAAAGGGAAAGTGCGCCGACCGAAACGATTGTTTATACGGCACCTAGTAGGTGAGTGCACTAGAATAGGTGCACAGGTCAAGCGTTGTTGGAATTGGTCCAGCGCTTGACCTTTTTTGTTTTTCTATTAGACTGATTTACAGATGAGGCGATAAAACGCCAGAGAATAGGGGACCGTGGGGTGCGTTTATCACTTTATCGTTATAGTGTAGAGCGCTTCGATAGAACGCTTGACATTATTTCAATTTATTATATCGTTTTACTAATGAAATTGAAACTTGCTCAAACACCCGCCGGTCGAATCCTGCTTCACGTTTGGTGCGCAGTCAAGGATCACAAGTGGGCGTGGCACTACAAGGGCATCGCTCGTGAGCTTCATTTCTAAACGCTTGACCAAACAAAACAACCTGTTAATTTATTGAATATGACATTTTACAATCCATTTCGAGGCCAAACATTCAGCCACGATTTACTAACAAGGGATCAGTTGCGTGAATTGGCGAGACGCAACGGGGTCAAGCGTGGACGCAACACCCGAGACACGATTGCGAACCTGAAGGCGGCCGGAATTAAAGTCTAAGCGCTTGACGGATTAGAAAAATAGAATACACTTACTGACATATGAAACACCACGTAGCAACAATCGTAAACCTAATCGCGGAGCTTCAAACCTGTCAATTCGTAGGGTTTGACTACCGGGCCAAAAAGGACGGGGAACTAGCCCGTCGAGTCATTATCATCGGAGCAGACTATCACGAGCTTGTCAAGCGCTCCATTACTGAACTGGTGCTCTTGGTGGACGAAAACAGGGAAACTTGGAACGAAGTCCAAAAACAAGCCTCTGTTGAACTTTTGGCAAGCTTCAATAAAACGTTGGAAGCGCATTCCCGCGGTGAACAAAACGAGGACTACACAAAACGGGGTCAGTACATCCCGATTCGCAACGGTTTGAGTATCAATTCAACCGACTGGACGGTTCAACTTTTCGGACTCGAGCATTCCAAAGTTGTTCTACAGGAAGGGGTTTACCCTGTTGTTAATAGTCGGCCCCTGACAATCGCGAAGAAAAAACTTCGTAAGCTGTTGCCAGTGGGGCGCTTCAAAGAGTTTGCGTTGGACGAGTCTCAAATCCACCGAGTCGCAATCAGCGGCAACGTGTTGAATCTCAGCGAGTTTGACGGGATTTCGGTGTTGTAAGTGGTTCATTGGTAGGGCCGGGGCTAGTAAATCGGAGTCCCTGAAAAGGATCGGCGCCGGTTTATTAGCCCTACCCTTTTCAGTGAAGCGCTTGACGCAAAACCATTTTTTGATACATTAGGGACATGACAACAATCCAATTAGATAAACAATTCTTCACGGGCGGCAACGCGACGTTCACGGTTCAAAATCCGAGCGGTGAATACTACACGTTCAAAATCAAGCAACCGAACCCGAACAAGAGTCTCCGGTTCCGTGGGCAAGCGAAAGACACAATCCCGTTTTTCGCAAATCTGCTCACCGGCCCCGACAACGAAAATAGCTTTACTTATCTGGGAATGGTAAATCCCGACACTGGCGACGTGAAGCTCACACGGGCAAGCCGATACAACGAAACGAGCGAACCTGTGGCTGTGCTCCGATGGGCGCTGTCAAAAGCCTTCGGCGACAAGCAGATACCCGACGGCTATCAAATCCGGCACGAAGGAAAGTGCGGTTGCTGTGGTAGAACGCTCACGGTACCGGAAAGTTTAGATCGTGGTATTGGCCCGGAATGCTGGGGACGGATTAGCGGCGGTATGTAAGATTTTGGCAAGCGTAGCGGGTGAAACGCACCTGCTACGCTTGACGCGGACAATTGTTTTGATAAATTAGTGGCATGATGCTACTAATTATTACAACTTTCTGGTTCGGTTTACTAATTCAGTCCAACAACAAACTGCAACGCTACAAAAAACTGTGAGTAATAAACCAACGAAAGCGTTTACTATTGCTTTTAGTGAAGGCAAGTCGCTTCATCTATCAGTAGCAGAAGCGCATCAATTAAACATCGCCAAGCGCACCATAACAATGCCAGACGCAATGGTTGGCGTGATGGGCGGATGGACAAGGCCACCGCAAGGCAAATCATTGGGCGCATTAAACGCAAAGGGCAGAAAAAGCATACTTGCCAGTCTGGCGGTGCGCCGTGTCCTAAATGTTTTGCTGAACGCCGCTTGACTCAATAAGGCATTGCGGTAAACTCACAAAATGAATCTTGTTTACGAAAAAACTGGCAAATTAGTCAAAGTGGGCGACAAAGTACCGGGGAAACGGCTTTCAAAGCTTTACGCCCACGTGCAAGCGATACACACTGATTGCGTCGAGTTACTATACAACGGCGACGTTAAAAACCATCGAGTAGCGTTTAACGTTATTGACGCACGCTTGACATAAATGCCGGTGCTGATACATTAGCACCATGACAACACAAACAGCAACTTTCGTTAAAGAAATCGTCCGGGTCCACCGGCACACTTCATACCCTGACGGTGAGCATTGGCTAGAAATAGCCATTTCAGGCTGGGATGATGTACAGCCTCATGTCAACAAAATACTGGAATTTGAAGGCCGTGAATACGGCTGGAGTTGCTGGAACAGCGACCGCATGGTGTCCGTTTTCCGATCACCGCCTTGGCCGAGTGCATGCTTCAAACGTTAAGCGCTTGACGTAGTGAAGCAAATAAACTATTCTATTGGACATGAAACAAACAATAAACGTCGATTGGCAGAATGGTTCAACGCCACTTAAAGTAGTCACCACTTCAACCGGGTTCTTCAGACCCGGAATCAAAGGCCGGATCATCGGTGGCGGAGAACGCGAAATATTCGTTGGCACACCAGCACAAAGCGTTGTCATTCCAGAGTTTAAGCTGGAGCTGACACACAAAGGCAAGACTTGGGTACATCCTACGCTTTGCCAGTATGGTCGGGACTTTGTGTTCGCTTGCCAGCAAGGCCAATGCTGATACACTACTACCAACATGAAAGCAACGGACTACGATAAAAGCTCAAAAGAGCTGGTAGAGGCGTACATTGAGTTTAGAAAGCTCACGCCTTATTTGAAACACAGCGCCAGAAGTTTCGCGGCGGGTTGGAACGCCGCGCAGAAGCGCTTGACGAAACCCAACGTGCTGATACAATAACCCCAATGAAAATATACATTGTTTACGTCAACGGAGTTGAGACAGCGCCTTACATTAAGGCAACAGGCCACAACAAGGCAGAGGAAAAGGCCCGTAAACGTCACTCCAATGTCAAGCCTCAGAACGTAAGCGTAGTCTATACGGAAGTCTGAGGCAAGCCCCGCGGTGGCTGGGGGTTGTAAGCGCTTGCCAGATCCCCCCACTCCCCCCTATGGTACGGGGTGGGGTGCCCTTCTGGCTTACGCGTTTCGACACCCCCCTCGACCCGCGCATGTCTGCGATCGACGGGACTCTAGTTTTTCACTTGGAAAGCGATACGTATATACATTTTATAAGCGTTTTACGCTTTAAACGCACCTATTACGGGACTTTGGTTTTTCACTTGGAAAGCGATACGTATCAACGTTTTAAACGTTGTTTTCAAAGTGTTTTGCGCTTAGATTCATTTTATTATCGATCGACGGGAGGCTGATCTTTGCGTTGAAACTCTATACGTATCAACGTTTTATATGCGTTTTATAGAATCGCACCTACACTACTATAGTTGTTTTTATAAAGCGTTGTAGATGTGCATTTTGCGCTTTACATTTTACTCTCATTTTGGTATAGTTTTATTGATGAATGAGAGTGATTTATTTGAGTTAAGCAACAAGTGGAAAAGAATATTCAATGCTTCCAAAAAAGCAAGACCAGCCGTAATAAATGCGCCTACAACAGGTGCATCAAATACTTCTATATCAAATGCGCAGTCACCTACAATTGGCAACGCTTCTTATGATGCCATTAAAATGATGTCTCAAAAAGAGGTTGATACAATAATGGATGCATTGAAAAAAGAGAAAGAGACGTTCCATATCAGCGTTGATAATAAAATAAATAAAGCGCTTTATCCAAATTCTACTTTAGCCAACGAAATAGATTTACCCCTATTCATAGGTAGCGAAAAAGACCCTAAGAAAAATCCTGCTTTGTCGTATGTCATTGATGAGCGGTTAAGATATATCAATAAAGCAATTAAAGATCAATTGCATCCAAAGCATATTAGCAATAAAATAGGATTCGTTGCTATGGAGGGGTTATGGGCGTATAAGAATAGTAAGAGCATTGACAGTAGTAGTAGTAGTAAGAGCGTTGACAATACTTCTACTGGGCCTGTAATATTGGATTTTATTGTTTCGTGGTCTGTGGGAGCAGTGGATAAGAACAATAATACTTGGCCACGATCACATAGAATAGTAGCTGAATTATTGGGCTTCTATTACTATGATGACGCCGATAGGATAGATAATAAAATAAGTGGTTTATGCACCACGCCAATATTCATAAGATTGAGAGTAATGAATGCGTTAACAAGTATCAATAAAAAGATCAATGAGCCCGAAACAAATAAAAGTGTAGTAGATGATACAAGACAATCGTTGGTTGACCACGGGTATTTTTATGTGTCGGGTAATATAGAGGTCAATGATATGAACCACTTATCAGCATTTGAAGTTGATTCATTGAATTACATGATGTATGATTGTGATCCCATAAAAATAATTTAAAGCACTGTAGAGTAGCATATAAAATCTAAAACGTATTTATTGATTATAACCACACATAAAATAATGGATGTAGATTGGAGAAAAGTCTTTGAAGATTCCAAAAAAGTTAAAGAAGAATCCTTTAAAAACGCAAAAGAAGCATTGGAGTCAGCTTTTAATAAAGCTGCGGATAATTTTTGGACAACCGCCGCACCTATTCCGGGTTATTCAATTGCGGTAGAAGATAAGGACGTATTCAATCCTTCTCTGGGCAAGAAGGCGGTTGGTACATTTGATGTTATAATCGGGAAACCGGAGAGAAACAATCCGTTAAACTCCATTACTTATTTTAGTGCACTTACTACAGGAAATAAAACAATATTTCTGGAAGATAATTCCGTCAAAGTTCAGGTTGCATGTAATATATTTTCTGAGTCGATAAGAAGTCAGCATCACAAACTTTCCGTATTTGATATTGATAATGGAAGATACAATGTCTTGTTTGAATCATTGTGGTTCGGTAATGTAGGAACATTAAAATTGAGATTATCCCGTGGAATTGAATCACATCATACTCAAATGGATTATACAAATTATTTCAATGAAATAGGAAGAAATTATTTGTTCTTTATTCTTGGTGAGTTTGAGATTGATGAGATTGATAATAAGATAACCGCGATGGAAATTGAATCTTTGGGATATTGTTTAAGACCGAATAAAGATACAATTAAAATGTTGGTTTCTGTTGTTTAATCAAAGATTTTAATTTTATCATAATCCCTTTACTTCATGTATAATAAATAGGCATTCCATTTCATCAATCGGTTCCAGTTTAATGTAATGTTGGGCACACAACCATTGTATTTCTCTTTTATCACAAGCACATCCCTTATTTAAATAGTAAACGCCTATTGCTGGACTATCACAACCACGGCAGCATGTTAAATTCATTTCTTTGATTGTTGTCAGTTGACTCATAAACATAAATAGTTTAATTATATCACCAATTTAATCTATTTATTTAAATATGAGATTATTTGAGCATATCAATAGCAACCAGTTCAAGTTGATAAAAGAAACATTTGTACCGGCAACTATTAGTTTGAGAGTACATGGAAGGACTAATGTTTTACCTGTTTGGGTTTATAGAGAATGGTTTGATTACATCAGAAGAGCTTTTCATTTTGATACCATATCATATGAAGACGCAAAAATTTATACTGTTGGTCAAATACTCCAAAAATTAGGACCATTCGTATCCAGAATGGGAAGAAATCAATTAGAAATTAAAAAGAAGTTGGATTTGTTGAACAGAGCAGGACAAAAAGACGACAAAGATGAAGATAAAAAGAAAGCAATGTCAGATGCGTGGGAGAAAATATACCTTGCTATGGATGATTATGCTCAAGAAACTAATGGCGTCGGTGGTAATCCAGATGATAATAGGATTCACAACAAAGATACTTCTGACTTATATTATACAACACTAAGACAACTATTGAACTATCCATCCAATAAATATTTATTTGGTAAAACCATAGTGGATGTTTATGGTCTTGCTGTAAAAGCCAAGAATAATGGGTCGCCATACATAGAAGTTGTTCATTCTTAAAATTAACCATTTCATTGAAAAATTAAAACTATTTATAGGACATATGAATATAACCAAGCACCAACTTACAAGACTCATTCAGGAAGTTATTTCTGAGGCGGAGGAAATGTCAAAAGAAGAACCGTCATCAGGGAAAGAACCAGTCAAGGGAGACCCAGAATCAATGAAACATTCCGTAGCACACGGAGAAAAATCAAGTGAAACCGCTATAAAACTTACAATAAGAGGATTGAAACCGGGCAAAGCTTACAAAAACTTTATGTCAAAACTGGCCTATGTTGCTAAACTTGCTGATTTGGAAGTAATTAAAGCAGATATAGAAAAAGGTGGTAAATCTGTAATGTCAATAAGTTCTAATGAGTTAAAAAGGTACAGAAAAACAAACAAAAACTTGGAAGGGACCAGAAGTTAACTTAACAAATCTTTCACCAGAGGAAAGAGAACAATTTGCTGACCCAGAGTTATCTCCAGAAGAAAGAAATAGATTGATAAGATTGTCAAGAATTGCTCCGGGTCAGGACGAAGAGCAATGGAATCAGATGACCGCAAGGGATAAAGAAACTGAGAAAGCAAAATTGAGGAAGAGAGATGCTATGCTAAAAGCTGGTACTCTTGAAACCGACCCAGAAACAGGTTTACCACTAGACAATACTTTATGGACGGATAGAGAATGGGATAAGTTTAATTTGGGGGGAGACGTTAAAACAGCAACTCAAGCTACGGGAGAAAAAGCAGGTAAACAAGTGTATCGTCCGGGATTTGGTAAGGGACCTGCTAGAAAATTGGGTGTCAAACCTAATATTGGTTCAATGAGTTATACAAGTAAGTTTCAAGAGGGCGTCGTAAGAAGACGAAGATAAATGTTTGTAAAAACAAATGTATGGATTGATAAAATGCATTTATGATGAAAAGAAGCAGCGGTCAATAGAATCTTTGTATAATGATTCAGATTCTCACACCCAGTTGCTAATAAGAGCCACTATCGCAGAAGCTCTAAAAGATTGTCCCAAATTATTAGAATCACATGGATCTGATTGGATTCTATGCACCTTAGCCTCCTACAATAGACCAGAAGAAGATACCGCACGTGCATATCAAAGTATAATGCGAATGCTTCATAAAATGGAGTTCGGTATATTAACCGATGATATAAAGTGGAGAGAGATAAACGAAATAGCAGATGGTTGTCTTGTGGGTCTTGGATTTTTTAGAAAAAGAATGGAACAAATGTATAATCACCGAGCTTCTCCATCTCCCGATTATTATAGACAGACAGGTTCAGCAGCATTTAACCGCTTGGGATTTGATGACTTAGGGTGTAATTTTAGCGGTTGGATAAGATTTATAGAGAGTGAACTAGCCACCATCAGTTTTAACTGATTATTACAATATAAAGCTTCTTGTGTAAACAGACTTAATATTATAACTACTCTCCGTCACCTGTAAACTTGCCGTATAACTACCCGTGGTCCTGTAAATAACACTAGGTGCTAAGCTTGAACTAGTTGTTGTAAGAGATCCTGTGCCATAAGATAACAAATAAGTAAGTGTACCACTTCCATTATATGAACTTGAGTTGGAGAACGAAAGAGTTGCTGGTCCCGCTAATGAACTGGATGATATACCAAACAAAGCTGTTAGTGTTGGAGCCGATACGGTTATTCCTTTAGATGCTTGAGTACTGGTGTTTGCAGAGCTTGTGGATTGCAAAGTTATTGTATAACTTCCAGTTTGAGTATAAGTTAAAGGTGATGGGCTTATTAATGCGCTAGTTAAAGAACCGCTCCCAAAGTTCCATAAAAATGTATCATTCTCCGGTGATGGCGTAGTATTTGTGAAAGCAATCTGTAATGGACCAATACCTGATGATGGCGATATATCAAAAGAAGCTATTTCCGCAGATTCCATAAAAAAGTTGAAAGGCAGTCCGCCGCCCGCACCAGCATTTACTGGGTATCCTTCGCCACCATCCTGAACTTGTTGTGATGATGGAGGCGGAACTTGAGAAATCAAAGCTAGATTTTGGCTTTGTTTTAGAGCACTAGCTTCCCTAAGCATTAAATGCTGGTTAAGTGCTTCTTGAAATCTTGATTGTTCTTGTAGTATCGCATCTTGTGCCATTCTGGCATAAAGAGCTTCTTCTTCAGCAAGCTCCATCCAATGTTTCTTCTTTGGTGGCTTTTGATAAGCATTATATGGTTCTATGAGAAAAATCATGTATATAAATACTACAAAATAAATATAACCGCTTGACATTTTTAATAAGCCCGTGATATACTTATTCTTGAAATGTGGGCTCGTAATGGTTTCGATCCATCATTATAGGCAAACAGAGCACGTAGAGGACTGGTTATCTTGGCCTCTTAAAAATGATGACCAAAAAGTAAATGCTAACCTAAACAGACTAGCAAATACGAGCTTCGCTTTTGAGGTTAATACCCCAGAGGTTGAGTTCGCAATGGCGATTTAATATAAATCGCTTCGTCATATTGGATGATTCTCACTAATTCAAATATGGCGTAAAATAGTGAGAGAACTGCCTGTGGTTTCAATTACAGAACTGATAAATGGCCAGTTGTCATTTTATACCTGATGGTTTGCTTATTTGTGATTCAGGTGAATTAAAAATAAGATAAACGTGTAGTGCTGATTGTTAGTAGTAATGGAGACCGCGGTTCAACTCCGCGCGAGTCCACCATTTTTATGTACTTCCGTATATTTTCTCCTATTTATTATTACAGGTATGAATAAAAAAATAAAAAACATAATAACCGAGTCGGTTCTCTCATTTCTAAATGAAATTAGAATGGACCCTAGATTTGAGCCAAGAAAACTTGACGTGACTCATATGGGTGTAGGACCACAGGCTAAAATACCTATAAAGAAAGGTACTATTTCTCCATCAGAAAACCCTGATGTTGTAAAAACACACCATTTTCATACAAATCCCGTTGGTTTATCACCTTGGATTAATAAACCTTTTAGGCCAAATCCACCATCGCTCAACGAAAATCAAAAGAAAGAAATTCAGGAAATTGTTAAGAAAAACGTAAAAAGACCGGGAGTATTGGGGTTCACTTACGGAATTGACACAGAAAAAAATACAACCTCATTTGGTGTAAGAGTTGACCCAACTGCTAGAGGCGATTGGGTGTTGTCAAAGGAAGAAACTCTTTATGAATTGCCTATCATTTATGAGACATCGCTTTATGAGTATGTAAAAAGTATTAGAAAATCTCTAGAAAGTTAATTTTCTTGGTGGTTTTACTTTCGTGGTTATATGTATCGTTGGAATCCAATGGATTCTATAACACATACACGAAAGGTTTACATGGGAAAAGAATTGATTACAGAGATTACTTCCGCTTCTATCACAAGCAGTAATGTCCCTCCTTATACAACAGATCAAGTTGTATCACAATACGAAAATAGAATAAATCAAACGATTGCTTCCAAGATTTTATCTTCTTCCAAATCAGGAACACCGCCTATTTTTACAAAAGAAGAAAATGCTTATATCACAA
>Ga0193696_1000554_pt1 | contig 12669 bp, 27 predicted proteins | sample L3m1metaG_FD_145074 | JGI IMG/M metagenome (GOLD analysis project Ga0193696, IMG submission 145074) | Soil microbial communities from a riparian zone of the East river system, Colorado, United States - L3m1 | ecosystem: Environmental > Terrestrial > Soil > Riparian zone | place: USA: East River... | reverse complement strand
GCGCACGATCAGCGACAAGCAGATGCAGTCAGAAGCGATGAACCGATACTTCGAGCAACGCGATCAGGCACGGCGACGTGCCGCAGTTGGAGGCTGAGATGCCGGTACACAAGACCAAAGGTGGCTACAAGTACGGCACCGTTGGAAAGACCTACAAGACCAAGGCCAAGGCCGAGCGTCAGGGCCGGGCGATCAAGGCCAGCCAGGCTCGTGGCGGGAAGAAGCGCAAGTGACCGACTTCGACCGGTTCGATTGGGAGCCAGAAGACAGCTTCGATGTGGGGGATCGTGCCGACGACATGGCGCGGAACTTGGTCATGCGACTCGATGCGCTTGACGCCTCGCGTGGGATTCGTCCGATCGACGATCTGATCACCAGCATCGAGCAACGAGTCAGCGCCTACCGGCGTATCTACGAGCAACTCGACGAGCGCCAGAAACTACGACTCGATCAACTCCGTGAGGATTTGCCGACGCTCAGGGAGCGTGCCCGGCATGGCTAGTATGACACTCTATGGAGTCCAAGTGCATCGAGTACGAAGGCAACCGCAACGCCAGGGGGTACGGGCGCCGTCAGGTGCTCGTCGACGGCAGGTACGTCCTTCGCTACGCACACCGGTTGGCGTACGAGCAGGCATACGGTCCAATCCCCGATGGGCTGATCGTGATGCATACCTGCGACAACCCGCCGTGCATCAACGTCGCACACCTACGACTCGGCACCAAGACCGAGAACATGCACGACATGCATTCCAAGGGTCGACACAAGGACGGCCCCTTGCTGCGCGATCGAACCGAATGTCGCAACGGGCACCCCTTCCCGGCGAACCTCGCGATCGACAAGCACGGATGGATGCGATGTCGCGCGTGCTACAACGAAGCGCGCAAACGGAGGCGTCATGGGCTCGCGGTATCTGACCGAACTGGCTGATTGGTGCCGAGCCGAAGGGCTCAGGGTTGTTGAGATGGATGGCTGGCAGCAACGAGCCAGATCATCAGGCGGGTACGAGAGCGGGCGTCCCTGGGTGGTGATGTTTCACCACACCGCGTCCAAAGCCACTCCGGCCAACGACGCCAACTACATCTGTCACAACTCCCCAGACGCACCGATCAGCAACCTACTCCTGACGCGTGAGGGCGAAGTGTGGGTCTGTGCGGGCGGGGCGACGAACACCAACGGCAAAGGCGGGCCGGTCGGGTTCAGCAAAGGCAACGTCCCCAAGGATTCGATGAACACCTACGCGGTGTCGATCGAGGCTGCCAACAACGGCGTCGGCGAGCCGTGGCCGCAAGCACAGATCGACGCCTACTTCCTGCTCTCGAACATGCTCTGTCGTCGGCTCGGGCTGAATCCCACCGATGTGTGTATGCACCAGTACTACGCACCGGATCGTAAGATCGACCCCGCCACGGCCTCTGCCGTCCAGGGGCCGTGGCGACCAACCTCTGTCACGTCGAGCGGCACCTGGTCGCAGGACGACGTCGAGGGTGAAGCCGCCAGTCGCGCCGGAGCCGAACCACCACTGCCTGGCCCGGACCCTGGCCCCGAACCAACCCCGCCGCCGCAGCCGCAACCGGGCGAACCGGCACCACCGATAGGAGAGGATGACAAGAGCATGGTCGTAGCACTCGATGAGAACGGCACCGCCTGGATCGGTGACGGGATGACCCGCTACACGCCGAGCGAGGATGACTTCAACGTCAAGGTGTTGCTCGCCAAGGATGATTGCTTCCGGTTCGTCAACACCGAAGGGCAGCGCGTCAACGGATGGGGCGATGTGCGAGACGTTGGTGCCAACGTGATCGAAGCGCTGGGCATTCGGATTTGATGAGTGCGCGATGTTCAGTGGGACGCGGTCACTCTCGCTGGCACATTCGCGCTCGGGTTGGTGTTGGGAGCGGTGGCGACGTTGCGGCTCGCCCGCGCCGTGCTCGCCACGTTTGAGCGTCCGCGCCTGCGCCGGGACGCGAAAGAGGCCCCGCCATCCGAAGATGACGGGGCCTCTCGGTGAAGTCCACTCACCAGGTGAGTGGAACGCTACTCACTCATCGAACAGTGAGAGGACCGCACCACAACTGCAACGATGCTCGCCGTTGTGGGTCATGGTTGGCTCGCTGACTGACAGCGCACACACATGGGTCACTGGCATCGAGTTCGGGGTCTCGACTCGCGGTGCTTCCCAACGGTGATTGCAGATCGGATCGCTCATTCGTGCAACTCCCGGATTGACACGCTCAGCCGCTTGCGGGTGTGCTTGCCTTCCACGACGAACGTGGCGCGGTTGTCGTTGGTCGATGCGTCGACGCTGATCAACGACAGGTCGAGCCCGCCGTGCAGCAAGCTGCCGATCACGTAGCCCGACACCATCGTCACCAACGGATCGGGACCCTGCCCTGATGGGGTATCTGCTGGCGGCGTCACAGCGTGACCTCGCCGTCTGCCACCATCCGCAGCAGCTTGGCTGCCTCGGCGCCGGTCGCTTCCTCGCGGACCGCTTCCAGCGAGATGCGGTTGTCGTAGAGTCCGGCGGCGCGCATCGCGTCACCGAGGAACAGCCGGTCCTGCTGCATGGTGTCGAGTCCGAGGTATTCCCCGGCGTATTGGGCGACGGTCATGTCGTGCCAGTGTTCGCTCAACGGCCCGCGAGGTTGCCAGCCGTTGCGGAGGGCGACGGTTGCCGCCCACCCGGCGATACAGCCGACCGCGCCGCACGTCGCGTCGAGTCCGCCGACGTCGTCCAGCTTGTCCATGAACATGATGCCGCTCTCGTCGTCATCCATGTTGCGGGCTGCCCAGATGCTGTAGTCGAAGCCGTCGTTGGCTTCGATCATGTCGGCCACTGCGCGAAACCTGAGTTGATGAATCTTGTTCATGATGGGGTCTTACCGTTCCTTCCGTTCTTGCGAACAATGGGTTGTGATGTTGGTTGGGTGACTGACTCGTCCCACTGACGAACCTGGGCGTATTGACGGACGCCTTCCTCACGTCGGCGGCGACGTTCTGCTCGCAACGCCGATGCCGAGAACAGACGGGTGCCATCCTCGGGTACGGGCTGCATGTATCCCGGCGCATGTCGGTAGCCGCGTGACAGCAACTCGCCGAAGCGAGGGGCGATCAAGTCATCGCGGATGCCGAGGCAGCGCAGGCATTGGTAGACGTGTAGCTCGCCGAACTTGGCAGGTCGGTCGGGCTCGCATTCTTGCCAGGCGTGGCCGAGTGATCGACAGTCCAGGTATGCGTCTGGAAGGTCGCGCGCTCTTGCCTGTTGTGCCAGCGATTCTCGTCGCTGTTTGTCGGTCATCTTCTTATCTGCCATTGGGTTTGCCTTTCTTTGCTGGGTTGATTCGGAAGATCGCCGGACACGTTGCTTCGTGGTTGGCGATCGCTTGCTCTAACGACGTGCCCTTCACGGCGCGGGTAACGCCGTGACAATGCGGGCACTCGTGTTTGCGGCCGCGCCGCGGTGCGCCGTACAAGACGACGGGTGGCTTCGGCTTACGTGGCATCTTCGACACTCAGTAACTGTCGGAGACGGTCGTAGGCCTCGGCCTTCTCACGGTTCACTTCGGCCTGCATTCGCAAGCCTTCGACGGTGATCGCGTGTTCAGCGATCTGTCGTCGCATGTCCGTGAACTCGGCATCGAAGGAATCGAGTTTGTCGACAAGGTCTTGCACCATGTCGAGCAACGCCAATGCTGCTTCGAGTACTTCGTTGACGACGACTGCTGATCGCGGTCGTCGTTCTGCCCGCCGCCGTTGGGCGGCTTGTCCGCTGTGCTGTCGGTAATGACGCGGCACTGACTCACGCGTCTCGACGACGTAGTTGCACTTCGGCCAGGTGCAGCCGTAGAGCGTCGTGTCGTTCGACATCATGAGTGCGTTGGTGGTGTCACTCAGCCGCACCGTCTCAGTGACGACCGGCCGAGCGTTCTCGCTCACTGAGCAACCTTTAACCGTGCATCGTCGATGCGACGTGCCTTCTGCGAGATGGCCGAACATGCCTCGATTTCGTCGAGCGTGTTCTGGCGTTCGATCGGGTTGCCGTTGATCCGTTCAAGTTTCTTGATCAGCGATTGCCGATGAATGTCAGCCATCTTGGCGTTGACCGACAACTCATAGTCGGTCAACGGCAGCATGTTGATGCGGTCACTCATTTCTTCCTCCTTCCTCTGCTGTTGGGAACAAACGGTCGAGTTCCTTGCGGAAGTCGGATACCTCGGCATCGACGTCCTTGACGCCGAGCAACAGGTCGCGCAGACCGACATTGCCGATCCCGGTCGACATCACCAAGTGATTGGCGAGGTCAGCGGGCAAGCGACGTCGGCCGACCCGTTCGATGACCTCGTCGAGTTGGGTGCGATTGGCATGGACCTGTCTGGGGTCCCAACCTGGCGCCGTCTCCAACCGCAACACCTGAGCGATGTGAGTGTGCTCACCCTCTGGGTGCTTGTGGTCTTCGTCGATGCAGATCAGGTTGATCTGAACGATCGTCACCGCGCGTAGACCGGCGAGGTCATCGGGAATCCAGTCGGTGAGTTCCGCTTTGACTTCGTCGGTGACCTCGAAGGTTTCGGTCGTCGTCGTCGGCTGCGCAGCCATGTAGAGCAACTGCGCGACGTGAGTGATTTCGATCGTTTCTTCGAGCAGCCCACGGATCAACGAAATCGTGAGGTCGACGTACATCTCCGGTTCGAGGCTCATGCCAGCGACTCCCGCGTCAGGTACGGCAGCATCACGTCGAGCAAGGCGTCGACTTCTTCGGCCTTGTCGAGCGGTTCGCGATCCGATCGCCGAATCTCGGTCGGTAGCCATTCCATGCCACCGCCTTCGATACGTCGATGCGCCGACGTCAACCGGGCCCACTCGCCGATCCCGGCCGAGTCGGTCATCGCCACGTAGGTGGCAAGCGCTTCCAGCACCTTCGAGTCCGGGTTGGTCTCGAAGTCTTCCTGCAGCGTGCCTGCCATCGCCAACGCCTTCTCGCGATCGTTCTCCGCGCCGTACTGGAACTGTTCCAGCGACAGCCAGATTTCTTCGAGGGGAACGTCAGGTGGTGGGAGCCGAATCTTGCCGCCACCAACCGCCGGTGGTCGTCGCTGATGATTGACGACCATGTCCAAGATGGCGTGCAGCACCACCGATGGTCGCATCGCGTTGTCCACGACGGATTGGGGCGCGCCTCTACGCTGCAACGCCTCAGTCAGTCCCGTCGTCGATTGCAACAGGTCGATCACCGCCGAGTGGGTGTGGCCTTGCCAGTGCAACGCCAGTACCGGCGGCATGTTGTATTGACCGTGCTCGACGACGAGATGTTCCTTGCCTTCGCGCACCGTGTCATGAATCTTGATGAGGTCTTCGTCCGAGTACATCGGACCTTCCTTTCGTTTGGGTTGGTGAATGCCAGCAGCCCGCCGGTCTATAGACCAGCGGGCTGCCAACAAGAGGTCCACTCATCGGATGAGTGGGTGAAGGTGGGGGCGGCGGAAGTTCCACCCGGTGACTACTCCGCTCTTACCTCCGGGCACGACCCCCAGGACTCAGTCGTTGGTCGAGAGGTTCCCCGTCAACGGCTTGCCGGTCTCGGTCTTCAAACCGAGCGGGGCACCGTCCAGCTTGGCGTCGATGGCGCTTGCCGCCATCTCGTAGACGTCGCCCTTATCGAGCGTGTCCACACTGAGCGAGATGCCCTCACCCATCGCCGTCTTGATCGCCTCGCGGAATGCTTCGTCGAGGGCGGGCAGGGGTGTCGGCCGCTTGGCGGTCAAGTCCTGCAACTCCCACTGACGGCGCATCAACGTGGCGCCGGTGACCAGGTCGTCGGTTCCGACCTTGATGTTGTCCGACGAGTGAGTACGGGCGATCACGGAACGGATGACCTTGCTCATGCCACCCACGATCCACGCCGGGGTGTAGTCGTGGAACGCCTCGAAGGCGGCAGCCCAATCGACGTCGTCGGCGAGCCGCTCCTTCAACCGCATCTGGATCAGACGCGTGAACGCATCCTGGTCGGGCAGGCCGACCTCGATGTAGTCGTCGACGCGACCCTGACGCAGAAACGCCGAGTTGATCTGATCTGGGAAGTTGGTCGTCATCATGATCAGGATGCGGTCGCTCTTGGCGACCGAGCCATCGAGGTTGTCGAGTGCCTGCGACCGATCTTTGTCGGCCATCTTCTCGATGTCTTCGATGAACAGCCCGACGATGCCGGTCTTGGTCATGTAGTTGCGGGCAACGCGCAGCCCGTTCGCCATGTCCTGTGCGGAACCGCCAGCCTTGACGATGATGCCGGTCATCCCCATCTCGAACAGCAATGACTGAGCGACGTTGAACAGCAGCGTCTTGCCGGTCCCTGGCGGGCCCGACAGCAACACCGACCGCTTCGGCCGCTCACCGGCGCGGATCAACTCGTCGAGGTCCACGATCGGGGAGATGCACGCAACCTTGATCGCTTCCGCGAGTTCGGCGTTGAACACCACCTGATTGCGATCGAAGTTGGCGACGTTGATGTACTCGTAGTCGGACGTGATGATCTGTCCGCGGTAGATCGACCTTTCTTCGAGTTCCTCGCGGATGAACGCGAAGAAGCCGTTGATTGCGTCCTGGCAGAAACGCCGGAACTGGAACTCGACCCGACCAGTACCGTCCGGGAGTGCCACCGCACGGCACTTCCCGTCGAGTCCGGGGATCGTCATCCAGTCACCGGGGATCGTCTCGTGACGCATCTTGCCCTTGCTGTCGAAGCCGGTGTCGACCACTCGCTCGGACGGCAGCTTGAAGGGGCTGGCCTTGACGGAACGGGCAACGCCGCCGTCGCAGCGACGCAGCACACGAGTCATGCACACGGCAACGTCGTTGTAGCCGTAGGACAGGTTCTCGTGCTGCGACACGTATTCGTACATGGCGTCGACCTCGTCGCAGTAGACCTGCTTCGAGGACAACGGGTCCTGGGCGTACTGCCCAGGTGACTTGAACTGATGGTTGCCTGCCGGGAACACGACCGGGCGGGCGTTGTCCGGTGTGCCGCCGACCTTGCGAACAAGGTCGTTGAAGGACAGGGTTGCGAGTGCCTGAGATGGCATGGGATTGGGCCTTTCATTGTGGGTTGATTCGGTAGTGCTGAGTGAGTGAGCGTCGAACATCGACGCCCACTCACTGGATGAGTGGAAGCTATTACTCATCTGGGTCGAGCAACGCGATCGGTATCGTGATGCACCCCAGAAGCTGGTCTTGGGTCGGGTCCGGGTCATCCCAGGTGAGATGGCAACGAATCTCCAACTCACCTTCCTTGGTGGACGGCACGATGTAGACCAGGATGTTGCGGTTGCTGCGATCAGGCCACACTTCCCAACCGACCGCGCCGAGGCGAACGTTGCCCCACGGTAGGTAGGTGATGCGATGCACCTGATCGCGGAAACCTGATACCGGCACCACGACCGGTACCTCGTATTGCGGCCACGGCTCCGGTGGCCGACGACGCCTGGGCTCGGGCTCAGGCTTCTTGGGTTTGGTCATTCAGTTGTCCTTCCTCTTGGGTTGATTCGTCACGCGGGCAGCCGGTCTCGTGGTGCTTCTCGATGCCGGTCTCGTTGGCGTTGTCCCACATGCCATGGATCACGTCGACCGTCCACTTACAGGCGGTGGTCAGCGTGTCGGGCACGTCGTTGATGGCGATCGGGCCACCGGGCTCGAACCACATCGAGTCGTGCGCTTGGTAGCCACACTCCGGGCACTTGCCGTGATAGAGCGCGATCGCGACGTAACTGATCGTGTCGCTGTCACGCTCTGCCACTTCCAGCAGGTAGCCCATGTAGTAGTCGCCGTCGAGGATCAGCGGTATGCCGTTGATATAGGTGTCGTCGGTGACATCCCACATCCCCGCTTGCGTGAAGCGGTCCTGGGTGCCCCAGTTGTAGCGCAGGGCTTCCAGGTGATCGTCAATGCCGATCCAGAACCACACGATGTCATCGCGCGTTGCTGTAGTCATTGCCTTCCTTTCATTGGGTTGATGAGATTCAGCTGATGATGTTTGCCTTGCGAATGCGGTCGTTGTGTGCCTTCGCCAAGTCCTGCCGTTGGTGATGGAAGAACGTGCCGTCGTTGCGTTCGGTCGTCAGCTTCGGATGCGCTCCCGGCCCGTCGAACTTGAAACAGTTGGTGCCTGCCTCGGCGTCACAGCGCGGACAGTCGAACTCCCTGGCGCCCTTGAACAAGGCCTGGATGCCCTTCTTGTACTGCGGCTTCTTGTGTCCTTGCGCTTTGATCTTCGGCAACGCGTTCGGTGTCGGGTACGGCGGCAACTCGTCAGCGAAGACCCGGTCGCGGTCGTTCTTGACCTCAATCAGAATCGTGTCGACAACGGTGGCCGAGAGTTGTGCCTTGACGACGTAGGCACGCGCCTCCGCCAACGCCAACAAGATGTTGTCGAGGTCGAGATGGTCGTTGTGGTCGATCTTGTCGATCGTCATCACGAGTGCATCGTCGACCGCCTGCGCGATCTTGCTGACGTCCTGTTGGTATGTCCTGGGTTTGGATGGTGTTTGGGGCATTGCTGCTCTTTCTATTTGGGTTGATCGTGTTGAGGGATGATGACCTCAACGGTGTGTTGACAGTTGCGCATCACGGCCGGGTCTTCGCGGACGTAGATGCCTGATTGGGTTGGGAAACCGCACCAGCAGCACAGCAAGGCGATGCCTTTACGCAGCTTGACCCGATGCGGTTGTACGCCTGGATGGAGTTTGTTCCAGCACTCGTTGCAGATGTTGTGGTTCCAGTCGGACGACTTCATCCGTTCGTCGTGCTCCCACGATTCGATGTCATACCGTTGGTCCCACCCGCTCATCGCCCTTACCCTTCTCGTCGGTGGGCCGGTCCAATGTCGTGACACCACTGATTCCTTTCGCGCCGGTCTTCTTCAAGACAGCGTCGGTGAGATAGCTGTCGGCTTGGATCGCACGCACGTCAATGGTGCGTCCGTCCATCAACAGGAAGCGGTAGGTCATCACTTCGTAGACCGCAACGCAGACTCCGTCGTCTTGGTCATCGAGTGTGATCTTGGGTGTGATCGGTGGTTTCCTAGTCGTTGCTGGCATCGTTGGCTTCCTCTCTGCAGCCGATACGGCGGCAGTAATGGGTGTGGTGGTGGATGGGTTGCGGTGTGGGCCGACGTGGATTGCGCACGATCGACGTGAAGTCGTCCGGTCGCGGTCGCGAGTCACGCCAGATGAGGATCACCATCGCCATCGCGGCGACGATGAACGCCACCGCGGCGAAGGCCAATCTGGCGTAGTTCGCAGCAGTCATTGCTGTGGTCAACTCAACTCCTGTTCCAACTGCATATCGAGTTGCGCCTTGGTCGGTGTCTTGGCGCCACGGATGACGTCCATGTTGAAGACGTAGACCGCTTCGTCGATGTACTCGCGCGCCTTACTAAGACGCGAACGGACGCGCTGACATGGCACGCCGTTCTGTGTCTCCATCGTGTGCGCCTGGGCGTACATCGCCGTCGCCAACTTCTGCAGGTTGACGAGCGCCTCGTAGTACTGCTGGTTCTGTTCGTCCTGCAGGCTCATGCGCCACCTGCCGGGTGACGTAGCAACGACAGCATCTGACTGTTGGCTGCCTGGGCGTGAGCGATCAGCACAGGCAGCTTGGAGTTGTGTGGCTCGCAGTTCATCACCACCGCCGCCAACATGGCGTAGGTGAGATTCATCTGCGTGAGCGCATCACAGACCAGGGTTTGCACGTCGACGTTGTCTTCATCGCAGACGCGCAGGTTGGGTGGTGTGTTCATTGCTTCCTTTCATGGGTTGGGTTGTCACTCACCAGGTGAGTGGGGGCGTGTCCGGTGCCACAAGACAACGGCCACAAATGCGAGCACCATCCCGATCAGAGCGAAGATGGCGGCTATCAGGTTAAGAACCGACATTCCGTGAGCGAGCCACATTGGGCAACCACACGGGGTCGGGGTGAACGGCGACGGCCTTGAACGAAGCACACGACTTGCAATGTCGTCGGTCGGTGGCATTGCCAGTGTCATCGAACTTGACGTCGTGCCAACGTGTCGCATTGGCACGCAAGGTGTTGTCGAGCGCCGACACCACTTGCATGTGAGCCGGGTTGACGCACCACCGCAACGTGCAGTTGAGATGGTCGATCGTCATCCCATCGGGAATCTCGCCGACCAGCGCCTCGTACACGTAGCGATGCAGGATCAACGTCTTGCCGCGCAGCTTCAACTTGGCGTACTGCGACGAGTCGCGGCTGCCGGTCCAACGCCAGCAGCCACACTCATCACAGACCACGATCTTGGTTCTCACCAAGCGCGTCAAGTCATCGACTCGGTACATCGTCGATCCCTGCCGCATCGTCGGGGATGCCGATGAACGCCAAGTCCTTGCCCGCCGAACGACAGATCGCACGCAACGTGATGAACAGCGTGACGATCGCATCCTTGTCATCCTCGAAGCCGAACAGCCCGATGCCACTGCTCTTGTCGGCATCGCTGCTGACGACGACGATCACCTGGTCGCCCTCATGGAAGTCGGGATGGACGTCGATCGCTCGCGCGACCTCGTTGGCAAGGCGTGTCTTGCGGTCGTGAGGTTCGCCCTCACTGCGGCTCACGTCATCGCTCATCGCGCCACACTTGTGGATCAACGATCACGTCGCGCACATTGGTGCGTTTGATGATCTGATGTAACACCGCTTCGGGATGGTGCTCGTGCATCAGTTCCACCACGCGCTCCATCGTCGGCGCCAACACATGCAGACGCAGGTTGACGTGTTGCGGCACGACGCGTCGGACGCTGTTATCCGCCGTGCTCATGTAGTCGTATGGCTCGGACGCTTGTACGTCGAAGATGTTGGACTCAGCCATCGTCGTCTCCTGACATCAACAGCATGTGCTCGTCGCCGTCAGCCTCGGCGGCGTTGCGGCTGACATGAGGCAGTCCCATCCACGAGCACACGTTGCACTGGGCCCGGTAGGTGCCGTGCGTGGTGTTGGTGCTGACGTGGAAGTCGTGCCGCTCGCGCTTGGATGGGATCACGTCCCACTCGCCATAGCTGTCAGATGGCATCGTCGACCTCTCGATCCTCGGGCTCGATCGCATCCAGGATCGCACCGGGCACGAAGTTGATGAGACGGATCGGCTGGCCGCTGGCGCCCATGTGGGCCATCGCCATCGGTCGCAGGTCTTCGGCGACCTGGGGATTGGTCGTCACCAACGGCAACGACATGCCTTGCATCAGCGCCCCGATCAACTCCCACTTGGACGAGCGCGGATTCCACACCTGCCAGGCGTACATCCATTCCGACTGGCTGGGTTCGGCCGCTGGATTGGGCCCAGGGAACGGTCCGGGTTCGTCGATAGGCGCCAACGTATCGAAATCGTCGAGACCGATCGCTTCCTCGACCGTTGCAGCCCAGCCTGGGTCGTCCTGGGCGATGCCGAGGTCGGTCGCCGACAGTGTTCTGACGCCGGGCGTGACGGTCGGGGGTGGGCCGAACTCTTGCGTTTCCGGCTTCCAGCCCAACGCTTCACGGGCGTCATCGGGCAGCCGCAGCCGACCTGGCGCGGGCTGCAGATCACTCACCCCGGTCGCGTGCGTGCCGTCGCTCTCAGCTTCCATCTCCTGCATCGCCAGGAACGGGTTGGTGCCTTCGATCGAGGTCGCCGAGAAGCGGGCGGTGATCACCGACATCACACGTCGTGGCTGAGCATCCTCGTCCTTGCCGAAGTCCTTGGGCTGGGCGTACAGCATCGTGAGCGCGACGAAGGCAGGCAACACGCCGTACTCGCGGGCCTTGGGCTCGACCTTGTAGACGCGCTCGATCACCGCCAGATGACGGTCGCTGTTGAGCATCTCGTCGAGCGCATCGGGCCATTGTGAGCCGCGCTTCTGAGGGTTGATGGTGAGGTAGGTGTGGAGTGCTTGGGCTTGCTCGTCAGGCATCTTCTCCGCGATCCAGCGGTACGACTGACGCTCATTCAGTTGGGTTGACATGGTGACCTTTCATGGGTTGTAACTGATTCGGGAAATGCGAAAGGCCCCCAGCACGTCGCGTGCTGAGGGCCTTTCTGTGTAGCGCCACTCACCGTGTGAGTGGAGATGGGTTATGACGGTCGTTGACCGCGGCAGGTGCAATCAGGTGGGCAGTCGGTAGGCATCACCAGCGCCCCGTTCGGAAGCGCCACGAGCGGTAGCTGCGCCAGAGGCCGAGCAGGATCAGCCCGCCGACGACGACGAGCCCTTGCAGGCTGTGAACGATGACCGCGATCATCGCTGCATCCCACGGCGCAGTGAACGGCCGAGGTCGTAGGCCGTCGAACGCGACGAAGCGGAATCACCGTCGTAGGTCATCCCGACGTCGTCGAGCCCTTCCTCGTAGCCGAGCGCGAACTCGATCGGATGGGCAGCGATGAAGAAGAACACGGCGTGGACGTTCATGCTGTCACCCGCTTCGCTGGTTGCCGCGGGTAGAGCCAGTCGGGCTTGACGCCGTCGTGGGCGCTGCGTGCCTCGTCGGCGAGCGCCTGCAGCATGATCACCCGCAGTTCCGGGTCGTGGGCGCAGGAGCGCATGAACTCGGCAACCGGGAACTTCGAGTCGACCTGTTGCACGCCGTTGGCATGGAACGTGTAGCCGATGACGCGCAGCACGTCACCG
>Ga0193696_1000552_pt1 | contig 12711 bp, 11 predicted proteins | sample L3m1metaG_FD_145074 | JGI IMG/M metagenome (GOLD analysis project Ga0193696, IMG submission 145074) | Soil microbial communities from a riparian zone of the East river system, Colorado, United States - L3m1 | ecosystem: Environmental > Terrestrial > Soil > Riparian zone | place: USA: East River... | reverse complement strand
GATCAGCATGTCGAGGGTGCCGTGCAGAAGGTCGGTGCGCGCGTCGGGCCGCGAGGAGTGGAGCGTCATGGCTATAGAAACTCTATATCCTGAGACGTAGAGAGTCTATAGCCTGTTCCCTCTGGCCGTTAGGCCGTGCAACTTCTACTCCTGCCGGAGGGCGGTCATGGTGTTGACACGGCTCGCTCGACGGGCAGGCACGAAGCTCGCCACGAGCGCTGCGAACACGAGGATCGCGATCATGGCACCGAACGTCGACAACTCGGTGTCGATCATCCCTTCCACGAGCCTCTGCAGCACGCGCCCCGCGGCCCAGGCGGCAGCCGCGCCGAGCATCGCGCCGGCGGCGATCATCCGCGCGCTTTCGCCGAGCACCAGCCGCACTACATCACGCGCCGTCGCGCCTAGCGCCATCCGCACGCCGAATTCGGGGACGCGCTGGCCGGTCAGGTACGCCAGCACGCCGTAAATCCCGATGCACGCGAGCGTCATCGCGAGCGCGGCGAATGCGCCGAACAGCACCACGAGGAACCGCTGCTCCGCCAGCGTGGCGTTCGCCAGCTGCTCCAGGGTCGCGGTGGCGTACAACACCTGATCGCCGCCGGGGCCGCGCAGCTCATGCCGCAGCGTCTCGACCAGACTGAGCGGCTCGACGCCGGTGCGCACCGCGATCGACATCAACTCGGACCACCGCCGAACGTTGGCGTCGGGAACCTGGGCGAACGGGTAGTAGAACTGGTCGCGCACCTGCGCGCGATCGTCGGCCGCCAATCCCCAGTGACGTACGTGGCCGACGACGCCGACGACGAGCAAGGGCTCTGGCGCGAGATCGGTCCACAGCAGCTTGCCGAGTGGATCCTTCCCCACGAACGCGCGCTGGGCCATCACCTCGTCGATCACCACCACGGGCTCGCTGCCCAGGCGATCGTGGTCGTCGAAGAATCGTCCACGGCGCAGCGGTATCCCCATGACGTCGAGGTACTCCGGCGTCACGCTATTGGCGAGCGCAAGCGGCTTCTGCATCCGCTCCGGCTCGGGCGGCGCCGTCCAGTAGCCGACCTGATTGTTCCCCTCGCGCATCGGCACGGTGTCCACCATCGCGATCGCCCGCACGCCGGGCACGCGGTGGCCGCGATCGATCACGGCTTGCCACGCGGCGCGGACCCGCCCCGGATCGCTGAGGATCGACGGCGACACCGCCATCCGGCTGGTAAGGACGTTCTGCAGGTTCACGCCGGGGTCGACCGATGACAGTCGCAGGAGCGTCCGCCCGAGCATGCCGGCGCTGACCAGCAGCACCATGGCGAGCGCGATCTCGGCCACGATGAACACGCTGTGCAGCCGTCTCGAGCCGGTGACGGTACGGCCGCCAGCGCGCAACGCCGGATCGGGCCGCTGGGACGGCGCCCGAAGTACCGGCGCCAGCCCGAACAGGAATCCGCAGGCGAGCGAAATACCGACGGCGAACGCCAGGACGGTCCAATCGAGCTGAACGCGATCCGCCCCGGGCAGCCCGCCCGGCCACAGCAGCACGAACGGTTGGACGCCGATCGCGGCGAGCCCGACGCCAAGGGTGCCGCCCGATATCCCGAGCACCGCGCTCTCCGTCAGATACTGACGCACGAGCCGTCCCCGGCCGGCGCCGAGGGCGACTCGCAGGGCGACTTCGCGATCCTGCGACACGGCGCGCGCGAGCAGCAGGCTCGCGACGTTCACACACGCGATCAGCAGCACGAGCGCCACGGCGCCCATCAGCAGCCAGAGTGTCGATCGCACGCCGCCGACGTTCGGCCGCAGCGGCTCGGCAATGAAGCCGCGGTTCACGTTCGATTCGGGATACTGCGCGGCGAGATTGCGGCCGACGACGTTGAGCTCGGCCTGCGCGGCGGCGCGGGTGGCACCGGGCCGAAGGCGCGCCCACACGCTGATGCCGGGATGCGCGCCACGGAGGCGCATGAACGGCCGCGTGTTCTGCGCGATCGGCGTCAGGAAGTCCGCGCCGCGCACGTTGAAAGTCGCCGGCGCAATGCCGACGATCGTGTACGGCGTGGCCTCGAACGTGACCGTCGCGCCGACGGCCGACGGCGCGCCGCCAAAGCGGCGCTGCCATAGCGCCTGGCTGATGACGGCGACCGGCGCCGCGCCCGGCCGATCGTCTTCCGGCAGAAGGCTGCGTCCCGCGATCGGCGCAACGCCGAGCACCGACATCATGTTGGCCGACACCTGCAAGGCGTCGACGAACTCCGGATCACCGGCTCCGCTGACGGTCCCGCCGCCGTAGCGGAAAGCCGCCATGTCGAGCGAGCGGACGTCGCGCTGGCAATCGAGAAAGTTGGGATAGGAGAACGCCCAGCGGTCGCCCCATCGGTAGTCGACGATCCCTTTCGTCTGCTCGTCGACCTTCAGGAGCGTAGCGGGATCGGCAAACGGCACGGGCTTGAACAGCACGCCGTGCATTACCGTGAAGATCACCGTTGTCGCCCCCGATCCGAGCGCGAGCGTCAGCAGCGCGACGGCGGCAAAGCCGGGCCGACGGCGAAGGGTGCGCAGCGCGTAGCGAACGTCCTGCCACAGGTCGTCGACCCAGCGGGTGCCGCGCGCGTCCCGGCATTGCTCCTTGACCTGCTCGGGCCCGCCAAGGTCGAGCCGCGCCTGCCGCCGCGCATCGTCCGGCGCGACACCGCGCGCGATCAGGTCGGCAGTGTGCCGTTCAAGGTGGAAGCGCAGTTCGCGGTCGAGTTGATCTTCCATCTCGGCGTGACGCAGCAGACGGCGCAGCCAGGTCATTCGGCACCACCTTCCGACAGCTTCAGAATTGCGCCGATCGCGCCGGCCAGCCGTTGCCAGTTCTCGGTTTCGCTGCCGAGCGCCGCGCGGCCTTTGCGCGTCAGGCGATAGAACTTCGCCTCGCGACCCGTCTCACTCTCGTCCCAGTCCGCGGCGAGGAGACCGCGGTTCTCGAGGCGGTGCAGTGCCGGATAGAGCGAGCCCTGCGGCACCTGGACGACGTCGCGCGAGACCTGCTGCAGCCGCTGCGCGATGGCGTAGCCGTGCACCGGTCCGAGCGCGACGATTTTCAGGATCAGGAGATCGAGCGTGCCCTGTGGAAGATCGGATTTGATCGCCATAACCGTACACCTCGAGCTTCTACAGCTTGCCATAGGCACGTGTAGAAGCGCAAGGTGTGTCGGTGGGTTATGCTCCTGGACGGCATTCACAGGTCATCGCGACGTGGGCGTCGTCCTTACTCCGATCATCACGAAAGACACCATCGCGCTGGACGAGCTGCGGGGCCGGACGCTCGCGGTTGACGGCAACGGCGAGCTCTACCAGTTTCTCGCGCTGATCCGGCTGCGCGACGGCACGCCCCTGCGCGATTCGAAAGGGCGCACGACGTCGCACCTCTCCGGCCTGTTCTACCGCAGCACGCGTTTGATGGCCGACCACGGAGTGCGGCTGACGTTCGTGTTCGACGGCGAGCCGCCGCCGCTCAAGGCGCAGGAGATCGCGAAGCGCCGTGCCGGCCGGCAACGGTACGAGGAAGAGCGTGCGGCCGCGCTGGCACGCGGCGACGTCGCCACCGCCTACTCGAAAGCGACGATGACCTCGCGCCTGACGCGTGAGATGGTGGCGGAAGCGCGCGAGCTGTTACGGCTCATGGGCGTACCGACCATGCAGGCGCCGTCCGAGGGCGAGGCCCAGGCCGCGCACATGGCCGCCACGTCGGATCGGATATGGGCGGCCGCGAGCAAAGACTACGATTCGCTGCTCTTCGGCGCGCCTAGACTGGTGCGTTTCCTGACCATCTCCGGCAAGGAATTCCTGCCCAGCCAGGGGACCTTCCGGCCGATCGTGCCGGAAACGATCGTGCTCGAGCGCCTGCTCGACGGCTGGCGCATCGATCGCGAAGCGCTCGTGGATCTCGCGCTCCTCGTCGGCACCGATTTCAACGAGGGCATCAAAGGGATTGGACCGAAGAAGGCGCTGGCGCTCGTGCAAGCACACGGGCGCATCGAGCGCATGCCGGACAACATCCGCCACGGGCTTGGGGACGCCGAGACGCTGAACGCAGTGCGAAGCATCTACCTGCAGCCCAACGTCAGCGACGCGTTCAACGTTGATCCGATCGAACCGGATGTTGACGGCATCATCCGGTTCTTGAGTGAAGAGCGGGATTTCTCGCGCGAGCGGGTCGACGCAGCGATCGAGCGCACGTTTCGCAACCGATCGCTGTGGTGAACGTGTTGAACCGCAGAGGCCGCTGAGAACGCGGAGACTATTTTCTCTGCGATCTCGGCGCTCTCTGCGGTTAGACGTTAGATCCGCGCTAGCTGGCCGCCCGCGCTGAGGCTCCGGCCGCTTGCCTTGTGGCTGTGTTCGACGGCGTGACGATGCTGAAAATATTGCCGTCGGGATCCTTGAACCATGCAGTCTTCATCGACCCGGCGACGTGAATGTCGCCCTGCCGAGTCAGGTTCGGCATGTCGTAGTGCTCGAAGTTCACGCCGCGGCCCTTCAGCGTCCGCACCAGCTCTTCGACGTCGTCCGCGAGCCAGGTCGCGGCCGTTGCCTTGTTGGTGCTCGCGAACTGCGAACGGTACACGAACAGCATCGACCGTCCGCTTTTGAACGTGAGCGCTTCCTGGTTCTCTGTAATCAGCGGCAACCCGAGCGTATTCTCGTAGAACCGCCTCGCGGCCTCCAGATTCTTGACCGCGACCGTTGCGACGATGTCCCTATCGCTGAGCATGCGCATCTCCTTGTGACTTGTGAACCATGTCAGAGATAAGCAAGCCGCGATCCGAAAGCGCTGAACCCTATTCCTGGCGAAGCGACTGCGCGGGGTTGATTCGGAGCACACGCCGCGCGGGCAAGTAGCACGCGACCATTGTCACCAGCCCGAGCCCAAGGGCAACGCTGGCGAGCGTGAGCGGATCGAGCGGCGAGACGCCGACCAGCACACCGCGGAGTAATCCGCCGGCGATGTAGATCCCGGGCAGCCCGATGAGCACGCCAGCGACGACCAGCACCGCACCCTCGCCAAGAACGAGCCGCACGAGACGGCCGTGGTCGGCGCCAACCGCGAGCCGGAGCGCGAGCTCGTGCCGGCGGCGCGTCACTGAACCTGAGACGATACCGAAGAGACCCATCGCCGCCAGGAGCAGCGCGCCAACGGCGAAGCCCGACAGGAGGACGGCGCTGATCCGCTGACGTCGAACCGCGTTGTCGACCACTTCGTCCATGGTGCGGACATCCGCAAGCGCGAGACGCGGATCGACCTGACGAATCACGGAACGGACTTCCGACACCAGGCTCTGCGGGTCGCGCTGGGACCTCACGACGAACGCGAGCGTCCGGTATCCCGAGTCCTCGGCGCGGAGATACACCTGGGGCCGGCCGTCCTGGTGCACGTCGTAGAGGCGCGCCTGCTCGACGACGCCAACGACGGTCAGCACATCCTTGCCGTCGTTGCCAAACGGAATCTTCGCCCCGATAGCACTGCTGCCCGGAAAGAATTGTCTCGCCAGACTGCGATCGATCAGCGCCTCGCGCACGCCGTCGCGACGCACCCGCTCGAAGGCGCGTCCCTCAACCACGCGCATGCCCATCACCTCGACGTAGCCGGCACGGATCCCGATGAAGTCGACGAGCGGCGTATCGCGGTCTGTGTTGCCAGTGAGACCGGGCGCGCCGGGAATCGTGACCGTGTTCTGACTCGCCGATGCCGTCAGCGGCAGCGAGGAGGTCGCGCCGACTGCCGTGGCGCCGGCAATCGTCTGCAACGATTGCTCGATGCGCTGCTGCAGCGCCTGCGCCTCCTCGACTTTCGGAATGAACTGCGCCGGCATCGGCACACGCACGGTGAGAAGACCGCCCGGCGTGAAGCCGGGATCGGCGCGCAGCAACCGATCGAAGCTGCGGACGACCAGGCCGCCGGTGGTGAGGAGCACGAGAGACAAGGTGACCTGCGCGACGACCATCGCGCGGCGCAAACGGCCTCGTCCGCCGCCGCCGCCGCGAACCGCGCTGCTGGCCAGCAGCGACGAGAGGTTCGCGCGTGCCGCCCAGGTGGCGGGCGTGATCGCCGCGAGCAAGCCGAGGAGACCACCCAGCCCGACGACGACCGCGGCAATGGGCCAGTCAACCAGTACCGCTTCGCGTCGCGGCAAATCGAGCGGCGCCAGGGCGACGAGCGCCTGTGTTCCCCAGATGGCGGCGAGCGCGGCCACGGCGCCACCCGCGAGGCCGAGCAGGGCGCCTTCGAACATGGTGGCGCGAACCACCGCGCCCCCATTGGCACCGAGAGCGCGCGACACGGCGAACTCGTGCTCGCGCTGCGCGGCGCGTGCCATCAGTACCGACGCCAGGTTGACCATCAACACCAGCACGAGCAGCACGCCGGCAAATCCCAGCACGACGAGCGCCGGACGGACCCCGGTCACGAGGTCCTCCCTCAGCCCGACTGGATAGAGCTTCAGCCCGCGGTTCTTGAAGTCGCGGGCATCGACGAGGCGCCCGACGGCGTCGACCGCCGCCGCGACGGCCTGCGGCGAGGTGTCACGGCGCGCACGCACGAGACCGGCGTACGAGCCGGCGCCCGGATTGGTTTCCGCGAGGTTGACGTTCAGCGTCGTGTAAGCGTCGGCGCGTTGCGGCGGTCCGAGGCTGGCGTTCCGTACGAACCCGAAGTTCGGGGGGAGAACGCCGATCACGGTATACGGCTCGCCGTTCAACCGTACTGTTGTGCCGAGGATCGTGCGATCGGCGCCGATGCGCTGCCAGAGCTCGTGCGTGAGCACGATGACCGGCGGACGCTTCGGCCCGCCCTCTTCCTTCGCAAACCCGCGTCCGAGGACCGGCTGCACGCCCAGCAGATCGAAGAGATTCGGCGACGTCACGACGACCGAGATTTCGGTGGCATCGCCCCCTTCGCGCGCGGCAAACGTGGTGAGCTGCCGCAGCAGGCCGGCAGCGCCCTCGATCACGCCGCCCGTCTTTTGCAATTCCGCGACGTCCGTGCCGCCGAGCCAGCCGCGTCCGAGATCGAAGTACGCGCGGTAGTCGCGCCACACGAAGTACAGGTTGTCGGGATCCTTGTACGGCAGCGGCTCGATCAGGACCTTCTGAACCACGGTATAGACGACCGCGAACAGGCCGAGGCCGACGCCGAGCGTTCCGACGACGGCGAGCACGAGTGCCGGCGCGCGCAGGAGCCTGCGGGTTGCGAGCTCCGCGTCGCGTCCCCAGTTGCCGCTGCGTCGCCACCGGACGGCGGGCCGGGCGCGTTCGCCCGCGCCGTTGCGCACCGAGTCCACGAGCGCGCGCACCCAGAGCGCGGCCAGGCGGAGGACACCGCCGCGATGCAGAGCCTCGCGAGCGCGGTCGCGGTAGGTCTCGACGACCGCGGTGCCCATGTTGTCGGAGAAGTCCGGCGGGTACAACCGCTCGAGGAGTCGGAACCAGCGCTCCGAGAGATCGATCAGGCGCTCGCCGCTCATTTCGCCCCCTTTGTGACGAGCCGCCCGAGGCGCGCCGCACGCATCAAGGCTTCCAGCCGCTTCACTTCCCCTCTGGCCACACGCCTGCCGGCATCGGTGATGCGGTAGTAATTGCGCCGTTCGTCGGCGGCGTCCGCGGCCGGGCGGCGGGCGGCACCCTCGATGAGCCCGGTCTCCGCCATGCGCGCCAGCGCGCGGTACATCGTCCCCACGTCGGGGACGGCGGTCTCGCCGCGCGCCTCGATGTCCTGGATGATGCCGTAGCCGTGACGCTCGCCGCTGGCGAGGCTGAGGAGGATGTGAAACTCCACCCGCCGCAGCGGCAGCTGGTCGTCGAGCCCGCGCCGTTCCCGATCGGTTCCCATCGAAGCCCCGTTCCGGCCTGCCGCGCCGAAGCTCGTAGAGCTGTTTGCGAGCGAAGGCGGGCCGCGCGTGTATGCGCGGCACATAGCATGTGCCGCACATATATATGCACCACGCATGCATCGTGGTCAAGCAGAAATGAGTGCAGCCAGACAGTGCGGCGCCCGCCGCTGAACTTGACCGCCCTTTACTCGGCTACGAAATCCCTTAGCGAGCGCACATGCGGCGACAGCAACGGATGACCGGCGAGCCGACGCGCGAACCGATCATCGCCGGTGATCACCTGCGTCTCGAGGCGAACGGCGAGCGTCAGGTATGTCGCGTCGTACACGGTGATGCCCGTACGCAGCGCCATGGCGTGAGCGTCTGGCAGCAGGCCGCGCATGGAAACTGCTTCGACGGCGATGACCGTCAGGTCGGTCACCAGCTTCTGCCCGTCATCGGGGCTCAACTCGCCGCGCCGGACCTTCTTCCACACGGTATTTCCGGTCTCCGGAAATAGGAGATCGGGTGCAATGTAGTCATGTGACGCGTCGAGCCACCGGCGCGCCGCATCAGAATCGACCTCGGGCACAAACCACTTGATGACGAGGCTGGCGTCAACGACGAAGACGCTCACCGCGCGTCCCGGTCCTCCCGAATCAGCGTGGCACTGTCGGAATGGTTCGTGCGACCGAGGCGCTTCAGCCACTTCGCCGAGAGACGACGGGTCTCTGCCAGATTGCGAGTGTTGGCGCGACGCAACACGTCGTGAATCTCGGCCTGCAGCGATCGGCGATTAGCTTTTGCAGCCGCCTTGAGCTGCTTGAGAACGTCGTCGTCGAGATCGCGGACCAATATGCTGGGCATACGTCGTTCCTGTGTGATGGTATCATAATGATACCAGCGCGGGCTGGCGTGATCTGACACAGCCGGGAATTGCGCGGCTCGTGTCAGACCGCACACGCCTGTCGACCCGGGGACACGCTTTTCCAGAGTGGCCTCGCTCGGAGCGGACGGGACCAGTTACCGGATCTCCCAGCCTGGGAGGCGTTTCGAGCCTCTCCCCTCACCAACCACGCCGGCGGCAGGCCGATTGCCCTGCTCGGATTGCATGAACCCTTCAATCCGACTGGCCGCCATCTGTGCCATCACTGTTCTGTCATGGGCGCCGCGTGCGGCGGCTCAGGACGAGCGACCGCGCGCCGACAAAACCCTCTCGCCTTTCTTCTTCGTCGAGGGCGGCGATCCGGCGGTCGATCGACTGCCGTTGAAGGACACGCACGTTGACGTCGCGATTTCCGGCGTGATTGCCGACGTCACCGTGCGCCAGGTGTACGAGAACCACGGGCAGCGGCCCCTTCATGCGCGCTACGTGTTTCCTGCATCGACCCGCGCCGCGGTGTATGGCATGACGATGACGACCGGCAACACGCGCATCGTCGCGACCATCAAAGAACGCGAGAAGGCGAAGCAGGCCTTTCAGGCGGCAAAGCGCGAGGGCAAAAGCGCCTCGCTGCTCGAAGAGAGCCGTCCCAACGTCTTCACCATGAATGTCGCCAACATCCTGCCCGGCGACGCCATCTCGGTCGAGCTCAGATACACCGAGCTGCTGGTGCCCGTCGATGGCGTCTACGAATTCGTCTACCCGACGGTCGTCGGGCCGCGTTACTCGTCGAAAGGCGAGGCCGAGGCATCCGACGAAGACGCCTTCGTCAAGACGCCTTATACGCACGCCGGGGTTGCCCCGAAAAGCGCCTTTCACCTGTCGGGCCGGCTGTCGACGGGCGTACCGATTCAGGAGCTGGTGTCGCCTTCACATCAGATCGTGTCGAACCCGGCGGTCCCTGGACGCGCGGACTTCCTGATCGCCGACTCGGATCAGACATCGAACAACCGGGACTTCATTCTTCGCTATCGACTGGCCGGCCAGCAGATCGGCTCGGGGCTGTTGCTCTATCAGGGCAAGGACGAAAATTTCTTCCTGCTCACGGCGCAGCCGCCCCGGGCCGTCGCCGCCGAGGAAGTGCCGCCACGGGAATATGTGTTCGTTCTCGACGTGTCGGGGTCGATGAATGGCTTTCCGTTGAATACCGCCAAGCAGCTGATGCGCGATCTGGTGAAGGTGATCCGCCCATCAGATACCTTCAACGTCGTCGTGTTTGCGTCCGGCTCGCAGACGTTTGCGCGCTCGTCGATTCCAGCCACCACTCTCAATCTCGAGAACGCGCTGGACTTCATCGGCCCGAAGACCGGCGCGGGCGGCACCGAGCTGCTGGCGGCGATCAAGAGGGCGCTGGCGATTCCGCGTCAGCCAGGGTTTTCGCGCACGGTCGTGCTGATCACCGATGGCTACATCGAGGCGGAAAAGGACGTTTTCGACTATGTGGCAGACCATCTCGACGAGGCCAATGTCTTTGCGTTCGGGATCGGGACGAGCGTCAATCGCTATCTCATCGAGGGAGTCGCGCGCGCGGGGCAAGGCGAACCCTTCGTCGTGATCGGATCCGACGCGGCGGCGGACGCGGCGGTGACGTTCCGTCGCTACATCGAATCGCCGGTGATGACCGCCATCGACGTCAGGTTCGCCGGCTTTGAAACCTACGATGTGGAACCGAAGAAGATCCCAGACCTGTTCGCGAACCGCCCGATCGTCGTGTTCGGAAAATGGCGCGGCGCCGCGGGAGGAACGATCGAACTCTCCGGCAGGACGGGACGAGGGCCGTACCGCGCGTCGATCGCGGTCGGGCCGGCACGGCCGGACGACAGCCATCGTGCGCTGCGCCAGCTGTGGGCTCGGACCCGGATTGCGAACCTCGCCGACTTCGGCGTGGGCGTGCCCGATGACGATCGCGTCGAGCGCATCACGTCGCTCGGTCTCACGTACGGATTGCTGACGCGGTACACCTCCTTCGTCGCCGTTCACGAGATCGTGCGCAACGTCGAAGGCGCTGACCAGGTCGACCAGCCCAATCCCCTGCCGCTTGGCGTCAGCGACAACGCGGTGGGCGTCACCAGCGGCGCGGAACCGGAGCTCGTCTGGGTCGTTGCCGCGCTCCTTGCGGCGATAGCCGTCTCTCTCCGGCGGACCGCCCGTGGACGGCCGGGAGCCACTGCATGAAACGGACGCTGGCAATCCTGCTGTTCGTGGCGCTCGCAACATGGGCGATGAAGCGCTACTACGCCGAGGCGCCGGTTGACGAGCTTCAGTGGATCCTCGGCCCGACGGCAACCCTCGTGACCGCGCTGACGCGCGTGTCATTCGAGTGGGAATCGGGGCAAGGCTATCTCTCGCGCGAGCGTTTCTTCCTCATCGCGAAGGCGTGCGCCGGGATCAACTTCATGATTGCCGCCTTCGGCATGATGGCCGTGGTGCGCGGCCGGCGGGTCAGGTCCTGCCGCGCCGCGGCTGGCGTCCTGTTGCTGTGCGTCGTCGCGAGCTATTCGGCCGCGGTGTGCGTCAACGCCGCACGCATCACGATTGCGATGTGGCTGGCCGCACACCCGATCGGATTCGCCGGAATGACCGCGGCGCAGATCCATCGGGTGGAAGGCATCGCGTGTTACTTTGGCGGCCTCGTTCTGCTATATCAGCTGGTGCAATACGTCGATAGAGGATCCGAGTGTGTGAGCCCGGAGGCCGAGGGAGCCTGCCCGCCGAAGTACGCTCGAATCGGGCGGTGCGAAGGTGGGGTGCCGCTGTTCTGGTACCTCGTCATCACGGTCGCGGTCCCGCTGGCGAACGGCGCCGCCAGCGCCGGCAAGGTCTTCGTCGAGCACACGCTGTTCGTGCTCGCCGTGCCGCTCGTGCTCGTCGCGCTCGCCGCCGGCGGCCGGGGACTGGTTCGCGCGGCCGTCGCCCGACGTAACATTTGAGCCGTGCCCACTCTGCCAACCGACCGCACACGACGGCCGTTCGTGATGGAGGATGCCACCGCCATCCTGGCGCGAACGCCGGCGACGCTCGACGCCATGCTGCGCGGCCTGCCGGACGGCTGGATTGCCGCGCACGAAGGGGGCGAAACGTGGAGCCCCTTCGACGTCATCGGACACCTGATCCACGGCGAACGAACCGACTGGGTACCGCGGGCCAGAATCATTCTCGAGCACGGCGAGGCGCGCCCCTTCGAGACGTTCGATCGCTTTGCGCAATTTGCGACGTCAGAAGGCCGACCGCTCCCCAGCCTGCTCGACGAATTCGCGGCGGCGCGACAGACGAGTCTGCGGGATCTGGTGGCCCTCGGCGTGACGATCGCGGACCTCGATCGCCGCGGGCGTCATCCCCTACTGGGTGTGGTGACGCTGCGGCAATTGCTGGCGACATGGGTGGCTCACGACCTCGATCACGTCGTGCAGGTCTCGCGCGTCCTGGCGAGGCAATACTCCGACGAAGTGGGTCCCTGGCAGGCCTACTTGCGGATCATCAGCGGAACGCAGGGCTAGCGCGATCCGTCGTACTTCGTGGCTGCCTCGACGCCCGGCATGCCCAGTCCCACCGTTCTGACAATATCGAACAGATTCGCCGATGTTTGCGTGCTGCGCCTGGCTGTCATTCGAGGCGGCCATTCTCCATGCAAACGCGTTGAAGATGCCCCCTGCTGATGCCGATACGGGAAATGGCAGCACTTTCAGTGGAGCTCGGCCGCACGCCGCGGCCCGCCATCGGTGCAGAGACCCGCAATTATGAGCAGAGAGCGGACAAATGTCATCGGGATCGTAGGCCTGACGATCTGTGTCACGGCGGCAGTGCTGGTTGGCGGTTGGCTGGCGGCCTCGCGTTATCTCGGTCTCGGCCAGCAGACCGTCACCGCCGCCCACGAAGACCCGCCGGCGGAGGCGCCGGCGCCACTCAAGAAAACGGCGCGCGCAC
>Ga0193696_1000549_pt1 | contig 12763 bp, 9 predicted proteins | sample L3m1metaG_FD_145074 | JGI IMG/M metagenome (GOLD analysis project Ga0193696, IMG submission 145074) | Soil microbial communities from a riparian zone of the East river system, Colorado, United States - L3m1 | ecosystem: Environmental > Terrestrial > Soil > Riparian zone | place: USA: East River... | reverse complement strand
TTACTGATTGTTGCCTCCACTGTCCATCTCCTGTATATCCAATCGCCATTCATTGTATATACAATGTATTTACACGAACCACCGCCTCCCTGTCAAGTGGTCATTTTGAGTCTTTGCGGCCTAATTGCCGTCGCCCGTGCACCGCGTTAGGCGCCACCAGTCCGCCACGCCGGTTATGATATCATGCTTCCTGTGCGTTTGACCAAAAAGCGATATCATGTACACTCCGGTTTCATGCGCACCCCGGTTCAAAGCGGCCCGCCCGCCGGTCAGCGCCACAAGTTCCTCGAACTGCGATACGCCGCGATCATTTTTCTCACCGCGACGGTCCTCGGTTTTTTCTTCGCCGCTCAGATCTACTTCTCCGCGGCCGCGCTTCATCGAGACATTGGCTGGGGCCAGGCTCTCTATTGGTCGTTCGGCGATTGGTACGAATGGGCCCTTCTCTCTCCCTTCGTCTTCTGGACGTGCCGTAAGTTTCCGTTCGACCGCCAATCGTGGCGAAAAAGTCTCCCCGTTCATCTTATCGCCGATATCTTGCTCTCGGGCCTTCACGCCGTCATGTGCGCAGCGCTGGCGGTGCTTCAAGGCGTGGTCACCGGCAAAGCGATTGTCTTTGGCACTACGCTCAATGCGCTTTTGGCAAATCGCACGCATTACAACTTCGCAGTTTATGCGATCATTGTCTGTGCGTGGCACGCCTGGGATTACTATGGCAAATTCCGCGAACGTGAGGCTCAGGCCACTCAACTCGCCGGCTTGCTCGCGCAAACCCAATTGCAAGCGTTGCGCATGCAGCTCAATCCGCACTTTCTCTTTAACAGCCTCAATGCCGTCTCCTCTTTGATGCTCAAAGACGTCGTCGCCGCCAACAAAATGATTGTTCGCCTCGGTGAACTCTTGCGGCTGGCTCTGGAAAAATCCGACCAGCAGGAAGTCTCGCTTAAGCAGGAAATCGAGTTCCTTCGCCGGTATCTCGAGATCGAGCAGATTCGTTTTGGCGAACGGCTCCAGTTGAAAATGGATGTCGACCCTTCGACGCTCGATGCCTTCGTGCCAAATCTGATTTTGCAACCTCTCGTGGAGAACGCGATTCGCCACGCGATTGAGCCGCAGGAAACGATAGGTCAAATCGAGCTTCGCTCTGTGCGAGACAATGGCTCTCTCGTCTTGCAGGTATCGGACAACGGCCCTGGTCTGACACGCGAAACTGCGTGCGCCGAAACCCGTGAACGAATCGGCCTGAACAACACACGCGAGCGGCTGCGCAAATTATATGGCGACGGCCAGCAATTTGAGTTGATCGGAAACGCGATGGGTGGTGTTACGGCGCGCCTCTCCATTCCGTTCCGCCTCGCCGCTGCGGACGCTGGAATCGCATGAGAATTCGCGCACTAATCGTCGATGACGAACCGCCCGCGCGCGACTTGATCGCGCGACTTCTGCGCGACGAACCCGATGTCGAAGTCGTCGGCGAATGCCCGAACGGACGCAAGGCTGTGGCCGCGATCGAGCGTCTCGCTCCCGATCTCGTTTTCCTCGACGTGCAGATGCCCGGGCTCGATGGCTTTGGGGTCCTCGCGGAACTCTCCGTCGAACGCTGGCCCCTGATCGTGTTCGTGACCGCGTACGATAAACACGCCGTGCGCGCCTTTGAAGTTCACGCGCTCGATTATCTGCTCAAGCCCTTCGAATATGATCGCCTCCACCAGGCCGTCCAGCGGGCCCGTGCGCAACTCAGCCGGCGCGATGGCGAATCTCATCAAACCCAGCTCCTCGGGCTTCTTGAGGACATGCAAAAACGATTCGAGAATTGGGATCGGTTGGCCGTGCGCGATTCGCGGCGCATCACCTTCCTGAGGACCGATGAGGTCGATTGGATCGAAGCGGATGGTAACTACCTGCGCCTGCACGTTGGCGCCAAATCGTACTTGCTTCGCCAAACGATGAACACGGCCGAGGAGCGGCTAACGCCGAAGAAGTTTCTGCGCATCAGCCGATCTGCTCTCGTAAACCTGGAGCGCGTCAAGGAATGGCAACCCCTGTTTCACGGCGACTCCATCCTTACGTTGGAAGATGGAACGCGCCTGACTGTCAGCCGCGTCTATCGCGACAATTTCGACCGTCTTGTGGCCCAACTGGACTGACTCGGTTGTCCCGCCGGCGTCGCCTTCTGTCACTATTCCGTCGCGTGCCGTCACATAATCGTTTTAGGTCCCGCTTTCGCCGCCCATTCTCGCGCCATGGGCCCGCCCGCATTCAAGTCTCCGCTCGTCACTGCTTGCCTCTTTTCTACCGCCATTCTGACGCACGCGCAAGGCACGCCACCGGTAATTACTCAGCAGCCGCAAAGCGTCTCCGTAAGCCTGGGCGCGAATGTCACCCTTCGCGTGACGGCGAGCGGATCAGCGCCACTCAGTTACCAGTGGGTTCACAACGGCAACGCCATCGATAACGCAACGAATGCAACCCTTTCCCTGAGCAACGTCGTGCTCAGCGCCGCGGGTCCATACTGGGCGGCGGTCAGCAACAGCGCCGGTTCCGCCACCAGCCAGACAGCCGCGCTCAACATTGATCCCACTTTCACCAAAATCACCACCGGACCCGTGGCAACCGACGGCGGCGACTCATCGGGTTGCGCCTGGGGCGATTACGACAATGACGGATTCATCGATCTATTCGTGGGAAATAACTCGAATCCAAACGCGCTCTACCGCAACAACGGCGACGGCACCTTCACCAAAATCACAAACACGGCTCCAGCTCTCGATCGTGGTTATGGCTGCGCGTGGGGTGACTTCAACAACGATGGCAATCTCGATCTGTTGGTCTGCTACCAAAGCGCGAATTATCTGTATCGCAATGACGGCAACGGAGCGTTTACCAAAATTCCATTTGCGGGCGCGACCGGCACCCTTTCCTGGAGTCCCTCGTGGGCGGACTACAACAACGACGGCTGGCTCGACGTTTACATCGCCAATGGCGCAAACAATAACGACATGCTGCTCCTGAACAACCGCGATGGCACATTCACTCGTGTCACCACCGGCCCCGTCGTAACGAGCGGCGGCTCGTCCATCGCCGGCTCCTGGGCCGATTACGATCACGACGGCTTTCCCGATCTTTACGTAGCAAACAACGGCGGCTCGAGTTTCCTCTTTCATAACAATCGCGACGGTACCTTTGCTCGCGTGAACGCCGAGCCGTTTCAATCAGACTCCGGCGCCGCCATCGTCGCGGATTGGGGTGACTACAATAACGACGGGAACATGGATCTCGCTGTGTCGCGTTTTGGCGTGAATCTCCTCTATCGCAATAGCAGCAACGGCACGTTTACGAAAATTACCTCGGGCGCGATTGTTATGGACTCCGAGCAGTCTGAAATTTGCCAGTGGGTTGATTATGATAATGACGGTTTTCTCGACCTTTGGGTTGCGAACAGTTCGGGCCAAAATGAGTCGCTCTATCACAACAGCGGCGACGGCGCCTTCACGAAGGTGACGACAGGCAGCCTCGTGAGCGACGGTGGAAACTCCGCGGGCGGCGCATGGGCCGATTACGACAATGATGGCTTCCTCGATCTGTTCGTCCCAAATTGGCAGGGCAGCCGTCCGAATTTTCTCTATCACAACAACGGCAACTCGAACGCCTGGCTCAAAGTGCGCTGCGTCGGCACGACTTCCAATCGCGATGCAGTCGGCGCGAAAGTGCGGATCAAGGCGTTCCTTCGCGGAGAAGAGCGATGGCAACTTCGTGAAATCTCCGGTGGGATTGGCTTCGGCCAAACCCCCTATGCGAATTTCGGCCTGGGGGACGCGACCAACGCGCAGACCGTTCGGATCGAATGGCCGTCACGACTCATCGAGGAATTCACCGATGTCGCGGTGAAACAGTTCCTAAGCGTTACCGAACCCGTCGCTTCCATTTCTCCCGCCAACCAAACCGTTGCGCCGGACTCCAGCGTGTCCCTCACATTCGTGACGACGTTGCCTCCTCCATTGCTCTTCGAGTGGCGGCGAAACGGAATCATCCTGCCGGATGAGATCAACAGCGTCCTGACCATTTCCAACATGCAGGCCGTGGACGCGGGACAATACTCCGTCACGGTGACCCAGCCTGAGTTGCGCGTCACTGTTTTGCCGTTGCCGGCCACAATCTCCGGGCCGGTCGCCATCACCGAACAACCGCAACCGCGTGCAGTGCAACGCGGCACCAGCGCGACCTTTCAAGTGAGTGCAGACGGCCTCGCTCCGTTCACCTATCAATGGCTCTTCAACGGCGTAGCCATTAATGGCGCAACGACCGCGAGTCTGCTCATCACCAACGCACAATTAACTCACGAAGGAAATTACTCCGTTGTCGTATCAAACAGTTATGGCTCGTTAGTCAGCAGCCAGGCGGACCTCACCGTCCTCGTTCGTCCCGCCATCACCCTTCATCCAATGAGTCAATCAGTCGTGGCCGGCGGCAGCCTTACCTTAAGCGTCAGCGCGGAAGGCAACCCGCTCCCGCTGACTTTTCGCTGGCGCAAAAACAGTTCCTATATTTCCAATCTCGTCGAGAACGGCACCAACTCTTTTCTCACTCTCACAAATTTACAACCGACACCAACGACAAACCAATTTTACTTCAACGTCGTGGTGACCAATCGCGCCGGCGTCAGTTCGCTGAGCAGCAATGCGGTCATCACAGTCCTCGCCGACACCGATGGCGACGGCATGCCCGATGAATGGGAAACGTATCATAATTTTGACCCGACAGACCCTGCCGACGCGCTACTGGACGCTGATCAGGACGGTGTTTCCAACCTGGACGAGTACCTCGCCGGCAGCGATCCGCTGGACAGGGAAACTACCTTGAGCATCTACGTCAGACTCGAAGGTTTACCGCCGACCGCAACGGTCTTCTTTCATGGCTTTGCGAATAAAACTTACAGTCTCCTGCGACGGGACTCTCTCGAAAGTGGACCATGGATTTGGGTCGCCGATGTGCCGGCTGGTATAGAGCGAGTCGTGGAAGTGCGCGACCCCACTCCACTCCAGACTCGGGGATTTTATCGTCTGGTGACTCCCCGGCTGGCGCATTGACCCATATGAATGTTTGTCAGTTCGTAAGGTTGGTCGGCGCGGCGATGTTGAGCCAATTCGCTACTGTCGCGTTCGCCCAATTCACGGCGATCACCAACGGGCCGGTTGTCACCGATCACGGCGATTCCACGGGTTGCGCCTGGGGCGATTACGACAACGACGGTGACCTGGACCTGTTCGTGAGTAACTTTGGCACGCCGTTCAATTATCTCTATCGCAATAACGGCGACGGCTCTTTCACACGCGTGACGACTGGTCTCGGCGGCAACGACTTGCTCTACCGAAACAACGGCGATGGTTCATTCACAAAAATTACGTCCGGACCGGTGGTGCAAAGCGGTGGCAATTCCCGCGGCTGCGCGTGGGCCGATTACGACCATGATGGCCACCTCGATCTCTTTGTCGCAAATGAGCAGGGCCAAAATAATTTTCTATTTCATAACAACGGGGATGGCGCGTTCAACAAGGTGACCACGGGCAGCCTCGTGAACGATGGTGGCGCTTCCTATGGTTGTGCATGGGGCGACTACGACAATGACGGATTTCCCGATCTGTTCGTGGCCAACCTCAACCAGAACAATTTTCTCTATCACAACAATCATGACAGCACATTTACGCGCATCACTTCCGGCCGCGTCGTGAACGATGGCGGCGCTTCGCAAGGCTGCGCGTGGGGCGACTACGACAATGACGGGCTACTGGATCTCTTCGTCGCCAATCGCAATCAAAAGAATTTTCTTTACCACAACGACGGCAACGGCGCGTTCACGGCGATCACGAATGGCGCGATCGTGAACGACGTTGGTTACTCCTGGAGTCCCGCGTGGATTGATTACGACAACGATGGCTACCTGGATTTGTTCGTCGTCAACGGCCCGCCCAGCGGACCGGGCCAGAATGATTTTCTTTATCGCAACAACGGTGACGGAACCTTCACCAGAATTACCACCGGCAGCATTGTGAATGACAACGCGATTGGCGACGGATGCGCCTGGGGCGATTACAACAACGATGGCTTTCTCGACCTGTTCGTCTCGAATCTGAATGACCAAAACAACCTGCTCTACCGCAATAACGGAAATTCCAATAACTGGCTCACCGTGCGATGCGTCGGCCAGCTTTCGAACCGCTCGGGCATCGGCGCAAAAGTACGTCTCAAAATAACTGAGCAGGGGCAAACCCGCTGGCAAATGCGCGAGATTTCGGGTGGCAGCGGCTACGGCAGTCAGAATGCGCCTTACGCCTACTTTGGTCTCGGCACCGCCACAAACATTGAAACCGTGCGCGTGGAGTGGCCGAGCGGTTTGGTTCAGGAGCTGCATCGGCCAATGGCTAAACAATTTCTGACTGTGACTGAGCCAGTAGTCTCGATCTCGCCTGCGAGCCTCACACTGAACGCAGGAGAAACCGCCCTCTTCACCGCGACGGCAACGCTCTCTCCACCCTTGAGCTTCCTATGGTCGCGCAACAGCGAACCGATAGCGGGGGCGACGGCTGCTTCACTCGTCATCACCAACATGCAGGCGAACGACGCAGGGAATTATTCGCTCGAGATTTCTCAGTTAGATCCACCGATGACGGTATTTGCGAAGCCAGTCAGCTTGATCGGTCCGGTTGTTTTCCAAACGAACCAACAGATCATCCTGGCGCGGCCCGACAGCAATGCGACCTTTCAAGTGTCCTTCACTGGCGCGCTGCCAATTCAACTCCAATGGCGACACGGTGAGCAACCGATCCTGAACGCGACCAACGCCATGCTAACACTCACAAATGTGCAACTCGTGGACGAGGGTGATTACCGTGTGATTGCTTCCAACAGCTTCGGCGCGGTGGAAGCGATCACGGGCACGCTCGTGATACTCATCAGACCCACGATTACCGTTCAACCGGTCAGCCAGAACGTTGTCGCCGGCGGCAATGTCATTTTGAGCGTGGCCGCGAGTGGTCACCCGCTGCCGCTGAGCTACCGCTGGCGGAAGAACGGCGGCGGCGTGACCAACATGATCCTCTACGAGACAAATTGTTTCTTCACGATTACGAACGTGCAGCCGAATCCCGGCACAAACATCGTCAACTACAACGTCGTTGTCACCAACCTCGCTGGTGTCGCTTCCCTCACCAGCAATGCTGTGCTGACCGTGTTGACCGACACCGATGGCGATGGTCTGCCCGATGAATGGGAAACGGCCCACGGCTTTAGCATAACCAATGCGACCGACGCCATGCTCGACAGCGATGGGGACGGGGCCACTAATGCGGAAGAGTACGCGTCCGGCACGAACCCGAATGATCCGCAAGAATATTTGCGTCTTGAATACACCTGCGCCAGCGACTCGAGTCTCTGCGCTGTCCGATTTCTCGCCGTCTCGAACCGGACTTACACTTTGCAGGCACGCAGAGACTTCAGTCCGAGCGGTGCCTGGCGCGCGAGCACAGACGTGCTCGCGGCCCCCTCGAATCGCATGGTTGAAATTATCCAGCAGCCCGGCGACCTCACCAACCAACAATTTTTTAGGCTACTCACACCGCACTCCCACTGACGGCGGTTCCGGATCGCGACGAACGAATCCCTCGTAGCGCGAAAGAAGGCGAGAGCGTGGCACACAAAATGCGTCATCGACAGAATAGGAAAAAATCTTGAGGCGCCACTCGTGTCTCTGTCCTGTTTTTAGGCACGTTAATAGATAGAATAAGTGAGCGTGGCGCCCCAAAGGCAAACTGTATCACCCGAAAGGGAACCATATGAAAGCGAAAGAAATCGCGGGTGCGCTGCTTTTGGGTATAATAATGTTGTGTGGGTGCAGGTCAGCGAAGCACCCTAATATTGGCGAGCCACTCGCCGGTCTCAAGCGGCAGGAGCGAGCACAGTTCGAAGAGGGGAAGAAAGTCTTCGAGCGAGAATTCGAACCGAAGGATGGTCTTGGGCCGTTGTTCAATGCAAATTCCTGTGTAGAGTGTCATGAGAGCCCAGTGGCCGGAGGATCCGGGGATGAAGTGGAAATACATGCAACACGCTTTGCATTGGGCTCGTGTGATCCCCTGTTTCATGAAGGAGGGCCCGTGATCCAGCAGCATGTGACCGAGCTGCTGCGGGCGGCCCTGGGCATCGAGAAGGAGCAGATTCCGCCGAGCGCGACCGCGCAAGCCCGCCGCTCGTCGCCGCCCCTCTTTGGGTTCGGCCTGATAGACGCCATCCCCGAAGCAACTCTCCTTTCACATGAGGACCCCAACGATGCCAACCAGGACGGGATCTCCGGCCACGCGAATCGCACGATTGATGGACGTGTAGGACGCTTCGGACGAAAGGCCGCCGTCGCCACGTTGTTTGATTTCAACGCGGGGGCTTTTCCACAGGAACAGGGTGTGACGACGCCGCTTTCGCCAGTCGAGGAAACAATCAACGGCAAGCCCGTCCCGCCAGAAACGGATCCGGCGCCCGATCCCGAGGTCGCGCTGGAAGACATCGAGAGGGTGACTGCGTTCATTCGCTTCCTGGCTCCGCCTCCGCGGCAACACTTGACAAACTATCACGATCGCGTCCTGGCCCGGCGCGGTGAGAAGCTATTCGTGAAGTTGAAATGCGCCGATTGCCATATACCGAAAATGAAGACGGGCCCAAATCCAATCAAAGCCCTGCATCGCAAGTGCATCGCCCTGTATTCAGACCTGTTGGTGCATGATATGGGGGCGGAACTTGCCGACATCTGCCTGGAGCAGGCCCACCCCTCCGAGTTCAGGACGGAGATGCTGATGGGACTGCGCTTCCGCGAGCAGTTTCTGCACGATGGCAGCGCGAAAACGGTAAAGGAAGCAATCGAGCGCCACGGCGGAGAGGCCGCCGACTCGCGCAACCGGTTCAAACAATTGGACAAGGCGGACGAAAAGGCGCTCTTGAAATTCCTGGGAACACTTTAAACAGAACGAACCATGAAACGCATATCGTGTTTGATAATACTGATGGCGGCCACGGCGCTGGCTTTTTCTGCGCAGACTTCGGAGGTGGATCAGTTAAAGGCTGACTTGATTGGGCAGACGATGGGCGGCCGTGAGAAATCCTGGAAATTTCAGTCTGCAGACCAAATCAAGGAGCTGACGATTAAGAGCAAGGTTGAAGAACCGCAGAAGCGGGTCTACACAATCGCGCTGAAATTGCAGGCAGAGAAAGCGAGCGGGAAATACGCTGCTGAAGCCCGGGTCGAGTACGCCAAAGCGGTCAGCGGCTGGAAGGTCAAGCAGGTAGGGTTGCTGTCGCTGAAGAAGATTTAATAGCCGGGTTGCTTTACGGCTGTGCCATCAAATTGTCAACAGCAGTAGCGAGGTCCACGAGATATTCATCGCCTTTGGGATGTTTGGTAAGCGCCACCAAAATATAATGCCGGCCGGGACCCGTAATGACGGCAGTGTCGTGCAACCAATTCTCCCACGATCCCCATTTCCGCAAAATCTCAACGTTCCGTCCACGCAAGGCTTTGACGAATTTTATCTGGTCGTGCGGGATGTCCGGCGACGCGAAGATGTCGTGCATCGCTCTCGACGCTGCCGTTGACACCAGTTTTTCCTGCTCGAGCAGCAGGTAAAATCGAAGTAGCTGCCGCACGGTCGCCCCGTGCGAGTAGCCGCCAACCGGATCGACGATGCGCTCGTCGCTTTTGCCGTAATGTTTGCCAACCCAGATGCCGCCGCCATGGCTTTGATCGTAGAACCCGTACGAATTGAGGACCTGTTGAATCGCCGCCAGTCCCATCTCCCGCGAATATTTCGTGGCCATCTCGTTGCTCGAAGCCTTAATCATGAGGCCAAGTTCATGCCTGGTTTCGGAATCGAGCGCTTCGGGATGCAGATGGAAGAACGCCAACAGGATACCGATCTTTGCAACACTCGCCGCGTATTCGATACGATCAGGATGAATCATCGCCAGTCGCAGCCCCTTCAAATCCAACACGCCGATTGCGGTCTGCGCCGGCGTCATGCCGTATTTGGCGCCCAACGCGGCATCGATCGATTCGAGGTTCGCCTGCAGCCCCGGGTCAACCGGTGTGTCGTAGTCGAGGGTGAAATTGCGCCAGCGTTCGTTCATTTGCGGAGTAAGATTAGCGCAACCCATCCAACCAATTGCAAACAGCGAGCACAGCCCGACGAGCACGACTTTGGTGCGATGGCTATTCTGCGAATTCAAGAATTCCGAACTTTTCCGGGATGTGAAAGCTCCCATTGAGGGTCGGGCTCCAGGCCAGAAATGCGTTATGAGCGCGATCGCAGCGGTAAAGATTGATCGGCCACTGCGAACCCGGTTTTGGCTTCGATTCGCTGAGGGATTTCAGCGGGATGCGTATTTCGCATGTCCAGCGATTCGGATTGATTTTGACCTGCGATTGGAAGCCGCTGCTCCACTCGAAGTCGTGGTCGGGCAGCGACAGCCTGAGATCCAATTTCTCGTTCGTGGGCGCGACTTCGTATTCGGTGTAACGGCGGATATTGTTGGTGTTGTCGCCAATGAATGCCTCGACCACATCACGGTCCCACAGGCCGATGCGTTCTTTTTCCTGTGGGGGCTCGAACGTGGTCAATTTGGTGTACGGACAATCGTAGCCAAGATAGAGCCACTGGTCGGACCACAAGAGGCGCACGGTGGTTGAGACTTGTGGGCGGGCCGTGTAGTTCTTCGATTCGTATTCCATGTGGACGGGAACAGCCTCGCTCCACTGAGCATCGGAAAGGTCGCCATCGACTTCGAAATCTTTCTCGATGTGTTTGGCAGTGATCACGGGCGCGGGCAGCGACCGCGCGAGTAGTTTACGCGCATTATCGAAATAGATTTTGCGCAACACTTCCGGAGGCAAACCAATCCCGCTGATCGTCCAGTCGCCCTGGATTGGGGTCATGTGCGCGAAGTTGCGGTCATTGGTTTCAAGCCAGCGCCACTGTTTCGCGTAAAATGTTTCCGCGTCTGAGTCGGTCGGCGCAGGGCCGCGACCGCCGGAACCCAGCGTCAGGGTGTCGTAGACCTGGAAATCCGTGGCGAAGAAAATTCGGTCCTGATGCTTGATGAAGAGCTTGCGGACCTTTTCGGGCGGATGACGGCCGATCTCCGGGATGCGTGCAGCGAGATCGGCGTTCATGTTCGGATAGCGATCGAGCATGCGTTCGACCCAATCGATATCCTCCGCATTGTTCGCAAAGTGAACACACACGAAAGTCGTTTTCGGGTGCCGCTCAATGACGCGATTGAGCGCGTCGAGCAGTTCCATGCGCGGTGGGTAAATGTTCGTGTCGCCAAACCACCAGCTTCGATGGTCTTTCAATTCGGTCCAGCGTTCATTCGATGAGTCGTATGGCAACCAGAAGGCGCGCGGGTCGGCCACGTGGATGGAAACGGGCATGTTAAGTTCGCCACAACGCTTCCAAACGCCGTCGAGTTTGGGATCGTCAATCCGAATGAGTTTGCCCGCGCTATCACGCAGATAGAGTCCCAGGCGTTTATATTCCTTGAAACCGGCCGCGCCGAGGTGATGCCCTTCCTCGATTTGTTTCACAGCACGCTCGGAAAAGTCCGGCTTATCCCAGCCTTTATAGTCGAGGTTCATGTAATGCAGAAATCGCCCGGGATAGAGCTGATCCGCGACGGCTTTATTGCGCTCGAAGTCCGATGGTCCGCCATTGGTGCCCCGCGTGGTTGTGCCACCACTTAAATTAACGCCTATACCGAGGCCGACGGCGTCCATAATCTTAATCGCGCGCGCGAGGTGCTGAGTTGTGTAGTTGATGTGCTGATGGAGATCAATGAACCGATGCTCTTTTCGCCATTGGTCAGGATGTGGAGCATCCGTCGCGGCTTGTGCGGCAACTGCTGCGCAGAGAAAGACCCACGATGTGTACGCGTGCATAAGCGGGATTCTGGCGCGTTGAAGCCCCGAAGCAACTCAACAATGCGCGGTCTGCAAATGTCTCACTTTACCAGCCGATAGAAACTGTTTCCGGTGGGTGTCGCGATGTCGATCTGGTCGAGGGAGCCAACGCGGCTCGGCGGGTCGATCACGGGTTGCCAGGTCGAGTCGATGCCAGGGGCACTTTCGAGAATGTAGCCTTCGTCGGTCGCCGCGGCGGGCCAGGAAACGCGGAGTGCGCCGGCGGACCGGTCGATGTGCAAGCGATAGCCGGGAATAGCGTCGGCAAAGGAAAAAGCGACGCGCAAATCGTCGACACTCAAAGTGCCGATGCTGCCGCTTGGGACGTTGCTCTGGCGAAAGGCCCATGAGCCAATCGGGGCGACATTGGGCGTGTCGGTGGCGACAACGCTGGGGTCGGATTCCGAACGGGGGTTGACCCAGAGCGTGGTGATTCCGGTGGCGACGTCATAGCGGACCACGACGACGTAGTTGCTCTGCGTGGTTAGTTCCAGTGGAAACATCGCCGCGTTGGTGGGGTTTCCAGTGTTGTTCCCGATACCGAGGCGAAACGATCCCGGGGAAGCACCGAGAGTGCTGGCGAAGACGCGCCCGCGAAAACCGCCGCCGATCTCGCGAAAATGGGCGAAGTACTCGCCCGCCGGGGTGGGCGGCACCAGGAAGTTAACGACGAATCCAGCATAGAGGGATTTGCCACTTGCGGCGTCATAAGGTCCGCCGATGAGGGCGGCGTTAATGTCTTCAGTCTGGGCAGAACTGAGCCGCAATTTT
>Ga0193696_1000548_pt1 | contig 12764 bp, 9 predicted proteins | sample L3m1metaG_FD_145074 | JGI IMG/M metagenome (GOLD analysis project Ga0193696, IMG submission 145074) | Soil microbial communities from a riparian zone of the East river system, Colorado, United States - L3m1 | ecosystem: Environmental > Terrestrial > Soil > Riparian zone | place: USA: East River... | reverse complement strand
CAGAAGCCTCGAACGGGAGAATCATGACAGTGCTCGGCCCGATCAACCCAGCCGATCTGGGCATGACGCTGACGCACGAGCATTGCGTGGTCGATTTTATCGGGGCTGAAAAGGCCGCCGCCCCGCGGCACGACCCGGAGGAGGCGTTCACGACGGTTTTGCCGCATCTGAGAAAGCTGAAAGAACGTGGCTGCCGTTCTTTTGTGGAGTGTACGCCCAATTATATTGGGCGAGACGTCAGGCTGCTGAAGCGGCTGGCGAGCGCCAGCGGACTGCACATCCTGACGAATACCGGGTATTACGGGGCGGCGAACAACAAATTCCTGCCGCAGCACGCGTTCAGTGAGACGGCGGACCAGCTTGCGGAACGCTGGCGAAAACAATGGCGTGATGGGATAGATGGGACGGGAATCCGGCCAGGCTTCATGAAGCTGGGCGTCGAAAAGGGCAAATTGTCTGAATTGCACGCCAAACTGATTCGCGCGGCGGCGCGTGTTCATTCACAGACCGGTCTGACCATCGCCGTGCATACCGGAGATGGCGAAGCGGCGCTGGACGAGTTGCGCGTCCTCAAGGAAGAGGGAATCGCGCCGAACGCACTGGTGTGGGTGCACGCGCAGAACGGTCCTGGGGCGACCCAGATCGAAGCTGCCGAACGAGGCGCGTGGGTAAGTCTTGACGGTTATAGCGAGAAGAATCGTGATCGGTACAAGGCGTCTCTGCGGGATTTGCGAGCAAAGGGGCTTCTCCGCCGCGTGCTTCTGTCGCACGACCATTTCTGGTCGGTTGAGGGAGACGGCGCGCGCGGCACGCTCAAGTTGCACGCCAGTGACGCCGAGACGGCGTTCGAGAGCATTTTCGCGCATCTGTTGCCCGATCTGCGCGAAGCCGGCTTTAGCGAAGGGGAAATCAATCAGCTCATGGTGAAGAATCCCGCGGAGGCGTTTACAATTCGCACGCGAAAAGCATAACGCCTCGTGGTTCCAGCGAAGCTCCCTTGCGAGCAATGGCCAATTACTCGTTGATTCCCCAGCGTGAAATCCCGGAGAGGGAAACCTCTATTGAGAGCGATGGGTGAGCCGGGCAGCACTGCTGGGGGCAAGAGGCCGCCTTCGAATGGAAGCTGCTGGGGAAGAATGACACACCGGCTTCGGCGCAGGCATTCCGCAAATTCCGATCGGCAGGCCAGACCGGACAATGGTCAGGAGCCGAACCGACCAGGCACACGAGAGCGCAGGAAGGCCGTGCCTGTTTCAGCCATGAAGCAATCCATCGTCGAATGGGAACGGGAAGTTCCTGATGCTCTTCGGTGACGAGAAGCAGCACATCCGTCTGTTCAGCCAGCTCGGCGGTGATTTGCCCCGGCCGCAAGTGTTGAAGTTCCGCAAAAGACCATTCGCTGGTTTGCATATCGACATCGGGCGCGAGATTGTGCGCGAGAAACTCTGCGAAGCGGATTGCCTCCGCATGAGCGCTCTGACCGCCGTAAAGGGCCAACACTGAAAATACGCCTTCGGTTCCGGCGACCTGTTGGGCGAGGAATGCTTTGACGGAAGCCGGCGCCGCGAGAAGTTTCGTCTCCTGGGAGAATGAAGCGAGCATAGTTGTCATATTATTGATTTTTCGTGTTGAAGACCCGTGGCGAAAAATGCGACGCCAGCCTCGTCGCAAGCATGGTGAAGTTCGTGCCAGATGGGTGTCTCATGGTAAACACCGGCAATGAGGCAAATGAGCGCACTGTCAGGGCCCGCCTGGTTCAGCCATGACGCAACCCATGCACGAACCCTTGCCGGGATACTCTCCTCTTCGGCGACGATCAGGACGACCACCTCGGCCGGTTTGCCATCGGTCTCAATGCTGAACGGCATCGTTTGCAGATCGTCGAAAGCGACGGATGAAGCGCGGGCTTCAGAATCCTCACCCAGAATGTCGCGCAGGAATCCTCTGAATCGCTCGCGCTCAAACGCAGCAGATTTGCTGTGCAAAATGAGCACGCCCGAGCTTGAACTGGTGTGCGCCTCGTCCCAGGTCTTCTCCGTCTCCGGTAGTTCCAACGTCACCCTCATGTAGAAACAATCGGGCAGACGGTAAATATCGACTACACGCCCGTTGCCGAAGAGTTGCCCTTTTTTGCTCTTGTGCCTGCGGCGGTCATCACAGTTCTTACTCTTACTCGTAATCTTACTCCCACCTGCGCTTGCGTCATGGATTGCCTGTACTCCCGTGCCGCTTTGGTAACGACGCCAGAGGCTCTGATCTCCCAGTGATCTCCAACCGTATACCCCTTCAACCGCGGGCGGTACATACCTCGGCGCGTGCGTCATGGAGTTGCTACTTGTAGGAGACGAGGTGAAGGTGCCCCCCCGGGGGGTCAGTGTTAGAAATGTGTTAGTTTTGTGTTGTTTTTGCATGTGTCCGTTTGAACTGGTTTGCGCGAGTACGGGATAGGCACCCTGCCTGCCGAACGGAGTTCGGCCACGTGAAACGTGGTAAACGAAACAGCAGAACAGAGTTCTGCGCTACATCGGGAGGAACCTTTGGTGTAACGGTTTTTGTTCGTTTCACATGTCCGCAAGTAATCACGCTAACGAATCTTTATCTTTTTTAGCGCTGAATTATTTTTGTGTTGAGCGAATTTTACGAATTTTATGCGACGAAGGTCGGTTAGTGCCTTGGCATACTTTCAAAGGGGGAGGTTCCGCTGATTACTGATTGATTACTTCTCCTTGAACCACCCCGTCCCGTCGTGGGATAATCTCACCGTCGCCAAAGGCTGTCCCAGCGGAGTAACGGAACGGCCCACGACACTTGCTTTGAGCATGCATCCGACACATCTCATCCTGTCGCCCGGCACGCGCATCGTCGCCAAACTGCCCGAACGTCCTGACTGCACCTGGGCCAATCAGTTTTAAGGCGAGAAAGGACACCATTAACCACTAGAAATGAATTCCTTCTTTGCCCATCGACGAATTGAGTAAACAATTCTTTCGTATTTTCGACATTCTCGGCAATCTCCGTCTTCTCTATGATTGAGCGTCGGTTTGACATCCAGTTCGTCGCTGCCTTGGCTTTGCGTGAAAAGCAGATCCAGCAGAACTACCGGCCAATCATCGCCGTGCACAAGTGGTTCGCCCGACGTCCAGGAACGCTGTTCCGCGGCGTGCTACTTTCTGAATTTGCGGAAAAGCCGCTGGCTCAATCCTTTTACGAAGGACACGAGTTCACTCAGCTGAGTGTTTTGGATCCGTTCATGGGTGGTGGCACAACGCTTCTCGAAGCCAACCGACTCGGATGCGCCATCACTGGGTTGGACGTCAACCCAATGTCGTATTGGATTGTTCGCGAGGAGATTGAGAGTCTCGATTTGCCCGGTTATAAGAAGGTCGCGGCGGGGATTCGCCGGCGTCTTGAGGCACAACTCGGCGACTTATATCGAACGTCTTGTCTGAAGTGCACGTCACCGTACGCTCAAGTGAAATATTTCCTGTGGGTAAAGACTCAGCCATGCCGAAAATGTTCCTACCCGATCGATTTGTTTCCCAGCTACCTTATAGCTGAGGACGTCCGCCACACTGCCAACGTGTTTGCATGTTGGCACTGCAAGAAGTTGTTCGAAAGCATCGCAAGAAAGCATCCCGGTAAATGTACGCATTGCGGTAAGGAACCGCGTGTGGATATCAAAGCACGTAAGGGACACTGCACATGCCCTAGGTGCGGTGAGATGAATCGGTTTCCGACAGACGGCGGCTGTCCACCAGCGCATCGGTTATTTGGAATTGAATATCACTGTGATCGTTGCAAACGTACTAACAAAGGCCGTTTCTTCAAAACACCCGAAGCGGGAGATTTGGCCCGCTATGAAAAAGCATCTGCGCGTCTCGCACGACTTACGGAACAATTCATTCCTCAGGACAGAATTCCACCAGGAGATGAAACAGAACGTCTGCATCGGTGGGGTTATAAGCAATATTGTGACCTCTTCAACGCGCGGCAGTTGCTCGGACTCGAATTGCTCTGCCGCGAGATCACCCTAGTAAGAGACGCGAAGATTCGCCGTGCTCTCGCCACAAATCTTTCGGATCTGCTGCGCTATCAGAACATGCTATGCCGCTACGACTCTATGGCGCTGAAATCGTTAGACATCTTTTCGATTCATGGTTTCCCGGTCGGGCAAATTCAGTGCGAGTCGAACTTTCTCGGAATTGCCGGTAAAATGGGCGTAATCGGCAGCGGTGGCTTGCTCAACATCATAGAGAAGTTCACAAAGGCAAAAGCTTACTGTTTTCGTCCGTTCGAGATTCGTCACGAAGGCAGGCACAAGGTCCCTGTATTTATCGAGGGCGAGTGGATTGGCGAAGAACGCAACGGTGCCGGCCCCCTGCAACGACGGTCTGTGAATCTCAGTTGTGCTAACGCCATGGATGTCGTCTTGCCACCGCAATCCTTCGATGCAGTGCTCACTGACCCTCCCTACTTTGGCAACGTTCAGTACGCGGAACTAATGGACTTCTGCTACGTATGGTTACGCAAGCTCGCTGGCAAATCCGAATCGACGTTTGTGAACGCAAGCACCCGCAATGGCAATGAACTGACTGCAAACGCCAGCATGGGGCGCGGTTTTGACCATTTCGCCCAAGGACTTTCGCAAGCGTTTCAAAATGTCGCTAAGTCACTGAAGGCCGGCAGTCCGTTCGTATTCACATATCACCACAACAAATTAGAAGCATATTATCCAATTGCCCTGGCGATTCTGGATGCTGCGCTGGTGTGTTCCGCGTCGATTCCGTGTCCCGCAGAGATGGGAGGATCGATTCACATCAACGGCACCGGTTCATCTATCATCGACAGCGTATTCGTTTGTCGCACGACAGGGCGGGTTCCGCGAAAATGGCTCGCAAAAAATGCGGACGAACTCGCGGTTCTAATCTTGGGGGAGTTGCAGGAATTGTGCGAAGCGGGCGTGAAACCCACATCCGGCGATGTTCGATGCATTACGTTCGGGCACTTGGTACGTCTCGCAGTTTGGAATTTGCGCGGAGGTTGGAAACGAAACTTGGATGTCGCCACTCGTAGGCAGACGGTAGCGAATTGGATTGCGCAGTTCGGCGGGGCGGAGTTGGTCCAAGCCAAAGTTGCAAAAAATAAGCCCACGCCGCAATTGCGAAGTTTCCTGCACGATCAAGCGAGTCCCGACGCGCGGCACAGCGATGAAATACCCTTTTGAGGCGAGCTACGAAGAGTTGCTTGCGAATCCAGACGAATATGTGTCAGCCGTATTCTCCAGCCTTGCGTCAGAATTCTTGGTTCTGCCGAAAGGCGACGGGTTTGTGGAGTATCCGGTATTCGAAAGTGGCTATGAGGTCCTAAAGAAAGCCACCAACAATTTCACTCGGCTTGAGCACGCGAAGCTGTTTTCTCTGGTAACAAGCACGCCGATCTGCCTGATCGTGCTTCGTTCCATTCTCGGATTCACGCCTTCAGAGTGGGGCTACCTGGCTACGCAGCGCACCAATATATCCGTCACACAAGGATTCGCACGCACACTGGACCGGAAAGTACGAATCGAACCTGCGAAACGCTTGGCGACTGATGGTGTCGCAAAAGAACGTCTCGGCGCGTTAATTACTGTCGCATGTGAGATCCTCCAAAAGTGCTGCCCTAAAGTCAGTGAGAAAAGCATTCACCGACTGGATAAAGCAGATACGAAGCGGGGCCTCGAAAGCGTGCAAACTATGGCGAGCATGGGTGCACCATACGCGATGCTCCTGTATGAGCGGTTTCTAGGCCGCCCGTTCGCTGGCCACCGTGATTCCGTCAGCGAATTGATTGGAGATAATCTTGAAGGCGCGGTTGAGGAAGTATTGACACGCCATGGAGTGAGTTATCGAAAGACGCGGCGGGCGGAGCGCTTACCTGGATTCGACCAGGCACCGGATTTCATTGTGCCGGACGAGTTTAATCCGCAGATTGTTATTGAGGCCAAACTGACCGAAGACGACGGGACAGCTCGCGATAAGGTCACGCGCATTCAACATCTTGGTCAACTCAGCATGGCGGGCGTCAGAAATAGGCGTCCAAAATTCGAAGTGATTGCGTGCATTGCTGGGCGGGGCTTCGGCCAGCGCCGTGAAGATATGAAGAAGATGCTGCTCGCAACGCGCGGAAAGGTTTTCACGCTCAAAACTCTTCGGCAGTTGGTGGACTGTTCTGCATTGAAGCGGTTCGAAACCAAAAAGCCGGCAGATTCCGAAGTACTACCTGAAATTCCAGCCCCCGAAAAACCGTTGTAGGGGTTTGCTGGACATAAGCACTCGCAAATACATTGGAATTGAAATAAGCACCGGCTCCCTCAACAGGCACGGTGCCAGTTAAACCGAGCCGGGCGCCTGCGATTGCATCCAGCGGACGGCGTGGTGGATCAGCTCCGAAGCCGTGGTGAGTTTCAATTTGGTTTTGATATTCAGGCGGTGCACCTCGACGGTTTTGGCGCTGAGATGAAGTTGTTTGGCGATATCGCGGGTGCTCAGGCCCTGGCCGATGAGGCGATAGATTTCGAATTCGCGATCGGTCAATTCTTCAACGAGGCTCGACGGAGCTCGCCCCTCCGGAGCGCGGCGTCCGGAAAAGATTTCAAGGATGCGGGCCGACATCGACGAACTCACGTAAATCCGGCCGGCAAGAACCTCGCGGATGGCTTCAAGCAATTTCTTGCCCCCTTCCTGTTTCATGACGTAGCCGCGCCCGCCGGCGCGCAGGACGCGTTCGGCATACAAACTTTCCTCGTGCATCGACACGACGAGAACCAGCGTCCCGGGATGCATCGTTTGGATGTCCTTGATCAGTTCGAGGCCACTCCGCCCCGGGAGCGTGATATCTACAATCACGAGATCGGGTTTTAGCTGCCCGACCTTCTCCAATGCGTCATGCGCGGTATCGGCTTCACCACACATCGCGAGATCGCGCTCGCGGGTAATCAGTTGCGCAAATCCCTCGCGCATCATCGGATGATCGTCGACGACCAGAATACGCTTTTTCCCCGCTTTCGCGGTTGTTTTGGGAGCGCGTTTCATGCTCGGGGAAGAGAATGGCACTCGGGTGGACAATCAGAACCCCGTAGGGGTGGCATATTTATAGTCAGGGCGCCATTTGAATAAGCGACGCTCCGCAGGCGGAGCTGAAACCTGTACGCGCAATCTACTACAAATATGTCATCCCTCCGGGATTCCGCTCCTTGTGCTGCTTTGAGCAACACTCCATTACCTCGCCTGTTACAGTTTAAAATTAGAGACTCGTTACCTCGTCTCCTACGAGTTAAGGAACGGCGCTTCATAATCCCGCCGCGAACGTGCAACTGATGAGAGTTCCGCCAGCGGGAGCTTTGTCTACTTTCAAAGCAGCGCCAATGACGTCGGCGCGATATTTCATGATGCGCAATCCCATGCCGCTGTGGTCCGGAGCCGGCGATTGGAGGCCGACACCATTGTCCGTAACGGAAAGCTGTCCGAGTTGTCCATCGAGGCGGAGGTCGATCGTGATGCGGGATGGTTTGGCGTGTTTGACAGCATTGTTGACTGCTTCCTGAGCAATCCGAAAAAGGTGTGTGGCAGCGGAATTATCGCGGACGAGAACCGGCGATGGGCATTTGAACTCACACGAAACGCGGCACAACGCCTGGGTGTGCCTGGCGAGTTCGTGGAGAGCGGACATGAGGCCATTGGCTTCCAATTCGACCGGTGAGAGGCCGCGGGCAAGCATGCGCGTATGGGAAATGGTCTGTCGCACATGCTCAGCGATTTTGCCGGCTTGAGCGGCATCGCGTTTGGATTTTTTGAGGTCTTGTTCGAGAACTTCGGCCATGAGCTGAATGCCCGCAAGTTCCTGGCCCAATCCATCGTGCAGGTCCTGGCCTATGCGCCGCTGTTCGCGGTTGCTGATCTCGAGGATCTCCTGCTCGAGGCGTTTGCGTTCGGTGATGTCGCGCACAAAGCCGGTAAACAAACGACGGTTATGCAGCTTGACCTCGCTCACGGACAAATCCATGGGGAAAACGCTGCCGTCCTTGCGTCGACCGACCACTTCGCGGCCAATGCCGATGATCTGCGCGTGGCCAGTGCGTCGATAATTGGCGAGGTACGAGTCATGTTTCTCGTGATACGGAGAGGGCATCAGGACGCTGACATTCTGACCGATCAATTCCGCGGCGGTATAACCAAAGATTCGTTCGGCGGCCGGGTTGAGCGATTCGGTAATGCCACGCTCGTCGATGGTGATGATACCTTCGACCGCAGTCTCGAGAATGGCCCTGAGCCGTTCCGCAGTCTCGTGACCCGATTGCTCGGCTTGCGCCAACCGCCCGACCTGTTTCATCGAGTCGAGTGTTCAAGACAGAGACCGAATGGCGCAAGGTCGAAGTATTATGCCGCGCCGACGTGCGCTCGGTACTCCGTGGGTGACTGGCCCAGGAGCTTTTTGAACACACGGTTAAAGTGCGTGAGCGACTGGAAGCCGACCTGATAAGCGATTTCACTGATCCGCAAGTTGGCGTTGGGCAGAAGCTCGCGAGCCTTCTCGACGCGCACGCGTGAGACATATTCGGTGAAGTTGATGCCCGTAAATTTCCGGAACATCTTGCAGAAATAAAACCTGCTCATATTGACGGCTTTGGCGGTCTGCTCGAGAGACAGGTCTTCGGTGTGATGCTCGTCGATAAATCGTTTGGCCCGCGTAATCAGGGGCGGTTCGGCGTTTTCGCGGTGGATCATGACCTGGTTGCTGAGGTTCGCCACATGGTCCGCAAAGATGGAAAGGAGCTTAATTACGCCTTTATGTTGTCGCGGCGAAAGAACACGGGTGCTGAAGTAAGCTTCTTTGAGCTGGTCCTCAGGCACTTCCAGACCCCATTCGGCGACTTGCTTCGCGACGCGTTGAAAATCGGCTTCGGTGGGTTCCTTGCGGAACACCTGCCCGGTCTGCAATCGGCCAAGGGTTTTGTCACCAAGGCGCACCGGGACGGCAGAATCGCACATCCCCACGGGGCACGTGACAGTCGCGGCTGCGTCGACAGAATTGTCCGCGAGGTGTTGCTGGACTTTGAGGCACGCAGCGCAGGAACGGCTCTTCTGGGCCATTAACGCGCAAAACGGGTTTTCCTGGCGTGTGCCGCGGTGAGGGAGTTTCCAGGAGTTGTTGCCGCGCAAACAGACCGGCATGCCCGTCGCATCGTTGAAGGCCTTCTCGTATTCCCGAAAGACTTTGGAGTTTGCCACCACATCAATCACATTCTCGTCGTGCATAATCGTCTCTCTTTCTCTAACCGGATTTTGTCCCGGTGAAGACAATTTAGGGTGAGCGATGAGTTCCGGGTATTGGGGCGCCGCCTGAACGTGATCGGTGCAAACGAATTATGCCTGCTAAGGGAAAACCTTAGATGCTTTGAAATTCAGGTGGTAAGTGGCGTGCTTTAGGCTTATGTTTGGGTCTGTGAGAGCGATTAAGCCAGGGGTGTTTAGCGTGCTTGCGTTGACGGCCACAATCCAGTGGGTCGCCGCGGCTGCGGACCCCCGCGCCAATCCCTACGGTCAGATCGTGGATAGGAACGTCTTCGGACTGAAGCCGCCTCCCCCGCCGCAAGTCGAGGCGCCCAAGGAAGAAGTGAAACCGCCGCCCAACGTGAAGTTAACCGGCATTTCCAACCTTGCGCAAAAACGGGCTTTCATCGAAGTGACCGAGCAGCAGGCGCCGAAAGCCGGCCAGCAACCCGGGACCGTCAACAGACCAATTTTGAGCGAAGGCGAAGCGGCCTTTGGCGTTGAGGTGGTCGCGATCGACGTGGAAAAAAACATCGTGAAGATCCGCAATGCCGGGATAGAGTCTGAGTTGACTTTCGAGCCAGTAAAATCGCCAGGCGCTACTGCCGCGACGGGCAATCCACAGCCGGGTGTTCATCAGCCAAATTACGCGCAACCGGGGGTCGGGGCGGCGAATCCGCAACCAGGCGGTGGTCCCGGAGTGACCATTTACGGCGGCGCCAGCACGACTGCGACAAACAATTATGGTGTGACCACTTTGGGCGGAACACAACCGGGAGTTCCTTCACCGCTGGGAGCTGACGCTGGAGCCATGAGGACGATTCCGTCGCGCACGATCCGTACACCTACCACGGTTGATCCGCAATCGGCTGATGCTGCGCAACAGGCTGCTTTGGCGGAATTGAATCGGGCCGCGGCTGCGAAGTATCGTGGCCGGCAGATGCCACCGTCGCCAGTGCCACCAGGGTTCCAAGGCGACGTAACTCAGCCCCAGAATCCCCCCCCGCCTCTGCCGCAGCCGTAGCTACCAGCCGAGCTTCTCGGGGAAGTATTCGCTGATCAGGTCTTCGTAGAAGGGCCGCAATTTCGCGACGTCCGGCTTTTCGTGGTTCTTGGTGTAAAGATCGTAGGGATTGAAGGCGCGCACGCAGTCGAACATTTTGCGGTCTTCGTCGTTCATGAGGTAGTCGTATTCGCCTTCGCGGTGCGCCGGATAGAACGAATGATAGCGAATCATGTAGAGCGCTTCCTTCGGCAAGTGGTCCTTCACCACATGATAGAGATATTCATCGTGGCCCCAGGAGAGATGGACGTTATCGAGCCCGCAGTTCTCGGAGTAAACACCGAGACGCGACTGGAACTTCGCGTTCTGTGAATCCGGGTTGTCGGAAAAGAATTGGTGGAACACGATCTTGTCTGACCACGCGCACCCGACCGGAAAGGTGTCGCCGACGACGGCCCATTGCGGCTCGCCATAAAGGCAAAGGATCTTGCCCAGATCGTGGATTAAACCGGTAATGATGAACCAGCGCGGCTTCCCATCGCGGCGAATCTGCTCGGCGGTTTGAAGGAGATGTTCGAGTTGCGAAAGGTCCGTGTCGGGATCGCTATCGTCCACGAGCGTGTTGAGGAATTCCATCGCCTCCCAAATGCTCATTTTGCGGCGGTTCAGGGCGAGGAAGTCCTGTTTCTTCGCGCGAACGAAATCGTAGGCCTGATGGCGATGGTTCTGGCGATAGAATTCGCGCACCGTCGGACGCGCGTCGGCTTCGTAATTGCGGAACTGCTGTTGCTTTTTGTTCGGGTCGGTGGCCTGGAAGCCGGTCGCGAGCGGCGTCGCGCCCCTACCGTTTTCGGGATAGCGGAGTTTGAGGAAATCTTCCCATTCTTCGAGGCCGTTCAGCGGCGCGTTGACGGTGGCTTTCGATGATTCCATAGCAAGTTGTTGTTCCCAGCGGCCAAGGGAATCATCGGCTTCGCGGGCCGATTCTGCAAGCGCAAACAGATCAGGTGCGGTTGGTCGTTTGACGAAGCCGATCAAGTCCAACGGCGAGAACAATGACGGCGCCGATGATAATTTCCTGCATGTAATTGGGCCAGCCCATCTGTGTGGAGCAATTGCGGAGCACCGCCATGATGAGCGCGCCAATTACGGAGCCGAGAATGCTCCCCGTGCCGCCAGTCAAGCTGGCGCCGCCGATGACGACCGCGGCGATCATGTCCAGTTCCAGGCCGATGGCGACAGTGGGATCACCCTGAGTGAGCCGCGAGAGCTGCATCAGCCCGGCGGTGCCGAAGAAAAGCCCAGCCAGCGTGTAGATCAAGACCTTGTGAAGTTGGACGCGAATGCCGCAGAGGCGGGCGGTGGCTTCGTTGGAGCCGATCGCAAAAATGTAACGGCCAAAAACCGTGTGCTGCATGATCAACGCCGTGGCACTGGCAAGACCGACTGTGATCCAGACGCCAGGCGGAAGGGGCAGGAGCGAGTTCGGAGCGACGCGGCGCATAAGATCGTCAATGAAACCTGGCGGCGAGTTGACGGTAACATTGCCGGCCAGCCATTTCGCAAGTCCGCGGGCGATGCCCATCATTCCCAGCGTGACGATAAAGGGCATCATTCGAAGCCCGGCGATGATAGTGCCGTTGACGAGTCCGATGACACCACCCGCAAGAATAGTGAGCAAAATTGCGGTGGCAGCGGAAAAGCCCTTCACGAGGAGAATCGCGCCAAGGACGCTCGTGAGGGCCACGGTGGAGCCGACGCTCAAATCGATTCCGCCGCTGACGATGATCATGGTCATGCCGAGAGAGCCGATCGCGACGATCACCGTTTGCATGAGGATGATTTTAAAATTCGCGCCGGTGAAGAGATAAGGTCGCACCTCCGCGCTGAGCGAGAATAATCCGAAGACGACCAGCAAACCGATGAACGGACCGAACACGTTCAGAACTCTGGAAATCCGAGATGTCCTCCGCGTGTCGGTCATTACGCAGGGCTGGCGGAGGTTTGGCTCGGGCAGATAAGAGCTGACGAAGATGACAGCTTTGCCGTTGCGGGCCAGTTCGCCGATGAGTTTGTAAATTTGCGCCTTGCTGCCGACGTCGATGCCGCGCGTCGGTTCGTCGAGAAGCAGGATTTTGGCATCGTGATGGAGGAGCCGCCCAAAGGCCACCTTCTGTTGATTGCCGCCGGAAAGTTCGGAAACTGGTTGCGTGGCATTGCGCGCGCGAATGCCGAGACGGGAAATCCAGTCGGTGACGCAACGGCGCTGGCGAGGACCACTGATGAAACCGAGGCGTGTAAACGGCGCGTAGCGGGTCGCGGTAAGATTATCGCCGAGGCTGCGATTGAGCATGAGCCCTTCCTCTTTGCGGTTTTCGCTGAGCAGACCGATGCCCTGCTTGAGGCGGCGATTGGGATCGCAATGCGTGCGCTCTTGTGAGTAAACGAGCACA
>Ga0193696_1000547_pt1 | contig 12768 bp, 7 predicted proteins | sample L3m1metaG_FD_145074 | JGI IMG/M metagenome (GOLD analysis project Ga0193696, IMG submission 145074) | Soil microbial communities from a riparian zone of the East river system, Colorado, United States - L3m1 | ecosystem: Environmental > Terrestrial > Soil > Riparian zone | place: USA: East River... | reverse complement strand
AGTCCCTACGACATGGCGGAGACACTCCTCGTTTATAAAACGACCATCGCCGCTCCAGACGGCACTCTGTACGAAGCCAGAGCCGTCGGCGACGATATGCCGGGCGGCGGCTGGCAAGGCTGGCTCGAATTCGTGCCGCTGGCAGGAGGACCACCGGTCCACACCTCGCGGGAAACTACGCAGCCCAATCAGGTGGACACCGAGTACTGGGCTACCGGTTTGACGCCGGTCTATCTCGAAGGCGCGCTCAAGCGTGCGCTGACGCGTCCCCCACTGGTGCCGACGGTTCCGCCTCAGCCGTCGGTGTTCCGAAGTCCGGCGCCTTCGACGGCCACGCGGTCGCTTGAAGTATCGCCATCCAGTGTCCTGAATCCATTCTCGGTCTACGAAAAAGGCGAAGCGTTGTTGCGCAGTCAACTGTCGGCGCTCTCTGCCTGGCACCTGGTGAATATCGCGATCGAGTACGAGCTCAGTGACGAGCCGGTCGAACGGCTCAACCGCTTCGCGGCTCCAACTCTCGTCGAGCTCATCGTCCAGGCCACGCGCGACGAGGTCGTCCGGCACCGCTAAGGGTTCCAGATCGGTTCCGGACGACCCTTCCACAACCAGTAGATGTAGTCGGTCATCGGCGGTTCGCCACCAAGCTCCCGGAGGCGGGTGGCATTCTGGCCGCGATGGTAGTGCGTGTGCATCGCGGCCTGCGTGAGCGCCTCGGCTACCGTGAGCGACAGCGGTGGATCCGTGAACCAGGGAACGGCGATCGATTCCCCGAGGCGCGCGTCGCCCATGGCGGCGATTGCGGGCGCGAGGCGATCGTGGTGCTCGCGCGCGTACATCAGCAGCGCGTCGAACGACGGGAAGTCTTCGGGCTTCGTAAAGGCGAAGGGATCCTGACGGTCTCCTACTGTCCACAGAAACGCACGCTGCACGATGGCCATGTGATGAAGACGATCCCGGATCGCCTTGTCGTCACGCGCCGCCGCATGTGCCCCGATAACGCGCCAATGTTCGGCGTCGGCCCAGACCTGGTGCCCGTAGAGATCCCGGAGTAGTGCATCCATCGTGGGATTATGCCCGAACGATCGGTGTCGCAAATCAGAACGATGCCGCCGTAGTAGCATGGCCGGATGCCGCGTGCCATCCGGCGTCCGGCCAGGGCCGCACGACCGTCGCACTTCCGGTCGCTGACGGTCAGCGCCGCCTTCAAGTCGTTCGTGCTCGACCAGCTGGAGGAGCTGGGCGACGTGACGCCGCGCCCGATGTTCGGTGGCGTCGGGCTCTATCACCGCGGCGTATTCTTCGGAATCCTCGCGCGCGACACACTGTATTTGAAGGTCGGCGACTCGAATCGTGCGGATTACACGCGAGCCGGGATGAAGGCCTTCAAACCGTACGCGGATCGATCCGGCTCGATGAAGTATTACGCCGTGCCCCTCGAGATACTCGAGAGCCCGACCGATCTCGCGGTGTGGGCCGGCAAAGCCATCGCCGTCGCGGCCGGCCGCGTGTGAAGAACCACGAGGCCGCCATTTCGCCGGATCAAGCCATGCGACACAACGCTCGATTGGATGTCCGCGCAGCGCTGGCCCTGCTGCTGCTCGTCGCGGTGAGCTCGGCGGCTTCCGCTCAATCGTCCACCGGCGATCGCCGATGGGAGATCGAGTTCACCGCTGGCGGCGCGATGCCCCATTGGTCCTCCAGCGGGACGGGTGCGCTGCCACCACCCGGATCGGCTCTCCCGATCAACCTCGGCACGGCGACGACGCGAGCCGTCTCGTCGTGGGTTATCGGCGACGGTGCCATGCTGCTGAATCAGGCGCTCTCGTCATTCCGCGTCTCGCCACAGATCACGCCGCTTGACGCGGTGGCGCAAAGCGTCTTCGCCAAACGGACGCCCGGCGCCGCCATCGGATTCCGCATTTCGCGGGCACTAAACGAGCGATTCGCTGCGGAGCTGAGCGTCGACTACCTCCGCACACCGCTGGCCTTGACGAGTGCCAGTCTGGCGGGCGTCGAAGCAACCCGCGCCAGCTTCGTCTCTGCGTGGAATTCGTTGCTCGCGCTGCCGCTCCTGGTGTCGAGCCGGAGCGCGACCTCGACGGCAGCGATCAGCGACCATCAGGGCGGTCAGGTCGGCGTCAGCGGAGCCATGATCGTCAATCTCGGCAAGGGGCCAACGAGGCCGTACGTGACGGCAGGTGCCGGCATCGTGACGCATACCGGTGGTCTGCCCAGCGCGGAACTGGTCGGACGATACCAGTTCGAGATTACGCCGCCCGTGCTTGTGCCTGTGCCCGTGCCGATCGTGAGCCGGGTGTTCGATCAAACCGACACCACGGTCGTACGCGCTTCCAGTTCCACCGCCGTCGTCGGCATCATCGGCGGAGGCGTCAAGCGGTTCGTGACACCTCGATGGGGGATCCGCCTCGACGTCCGCGAGCACATCGGACGAAATCGCGCCGCAACCCTCGTCGACGCCACCCCTCGATCGGCGGCACCGTCCGCGCCTGGTTTCGGGACGCTGTCGATCGGAACCACGCCCCCGCTGGTCTTCACCAGCAACGGCGCGGGATCAAATCTGAGCGGCGCTCCGATCTCGGGATTTACGACCTTCTCGGGGTCAGGCTGGGGCGGGCAGCTGGACGTGACGGCTGGACTGATCTATCGGTTCTGATGGCGTTGGCCACCGTTCCGTTCACCCCGAATAACAACCAAGCCAGATCGGAAACAGCGCGCGGAACGTATCGTCGACGATCGTGGCCAGTTTCGCCCGATCGCCGAGTATCTTCGCGTCGTCTGGTTTGTCCAGGAACAGCCATCGCCCAACGAACACCCAACCCAGCGCAGCAGGATTGCGGCAGTCGAGCAGCCAGTCGACGGCCCGTTCGGGCAACAGGTCGATCGCGGGTTCACGGTCGCTGTACTGAATGAAGCCGCTGTTGGCGGCCATCCAACGTCCGAGCTCGCGCTTCCAGGCGCGTTCGAGCGTCCGCTGGAACTGTTCGAAAAACGCGAGGACGCGTTCCTGGCCAGCCCCGCGATCTGCTTCACGCCCGGCCGCGGACAGATTGAATCCCAGGCCGATCCGCATGCAATTGGAGGCATGCGGCGGCGCGCTCAACCAGCCCAGATTGAACTGGGGCTCCCAGCGGCCCCCGTGGTGGAACGCGACCACATCGCCGCCTGCATTGGCGACGAAGCTGTTCGCGTGAAAGAGCTTGGTTCCGCTCTCGCCGCTGCGGTGCCGCGCCTCGACAATCTTCGCGGCGATGCTCGACTGGTTGACGGCATCGAACAGCGCTTCGATCCTCGGCTTCAATGCCGCCGCCGCGTCGGCAGCCGGCAGCCCTTCCACCAGCGCGAACTCCCTCGCGCCAAAGCCCGTCATCGTGCGCTGCACGGCAGTCGGCGCCAGCGCCCGGCGTTTGCGAACTTCGTTCAGCAGGTTGGTGGCGACGGTGTGCGTCGGGCTGATCTGCAGCGCGGCGCGCAACGCCGAAACGGCCTCGTCCCACTGACGCTGTTCGAGGTGACAGCGTCCCATGCGAACCCATGCCGACACGTTCCGGGGCGCCTGCTCGATGATCGCGGCGTTGACCGCGACCGCCACCGTTCCGTATTCACCGCTTTTCATGTACTCGAGGGCTTGCCGCTCGAGTTCCGGCACCGGAGTGTTCATTTCGGTTTCTTGTTCCCGACCTGCTCCTTCTCCCTGTTCAGCTCGACGATGTCGACACTGTCCGCCGCCTGACCGAGAAGGTACCGGCAGAAGTAGTCGGAGCGGATCCAGTTGAAGTATGCGCTCCGGTCTCCGTATCCGTGGCGTACGCCGGGGATGACGAGCATGTCGAACCGTTTGTTGGCCTTGATGAGCGCATCGGCCATCCGCAGCGTATTCGCCGGATGGACGTTGTTGTCGATGTCTCCGGTCGACAGCATCAGGTGTCCCTTCAAGTTCCTGGCCAGCTCGGAGTTTTTCTCGATGTCGTACTCGAACGTCACCTGACCGTCGTCGCCGACGAGCTCCTTGAGGCCATGGTGCTTCTCGCTCCAGGTGTTGTTGTAGATGTTGTTCTCGTGATTCCCCGATTCGGACACCGCCACCTTGAAGAAGTCCGGGTAGACCAGCATAGCCGCGGTCGACATGAACCCGCCGCCTGAATGTCCCCAGATGCCGACCTTGTTCACGTCGATGAAGGAATGGCGCCTCGCAAGCTGCTCGACCGCCGCCTTCTTGTCGGCGAGACCATAGTCGCGCAGATTGCCGTAGCCGTAGTTGTGATACCACTTCGACCGCTGTGGATTGCCGCCGCGATTCCCGACCTCGACCACGATGAACCCGAACTGCGCCAGCGCCTGGCTGTTGCTTCGCGGATTGAACGTCTTGGTCACGCTTTCGGTCTGCGGTCCCGGGTAGACGTAGAGGACGATCGGGTATTTCTTGAGCGGGTCGAAGTCGAACGGCTTGTACATCACGCCGTACAAGTCCGTGACGCCGTCGTCCGCCTTTACCTTGAACGGCTCGGGAAACTTGAAGCCGGCTTCGTTCAGCGCGCTCAGATCCGGCGATTCCAGCTTCGTCACGACGTTGCCGAGCGCGTCGTAGAGGACCGCGGACGGTGCGGCATCGATTCGCGAGGCGTTGTCGACGAAGAACCGGTTCGATTCAGACAGCGTCACCGCGTGTGACGCATCGCCGGGATCGAGCAGCTTGACCGTCGCGCCGTCGTAACTGACACGATACAGGTGCGGATAGTACGGATCCTCGCCGCTTTCCCGGCCGACCGCGGAAACGTACGCGACGCGGGCCTTGTCGTCGACGCCGTCAATGCTCATGGTGACGTACTCGCCAGACGTCAGCGGATTCTTGAGCGCGCCCGAGTTGGCGTCATAGAGATAGTAGTGGCCCCACCCGGTACGCTCCGACCAGAAGAGCAGGTCCTGGCCGTTGTTCGCGAGGCGCAGCGGCTTGGTTTCGATATAAGTGTTCAGCCGCTCTTCCACGACGACCTTCACCTCGCCGGTGTCAGGCGAGGCGACCGCGGCGTCCACCTTGTGGAGATCGCGGCTGGAGCGCAGAAAGTACAGTTTGTCCGAGGTGTCGCTGAGCCACTGTGCCGGCGGCGCGTCCGGGTTGGGAGTGCCCTGGCCGCCGCCGCGTCCGCTCGCGGCGAAGCGGGGCGACACGGGAGCCGTCGCGATCTGGAGCGTCTGATCCTTGAAGCGATCGGCCTTCACACGCGTCATGGCGTGGCTGGTGACGTCGAAGGCATCGATCTCGAATTGGGTGACGTTGACTTCGCCGGGCATGGCGTATCGATAGGTCTCGAGCTTCGGACGCGGCTGCGCGAGCGCGTCGATCACCCAGAGGTCCGCGACTTTCCGCTGATCGCGCCGGACCAGCGCGAACTTCTTCGAGTCTTTCGACCAGATGATCTGCACCGCCGGGACCCGTGCGTTCTTGCTGGCTGCCGTATCCGTGTCGGTCTCGGTCTGCTGCTGCTCGCCTTGTTCCTGCTGTTGTTGCTGCAGCTGTTCCTGCTCCTGCTGCAGCTGCTGCGCTGAGCGCGCGTAGCTGAAATGTTCCTCGCCGTCCTTCGTTAGCTGCGTTTCCTTGATGGCGGCGTCGTCGGCCTTCTTTTCCGCCAGCGCGAAGCTGTCGGCGTCCATCATGAACAGGTTGTGGTTGCGGGCGAACACGATCGTCTTGCCGTCCGGCGACGGCGCCGCCCACCGCGGCCGCTGCGGCGCCTTGTAGTCGTCGTCGAGGAGGTCGACGCTGCCGGTCGCCATGTCGTACTCGAAGTGCAGCGTCCGCGTTCGCGGTGGTTGGGCGCCGCGGCCTGACGCGCCGCCACGTCCTCGCTGTCCCTGCTGCTGCGGATCGACCGCGTCGTCGTCGGACGGATCTTGACCGCCCTGCCTCGCCGCGGCCTGAGCATCGGTCGTATTGACGGGCTTTCTCGGCTTGGCCACGTCGGCATCGCGCGGCACCTGGACGTCGAACTGGAACGCCGCGTCCTTCCTGACGAACTTGAACGTCGTGAACGGCAGGTGCTGCGCGTCGTAAGGCTCGCGCGTCATCGACGTGAGCGTTGCGGCCATCTTCGCGTGATCGAACAACGGGGCCTTGTTCCTCTTGATTGCATCCACGAGGTAGAACTTCCGTCCCTCGCGCGTCTGATACGGATACCAGAACCGATCGCCGCTCTCGAGCCAGCGCGGCGTCACCGTCGTGTCGAACACGAGACGGCCGACCTTCTGCGCGGTCCAGTTCGCCGCCAGGTCGTAGTTCGGTTTCGGGGCGGCCGGCGTTTCGGCTCGCGGCACCACGAAGGCGGCGAAGAAGAGGATGGAGGCGAGGCACCACGTGAGCAGGCGGCGCGGCATGGCAATCTCCTTGAGAAATACTGTCTTCGAAACGTCGAGATTATCGCTGATCCGCGCGCCGGCGGCCGCTGCGGCACGCGTTGAGTAGCTGATTCTCGAGCGAGTCGGAGCTACCCGATGATCTGGCGCGTGCCCCCGACTTTCGGCCTGAAATCATCGACTGAGGACCAGCGCAGTTCTTGCAGTGCGCTGGTTCGATGGACCCGGAACTGGAGGCGTACGTCGCGCGAGCGCAGGACCCGGCGCTCATTCCAGGCATTTACAACTACTGTCATCACCGCTGCGAGCAATGTGCGTTCACCGGTCGCTGCCTCTCCTTTCGGCAGGAGCAGCAGGAGGCGCACGACCATCCCGAACGCAGCCTCGAAGATCACATGGAGGCCAATTTCACACGCGCGGCAGCCTTGATGAAGGCGTGGTGCGAGCAGCATGGGATCGATCCTGCCGCCGTCGAGGAAGCGGCTGAAATCGACGAGTCAGATACGGTGACGCGAGCGAGCGCCCACGAGAAGGCAGATGCAGATGTGCTGCAACAGTTGGCGCGGCGGTATTCCTCGGAGGCGTACCACATCGTCGAGCCTCTCAGTAACCTGTCGCGTTTCCACGCCTGGGCTCCAGCGGTTGCCGCCGCGATCGACACCATCGGGTGGTACTCGGGATTGATCCCCGCAAAGATCGCCCGGGCGGTGGGTGGCGCGGCGAGCGAAGGTCAGTGTGTCGACGACGATCCGGTGCAGAACGATTGGAACGGCTCGGCAAAGGTCGCGCGACTGGCGATTGCGGAATCGATCGGCGCCTGGCGGACGCTCTTCGAGGCGGGCGACACGCCGGTCGACGCGTCGATTCGCCGCACCGCGGGCTTGCTCGAGCAGATGGACAGCGACCTGGCCGCGCGTTTTCCGCTGGCGATGGAATTCGTTCGACCGGGGTTCGACGAACCTGACGTTGCGGCCGGCGCGCTGACGCGTCTAGCGCCGTTCGAGCCGCGGCGTCGCACGGTGCGGCGGCGGCTTCAGTTGTGGGGGTGGCGACTGCGGCGGCGCGTGCTGGGTCGCCTCGGAGGATCGCACTGATGTCACAGTCGACGTTCCTCGCTATCGCGAAGGATCCCGCGATCATCCCTGGTGTCCATCATCACTGCGACGAATGGTGCGACTACTGTCTAGTCACGAACCGGTGCCTGGCGTTCAAGTGCACCGACGAGCACCGTCGGCGCCACGGCCTTGCTGACGGAGAGCCGACGTTTCGGAGCCTCGACGAGGCGGTCGCGTTCACGCGGTCGGTAGCCGAGGCCGAGGGCTCGTCGACGCCTGAGCTCGACGCGCTCGTAGCGGAGGGAGCTGAGCGTGCCGGGCTGCATACGGCGGATCCTCTGGCCGGAGCGGCGCTCGATTACGCTCAGCAGGTTGCAATCGGATTCGCGCCGATTGCCGAGTTGGTCGCCAGGGCGCCGGTTCGGCGCTCCGGGCCTGAACCGGAGGAAGTGGTGCTCTGGTATCACGTCCGGATCTACCTTCGGCTGGTGCGAGCACTGGTGGCGAGAGAAGGGCGCGCACCGGGCGGGAACCGAATGGAAGATGCGAACGGGTCGGCAAAGCTGGTGCTGGTCGCGATTCAGAAATCACGTGCCGCTATCGAACGGATGCAGGCCAACGAACCGGGCGAAGACTTTACCGGGTTGACGTCGGCGCTGGTCACGCTCGAGCGTGGGATCGAGGAACGATTCCCAGATGCGAGGACGTACGTTCGCGTCGGCCTCGACGTCCCGGTGACCTGAAGCGGAGTGTGTCGCGAACCTGCGTTTTGCGGGTCAAAAAGAAAAGGCCCGATCGTTTTTCAACGACCGGGCCTCGAGGAATAATGCCGGCAGCGACCTACTCTCCCATACAGTTTCCCATACAGTACCATCGGCGGTATCAGGCTTAACTTCCGTGTTCGGAATGGGAACGGGTGTGACCCTGATCCTATGACCACCGGCAAACTTGGCTGCCTGGGGTCCCGCCTTCGCTCGCGTTGCGAGCTTTGGCGGGCAAGTCCCCCTTCGGAGGCTTGCCCACCGTAGCGCCGTCAGGCGCGAAGGTGGGTCGTCCCAGACAATTTCAAAGAGCCAACTGAATATTCTGCAAACGGTAGTTTCTCGTTCCACGCTCACGCAGCGGTTTCCGCGTGCATTCACGTTGTTAGAAACAATTTATGGTCAAGCCTCACGGCTGATTAGTATCGGTAAGCTCAACGCCTCGCGGCGCTTACACACCCGACCTATTACCTGGTCATCTTCCAGGAGCCTTTAGGAGCCTTACGGCTCGGGAGATCTCATCTTGTGGAGGGTTTCACGCTTAGATGCCTTCAGCGTTTCTCCCTTCCGGACGTAGCTACCCGGCGCTACCGCTGGCGCGATAACCGGTACACTAGAGGTCCGTCCATCCCGGTCCTCTCGTACTAAGGACAGCCCCACGCAAATCTCCTGCGCCCATGACAGATAGAGACCGAACTGTCTCGCGACGTTCTAAACCCAGCTCACGTACCACTTTAATCGGCGAACAGCCGAACCCTTGGAACCTGCTACAGCTCCAGGATGTGATGAGCCGACATCGAGGTGCCAAACCCTAGCGTCGATGTGAACTCTTGGCTAGGATCAGCCTGTTATCCCCGGCGTACCTTTTATCCGTTGAGCGATGGCCCTTCCACGCGGAACCACCGGATCACTAAAGCCTGGTTTCCCACCTGCTCGTCTTGTAGGACTCGCAGTCAAGCTCGCTTCTGCTTTTGCACTCTAAGGCTGGTTTCCAAACAGCCTGAGCGAACCTTCGCGCGCCTCCGTTACACTTTAGGAGGCGACCGCCCCAGTCAAACTACCCACCTAGCAGTGTCCCTGACCTGGATGACAGATCGAGGTTAGAACGCCGGAGCGTTAAGGGTGGTATCTCACCGTTGGCTCCCCCGAGTCCGAAAACCCGGGTTCAAAGCCTCCCACCTATCCTGCGCATAACGCACCAGCATTCACTACTAGGATGTAGTAAAGGTGCACGGGGTCTTTTCGTCTAGTCACGGGCAACCGGCGTCTTCACCGGTACCACAAATTCGCAGTGCCCCTCGTTGAGACAGCGCCCAAATCATTACGCCATTCGTGCAGGTCGGAACTTACCCGACAAGGAATTTCGCTACCTTAGGACCGTTATAGTTACGGCCGCCGTTTACCGGGGCTTCAGCTCGAAGCGTCGCCTTGCGGCTAACCTCTCCCTTTAACCTTCCGGCACCGGGCAGGCGTCAGGCCATATACGTCGTATTCGACTTAGCATAGCCCTGTGTTTTTAGTAAACAGTTGCTTGGGCCTCTTTATTGCAACTCCCTCACGCTTCGAAGTGCGAGACTTCTAACGCTAACGGAGCACCCCTTCTTCCGAAGTTACGGGGTGAGTTTGCCGAGTTCCTAAACGAGGGTTCTCACTCGCGCCTGAGGATTTTCTCCTCGCCTACCTGTGTCGGTTTGCGGTACGGGTACCCAAAAGACTCCTTAGAGGATTTTCTCGGCAGCGTGGCGTCTGTGACTTTACGAGCCTTACGGCTCTCGCTATGACACCTCAGGGAATATGACCCACCGGATTTGCCTGGCGGACCCCCCTACATGTCTAAACCTACACGTCCAATCGTAGGCTCACATAGCCTCCTGCGTCTCCCCATCGTGATAACGTCTTCTAGGTAGTTCTGGAATATTAACCAGATATCCATCCGCTACGCCTTTCGGCCTCGCGTTAGGACCCGACTAACCCTGAGCGGACGAACCTTCCTCAGGAAACCTTAGGCTTACGGCGGAAAGGATTCTCACCTTTCTTCTCGCTACTTATGCCGGCAGGGTCACTTCTCACCACTCCACCAGTCTTTTCAGTCTGGCTTCACGGCTGTGAGAACGCTCCTCTACCAATATGCAGACCCGTAGGTCCGCGTCTATTCTATGGCTTCGGTCTTGTGCTTAAGCCCCGTTGGATTGTCGGCCCAAAGCCGCTTGACCAGTGAGCTATTACGCTTTCTTTAAAGGATGGCTGCTTCTAAGCCAACCTCCTGGTTGTCTGAGCGTCTTCAGATCCTTTCCCACTTAGCACAAAGTTAGGGACCTTAGCCGATAGTCTGGGCTGTTTCCCTTTCGACGATGAAGCTTAGCCCCCACCGTCTCACTCCCGGGATACGTGTCGTTGGCATTCGCAGTTTGATTGGATTCAGTAAGCTGGTAAGCCCCCTAGTCCATTCAGTTCTCTACCACCAACGCCGACCTCCCGAGGCTGCTCCTAAAAGCATTTCGAGGAGAACGGGCAATCACGAGGTTTGATTAGCCTTTCACCCCTATCCACAGTTCATCCGAGCTGTTTTCAACCAACACCGGTTCGGACCTCCACGCGGTGTTACCCGCGCTTCATCCTGACCATGGATAGATCACCTCGCTTCGCGTCTATTCCCAGCGACTTGTCGCCCATTTCGGACTCGCTTTCGCTGCGGCTCGCTTACGCTTAACCTTGCCACTGAGAATAACTAGCCGGCTCATTATGCAAAAGGCACGCGGTCAGGCATTCCGGCAGATTGCTCCACCGGCATAGCCCTCCCACTGCTTGTAGGTATACGGTTTCAGGTACTATTTCACTCCCCTCACAGGGGTTCTTTTCACCTTTCCCTCACGGTACTGGTTCACTATCGGTCACCAGGGAGTATTTAGCCTTACGAGATGGTCCTCGTAGATTCTCGCGGGATTTCACGTGTCCCGCGATACTCAGGAACCTGTCGCGAGCCAGTCAGCTGTCGTCTACCGGGCTGTCACCGTCTATGGCCGATCGTTCCAGATCGTTCAACTAGTCGACTGGTTGCTCACTCGCTGGCATTGAAGCCAGACAGGCCCTACAACCCCACCGTGCAAGCACGATGGTTTGGGCTGTTCCGCGTTCGCTCGCCGCTACTAGCGGAATCACTCTTGTTTTCTATTCCTGCAGGTACTGAGATGGTTCACTTCCCTGCGTTGCCTTCTCACCGCCTATGTATTCAGCGGTGGATCCTCCGGGATTAGCCAGAGGGGGTTTCCCCATTCGGAGACCCCCGGGTCAAAGCTCATTTGCAGCTCACCGGGGCTTATCGCAGCTTATCGCGTCCTTCATCGACTCCTGGTGCCAAGGCATTCACCGTACACCCTTAGTAGCTTGACCATAAGAAACTCGAGCTCACGCCTGGCTTACGCCACGCGTCAGCTTCATGCACACTGCGTGTGTGTGGTCGGAAAAACTACCGTTTGCAGAATATTCAGTTGTCAAAGACCGCCCGTCGCTTTCGCGACGAGCCCAAAAACTGGTGGAGAATACCGGGCTCGAACCGGTGACCTCCTGGTTGCAAACCAGGCGCTCTCCCAGCTGAGCTAATTCCCCGTATTGAATTGTGTGGTGTGGTTGCGCGACGGAAGGAAGGTTTGGAGATGAAACGTCCGAACGACCCTTCGCGCGCTAGGCACTACGCAATACAAGCTCCTTTAACTGGTGGGCCTGACTAGATTCGAACTAGTGACCCCACGCTTATCAAGCGTGTGCTCTAACCAGCTGAGCTACAGGCCCAGGTATTCTCTATCAAAGAACCGATGTGCCGGTTCTCTCAAAACTAGATAGAGCGTGCGTCGCACTGAACAACCCATAAATGCCAGATCGATCTTCGAATGTTTGGTGTCGCTCGGCTTAAAGCCGTGCGCTCCAAAGTCACTCTAGAAAGGAGGTGATCCAGCCACAGGTTCTCCTACAGCTACCTTGTTACGACTTCACCCCAATCACCGACCATACCTTAGGCGCCTCCCTCCCTTGCGGGTTGGTATGGCGACTTCTAGTACAACCGGCTTTCGTGATGTGACGGGCGGTGTGTACAAGGCCCGGGAACGTATTCACCGCGGCGTGCTGATCCGCGATTACTAGCGATTCCAACTTCACGCAGGCGAGTTGCAGCCTACGATCCGAACTGAGACAGACTTTCTCCGATTAGCTCCACCTTGCGGTCTCGCGACGGTTTGTATCTGCCATTGTAGCACGTGTGTGGCCCCAGACATAAAGGCCATGCTGACTTGACGTCATCCCCACCTTCCTCCGGTTTATCACCGGCAGTCTCTGCAGAGTGCCCACCATAACGTGATGGCAACAGCAGACAAGGGTTGCGCTCGTTGCGGGACTTAACCCAACATCTCACGACACGAGCTGACGACAGCCATGCAGCACCTCTACGAGTGTCCTTGCGGAAGCTCACTTTCGTGAGTGGTCACTCGCAGTTCAAGCCTGGGTAAGGTTCTTCGCGTTGCGTCGAATTGAACCACATGCTCCACCGCTTGTGCGGGCCCCCGTCAATTCCTTTGAGTTTCAGCCTTGCG
>Ga0193696_1000546_pt1 | contig 12780 bp, 11 predicted proteins | sample L3m1metaG_FD_145074 | JGI IMG/M metagenome (GOLD analysis project Ga0193696, IMG submission 145074) | Soil microbial communities from a riparian zone of the East river system, Colorado, United States - L3m1 | ecosystem: Environmental > Terrestrial > Soil > Riparian zone | place: USA: East River... | reverse complement strand
GCGCGGGAGCTCGTCCTCCTCGGCCGGGACGTCTTCCTCTTCCTCCGGCGCGGGCTCCGCTTCGGCTTCGGCTTCGGCTTCGGGCTCGGGCTCGGGCTCTGCCGCCGGCTCGCCGTCTGCGTCCTCCCAGACGTCCTCGCGCCGCTCCTCCTCCGGCTCCTCGTTCAGGCCGAGCCGCGGCTGGTCGAGGCCGTCGCTCACGAGCCCTCCGGGTCGAAGCGCAGATCCTGGTGATGGAGCCGGTGGCCGAGCTTGTCGCGCTTGGCCGCGAGGTAGCGGCGGTTCTCGGCGTTCGGCGGCAGCTCGATAGGCACCTGCTCGACCACCGTCAACCCATAGCCCTCGAGGCCGCTGATCTTCTTCGGGTTGTTGGTCAGGATCCGGATGGTCGAGAGCCCAAGGTCGGCGAGGATCTGGTTGCCGATCCCCCACTCGCGCGCGTCGGCCGGGAAGCCGAGCTCGAGGTTGGCCTCGACGGTATCCAGCCCCTGCTCCTGCAGCTCGTAGGCACGCAGCTTGCTGAGCAGCCCGATCCCGCGGCCCTCCTGCGCCATGTAGAGCAGGACGCCGCGGTCCTCGGCCGCGATCTGCCGCAGCGCATGGTCGAGCTGCTCGCCGCAGTCGCAGCGCAGCGAATGGAAGACGTCCCCGGTCAGGCACTCGGAGTGCACGCGGACGAGCACGTCGGACGCGCCCTCGACCTCGCCTCTGACAAGCGCGAGGTGGTTCTTGCCGGTCAGCTTCTCGCGGAAGGCGACGGCGGTGAACTCGCCGTAGGCCGTCGGCAGCCGCACGGCGGTCGTCCGCTCGACGAGCTTTTCGTGCCGGCGCCGGTACTCGATCAGGTCGGCGACGGTGACGAGCTTGACCCCGTGCTCCTCGCAGTACGGGATCAGGTCGCGCACCCGCGCCATCGTCCCGTCGTCGTTCATCACCTCGCAGACGACGCCCGCCGGGTTGAGGCCCGCGAGCCGGGCAAGGTCGACCGCGGCCTCGGTCTGTCCGCCGCGGCGCAGCACGCCGCCCGCGCGCGCCCGCAGAGGGAACACGTGACCGGGCTGGACGAGATCGCCGGGGCCCTTGCTCGGGTCGATCGCGACTTGAATCGTCCGCGAGCGGTCCTGCGCGGAGATGCCGGTCGAGATTCCCTCGCGCGCTTCGACCGAGACCGTGAAAGCCGTACCGAAGGGCGTCTCGTTGCGCGCGGTCATCGGCTGGAGCCGCAGGTCGTCGCAGCGCTCCTCTGTCAGGCAGAGGCAGATCAGCCCGCGGCCGTGCGTGGCCATGAAATTGATCGCCTCCGGCGTCGCGAACTGCGCCGCGATCGTCAGGTCGCCCTCGTTCTCGCGGTCGGCGGCGTCGACGACGACTACGAACCTGCCGTGGCGAATGTCCTCGATCGCCTCCTCGACGGTGGCGAAGGCGGTGGAGCGGTCGGTCGTGTCCATCTCGCGGTGGATCGTAACCCTCAGACGGAGGCGAGCCGCTCGGCGTACTTCGCCAGCAGGTCGACCTCGACGTTGACCTCGTCGCCGGTGCCGAGTGTGCCAAGGGTCGTGTGCTCGAGCGTGAACGGGACGAGTGCGATCTCGATGCCCTCGTCGTCGAGTGCGGCGATCGTCAGCGAGACGCCGTCGACGGCGAGCGAGCCCTTCTCGACGCAGTAGCGCTGGAGCTCGGCCGGCAGCCGCAGTCGCAGGCGGGCACCGTCGCCCTCGGGGTCGATTGCGGTGACTCGTGCGCGGCCGTCGACGTGGCCCTGGACGAAATGGCCGCCGAGCGGCTCGCCCGCGCGCAACGCCGGCTCGAGGTTCACCTGGGCGCCGGGCTCGAGGGCGCCGAGGGTCGTACGCGCGATCGTCTCCGGGACGGCGTCGAACTCGAGCGCCTCGCCGCCGGCCTTGGTGACGGTCAGGCAGCAGCCGCTGACGGAGATCGAGTCGCCCGGCGCCGCCTTGGCGGTCTCCTGCGCCGCGATCCGCAGGTGCACGCCGGCACCGTTCCGATCGGCCGAGACGACGCGGCCGCGCTCGCGGACGATCCCGGTGAACATGCCTGGAAGCCTAGCCCGGCGGCTGTGGACGCCTCGTCACGCTCTCGGCACGAAGCGTCACAGACACGTGCGCCATTCCCGGATACGCTCGCCTCGGGGAGGAGGCCGGGCGAACCGTACTCACGCAACCGATGGGGTCACGGCTCGTGGACGTAGGCCGTGAGGAGCACATCGTCGCCGACGGGCTCCGAGGTCAAGCGGCGGAGCACACGCGGCTCCGGGAGCGCCGCGACCGGTCCCGCGCCTTCGCCGGCGAGCATCGGCGCGACGAACACGAGCAGCTTGTCTACCAGGTCGGCCGCGAGAAACGAGGCCGCGAGCGTCGGGCCGCCTTCGAGCAGCAGCGAGCGCAGGCCGCCCGCCGCCAGCGCGCGCAGCTCCTCTTCGAGCGGCCCGCTGAGAAGCTCGAGCTCAGAGCTTTCGGGCAGCGGCCCGGTGCCAAACGCGAGCCGGCGCGGCTGCGTGACAGCGCCGACGTCGCGCGCCGTCAGCGCCGGGTCGTCCGCCCGCACGGTGCCCATCCCGACCGCGACCGCGTCCACCGATGCCCGCAGCTCGTGCACCCGGCGACGGCTCTCCTCGCCCGAGACCCAGCGTGAGCCGGGCACCGTCACGCGCCCGTCGAGCGTCATCGCAACCTTGTAGGTCACGAACGGCCGCCCGCGCGCGATCCAGACGCGCCAGGCCTCGTTCTGCACCCGCGCCTCCCAGAGATCGGCGACCTCGACCTCGACGCCGGCCGCGCGGAGCCGCTCGAAGCCACGCCCGTCGACCTTCGGATTCGGGTCGCCCACGGCCGCCACCACCCGCGCCACTCCCGCGTCCGCCACCGCATCTGCGCACGGCGGCGTCGTGCCGTGATGCGAGCACGGCTCGAGCGAGACATAAAGCGTCGCCCCGCGCGCCCGCTCACCGGCCGCCGACAGCGCAGCGACCTCCGCGTGCGGCGAGCCACGGCCCGCGTACCAGCCCTCGCCGACGACCTCGCCGTCCCGCACGAGCACCGCCCCGACCAGCGGGTGCGTCGGCTCGACCGACCCTCGCCCGCGCTCCGCAAGCTCGAGCGTGCGTTTCAGGCTCAAGCCAACGCCTGGACGAGCCGGCGGTACGCGCGGGGCAGGTCTTCGCGACCGAAGATCGCCGTCGCCGCCACGAACAGCTCTGCGCCGGCGTCGCGCAACTCGGCGATGTTGGTCGGCCCGACCCCGCCGTCGACCTGTACGTGCATCGAGCGTGGTAGCAGCGAGCGCAGCTTCGCGACCCGCGCGACCGACTCCGGGATGAACGCCTGGCCCGAGTAGCCCGGGTGGACGCTCATGCAGAGCGCGAGATCGACCTCGGCCTCCCGCGCGGCGTGTGCGGCCTCGTCCACGTCGGTCTCCGGGTTGAACGCGAGCCCGACCTGCAGCCCGTGCTCCCGAGCCAGCGCGACCACGTCGGGCAGGTTCGGGCAGGCCTCGTGGTGGACCGTGACGCTGTCTGCGCCGGCTTCGGCGAATCCCGGGATGTGGCGCTCCGGGTCCTCGACCATCAGGTGGCAGTCGAGCACGCCGCCCTCTCGGTGGACGATCGGCGCGATCCACTTGAGCACGATCGGGCCGGTCGTGACCGGCGGGATGAAGTGACCGTCGCCGACGTCGAAGTGGAAGACGCGGCATTCCGCGCGCAGCAACACTTCGACCTGCTCGCCGAGGCGCGAGAAGTCCGCCGCGTAGAGCGACGGCTCGACCTCGACCGTCCGGATCCACTGGTCCCAGCTCATGCGGCGGATGATCGCAGCCGGGCGATGAAGAACCCGGAGGTGTGGTCGCGGTGGGGCAGCGTGAGCAGGAACTCCGGCCGGGCAGCGTGCGCGAACTGCGGCCACTCCTCGCCGAGCGGGTCGGGCTCGAGGCCGCTCGCGTCGACTACTGCCTCGTTCTCGTCCGCATTGATCGTGCAGACCGAGTAGACGACCGAGCCGCCCGGCCGCGCCCGCTCGGCGGCGACGCGCAGCAGGTCCTGTTGCAGCTCGGGCAGCGGCTTGCCTCGCCAGCGCAGGTCCGGCCGCGCTGCGAGCACGCCGAGACCGGAGCAGGGCGCGTCCACGAGGACGCGGTCGAACCCGCTCAGGTCATCGGAGAGGGACAGCGCGTCGGCATTGAGGACGCGCACGTTGCTCGCGCCAAGACGCTTGCAGTTCGCCTCCAGCTCGCGGGCGCGGCCCGGATGCTTCTCGACCGCGACGACCTCCTCGGCGCTCTCCGCGAGCTGCGTCGCCTTCCCGCCGGGCGCGGCGCAGAGGTCGAGCACTCGGTCGCCGGGCTGCGCGGCGACGGCCAGCCCGGCCAGCTGCGAGCCGCGGCTCTGCGGCCAGACGAAGCCAGCCGCGAGGTCGCAGTCCTCCATCCGCTCGACCCGCAGCGCGCCCGGGATCTCGGGATCGAGCTCGCCGCCGGAGACCGGCCCGCGCCGGCGGGCGTTCAGCCGCACGGCCCGCTCGGGCGGCTCGTTCTGCGCCCGCATCAGCTCACGGGCCTGCTCGGCGCCGAGGTCGCGCCACCAGACTTCCGCGACCCAGTCCGGATACGAATGGCGCAAGGCCGCCTGCTCCGGCGCCTCCTCCGGCAAGGCCTCGACGAGCTCGCGCAGGCCGAGCGTCAGCCGCCGCAGCACGGCGTTCGCGAACTTGACCGCGCGCTCGAGCCCGGCGGCCCTGACGAGTTCGACCGACTCGTTCACGGCCGCATGCACCGCCACTTCCGAGTAGGCGAGCTGGTACGCGCCGAGCCGCAGCGCGTCCCGCACGGGCGGGTCGAGCTTGGCGACCGGACGTCCGCCGAGCTCCTCGATGCCGTGATCGAGTGTGCGTACGCGTTGGATCGTTCCGTACGCGAGCCGCTGTGCCAACGCCCGCTCGCGCGGGTCGACGCCCTCCACCGCGCCACGAAAGGCCCGGTCGGCGTAGGCGTCGTCCTCGAAGACGCGCTGGATCGTGTCGAAGGCTGCAGCCCGGGCGGGTGAGACGTTCATGGCGGTATCTCCCGGCACCGGAAGTGTCGACCGGTCGTTTCAGACGGTCGAGCGGGCAAAGCCCGCGCGACCTGACGGCGACATCGCAAGCGACGTCTCATCGCAGGCCGCGCAGGAACGCGTCGTAGTCCATTCGCTTGCCACCGTCGGGCTGCACCTCGAGCGGCACGAGCTCGTCGCCCTCCACGCGAGCCCGCCAGATCGTCACCGGCCGGCCGTGCAGCTCGCCGCGGGCGCCGATGTGCGGTGAGAGCGCGCGGATCCGGTTCAGCAGCTCCTGCGGCGGGCGGCTCCAGTCGAGCTCGCGGTCCTCGGGACGGATCTTCTCCGCGTACGTCACGCCCTCCGAGGGCTGGGGCCGCAGCGTCGGTTCGGGCAGCGCCTCCTCCAGCAGCTCCGCGGCCAGCTCGCCGGCGCGTGCCGAGACGGTGCCGAAGTCGTCCGCCGGCGTGAGCGGAAGCGCCCGCTGCGCGGCGATCGGCCCGGCGTCGAGCTCCGGCACGAGCTCGATGATCGTCACGCCGGTCCGCTCGTCGCCGGCCATCAGCGCGCGCTCGATCGGTGCCGCGCCGCGCCAGCGCGGGAGCAGCGACGGGTGGACGTTCAACCACAGGGCCCGGTCGAGGACGGCCTCCGGGATGAGCACGCCGTAGGCGGCCACGACCACGGTGTCGACCTCCGGGTCGAAGTCGTGGAGCCGCTCCGGCTGGCGCACCTCGATCCCGAGCCGCTCGGCCGTCTCTTTCGCCGGCGGGGGCGCGACCTTGCGCCCGCGGCCCTGCGGCCTGTCGGGTCGGGTGAGCAGGTACGCGACGTCGTGCTTCGCCGCGAGCCGTTCGAGCACGTCGGCGCCGAGCGGGGCGGTCGCGGCGACCGCCAGCCTCACTAGCGAACCAGGATCGGCTGCGGGCGCAGTAGGCCGAGCGCCTCGCGCCGGGCCTCGGGCGTCGTCCGGTCGAGGATCAGCACGCCGTCGAGATGGTCGAGCTCGTGCTGGGCGATCCGCGCCGGCAGGCCCTCGAGCTCGAGCCGCAGGTCGTTGCCCTCCACGTCCTGGCCCTCGAGCGTGAGCGAGACGTGCCGCTCGACGGGGATGACGACCCCCTGCAGCGAGAGGCAGCCTTCGGTGTCGCTTTCGCGCTCCTCCGAAGTGGCCGTGAAGCTCGGGTTGACGACGATCACCGGCTGCTGCTCGGGGTCGGGCAGGAAGGCGAAGACGCGGCGCAGGACGCCGATCTGCGTAGCCGCGAGGCCGAGCCCATTGGCGTCCTTCAGCAGCTGCGACAGCCGCTCGGCGAGCTTGCCGACATCGTCGTCGGCGTCCTCGACCTCGCGCGCCCGCATCCGCAGAACCGGGTCCGGGTACTGGCGGACCTGCGCCAGTGCAAGCTGCCGCCGCGCCTCGGCTTCGGGGTCGAGCTTCTCGTTCCGGACCTCGCCGGTTTCTTCCTCCGCCACGTCGAGAATTGTAGGGCCGGTCACAGGCTCTGCGGGTCGACGTCGACGACCGCCGTGACGCCGGCCTTGCTCATCGCCGGCGCGGCCGCCGCGAGCAGCTGGGCGACCCGCGCGGCGACCCGCCTGGGCTCGTCCGTCTTCGAGACGAGCTGCGCCCGATGCTTGCCGCGCAGGCGCAGGAGCGGCGCCGGCCCGAGCGCCTCGGCGCCGAGGCCCGCCTTCAGCTCTTCCAGGAGGGCGGTTGGCCCGCGCTCGTCCGGCCCGGTCGCGACCACGCGAACGAGATGCCGGAAGGGCGGGTAGCCGAGCTCGCGCCGCCGCGCCAGCTCGTCGGCCAGGAAACGCGGCACGTCGTGGTTGGCGGCGAGCGCGAGCGGCCGCGCGTCCGGTTGGAAGGTCTGGACAAGCACGCGGCCCGGCGCGTCGCGGCCGCTGCGCCCGGCGAGCTGCGTCACGAGCTGGAAGGTCCGCTCCTCGGCGCGGAAGTCCGGCAGGCCGAGCCCGGTGTCCGCGTCCACGACCGCGGCCAGCTCGACCCCGGCGAAGTGGTGGCCCTTGGCGACCATCTGCGTCCCGAGCAAGACCGCACGGTCGGTCTCGCGGAAGCGCCGCAGCGCCGCGGCCAGCTCCTCGGGATTCGCGGCCGTGTCAGCATCGAGGCGGATCAGCTCGAGCTCGGGAACCTTGGCCGCGAGCTCCCGCTCCAGCCGCTGCGTACCCGCGCCGATCCGGGCGATCTCGGTCGAGCGGCAGACGGGGCAGGCGTCCGGCTCCGGCTCGACGTGGCCGCAATGGTGGCAGTACAGGCGCTCGTCGCGATGCAAGACGAGCGCGACGTCGCAGTCCGGGCAGCGGAACGTGGTCCCGCAGGCGCGGCAGTGCAGCGCGGGCGCGATCCCGCGGCGGTTGAGCAGCAGGATCGCCTTGCCGCCGCTCTCCGCGATCCGTCCGAGCTCGGCGAGCAGCGGCGCCGACAGCGGGTAGCCGGCCTCGCGGCGCAGGTCGACGATGCGCACCGGCGGCAGCTTCGCGCCGAGCCGCTCGCGCAGCTCCAGCCGCTCGAGCCGTTCCCAGCTCTCGGGCCGCGGCGTCGCGCTGCCGTAGAGCGCGACGGCGCCCTCGAGCGCAGCCCGCTTCGCCGCGACCGTGCGCGCGTCGTAACGCGGGTCGGACTCCTGCTTGTACGACGGGTCGTGCTCCTCGTCGATGCAGATCAGGCCGACGCCGTGCATCGGCGCGAAGATCGCCGAGCGCGCGCCGACCACGACCCGCGCCTCGCCGCTCGCGATCCGCTCGCGTTCGTCGCGGCGCTCGGCGTCGGTCAACCCCGAGTGCAGGATCGCGACCGAGTCGCCGAAGCGGGCGCGGAAGCGGCCCACGGTCTGCGGCGCCAGGGCGATCTCCGGGACGAGCACGATCGTCCCGAGCCCGCGCTCGAGCGCCGCCGCTGCGGCCTGGAGATAGACCTCGGTCTTGCCGCTGCCGGTCGGGCCGTAGAGCAGGTAATGGCCGCCGGAGCCAATCGCGTCGACGACGGCGCCCACCGCTGCGAGCTGGTCTTCGCTCAACCGCTCCGGCTCGGCCTCGCCCTCGAGCGACTGCCGCTCGCCCGGCGGCGCCTGCTCCTTGCGCCTGGCCGGCCGCACCGGCGCCACGAGCTCGAGCGCCCGGGCCGGTGTCGAGCCGTAGTACTCGGCGAGCCAGAGCGCGAGATCCACCAGCGCCGGCGGCAGCTCGTGCACGACCTTCTCCACCGGCCGCGCGTCAACGCCCGCGGGCGGCGCCTCGACAACGCCCACGACAACCCCTCGCGTGCGGCCACGCCCGAACGGCACGGAGACGACCGCGCCTTTGCCCGCGCCGTCAGGAAGCTCATAGGTGAACTCGCGCCCGCCGAGCGCGCGGGTGGTGACAAGCGGGACTACGGTGCCGTAGGTCAGGCCGTCGAGCCTAGACGCCGGCCGCGACGAGCACGAAGTCCGTCGCGAACCCGAGCGTCAGCCCGAGCAGCAGGCCCCACGCGGTGATCGTCTTGGTCGAGAAGAGCCGGCAGACGTTCAGCAGCTCCATCACGACGTAGAGGATCGAGCCCGCGGCGAGCGAGAGGAACAGGATCGAGACGCCCGTCGATGTCCACGCCTGACCAACCACGGTGCCGAAGAAGGTCGGGAAGCCGCCGATCACGCCCAACAGGGCCAGGAAGCGCCAGCTCGGCGGCTCGGCATCGCCGGACAGCGGCGCGACGATCCCGAAGCCCTCGGTCGCGTTGTGCAGGCCGAAGCCGATCACGAGCACGTAAGCGAGGCTGAGGTTGTCGAGCGACGCCGCCTGCCCGATCGCGAGGCCCTCTGAGAAGTTGTGCAGGCCGATCCCGGTGGCGATGAAGAGCGCCAGCCAGCGCGCCGGCGTGAGCCCCGTGAAGTGCGAGCGCTCGAGCTCGGTCGCCGAGGCCGCGCCCGGGCCGAGGAAGCTCTTGCGGCGGCGCGCCTTCATCCACGAGTCGTAGTAGACGAGGCTGAGCAGGCCGACCGCGAAGCCGCCGAAGGCGAGCGCCGCGTAGCCGCTGAACTGGCCCCAGTCGCGCGCGTTGAGCGCATCTTCGACCGGCTCGACCGCCTCCGTGAGCACGTCCCAGAGCAGGAAGAGCAGGATCCCGGTGGCAGTCGCGCTGAGGAAGGCCTTGAAGCTCTGGCCGACGTCGTGCAGCCGGCCCATCGGCAGGCCGATGAAGATCGTCGCGCCGGCGAGCAGGCCGAGCAGCAGGATGTGTCCGGTCGACATTCGTTCGCACCGTAGCACGTCTTGTAAGGGCGGCCTTACAACATCCGGCGAGTAGAGTTTCGGCGTGGCTCAAGGGCATTCGGTCGACGAGTATCTCGAGACGATCTACTTTCTCGCCTTCCCGATCGGCGAGTACCGGCCGCAGACACAAGGCTCGCCGACGCTCGCCTCGCGGGTGGCCGAGATGCTCGGCGTCTCGCGCGCCTCGGCCGGCGAGATGCTGAAGCGGCTCGAGGCCGAAGGGCTCGTCGAGCGGGGCGAGCACAAGGAGGCGATCCTCACCCCCACCGGCCGCAAGCGGGCCGAGCAGGTCGTCCGCAAGCACCGGATCGTCGAGCGGCTGCTGACCGACTTCATGGGCTACACCGCGGCTGAGGCGCACGTTCACGCGGACGAGATCGGCGAGAGTTTCAGTGACGAGATGATCGAGCGCGTCAGCGAGAAGCTCGGCCATCCCGACCGCTGCCCGCACGGCTGGCCGGTCGACACCGACTTCGAGCAGGCCGAGAACCGCGAGCTGGCGCCACTCGCCGACCTCGAGCCGGGCACGCGGGCCGAGATCGTCCGCCTGGCCGAGCACGACGGCGACCTGCTGCACTGGTTCTACGACCAGGGGTTCGTGCCGGGCGCGTGGGTCGAGGTGCGCGAGACGCAGCCGGCAGCCGAGCAGCTCACGGTGCGAGTGAACGGCGACGAGCAGACGATCGCCGAGAAGGCCGCGGCCGGGCTGTTCGTGCGGCCCGCTTAGGCGGTCGCGGAGGTAGTCGCGCCCGCGGCTGAGCGGAGCTCGTCGGCCTTGTCCGTGCGCTCCCAGGTGAAGTCGTGGTCGTCGCGGCCAAAGTGGCCGTACGCGGCGGTCTTGGCGTAGATAGGGCGTTGCAACTCGAGATCGCGCAGGATCGCCGCCGGGCGTAGGTCGAAGTGCTCCTGGACCAGCTCCTCGATCCGCGCGACGGAGACGTGCTCGGTGCCGAACGTCCGCACGGCGATCGAGACGGGGTGCGCGACGCCGATCGCGTAGGCGACGTTGACCTCGCAGCGGTCGGCGAGCTCGGCGGCGACGATGTTCTTCGCCACGTAACGCGCGGCGTAGGCGGCGGAGCGATCGACCTTGGTCGGGTCCTTCCCCGAGAAGGCGCCCCCGCCGTGACGGGCCGCGCCGCCATAGGTGTCGACGATGATTTTTCGCCCCGTCAGGCCGGTGTCGCCCATTGGGCCGCCTATCACGAACTTGCCGGTCGGGTTGACGTAGACGAAGTCGCGGTCCCGGAGCCGCTTCTCGTCGTAGAGGTCGGGCGGCAGGATCGGCCGCAGCACGCGCTCGATCAGGTCGGGCTTGATCAGCGACTCGGCGTCGCAGCCTTCCGCGTGCTGGGTCGAGACGAGGATCCGCTCGAGCTCGACCGGCCGCTGGCGCCCGGCGTCGTCCGCCTCGTAGCGCACCGTCACCTGGGCCTTGCCGTCGGGCCGCAGGTACGGCAGGTCGCCGGCCTTGCGCACCTCGGCGAGCCGCTTGCAGATCTTGTGCGCCAGCATGATCGGCAGCGGCATCAGCTCGGCTGTCTCGTTCGAGGCGTAGCCGAACATCATCCCCTGGTCGCCCGCGCCGACGAGGTCGAGCGGGTCGTCGTCGGCCGGGTCGTGCTGTGTCTCGTACGAGGCGTTCACGCCCTGCGCGATGTCGGGCGACTGCTCGTCGAGCGCGACCACGACGCCGCAGGTGTGCGCGTCGAAGCCCCACTCCGAGTGCGTGTAGCCGATCTCGGCGATCTTCTTGCGCACCAGCGCCGGGATGTCGACGTAGGTCTCGGTCGTGATCTCGCCCGCGACCACGACGAGCCCCGTTGTGATCAGCGTCTCGCACGCGACCCGGCCGGTCGGGTCGTCCGAGAGCACGGCGTCGAGCACCGAGTCCGAGACCTGATCCGCGACCTTGTCCGGGTGGCCCTCGGTGACCGACTCCGAGGTGAAGAGGAAATCTCGCGCCGCCATACCGGCGGGTCAGGCTACTTGATCTCGAGGAACGCGTCGAAGGTGCGTGTCTCGCCCTCTCCGTCCGTCCAGGCGAGGAAGGAACGCAACGGCCTGAGGTTCTCGGTCGTCGAGCTCGGCAGGCTCTGGCCGGACAGGCTCGCGAAGCCCTCGAGCAGCGGGAGGGCGTCCTTCAGGTCGATGTACGTCACGCCGCCGGTCGAGTCGGGCATCCCGGCCGCGTCCTGCGCCTGCTTGAAGTCCTCGCTGTCGGGAAGGTGGTCGCCCTCGCCGTAGTCCGCGATCCCGCTGACACCGCTCGTGATCAGCACCTTGCCGTCGACGCTGCCGTAATGGATCGCGAACTGGCCGAGGTTGACGGTCTTGACCGGGTGGCCGCCCTGCGTGCCGGGCTGAACCGGACTGCCCAGGTGCGCGGCGAGCTTGTCCAGCGTCGCCAGCGCTGCGCTCTGGTCCTTCGGGTCGAGCGCGAGCGTCAGCTCCGGAATCACAGTGCCCGGCCGCGCGTAGAACGCGACCTCGCCGCTCAGCAGCGAGAGCACCTGCTCGAGCGTCACGCCGTACTCCTTCTCGAAGTGAGCGATCGCCGCGGCGGCCTGCGGATTCGACTTCAGCTTCCCCAGCTGGTCGGTCGTGCCCTGTCCGTCGAAGTCGAGGAGGGCGAAGGCGTCCCCGGGCACGCCGCCGATCAGCGCCGGGGCGAAGTCACCGCCGCCGGGGCCGCCGCTCGTGACGCCGTGGACGCGCACGCCGTCGTCTTCCGCGCTCGCCGAGGCCGCGATGTACGTCAGCTTGTCGAGCCCGAGCGCAGCGGTGCCCGAAGACGACGACTGCGGCACGATCGCGTTCAGTCGCCGGCCGTCGAGGTAGACCTTGGCGAGCGCGTCGCCCGGAAGCTTGTTCATCGCCGCCTTGAAGTCGGCGTCCTCCGCGAGCGGCGCGTTGCCTTCGAGCGCCCGGCTGATCGAGGCCTGGCTGTCGGAGAGCGCGTACCAGCCGTCCACTTCGCGGTAGACCGCTCGCTCGCCCGACGAGTCCTTCGCGTTCAGCTTGGCCACGAGCGCCTTGAACTTGGCGGGGTCGGCGGGCTTCGTCAGCGCGACGGCCTTCGTCGACGACTCGTCGCCGGCGCTCACGGCCGCGACGTCGAGCTCGGGCCCAAGGGCCGGCTTCACGTCGGTGTCGTAGTCGACGCCGTGGGCGCTGATCTTCTGCTCGAGCTGTGCCACCAGGTTTTCGCGGCCCGGGAACTTCTGGGCGAGCTCGTCGAGCTGCTTCCACTGGCTCGAGCCTGTGTCGCTGTCGACCGAGGCGAATGCGATCACCCCGACCCGGACGAGGCTCGCGCCCGCGGGAATCGAGCCGGCGCTGCTACTGGTCTTCGACGCGCTACCGCAGCCCGCGAGGAGCGCGGCAAGGGCGATCAACGGCAGAAGGCGGCGCACGGTCACTCCCGGGTTGGCTGGCGGCCCATCAATCTTGCT
>Ga0193696_1000545_pt1 | contig 12805 bp, 11 predicted proteins | sample L3m1metaG_FD_145074 | JGI IMG/M metagenome (GOLD analysis project Ga0193696, IMG submission 145074) | Soil microbial communities from a riparian zone of the East river system, Colorado, United States - L3m1 | ecosystem: Environmental > Terrestrial > Soil > Riparian zone | place: USA: East River... | reverse complement strand
ACTGCAGTTATGCCGGAAAGCAGAGCTTTCCGCCTGTTCGCCGGAATCGTCCACTCTATGCTCGTGTATTATCCCCGCAACGTCAGTGTTGCAGTTCAAACTTGAACCTAAGCCGCGGGTGACGGCGTCCGTGACGCTTGTAGTTCTTCGATCTGGCAAGTTAGTGGTGTTGACTCGCCTAACTTGTGCATTACGAACAAAAACTCACGCCAGGTCTCAGGATGGGTTGGTAGACCTTCGAATTCGGCATGGATTCTGAGGTACCGATCACGCATCTCGGTGAAGTAGTGGGTAGCACGCTCGACATTCCCGGCAGCTTCCCATGCAAGTGCAGTCGGAATAAGCGCCTCCGGGTCTGCCTCTGCTGCGTATGTCGCTGGATCGCGGAGATCTGTCAACCGTTTCTCACCGGCGGCCAGATATGCCTGCTGTACTGACACCAACGAACGCACGAGATGCTCCTTCGTGTTGTAAGGCCAGAAGCAGGGTTTGCTGGAGACTCCTCCGGGGTTCAGGTATGGCGACTGTTGCGGTGTGCCGCAATCCGCACGACCCATCCCGTGATATTCGTGAGCGTACTCGTAGATGTATGCCGGGACGTGCCCAATCATGACGCGGAAACGGGCTTTCTTCGGCGAGGGATCGAGCGCGACACAATCGTGCCCCGATTCATCAATTCGGACGAAGATGCTCCTTCCCGCGTCGACATAGCCACGGTCGACGAGTAAAACACCGAGTTGTTCTCGGACGATTTCATCAAGAATGCGCGAGTTCAGCAATGCGCCCCTCCAGAAGAAGATGGCAAGGCAAGAATACGCGATCGGCCATCTGAGCGGCGCGCCGTGTGCCGCAACCGACGAGATGCTCAGAAGAGGCGAATTGCACACGCGTGATGCCAAGTCGAGCTCCGGGAGCCGTCGCGGGGAAAGAATCGGGGAAGCAGGGGCCGAGAAAGGCAGGGGCGGGTGGCTCGTGCATCGTCGGCCTAACGGATCAGACGTTAAGCTGCGCGGCCAGGGCCCACGTGGCTACGGCAGAGCGGCACGCCGCCTGCCGCATATGAGGCGCGCGCTGCGGGCGACGTGACGCCGTGCAGGTTGCGCTGAACGAGCCGGCTCGGCCGGCGGGCCGAAGCCGGGCCGCGCCAGCTTCTACGGCGAGTTAGGCGCCCAGGTTATTCAGAAGGACAGGCAACCTTGCAAAATCGTCGAAAGAGCAAAGTCGATTACGGCAACTTCGTCGGAGGTATCTTGATATGCCTGATACAAAACGATACCTCCCTCTGCGGCAAACATTAGCATGTGAGTGACGCCGTCTGAACTGAGCGGCACGATGATGTTGGTGAGTTCACCTACACTCTCTGCATGCTGAAATTCGTCACTGCGATCTACGTTCGGGCCAAATACGGCGGTTCGTGCGATGTTGGGCTCACGTATTCCACCGAACCATGCACCTCGAATATCTTGGAGCTTGGGACGTAGCACGGAAAAGTCAAGGCGCACTGGCTTCGCTTCGAAACCCTTCACTCTCGCGTTGAGACGAGCTACAAAGTCTTGAGCGACTTGCTTCTTCGTACGTACCAAGAACGGCGGAATCCTACCTTACTTGAATCACTACCCAAGTAGACCGGAAATTTGTAGGGCGTAACAAACTCACGAAAGAATTTACCCTGGGCACGACCTGGGTACTTGAGATGAACTAGGAAGTCGTGAGCGGCATCAAATTGGCGATACCCGTGGATATTGGGTGTACGGAGTTCGAGACTCGTACTACTGACTTCGCGTTCGTTCTCGTCGTTCAGCGGTAACGTGAGCTGGTCCTGAGTGGCAACTCGCTTGTGGTCATCTGGGAACGCGCGTATGGCAAACACTTGGTACCCGACAGCCATCTAGTTCTCCGGAATGCGAAAAGCAAGGGCCGCCGAAATAGCCTGCCGGAATTGCTCAACCGTATCAGACACGACAGTCATGCGCTCCTTACCGACAACAATCTTCGTGGCATTGCTGACCGGCAATGCGAATTGTATCCGGAATTCTTGAATCGGCGCCGTTGTGAACTGCTGGAGGTACAGACCAACATATGGGTTCTTCTCAGGAAGATCAACTCGCAGAGAGTAGGACGCCCAACGTGCCGCGACGTGGTCGCGAACACGCTCGATCAACGGAAGGAGATCGCGCTCAAGAAACTTTCTTGAGTCGCGATACCCGACCGTGACGGGCGCGACGGAGATGGCTATCTCGTCATCATGTTCCGCCGAATTCGACAGAACGACGGGCGCGGAGACCTCGACGACAAATCTTTGCGTGCGGAGAACCATCCGGCCCGGTGACTCTGCGAGACGAGTTGTACCTGGCGTTGTCGTCTGAAGGTGTGCCCCGACTTGCTCGACTGTTGCGCCCGACGTGAAGTCTTTGAAGCGTGCGTTAACTTCCCAAGTTGTGGGAATGTTGCCGCTCCAGAATTGGAGTTTCTTCCACCGCACGTAGAGCCCGGGCGTGGCTCGTAGAATCGCTGGCACTAGACCGGCGATGACCAGCGCAAGATCAACCAAAGTGCGGGCTGTAACGCCATACGTCCAGAATAGGCCTGCGGTTGCAGCAATGAAAACAACCGCGATCCACGTGTATGTGCGCACGAGATTCCTCACGGGTATTGTACTCCGAGGCTCTTCGGTTCTCTACAGTCTGTAGATAATTGCTACGGCGCCGAGGGAAACACGATGTCACGCCGCTCCGCGTGAACTCGACAGGCGCGGTCGTCGACGGACGGCGTTGTGAGACGTCCCATGCACGGTGCGCCTAACGGATCAGACGCTAAGCTGCACGGCCAGGGCCCACGTGCCGAAGCCAGAGCGGCGCGCGGCGCGCTGCATGTGAGGCGCGCGAGTGCGCGCCGCGTGACGCCGTGATGGTTTGACGTTCCGAGCCGGCTCGGCCGGCGGGCCGAAGCCGGGCCGTGCCAGCTTCTGCGGCGAGTTAGGCCGCCATGCAGCTGCGTCACACTACAACGGTCAAGCAGCTAAACGCTTATTTGATGCTGAGCGGGATTGAGGTCTGCGCGCATAAGCCCGAAATTAGAAGGCCGTGCTCAGCCAACCGTAGAACTTTCGGTGGCTGGTGCTACTTGGTCTCCGGTGCCTCTGATGTTGGTTTGCGTCGCCCCATAACGGCGACAGTCGCTGCATCAACCAAAGGTATGATGCTGGTCGATTGGTATCACAGACGTTAGACCGGAGTTCTCCTCGAAAATAATTCGAGGACGATTGGTTTGGCTGCTGATAGCGATGTCCTGATACGGCACATAGCCCTGAACAACCCCGATCAGATATGACGCCGAGACCGGCGTTGTCCCTGTGATTGCCACGACTTCTGGCTTCGTTATCACAGGGCCGCCGCTGTTGCCCGGAAAAATCGTCACGTCGAGCAGAATCTCTTTGCTGCGGCCGCAAAGCGCGTCACCGATGCGGGCAATGATACCGCCGCGAGCGATAACAAAGTTTCGATGGTCGCCGACAATACCGATGGGAAAGCCCAACACAAATACGCCGTCACCCTCGCTGATGCCAATTTCGCGTGCCATCTCACAGGTGGCAACGTGATAATCATCTTGAAAGATACCAAACTTGAGCTTGTCGTTGCGCAAAACGTCGGCGTTAAGTGATACGACAGCGAGGTCAACCGCGGGGTCCTCGTGAAAAAACCACATGCGCTCACCAGCCGGATCAAACAGATCGAGATGATACTCGCGTGCCGGCTCATCACCCTGCGGGTTGAAGCGCACCCAGACTATCCTAGCGCCCTCGAGCACATGCCGATTCGTGACCAAATACACGTTGTAAGTCTTTCTGTCGCCTACCTGCTCTCTGAATCGGCCATACAGGAAACCCGTCGCCGCATATTGACGCTTGCCCGCCCCGTCATCGAAGCCAATTGCTACCACAGCATCCATAAAACTGGGATGAATTAGCGCCACTGGCAAACTATACCCGAAATGCATATCGGCCTAAATACATATCGGCCCAACAAACGCTTCGGCGCCGCTTACCGGTAGTCTTAGGTAATGGGGCCTTCCCTGCCGACACAGATCGTCTGTGACGCGGCGCAGGGCGGGGCGGGGGAAAGTGCGGCTACGAGACTCGTTGTCGGCCTAACGGTCTAGAGGTTAACCCGCGAGACGCATTCAGGTGCGCCGCGGGCCGAGCGGCGCGCCGCTTGCCGCGACGAACGCACACAGTACGCGGGAGCGTCTGCAAGCGGCGTGACGCCGCGCGTCTCGGCAGGATCGAGGCGGCTCGGCCGCCGGGCGCGGTATCCGGCGTCTCGTCGGGTTCTACCTCGAGTTGGGCGGCGCCGACGGCAGTTTGTGCCTTTAGCCCTCGGCGAAGGGGCGATGAACATGCCCACAAGCGGTAGCTCTAAACCGAACTGCCGACAGCAGGTGCGAACACAAATACGTTTTCGTACGTGTGGCAGAACGTCGGAGCCGAAGCCGCGGCACCTCCCCTCTACCTGTTGGCAGAATTCTTCCGCGAAAAGTGCGGCGCTTGGGTGCGCTGGCCGTGCAAGCCACGACCCGAAGCCGCAGCACATGGCGTCTTGTCAGGCACCGGCCGTGGATGAGACTTCAGCCGACACTCATGCATAGGCAGGTGCCTGGCTCACGTTGAGTGAGCTGCGCGCAGAGCGAGCCGAAGCGTCTGCGGCAGACGTGTGCTTCTGTTGCCGTTGCGCGGCGGAGACGAAGCAAAACCGATCTCGCCTCGTGCCTATAGCCGAAGCGGTGCGGACGGAGCGCATTACGTGCTCGGCCCGTCCGCCCAACGGATTAGAGGTTCACCTGCGCGGCCAGGGCCCGCGTGCCGAAGCCGACGCGGCGCACGGCGTGCACGCATGTGAGTCGCGCGATGCAGGCCGCGCGCCGCCGACCGGCTTTGATTTTCCGAGGCGGCTCGGCCGCCGGACCGAAGCCGGGCCGCGTCGGGTGCTACCTCGAGTTGGGCGGCGCCGACGGCAGTTCGTGCCTTTAGCCCTCGGCGAAGGGGCGATGATCATGCCCACAAGCGGTGGCTCTAAACCGAACTGCCGACAAGAGGCACGAACACAAATACGTTTTCGTACGTGTGGCAGAACGCCGGAGCCGAAGCCGCGGCACCTTCCCTCTACCTGTTGGCAGAATTCTTCCGCGAAAAGTGCGGCGCTTGGGTGCGCTGGCCGTGCAAGCACGACCCGAAGCCGCAGCTCATAGCGTCTTGTCAGGCACCGGCCATGGATGAGACTTCAGCCGACACTCATGCATAGGCAGGTGCCTGGCTCACCTCAGTGAGCTGCGCGCAGAGCGAGCCGAAGCGTCTGCGGCAGACGTGTGCTTCTGTTGCCGTTGCGCGGCGTAGACAAAGCAAAACCGGTCTCGCCTCGTGCCTGTAGCCAAATCAGTGCGGACGGAGCGAATAACGTGGTCGGCCCGTCCGCCCAACTACCTTTTGCGCGGCGACAGCTGCCGCGAATAGATAGCAGAGGCGTATTTGCTTGGAGCGACGATCGCAGTCGCGGTCGTTTCTTCACGCGGGCCCGCTCGGTTTCGGCGGAGGACAGCGAACTTCGCAACGAGCAGTCGGGACGTCGGACGTCGAACATATACGCAAGGCGTGGCCGGATCGCAGAACTGAAGTGCTGCAAAGCCGTTCGACATCGAAACGTTGACGTAGGCGACGAGTGACGGTCACGCGCGAACGTGATGGCGCGCGCGAGCGGTTCGGGTCGCGACGCTTTTTCGCCAGCTGCCGAACCGCGCTGCACGGAGACAATCGTTTGCACGATCCGCGGCGTTGCATTCATGCCGGGTGGTAGCTAACCGGGACCAGGTTCGCGAACGGACGATCGCGCTTTTCCCAGGGTCCGCGCGCTCCGGCGCTTGTCCCGCGCGGTGCAAATGCAATAGGTTTCGATCCATGGCAGAAACCTGGGCTCCCATCAAACAGTTCACCGACATCAAGTTCGAGCGTACCGAGGACGGTATCGCGAAGATCACGATCAACAGGCCGGAGGTGCGCAACGCGTTTCGTCCGCTGACCGTATCCGAGATGAAGGAAGCGCTCGACCTCGCGCGCGACGACGGCGACATCGGCGTGGTCATCCTCACCGGCGAAGGACCGGAGGCGTTCTGCTCCGGCGGCGATCAGCGGGTGCGCGGTAAGGGCGGCTACGTCGATCCGAAGGAGAAGATCCCGCGGCTCAACATCCTCGACGTGCAGAAGCAGATCCGCAGCATGCCGAAGCCGGTCGTGGCGATGGTCGCGGGTTACGCGATCGGCGGCGGCCACGTGCTGCACGTCGTCTGCGACCTGACGATCGCCGCCGACAACGCGCGCTTCGGCCAGACCGGACCGCGCGTCGGCTCGTTCGATGCGGGACTCGGGTCGTCGTACCTCGCGCGCATCGTCGGACAGAAGAAGGCGCGGGAGATCTGGTTCCTCTGCCGGCAATACGACGCGGCGCAAGCCCTGGAGATGGGATTGATCAACACGGTCGTGCCGCTCGCGCAGCTCGAGGAAGAGACGCTCAAGTGGTGCCGCGAGATGCTTGCGCTGTCGCCGATGGCGCTCCGCTTCCTGAAGGCGGCGATGAATGCCGACTGCGACGGGCAGATCGGATTGCTCGACTTCGGCGGCGACGCCACCTTGCTCTACTACCTCAGCGAAGAGGCGCAGGAAGGGCGCAACGCGTACGTCGAGAAGCGGAAGCCCGACTTCAAAAAGTTTCCCCGATTCCCGTGAACGCCTGGATCCTCGCGGCGCGCCCGAAGACGCTGTCGGCGGCAGTGGTGCCGGTGCTCGCCGGCGCCGCGCTGGTCCGCACACCGCTGAAGTGGGGCCTGCTCGCCTGCACGCTGCTCGGCGCGGTCTTCATTCAGATTGCGACGAACTACATCAATGATGCGCTCGACTTCAAAAAGGGAGCGGACACGGGCGAGCGCCTCGGGCCGACGCGCGTCACCGCGGCGGGACTGCTCAACGCGAACGCCGTGATGATCGGCGCGTACCTCTGCTTCGGCGCGGCGGCGGTGTGCGGCGTGCCGCTGATCGTCCATGGCGGCTGGCCGCTGCTGGCGATCGGCGTCGCGTCGATCGTCGCCGCATACGCCTATACCGGCGGGCCGTATCCGCTCGCGTACCACGGCCTCGGCGAGATCTTCGTGATCGTCTTCTTCGGGATCGTCGCCGTCGGCGGGACGTACTTCGTGCAGACGCTCGGCTGGACGACGGACATCACGATCGCCGGTTTCGGAGTCGGCTGTCTGGCGACGGTGCTCCTGGTCATCAACAATCTGCGCGACGTGGCGAGCGATCGCGTGAGCAACAAGCGGACGACGGTCGTGCGATTCGGCGAGACGTTTGCGCGAGTGGAGATCGCGCTCTGCGCGCTCCTGCCGTTCGCGGCGGCGGTGTACCTCGGGCGTCTCTACACGCTGATCGCGCTGCCGCTCGCGATCTTCGTCATCGTGTCGGCGTGGCGCGGCAACGGAAGGGCGCTGAACAAGTCGCTGGCGCTCGCCGGTCTGCTGCAGTGGTGCTATGGACTGCTATTTCTGGCGGTATGAGCTCACTCCGAAGCGTCGGCTGAGCGCGATCGCACGCGATGCGCCTCGCGAGGGAGCGCTGATCCGCGCCGGCGACGGCTTCGCGGATGTGCATCCATGGCCGGAGCTCGGCGACCTGCCGCTACACGAGCAGTTGTCGCTGCTTGCGCGCGGCTCGACGACCGCGCTGACGCGGCGCTCGCTGCACTTCGCTTCGCTCGACGCCGCGGCGCGCGCAGAGTCGCGGAGTCTTTTCGAAGGGCTGACCATTCCGCCGAGTCACTGGCCAGGGAGCGACCCGCCTCCATCCTTTGATATTGCGAAGGTGAAATCGATCGAGCATCTGCCGGAGCGGGTCCGGTTGCGGATCGACTTCAACAGGACGCTCACCGCGGATGAATTTCTGGCGCTTCGTCTGCCTGCCGAGCGGATCGATTTTGTCGAAGATCCCTGTCCGTACGACGCATCGACGTGGCGGATGCTTCGGGAGCGAACAGGGTTGCGGCTGGCGCTCGATCGCGAGGTATCCGAGGAGGGGGTGGACGTGCTGGTGGTGAAGCCGGCGGTGCAGGAGATGCCGGCGACGTCGCGGGAGATCGTGGTCACCTCGTACATGGATCATGCGATCGGGCAGATGTTCGCGGCGCATTTCGCGGCGTCGCACGGGATCGCGAACGTCTGCGGTCTCTTCACGCATGTGCTGTACGAGGCCGATCCATTCTTCGAGCGGATTCGCGCGGATGGACCGCGACTGCTTGCGCCGTCGGAGACGGGCATCGGCTTCGATGATCTGCTCGAGGCGCTCCCGTGGAAGAAGCTCGCATGATCGACTTCACCAGCGACGAGTCGCATCTGCTCCTCAATCCGCGGCTGCCGGATGAGGATCGTTTTGCGCTGGAAGCGTTGTACGCCGCGGCGCCTTGCCTGCCGGCGCATGTCTGGATCGCCACCTCGGGGAGCACGGGCGGGTGGAAGCTCGTCGCGTTGTCGAAGGAGGCGTTGCTCGCATCGGCCGCGGCGGTGAATCGCCGGCTCGGCGTGCGGGGTGGCGAGACGTGGTGCTGCGTGCTGCCGGCGTTTCATGTCGGAGGGCTCGGCATCTGGGCCCGGGCGTCGATCAGCGACGGCCGGGTGATCGAGATGACGTGGGATCCGTACGTATTCGCCGGGACAACCGCCGCGTTTTCATCGCTCGTCCCGGCGCAGGTGGTCGACCTCGCGGGCGCGGGGTTGCGCGCGCCCGACTCGCTGCGGGCGATCGTTGTCGGCGGAGGCGCGATGTCCGCGGAGCTCTATCGCGACGCGCGTGCCCTCGGCTGGCCGGTGCTGCCGAGCTATGGCATGACCGAGTGCTGCTCGCAGATCGCGACGGCCACGCACGACGGCCCGGAATTGCTGCTCCTCGATCACCTCGAGGCGCGCGTCGAATCGGATGGACGTCTGGCGTTCGCCGGTGCGTCTCTCCTGACCGGCTACGCAACATCTAATACAGGGTTCATCGATCCGAAGGTGGACGGTTGGTTCGTGTCGGACGATCTCGGCAGGATCGACGGCCGCGTGCTGCAGATCGAAGGACGGGCCGGCGATGTCATCAAGATCGGCGGCGAGCTGGTGAATCTGCGACGCCTCGATCGGATTCTCGAGGAGCTCACGCCTGATGCGGCCATCGTTGCGGTCCCGGATGAGCGGCTCGGGTTTGTGATTCATCTCGCCGTGGCCTGCGATCCGGGGACGCTGCGGGAACAGTTCGACGCGCGTGTGGCGCCGTTCGAGCGGATCCGCGCCGTGCATCGCGTCGACGCCATTCCGCGATCGCCCCTCGGGAAATTGCTCCGGAAGAAGCTCGCCGAGGAGATCGGGTGACGCTTCTGGGGATCGTCGTGCCCTCGCTGCTGCTCGTCATCGTGCTGCGGCGATGGAGCGTGACGGTGCCATGGCGGATCGCGCTGCTGTTTCTCGTACTGACGCTGGGGTTCCTGCACGGCGCTGTCTTCACCTCGAAGCTGCCGGTGCCGGTCGACGAGGTGGCGCGCGGTTATCCGTATCGCGGCGTGTTCGGAGACGTCGAGGCGCGCAATCCACTGACGAACGACACGGTGAAGCTCTTCCTGCCGTGGATGCAGGTGGCGCGCGAGGAGCTCTTTCATTTCCGCGCGCCGCTGTGGAATCGCTATGCGTTCTCCGGTTACCCACTGCTCGGCAACGGGGAGTCGGCGCCGTTCTCGCCGATCTTTCTGGCCACGCTCTTCGTGACGCTGCCGAAGCAGATCGTGGCGATGGCGGGTCTGAAGATCTTCATCTCGCTGCTCTTCGCGTTTCTCTTCATGAAGCGCTTCGGCGCCAGCGACCCCGCGGCGTGTTTCGCTGCTTGCGCGTACTCGTTCTCGGTCGGGGCGACAGTCAACCTCTATTACTCGTCCGGAACGGTGATGTCGATGCTCCCGGCGGCGCTCTTCGCGCTTCTCTACGCCGTCGACGTCGCCGCACGTCGCGGCGTGGTGCTCGTGGCGCTGGTGATCGGGTCGTTGATGGCAGGCGGACATCCGGAGAGCGTCGTTCACATCGCGATGGGCGCGGCGATGCTGCTGGCGGTCGAGCTGGCTCTTGCGGACGATCGACGCGACTGGCTGCGGCGTTTTCGCTTTCCGCTGATCGGTACGATCGCCGGTGTGGCGTTGTCGGCGCCGGCGTGGGTGCCGTCAGCGATGCAGGTAACGCTGAGCGCGCGGTACGCGGCCCTCCGCGCGGCGCCGCACGTCGAACATTTTCCCGTCACCGCGCTCTGGGCGATGGTCAGCCCGAACGGCTTCGGCAATCCGTTGCGGTATAGCTGGAACTGGATCAGCAACTACTTCACGATCGCGTCGTCGTACATCGGGCTTTTGCCGCTCGTGCTGGCGATCGCGGTTCTGTTGTCGCGACGGGCGACCGCGCGGGAGCGGGTGTGGGTCGGCGTCGCGGGCCTCATCTATCTGATGGCGATGAACTGGAGCTTCGTCGGCCACGCGATTCGGCTGATGCCGCTGCTCGACGTCACGGCACACGACAAGTTCCGCTTCGTCGCCTGCTTCATCGCTGCGGCGGCTGGGGCGCTTTGGCTCGATCGCCCGAGGGAGTGGTGGGTGGTCGTACCGGCCGCGGGGGTCGTTGCCGGGCTCGCCGTGTATGTGTGGCGGGTCAGGCCGGCTGTCGTGCGGCCGATCGATCTGGTCGGTGTGGCGACGGTGGTCGCGTTCCTCGTGCTGCCGCAGCGGTTCGCGTTCTTGCTGGTCGCGATCGAGCTGTTCGTCCTGAATGCGGGCTTCAACGCGCTCGTCGATGGACGCTACTACCGGCCGCGGCTGCCGATCATCGAGGCGCTGCGCTCGCACGCGCCCGCGGAGCCGTTTCGCGTCGTCGGTCACGACTGGGTGTTCCTGCCGAATGCGGCGGCGCAGTATGGGCTGGAGGACATTCGGGGCTCCGATCCGATGGCGTTTCGGTGGTACGTCGACGCGCTCAGGCCGGTGTCGCTCGAGAACGCCGAATTCGATGTGCTGAGGGTGGGGGAGGTCGACAACGAGCTCGTCGACTTCCTGAATGTGTGGTTTCTGCTGGCGGAACCGGGCGCGGCTTTCGGTCCGAAATGGCAGCTCATCTACAGCGGAGCGGACGGGACGTTATTCGAGAACCGCCAGGCCAGAGGGCGCTTCGTCCTCGCCGGAGGGAGCGTGTTCGTGCGGGAGGACTCGCCGTCATCCTTCACGCTGACCGTCGAAACCGCGGCTCCAGGGCTCGTCGAGTCGAGTCAGCCGATGGCTGCAGGGTGGAGGGCGAGGATCGACGGGAAGAGTGCTCCGATCGAAACGGTCCGAGGCGGCTTCATCGGGTTCAGGGTCGGAGCAGGAAAGCACCGCGTACGAGTCACTTACAGGCCGATCTCGTTCTACGGCTCGGTGCTGATGGCGATCATTGCTGCGAGCGCGCTCATCTTTCCAAAATCCGGGAATAGGACCCCCCTACCTGCCGTTGTCACGGGTCCCAAACGGGGATCGTAGTTCTCTGACAACTGAACGGTAACCACAACATGCACAACAGTTTGTGCATGGCTGGCTCGGAATAGGCAAGCACCTTCGGGCGTTAGCGCGAGTCCCGGCGGAAAGCGCCAGGATCTTTGAAGAACGAGCGAGTGGTTGGAATAGCGACGGATGGTCACGAGTTGTGAACGTTCCCGACGCGACGATTGACAGGCGGCGGAGCGGGACGTAAACTCCTCGGTCCCGGCGCAACAGGTAGTTCGATCTTTCCAACCCCAGCAGTACCAGCGTGGTACCGGTGTCCGGGTCAACCGGGATGGGTTCGCGCGCGAGGCAAAACACCTCTGCGAGCACGGAAACATTCCGCTTGACACGGACGGGAGGGTCTGGCAATCTAGCCGCCCTTCCGCGAGGTCGGCTCTTTGACAACTGAATAGGAAAGCAAGAAAGACAACGTGATTCCTTTCGAGAATCAGTTGCGGGCAGCAATGTCTGCAGCGATCCTCAAAGAAACAAGTTCGTATCCAATACGAACCGAATAACAAAAACACTAGTCGTTCACGATTGGTGTCAGATATCAAGCTTCCAAGTTTAAGCGGCCCTGAGCGCAAGCGAACGGGCTGCAGAATTCAACTGGAGAGTTTGATCCTGGCTCAGAATGAACGCTGGCGGCGTGCTTTACACATGCAAGTCGAGCGAGGCGGCCCGCAAGGGTCAGTCGAGCGGCGAACGGGTGAGTAACGCGTGGATTATCTGCCCTGAGGTGGGGAACAACCAGGGGAAACTCTGGCTAATACCGCATGATACCGTGAGGTCAAAGGGGGCTCGCAAGAGCTCTCGCCACAGGAGGAGTCCGCGTTCGATTAGCTAGTTGGCAGGGTAATGGCCTACCAAGGCGACGATCGATAGCCGGCCTGAGAGGGTGATCGGCCACACTGGAACTGAGACACGGTCCAGACTCCTACGGGAGGCAGCAGTGGGGAATTTTGCGCAATGGGCTAACGCCTGACGCAGCAACGCCGCGTGGAGGATGAAGGTCTTTGGATTGTAAACTCCTGTCAGCGGGGAAAAAGCAACCGTACCTCATACGTACGGAAGTTGATTGTACCCGCAGAGGAAGCCCCGGCTAACTCTGTGCCAGCAGCCGCGGTAATACAGAGGGGGCAAGCGTTATTCGGAATTATTGGGCGTAAAGGGCGCGTAGGCGGCTTGGT
>Ga0193696_1000544_pt1 | contig 12820 bp, 10 predicted proteins | sample L3m1metaG_FD_145074 | JGI IMG/M metagenome (GOLD analysis project Ga0193696, IMG submission 145074) | Soil microbial communities from a riparian zone of the East river system, Colorado, United States - L3m1 | ecosystem: Environmental > Terrestrial > Soil > Riparian zone | place: USA: East River... | reverse complement strand
CGTGTGCTTCATGGGCCGCCAGTATAGCGAGCGCGGCAAATCTGGTATGTTCTGTGCGATCCGGGCCAGGAAGTTCCGGCAGCCTGAAGGAGACGTCCGACGTGACCGATCAAGAAAAGCAGAAGGCCGACGAGTTGATCAGCCGCCTGGAACTCTCGGTCGGCCAGATGTTTCCGCGCGACGGCGGCAACGCCTCGCTGATCGCCTCGATGATTCAGTCGCTCAACGGACTGCGCAGTCTCCTCGGCCTCGTCCGCCCGCACTGATTCAAGGCAGCGCCGTCTCCGATCGTTCGGCACGCCACGTGACCTGAAAGCCGGCGGCCAGTACCAGCGTCAGCAGAAGCAGCGTCGCGGCTGACACGTAGGGCGCCGCCTCGCCGAGCTGCTCGAGCGAGGCGTTGCCCCATACCGGGCCAATCGTGCGGCCGAGACTCTCCACGGCGCCCGCCGCGCCCTGGACGCGGCCCTGCTCGTCGCCGTCAGCTACCAGGCTGACCAGACTCGCCATCGTCGGATGCCCGAACCCGATCCCGAATGCCAGCGGCACCAGCGTCAGCATGAACAGCGGGACGGAGTGGACCATCGCGCAGGCCAGCAGACCGAATGCGCCGCACGCGAGTCCCAGCATCAACGTCGACTTGTCGCCAAGGCGACGCACGACCGGACGGATGAATCCGCCCTGGATGACCGCGCCGAGGACGCCAAACGCGGCAAAGACGTAGCCGGTCTTCGGCGCGTCGAATCCGAAGCGCCGCGCCGTGAACAGCGCGAACGTCGTCTGAAAGATCGCGAACGAGGTCCAGTAGACGAAATCGATCACCAGGACGCGACGCACCAGCGGCCGCCTGAGAAGCTCCGGCAGATAGCGGAACGGGTTGCCGGTACCGGCCTGTGTTCGGTGGACCGTTTCAGGAAGCCACAGCCACGCCATCAGCGTCGCGACGAGGGTAATGCCGGCGGCGGCCCAGATCGGCGCGGTATAGCTGACTCTGGCGAGGACGCCGCTCAGGGCCGGTCCGAAAATGAAACCGAGCCCGAACGCCGCGCCGATCAGTCCGTACGCGCGCGCGCGATCCTCGGGCGCGGTAATGTCGGCGACGTAGGCCCTGGCCGTAGAGATATTGCCGCCAGACAGACCGTCGACGATGCGCGCCAGGAACAGCATCGCCACGCTGTGCGCCATCGCGAGCATGACGAAGCTGACGACCGTTCCCGCCAGACTGAAGACCAGTACCGGCCGGCGGCCGTACCGATCCGAGAGATCGCCGAGCGCCGGCGCCGCCAACAGCTGGCACAAGGAAAAAATCGCGAACAGCAGACCGATCGTCAGCGGCGACGCGCCGAATGTCTCCGCGTAAAACGGCAGCAGCGGGACGATGATCCCGAAACCGACCAGATTGACGAAGATGGTGAGGAAGATGATGAGAAGCGGGCGCGTCACGGGGTGCTAACACTATACAATCAAGCACCTATGGCCTTTCGCCTCGTGGCGGCCGCGGTCGTGTTCGCGTCCGTCTCTGTCGTCGCGCAACAGCCGATCCCTCACACGCCTGTGCCTCCAGTCGACACGATGCGCCCGGAGATTCTCGGTGCGCACGGGATCGTCGCGGCGGGACGGCACTACTCCGTCTCGGCGGGCGTTCGCATGCTGCAGCTGGGCGGTAACGCGGTGGACGCCGGCGTCGCCAGCGTCTTCGCCGCGAGCGTCTGCGAGATCTCGCACTTTGGCTTCGGCGGAGAGTCGCCGGTGATGATCTACGACGCCAAAGCCAAAGAGATCATCGTCATCAACGGTCAGGGTCCGGCGCCCAAGGCCGCGACGCCCGCGCTGTTCAAGGATCCCGGCTATGTCCCCGGCAACGGCCCGCTGGGGGCGACGATCCCGGCGATGGTCGACGCGATGGCGCTGGCGCTCGAGACCAAGGGCACGATGCGGCTGGAGCAGGTGATGCAGCCGGCCATCGAGCTCGCCGACGGCTTTCCGCTATACGGGTTCCTCCGCAACTACCTGATCAGCGAGCGCAAGGCGACCGAACAGTACGAGTGGTCGGCGAAAACGTACTACCCCAACGGACGGATTCCGGAAGTCGGTGAGACGTTCCGGCAGCCGAACCTCGCGCGCACGATGCGCGCCATCGTCGCCGCCGAGAAGGCGGCGTTCGCCAAATCGCACAACCGCGTGGCGGCGATCCAGGCCGGCCGCGATGCGTTCTACAAAGGCGATATCGCCAGGCGGATCGCGGACGCCAACAAGGCCGCCGGCGGCGTGTTCACCTACGACGACCTCGCCTCGTACCACGGCCAGGTCGAGAAGCCCTCCACGACGAACTTTCACGGCTACGACATCTACAAGGCGGGGCCGTGGGACCAGGGGCCAGTCCTGCTGCAGACGCTGAATATTCTCGAGGGCGTCGATCTCAAGTCTGCCGGCGTCAATTCCGCCGAATACATCCATCAGGTGCACGAGGCCATCAAGCTCGCGTACGCCGATCGGAACGCCTACTATGGCGATCCCGCGTTCACGACCGTGCCGATGACCGGTCTGCTCTCGAAGCCCTACGCCGCGGAGCGACGCGCACTCATTGGCGCTCAAGCCTCGCTCGATCACCGTCCGGGCGATCCGTTCAAGTTCGACCCCGGCGTGAAGCCTCCGGCACAACGCTACGTGCCGCATCCGCAAGGCGTGAAGGCCACGGCGCCGACCGGCGACACGACGTGTGTCGATGCCGTGGACAAGGACGGCAACCTCTTCAGCGCCACGCCGAGCTCGGGCTGGCTGCTCGGCGGCGCGTTCGTCGCGGGCGACACGGGTGTGCCGCTGTCGAACCGCATGACCGTGTTCGACCTGGACCCGCTGAGTCCGAACGTGCTCGTCGGCGGCAAGCGCCCGCGGACGACGCTCACCCCAACGCTCGTGCTCAAGAACGGCAAACCGTTCCTGGCGATCAGTACGCCCGGCGGCGACAGCCAGGATCAACAGATCCTCAACGTGCTGCTGGAAATGATCGTGTTCGACAAGAACATCCAGGAAGCGATCGAGGCGCCGCGGATCAACTCGCTCCACCCGTTCGGGTCGTTCGACAACCACGAGAGTCAACCGGGTGTGCTGGAGATCGAGAACCGCATTTCGACCGAGGTCCGCGACGCACTGAGCGCGCGCGGCCACAAGCTGAAGGTGCTGGGGCCCTATTCGATGAGCACCGGTGTGGTGGCCGTCGGCGTCGATCCGCTGACGGGCGCGCTACGGGGCGGTGCGGACGTGCGCCGCGAGCGCTACATCTTCGGTTGGTAAAGAAAGGAACCGCAGAGATCGCAAAGCACGCGGAAAAATATTATCTCTGCGGCCTTTGCGTGCTCTGCGGTTAGACGTGGGACGCGAGCGGCTCGTGCATCCGCGTCCCATGCTCCAATGACATCAGCACGATGTCGGCTGTCACGGGCGCGCGCCTGAACACTTCTTCGCCCACCGCATCGGCAATCGCGTTCATCACGGATCCATAGCCGGCGCCGACCGGCGGCTCGCCCACGCCGCGAGCGCCGACTGGCGTTTCCGGATCTGCCAACCCGACCACCTCGGTGCGCATCACTGGCGGGATGTCGAGGATCGTCAGCGGCTTGTTGTGGTGAAAGCGTTTCGCGAGCGCCACGCCGTACTGCGGGTCGTAGACGAACTTCTGCTGCAGCGCGTGACCGATGCCCAGGTTGATGCCGCCGAGAATCTGGCCGTGGAGGCTTCGCGGGTTGACCGCGGTGCCGACATCCGCAACGGCCAGGTAGTCGACCAGTCGCGTGCTCCCGGTTTCGAGATCGACCTCGACTTCCGCGAAGCCGGCGACGAACGAATAGGTGTCGCCATCGCGTGGATAGCTGTCTTTGGCCACGCCCATCAACCCGAGGCCGGCAAGCGCGGCGGCGGATTTCTTCGTCATCGCGTGAATGTCGTCCGGTAACTCATGGCCGTCATACTTGCCGCCCAGCGCGATGGCCCGCTCGGCGGCCTGCGCGTACGACAAGCCTCGCGACGGGTTGTCGCGGCGGTAGACGCGCTCGTGGCCCACCACGTAATCGGACGGCGCGCCTCCCAGATCCTTCGCCGCAATCTCCTGCAGCTTCAGGCGCGCGTCGACGGCGCCGGCGAGATTGGCCCGTGTCATCGCGTGCGTCGTCTGGCTGCCGACCGACATCGCCGACCACGGGATGTTTTTCGCGGTACTTCCCCAGTTGACGACGACCTTGTCCCAGGGCATGGCGAGCACGTCGGCCGCCACGCGCGCGAGGTCGATGCACGAGTGCGTGCCGAGGTTGCCCACTCCCGACTGCACATACAGCCGGCCGTCGGGACGAATCGTCATGAGGCCGTCGTAGCCGATCGATCCGGCGCCATGCGGGCCGACAGCAACGCCGATCCCGCGCACTTTGGTGCCTTCCCGTTTGCCGGATCGCGCCTTGCGCTCGTCCCAGTTGAAGAGCTCGGCGCCGCGGTCGAGCGCCTGCTTGACGAACGCGCTGGTAACGTGGCCCCGCTGGCCGTTCGGTCGCGGCGGTCCGTATGGCGCCTTGCCTTCGGGCGAGTTGACGCGCCGGATCGCGAGCTGGTCGAGGCCCAGCTTCTTCGCCGCCTTGGTCACGACCGGCTCCATGATGGCGTTCGCCTGCATCGGGCCTGGCGAACGCTGTTGCGATCGCGGTGGCGTATTGGTGACAACCGCGACGCCGCGCCAGCGCATGGCCGGCGGCTGCCAGATGAGCGACGCGGCGTTCGCGGCCGACCGGTAATCGCCCATCGGCCCGTACGGACCGTTGTCTTCGACGATGAAGAGATCAAGCGCCGTGATGCGTCCGTCCTTGCTGAAGCCGGCTCTGGCCCGGCCGACCATGCCGGTGCGCGCCCGGCCGATGTAGAGCTCCTCCTCGCGGCTGATGCGCATCATCACGGGCGCCCCCGCCTTCTTCGACAGCAGCGCCGGAATCACCATCGAGACGGCTCCGCCGCCCTTGCTGCCGAAGCCGCCGCCGCAGTACTCGCTGACCAGCACGATGTCGGCAGCGTCCATCTTCAGCCAGTTCGCCAGCGGGTCGAGCGTGCGGGCGACGCTCTGCGTCGATCCGTGGAGGAACAGCTTGCCGTTCTGCCAGTACGCCATCGCGCTGCGGGTCTCCATCGGCTGATGGCCGGTCGACTGCACGACGAACGTCTCGTCGACGACGACCGCGGCATTCTTGAAACCGGCGTCCAGGTCGCCGTACGACCATTCGTCGGGCGCCGTGCCCATCGGCAACGCGCCATCGCGAGCGGCAGCGAAATCCTGTTCGGTCCACTTCAGCGTCTGAAGCTTTGGCCTGGGCGGAGGGCCTCCGGCTCCAGGAGCGGCCGGCGGCGCCGGATACCACACGTTGCCTTCGGTTCGCCCGTTGGCGCCGGCCGGCCGCAGGCTTTCGATCGGATCGACGACGAACGGCAGCGCCTCGAGGCGGAGGTCGATCCGCTCGATCGCCTCGGCGGCTGTCAACTCATCGATCGCCGCGACGGCGAGGATCGGCTCGCCTTGATACAGCGGCTCGTTGGTCAGCGCGCGCTCGGCGCCGCGCAGATCCGGCAGGTCGTCGGCGGTGAGAATGGCTTTGACGCCGGCCATCGCCAGCGCCGCGCGGGTATCGACGCCAAGGACGCGCGCGTGCGGCATCGGGCTGAGGAGCAGCTTCACGAACAGCATCCCGTCGACGCGGTAATCCTCGGCGTACTTGGCGCGCCCGGTCACCTTGGCGACGAGGTCAGGCGGCGTGTAGTTCTGGCCGACGAGTTTCTGGTCGGGCATCGATGGCTCCTGGCTTCCGATCGTCAAGATTATGGCGCAAGTTCGCGCGGGGGTTCGTCGCCGCGGGGCAGCCGAGGCCGCGGCCGCTCAGCGTTTCAGCAGAGCCGGCCAGTTGAGCACGACGGTGATGGGCGGAGCCGGGCCGACTGGCGTGCGATCGGCCACGAGAAAGCTCTTCCCGTCGATCGACACGTCGTACTGGCTGCCGATTGCGGAGAGGCTCATATTCGTCTGAAACAGTCGTTGCGGTGGTCCAAGCTCGAACGTCGCTGCAGGTCGCACCTCGCGGGCCATCAGCGTGTTGTTCGGTCCGAGATAGAACAGTTCGCCGCCGTCGCGCCGCCAGACCGCATGGAGTCCACCCATCGGCGACACCTGCCACTTTCCTCCTGTCGGCGGGAACGGCTGCACGTACACCTCTGTCCGACCCGATTCATCGGAGTCGTACGCGATCCATCGGCTGTCGGGTGAGAACCGGGCTCGGTTCTCTTGTGCAGCGGTCGCGGCAATCGTCAACGGCTTCCGATCAGTGCCGGTCAGCGGCATCACCAGCACGTCCGACCGGTTCGTGTCGTTGATCAAGTTGTAGGCGAGGAATTTTCCGTCCGCCGACCAATCGCCAACGTCCTTTTGATCGTCGGATATCAGCAGCGGTTCGTCCGGTCTGGCTCCCGCCACTGATTTCACATAGATGTTCATCGGTCCGTCACGGTACGAGCCGAACGCGACGCGATCACCGTCAGGCGACCACACCGGTTCCCAATCGTGCGTCCCGGCAAAGGTCAAGCGGACGGGTGGGCGCGCGGCCTCGTAGATCCACAGGCTCCGCGTGCCGGCGTTGGCATCGAGGATCGCGGCGACAACGCGGCGGCCATCCGGCGCCAGGCGGAATTGGTCGATCGCAACGCCCTCGATGAGTGTGCCAAGCGCGCGCCCCTGACGATCGAACCAGCGGAGCATGTACTGCGGCGGCGGCGTGGAGGTATAGGCGAGCACGCCGTTAGTCGACACCGACATGAAACCGACCACCGTGATCGAATTGCCTCCCACGTTCGGCGCGACATCGATTGTTTCCGCGCCGACGGCGAGCGTCGATGGATCGAACCGACGCGCGACGAGCGTCCGATCTCTGACGAACAGCAGATACCCGGGCGGCGCGTAGATCACGTTGGACAGCGTCGGAAACAGGCGCACCGACTTGCCGTCGAGGCCGCCGACGTAGGCGGCGTTCTGCTCCGGCCGTCCGCTCCGTGCGACGTAGAGAAAGTGCCGGCCATCGGGCAGGAATTGCGGGAACCGCAGCGAGTTCTCCTGCCGCGATCGATCGAGCGCGGCGACCTGGGTCACCGGACCGCCGCCGGCGGGCATCTGGAAGAGCCCATAGCGCGTCGAGAAGACGATCACATCCTGCGCATTCCAGGTGCCGCCGAGCGGAACGAGCGGAGTCGCGGCGAGGCTCTGCACGGAGCCGCCGGCGACGTTCGTCCGTTTCAACGTGGCTTGAGCGAAGAACCCAAGCGCGCGGCTGTCGGGCGACCAGAAGGGATAGCTCGCGCCGTCCGTCCCGGATAGCGCGCGAGGCGTCGTCTCGTCGAGTCTGCGGATCCAGAGGCGCGAGCCGTCACGTCCGCGGCTGACCCATGTCACCGTCCGACCGTCGGGAGAGACGACGGGCGGACTAGTGCCACCTTGTTCGTTGGGCGGCGCGGTGCCTTCCGGATTGTCGATGGTGAGCGTAATCGGACCACTCGCCCACGCCGGCACGTCGGTCGTCGCGCGCGACCTCGTGATGAGGAACGCGCCGGCCACCACCGCAAGCGCCACGACTCCGGCGGAGGCGGCGATCGCCCGCGACCGGCCTGCCGCGCCCTTGGCCGAGCCGCTTGCCGTCACGCGCGGTGCGAGTCCCGCGGTTCGGATCCATTTCAGTTCGCGGAGCGGGTCCCGCAGGTCCTGCCAGCGGTCCTCCGGATCCTTGGCGAGGCAGGTCTGCACCAGCCGATCGAGCTCGGGTGGACTGACCGGTACCGCGGCGGAGACGCTCGGCGGGCTGGCGTGCATGATGGCGCCGATCAGGCTCGCCTCGCTCTTTCCGGCGAAGGCCCTGTGGCCTGTCAGCATCTCGTAGAGCACGCAGCCGAATGCGAAAATGTCGCTACGCGTATCGGCGTCGCGCCCTTCAATCTGCTCGGGCGCCATGTACTGGAACGTGCCGAGAATGGTCCCGTGCGCCGTGATCGCGGCAGCCGTCGGCGCGGTGGCTGTCGATTGCACCGCGGCGTTCTTCGCCAGGCCGAAGTCGAGCAGCTTCGGGCCCGATCGGGCGAGCATGATGTTGCCGGGCTTCAGATCGCGGTGCACGATGCCGGCGCGATGCGCCGTGTCGAGCGCCGAGCCGATGTCAATCGCGACAGTCAGGGCCTCGTCGATCGGCAGCGCGCCGCGTTCGAGCCGGGTCGCGAGCGTCTCGCCGTCGATGAGCTCCATGGCGAGAAACGCCATGCCTTCGTGCTCGCCCACGTCGTAGAGCGTGCAGATGTGCGGGTGCGTCAGGCGCGAGATCACCCGCGCCTCGCGATCGAACCGTTCCCGGAATTGGGCGTCGTGGGCCACCGCTGCCGGCAGGACCTTGATCGCCACCGCGCGATCGAGGCGCGTGTCCCGCGCTCGGTACACCTCCCCCATCCCGCCGGCGCCGAGCATTGACACGATCTCGTACGGTCCCAGCCTCGTTCCGGGTGGCAGCATGTCGTCAGCTGCCCTGAATCAGCTTGGTCAGTGCAGGCACGCGGCCAACGAGGCGTGCATAGAGCGCGAGCTGGCCGCGATGGTACTCCTCGTGCGCAATGCCATGGTGCATCCACGTCAGACGTGGCGCCGGCTCGCCGTCGAACTGGCGAATCGCCTGCAACATCGCGACCTCGCCAACCGCGCGGAAGCGCCTCGCGCCGTCGGCGTGTGTCGCTTTCAGCGCGGCAATCAGCTCGGCCTTGGTGCGATAGCGCGTCACGCCGCCCGGTGCGTGCTCCTTGAGAAGGGCCGGATAGGCCTTGCGCTGAAAATCACCGTCCGGGCGAGGCAACTCGCCCGACATCAGCAGGCCGGACTCGATGATGTGCTGCACGAGCTCGCGCGTGCTCCGCATCGCGGGGTGCGGTTTGAAGTCGAGCGCCGACTCGGGCAGGTTCTTCACCTCGGCGATGACACCGTCGCGTGTGTAGGCCCACGCGACCAGCATCTCATCCAGCAGTGACGTCGGCTTCGTCGCCATGGCGCCGCTACGGTTTTTTCTTCGCGGCTTCTTCTGTGTGCTGTTCTTCCCACCGCGCGCCCGAGAGGATGTCGCGGAGGCCGTAGTTGCCCTCGTGGCAGGCGTACTCGTAGATCGGACCCTCGGTTTTCACCATCGGATACGCGACGGTCCAGGGGCGCGTCCACGTCGTTGGATCCTCGAGCGTGAAGCGATATTCGATGGTCTCAGCGTCGACGCGCGTGAGGCGCTCGACGAGGTGAAGATTCTGGCCCGCTCCGCGGAAGTTCGTCCGGTCGGTGAAATTCGTCGTGTCGATGACCAGCGTGTCGCCTTCCCAGCGGCCCCGCGAGTCACCCATCCAGGCGCGGAAGCCCGCTGCCTGGTGCGGACGGCCATCCATCGGAATGACACGCGCATCGTGAATCATTTCCGTGAACAGCACTACATGGCCCGGTGTCTGCACGATCTGGAGGTTGTTGTTATAGGGACCCGGCAGCGTCACTTCCGGCAACCCGCGCGTGATGCAACGCTCCATCAGGCTTCGGTTCTCGTACGAGTCGGCCGGCCCATGCGTTCTGGCGGCGGCGCGGCGAGCGGCCGCGCGTTCCCGCCCCTCCGCGGTCATCGGCGGCATCTTGCCGTCCGGCGGGTCGACAATCAGCGAGGTGCGCGCCGTCTTGACGACCTTCTTGCCGTAGTCGAGCCACCACACCGGATGGACCGACTGTTCTTCCAGCGACCGCGCATCATCGGGTGGACGGCCGTCTTCACGCGCGAGCGCGAGCCGCTCGTATTCGACGACTTCGTCCGGCGTCATGAACTCGCGTCCCGCGAACCGCGCCGGCCGCTCGAGCGGCGTGGCGCTGCGAAAATCCCAGATGCCCTGGAGGTCGGGGTGGCCGTCAGGTGTGCGTGGCGTCCCGCCTTTGGTCTGCGCCGAAGGGCTCGGCGAGGCGAAGGCGACGGCGAACCCCAGCGCAGCGAATAGCCGAGGGATTCGATGCATAACAGGCGTGAGGTTACACCCCGGGAGCGCGCCGCGCAATGCGTCCGACAACGCGAATCCACATGACTTGGCCGTCCGGTGCCCGGATGAATTCGATCGACTGTCCCGCATCCGGACCGTCCGTGACAAAGGCCTGATCGGGACCGTAAAACGACACCGACATCTCCGCTTGAGGCGTGCCGTTGTTCGGCACGACCTGCACAAACAGGCGACGGTTCTCGGCGCGGACGACGACGGCGTTGGTCGGACGGAGGTAGCGCCCGACGTACGGCGCAGGATCGGGCTGGGTTGGCAGCGCCTCGACCGCCGGCAGCGTCTCCACGAGCCCGCGATGAGCGATGGCCTGGTTTTTCGCGAATGTCGCGCCGTGGTACGCCTTCAGCGCCGAGCGCTCGACATCCTGGATCAGCCGCCAGCCGTTGCTGGCGTTGGTGAGGATGCCGATCGCGAAATCGCGTTCGGGAACCAGCTCGAGGAGCAGGATGTGACCGCCCAGCGTGCCGCCATGCGCGGCGGTGCGAATGGATCCGACGTTTCGCAGATGCCAGGCGATGCCGATATCGTCGTCCGTGCTCTGCTTGTGGAGCTGAGCGGTGCGCATCTGCTCCAGCGTCTCGCGCCGGAGGATCCGTTCGCCGCTCGCCGAGCGACCGTCTCCGAGATGGAATCGCGCGTAGGACAGCAGGTCCTCGATGCAGACGCCGACGCCGCCGGCGGTGACGCTCGTCGCGGGCGAAAACGGCCGCTGGAGCACCGGCTGATTCTCTGCACGATTCAAGTGGCCGACAGCGAAGCGATTCGCGATGAAGTCGCCGGCCGTCGTGCCGGCGTGCGCGAGCCCGAGCGGCTTGAACACCAGGTCGCGAATCGCCGCGTTGATCGACGTGCCGGTGACGGTTTCGATGACGCGGCCAGCGACGCTGAAGCCGGCGTTGTTGTAGCTCCAGGCGGCGCCGGGGGGCGCGAGCTGCATCAGGCCGCCGATCGTCGACACGAAGTTCTTGAGCGTGTCCTCCCCGCGATCCGGCCCGGAGACCTGCCCTTCCCAGCCGCTGGAGTGCGTCAGGAGATGCCAGATCGTCACCTCACGGCTGACGGCCTCGTCCTGCACGCGGAAATCGGACAGGTACGAGCGGACGGGGGCCCGCAGATCGACCTTGCCCTGCTCGACGAGGCGCATGAGCGCCGTGGCGGCAAACGTTTTCGAGATCGAGGCGATGGGAAACACCGTGTGCGCGGTAATCGGCAGCGGGTCCTCGACGCTGGTCACGCCAAACCCCCGCACCGTTGTCACGCCGTTGGCCACGATCCCCAGCGCGACTCCGGGAATGCGGTATTCGCGCATCTTGTCCTGGACCAGAGCGGCGAGCGGCTCGAAGCGCGCATCGGCCGCAGGCGTCTGCGCGACACGCGGCACCGCGACCGGCACCGACCTGTCTCGCCGAAGCACCGAGGGTGCGAAGGCGGACACCAAAACGGCGACAGTGAGGAATAGTCTCATCGGCGGCACCGCCCAGACCTGCCCGCCGAAGCTCCTCGCCGATGTGGAGCGAAGGCGGACCGCGCGGATTATACCGGCGATCTCAAGTGTCAAGGTTGAAGTCTCAACGGCGAGACTTCAGACTGTGAGACTTGAGACTTGCAACTTGAGACTTCCCGCGGGTGTGCGTTCGCCGGTGCGCCTCGTCTTCCACGGCGGCCAGCACCTTCATGAACCCGCGGATGTCGTCGCTCGACACCCGCGACACCGCGGCACGCTCGAGATCCGTGAGGTGACGATGCACGCGAGTGGCGACGCGGCGTCCCTTCGCGGTTGGCGTAACAACGAAGGTGCGGCGGTCCGCGGCGCCCACGGCGCGCGTGACGAAGCCGCGCTCCGCCAGGCGATCCAGGATGCTCGTCAGCGTGGAGCGCTTGTGGGCGAGGCCGCGATGCAGCTCGGCGATCGTCGACGGACCGGAGGTCGCGAGGAGCGCGAGGATGTGCGCCTCGCCCTGCGACAGCGCATCGTCCCGCAGACCGGCGAGGTAGAGGCCGATGCGATGGGTGGCGCGGTGAATCGGCGGCACGAGTCGGAGTGGCATCGCGCGGTCTAGCAGCCCGTGGTGCAACTCCATCTGCATTCGAACGGCGATGCATCCCCGCTGGCTGCGTTGCTCCTCCCTCAAATATTCCCGATATTCTCACTCGTCGCGCCTTGCCATCGGGGCGCCTCGCCGTTCTCGGTGCGACGATGGACTTGCACCACGGGCTGCTAGCGTCCAGCCATCAGATTCTTGTCGAGAAGCTGCGGATAGGCACGGACCAGTTCGTGGCAATCCGCCGAGGGCATCACGGCGCGCGCGGCCGCCATCTGATACATCCAGAACTCGGTCAGCGCCTGCGAGTATTTCCCGGCCTGACCGACCGACGCCGCGAACCGCCTGAGCGTCGACGCCATCCGGTCGATCGCCGCGTCAACTGACGGCGCTTCGTTGAGATAGACCAGCGCGACGCGCAGGTGGTGGATGTGGTGGAAGCCGGCGTTGGGGACCTCGCAGCGTTCCAGCGCCCGCGTCAGCTCCACGTCCGTCATATTGTTACGATATCGTAGTATTCGATATCGGTCAATCGAGACAGTGCCGCGCCCTAACCGCGGAGAACGCCGAGCACGCAGAGTTTCTTTTCTCTGCGGTTTCTGCGAACTCTGCGGTTGCTCTTCGTTATTGCGTGAGACGGCCGGCGCGCGGCCCCACGTGGTCGC
>Ga0193696_1000542_pt1 | contig 12840 bp, 12 predicted proteins | sample L3m1metaG_FD_145074 | JGI IMG/M metagenome (GOLD analysis project Ga0193696, IMG submission 145074) | Soil microbial communities from a riparian zone of the East river system, Colorado, United States - L3m1 | ecosystem: Environmental > Terrestrial > Soil > Riparian zone | place: USA: East River... | reverse complement strand
GAAGTCGTCGCCCGAAAGCCCGGCCTTGGGACCGTAGAACGCGGGCTCGACCGCGCCCGAAACGATCCCGAAGATGCCGAGGACTGCGGCGAGAGCGGCGCGCAGGCCAGGCCGAAGCCGCGTGTAGACAAGCGCCGCGCCGGCGAGCACCGCCAGCGGAAGGAGTCCGGAGAAAAGGTGGTCGGCGACCGCCGTCCCGGGCTCGGGTTGCAGGAAGCTGTCGTCGAGGAGATGGAGGGCGATCAGACCGAACCCGCTCAACGCGACCAGCGTCTCGGCGCTCGTCGCCCTCACGCGATCGCGCACACCCTTCCGCTCGGCCACCTGGTCCACTGCGATGCTCACCGCTCGAGCGTCTCACCATCCACGCGCGAGCTCAATGCGGGCGGCAGGTGAGTCGTGGTTCGGGTAACTCACCGGATGTTCGCTTTCGACCCGCGACCGCGGTAGGCTCGTGTGGAGGCGCCTCGACTGCGCACCGCCGCCTTTTGATCCACCGCCGAGGTCAGTCTCGCAAGCGGACCGGAACAAGGGAGCGGGCCTATGGCAACGGCAATGCCTTCGGATCTCGCACCGCCCGAGCCTCGGCACGTGTCGTGGGGCGTCCCGCTGGCCGCTGCGCTCGCCACCACCGCCGCGGCCGCCTCGGTCGCGCTCGCGCTCGCAGCCGGGCACCCCGACGCGCTCCAGGTCTTCTTGCTCGAGTGGGTTGGCGTCCCGTACATCGCCGCCGGCGTGATCGCCTGGTGGTGTCGGCCCCAGAGTGGGCTCGGGCCGCTGATGGTCGCCGGGGGGTTGGCGAGCGCGCTTTCCGGCTGGCAGCTGGCGGACTCAGCGGGTGCCTACACGGTCGGCGCCGCGTTCGACATCGTGCCGGCAGCCCTCTTCCTGCACGTCTGCCTCGCGTTTCCCGACGGGCGGCTGAGATCGAGGTTCGAGCGCGGGCTCGTCGGCGTGGCGTACGCGGCCGCGATCGGCCTGCAGGTAGTGAAGATGACGCTCGGCGGCGTCGAACCGGCCAACCTGATCGAGGTCTCCCGCCAGACCGGCATCGTCGCCACGGTCGAGGACGCTCAACTGCTCACACTGACGGCCGCATGCCTTGCCGGTCTGGTCCTCCTCGTGCGCCGGCGACAGGGACGTCCGCGAAGACGCTCGCTCGAGATCGTGGTCACCTCATTCGAGCTCGCGCTGGTGATGGTGGCCCTGCTCTTCACGATGGCGACCTTCGACTGGCCGGGATTCCGAGAGGTCCAGCGGGTGACGCTGTTCGTGGTGGGGCTCTCGCCGATCGTCTTCCTGCTCGGGCTCCTCGATGCGCGCCTCGCCCGCTCCTCGATCGGCGACCTGGTCCTCGAACTGCGAAAGGAGCCAGCACCGTCCGACCTGAGGGACGCCCTGGCCAACGCGCTGCGCGACCCGACGCTCGATCTCGCTTACTGGCTCCCCGACTTCCGGACCTACGTCGACCTGCAGGGCCGGCCGGTGAAGCTGCCCGACGATCCTGACCGCACGGCGACCTTGATCGAGCGAGACGGCCGGCACGTCGCCGCGCTGCTCCACGACCGGGCACTCGGTGACGAGCGGCAGCTCCTGGAAGCGGTTGGTGCGGCGGCAGGAATGTCACTCGAGAATGCGCGGCTGCAGGCTGAGCTGCGCGCGAGAGTGGAGGAGCTCAGCGGGTCTCGCGCGCGTGTGATCGAGGCCGGCCAGCGCGAGCGCCAGCGTCTCGAACGCAACCTGCACGACGGCGCCCAGCAGCGGCTGATCGCGCTCTCGCTGAGTCTCAGCATGCTCGAGAAGCGCTTGCCCGCCGAGCCAACGTTGAAGCACGAGCTCGACACCGCCCGGCACGAGATCGCGCTCTCGCTCGAAGAGCTGCGAGACGTGGCCCGCGGGATCCATCCCGCAGTGCTCAGCGGCCACGGCCTCACCGTCGCCGTCGAGTCGCTCGCCGCGCGCGCTCCCCTGCCGGTGCAGCTGACGCTGAAAGTACCGGGTCGCCTCCCCGAACGGGTGGAGGTCGCCGCCTACTACGTCGTCTCGGAAAGCCTCGCGAACGTCGCCAAGCACGCCGGGGCCGCCAGGGCGACCGTGTCGCTCGAGCGGCAGCGCGAGACTCTCGTGGTCGAGGTCGTCGACGACGGCGTCGGCGGCGCGGATACGGAGCGCGGCTCGGGGCTGCGCGGCCTCGCCGACCGGGTCGAAGCGCTCGAAGGCCGGCTGCGAGTGTGGACGCCGCACGGGGGCGGTACCCGGGTGAAGGCGGAGATCCCGTGCGCGTAGCCATCGCCGAGGACAGCGTCCTGCTGCGCGAGGGCATCGTCCGGCTGCTCGACGACGCGGGGATCGACGTGGTCGCGCAGTCGGCCGACGCCAAGGACCTCCTGCTGAAGGTTCGGAGCTACTCGCCGGACGTGGCGATCGTCGACATCCGCCTCCCACCCACCCACAACGACGAGGGCCTCCGTGCGGCGCTCGAGATCCGCTCGAAGCACCCGGAGGTGGCGGTGCTCGTGCTCTCACAGTACGTCGAGCTCGGCCTGGCGCTGACGCTGCTCGCCGACTCGGCCGAGGGCGTCGGCTACCTGCTCAAGGACCGGATCAGCGACGTCGACGAGTTCGTCGCGGCGCTACGCCGGGTCGCGGACGGGGGCTCAGCGCTCGATCCGCTCATCGTCTCGACCCTGGTCTCACGCGAACGGCCCGGCGACCCACTCGCCCAGCTGACGCCGCGCGAGCGCGAGGTGCTCGAGCTGATGGCGGCCGGCAGCTCGAACCAGGGGATCGCGGACAGCCTGGTGATCACAGTGCGCGCGGTCGAGAAGTACGTCTCGAGCATCTTCACGAAGCTGGGCCTGCCCTCGACGGGCAGCGAATCCCGGCGCGTGCTCGCCGTACTCACGTTCCTGCGCTCCTGAAGACACCAGAAAACCGCCCCTGAGCACACAAGTCGCCCGGCTGTCGCCGGCGAGCCGCGGCTGCGAGCGTGGTGGGTACGACCAGGCCTACGAAGGGAGTGGAGAGATGAAGAGCCGCGTAATCCAGGACGGCCCGGAGCCAGAGAGCTCGGCGCACCACGGCGCAATGGACGTCTGCGGGAACCAGATGCAGCGCGCGATGAACGTCGCCGGCCGGATGGGCCACTGGAGCGCGACCCACTGGAAAACGGCCGTCTTCGGCTGGCTCGGGTGCGTCGTGCTTCTCTTCGCCTTCGGGAACATCGCCCTCGGCCTCAAGCAGATCGACATCAACGACGCGGGCGTCGGCCAGTCGCACAGGGCCGACCAGATCCTCAAGAAAGCCTTCCCCGAGCGGGCCCCGCAGACCGAGTTCGTGCTCGTCCAGAGCACGAGCCGAACGGTGGACGACCCGGCCTTCCGCTCGACGGTCGATGACGTGATCGGCTCGGTCCAGTCCAGTCCGGCGATCAAGAACCTGGACTCCCCCTACACCGCGCGGAACGCGGCCCTGATCAGCGACGACCGGCACGCGGCGATGGTCAAGTGGGAGATGAAGGGAGACGCCGATCGAGCCCAGGGCAACATCGACGCGCTCTCGGCCGCGACGGACAAGGTTGGAACGCAGCACCCCGCCTTCTTCGTGGGCCACGCCGGGGTCAGCTCCGACAAGGGGCTCGACAAGATGTTCGGAGATCAGCTGAAGCTGGCCGGCGAACGCTCGATCCCGATCACGATCGCCGTGCTGTTGATCGTGCTCGGGAGCCTGGTCGCCGTCGGCATCCCGATCCTGCTCGCCCTGTCGGGCGTTCTCGCCACGATCGGCCTCGTGGCCGTCACGAGCCAGGTCGTTCCGGCCGACGGCAACGTCAACGCCGTCATCCTGCTGATCGGCCTTGCGGTCGGTGTCGACTACTCGCTCTTCTACATCAAGCGCTGGCGCGAGGAGCGGGCTGCCGGAAAGGACCCGGACGCGGCGCTCGCCGTTGCGGCCGCTACTTCGGGCCGCTCAGTCCTGATCTCCGGCTTCACGGTCCTGATCGCGATGGCCGGGCTGTTCTTCGCCGGCGACAAGACTTACCTCTCGTTCGGAATCGCGACGATGATCGTGGTCGGGGTCGCGATGCTCGGCTCCTTGACCGTCCTCCCGGCCCTGCTCTCGAAACTCGGCCCGCGCGTGGACAAGGGGCGGATCCCCTTCGTGCACCGCTTCCGGAATGATGCGGGCGGGAGTCGGCTGTGGAAGGCGATCCTGAGTCCGACCCTGAAGCATCCGCTCGTTGCAACGGTGCTGGCCGGCGGGTTGCTGCTCGCGTTGGCGGTACCCGCGTACAAGCTCCACACCGCGCAAAGCGGGCTCGAGGCGCTGCCCAGCGACGCGCCGACCGTGGACACGATCCAGCGCGTCCAGGACGCCTTCTCGAACGGCAACGTGTCGCCCGCGATCGTCGCGGTCGAGGCGAACACCGATTCGCCCGCCACGAAACAGGCCATTGCGGCCCTGAAGGTGCAGTCGCTCGCGAGCGGCCAGGCGAAGAAACCGATCGACGTCGAGGTCAACGCCTCCCACGACGTCGCCCGCGTGACGATCCCGCTAGTCGGGAGCGGTGTGGACGCAACGTCGAACAACGCCGTGAAGACGCTGCGCAACGACATCCTGCCGGCCACGATCGGGAAGGTTCCGAACGCGACCTTTGCCGTCACCGGGACTACGGCTCAGTCGGTCGACCAGAACGCGCTGCTGAAGAGCAAGGCTCCGATCGTGTTCGGGTTCGTCCTGATCTTCGCCTTCGGCCTGCTCCTCGTCACGTTCCGCTCGATCGTGATCGCACTGAAGGCGATCGTGCTCAACCTTCTCTCCGTGGCTGCGGCCTACGGTGCTCTGGTCCTGATCTTCCAGTACGGCTGGGGCGAGAGCCTGTTCGACTTCACCTCGAACGGCGGCATCGCCTACTGGCTGCCGATCTTCCTGTTCGTGATCCTGTTCGGGCTCTCGATGGACTACCACATCTTCATCCTGACCCGGGTGAGAGAGGCCTACGACCGCGGTCTCTCGACCGAGGAGGCGGTCGAGCACGGGATCAGCACGACGGCGGGCGTCGTCACCAGCGCAGCGCTGGTGATGGTCGGCGTATTCGCCGTGTTCGCGCTGATGCCGATCCTCGACATGAAGGAGATGGGCATCGGCCTGGCCGTTGCGGTGCTGATAGACGCCACGATCATCCGCGCGGTGCTGCTGCCGGCGTCCATGAAGCTGCTCGGCGACTGGAACTGGTACCTGCCGCACTGGCTCGAGTGGCTGCCCCGGCTGGAGCCGGACACACAGCCGGACGAGCCGCGCGTCGAGGCGCCGCCGGTTCCCGCGGCCTAGAACGCAGACGACGGGCGCGGTTCGAGGACCGCGCCCGTCGTCATGCTCGTCAAGCGTCAGGCGGCTTCGGCTTCGGCCAGCTCGTCCTGGAGCTTGGCCAGGGCGGTCGCCTCGAGCTGGCGCACGCGCTCGCGCGTGATCCCCAGCTCCTTGCCGATCGCCTCCAGTGCCTGCGGGTCGCCGCCGATGCCGAAGCGGAGCTCGATGATCCGGCGCTCTCGCTCGGGCAGCGCCGCGATCGCGTTCCGCACCTCGTGCCGCCGGACCGAGTCGACCGCCTCGTCCTCGGGGCTGACCGCGGCCTCGTCGCCGAACAGGTCGCCCAGCTCGCCGTCGTCCTCGGAGCCGACGGGCCGGTTGAGCGAGACGTTCGCCTGGACCGCGTCGAGCGCCTCCTCGACGTGCACGAGCTCGAGCTCGGCCTCCTCGGCCAGCTCCTCGCGGGTCGGCTTGCGGCCCAGCCGGGCCTCGAGCCGGGACTCCGCACGCCCGAGCTTCACGCGCCGCTCGTTGACGTGCGTTGGGATGCGGATCGTCGCGGACTGGTTCGAGATCGCCCGCTGGCAGGCCTGACGGATCCACCAGGTGGCGTAGGTCGAGAACTTGAACCCCTTGCGCCAGTCGAACTTCTCGACGGCACGGTTCAGCCCGATCACGCCCTCCTGGACGAGATCCAGCAGCGGCAGGTCCTTCCGCTGGTAGCGCTTGGCGATCGAGATCACCAGGCGCAGGTTCGAATTGATCATGCGCTCCTTGGCCTCGGGGTCGCCCCGCTCGACACGCTTCGCGAGCGCGACCTCCTCGGCCGCGGTCAGCAGCGGGTAGCGGCCGGCGCGGTGCATGAAGAGCGAGAGCGCGTCGGTCGGCGCGGGTGCCTGGACATGGGCAGGGGCGATCGGCTCGTCCGCCGGCTGCGCGACGATCACGACCTCCCGGGCCTCGAGCTCGGCGCGCAACTCGACGAGATCCTCCTCGTCGAGGTCGTGCTCGAGCGCGAACGCCTCCAGGGCGGCCTCGTCGATCGACTCGTGCTCCTCGGCCTCGTCGAGGAACGCAGGGACAGCAAGTTCAAGCGTGGTGCTCAGTTCTTCCTCACATCCTTTGCTTCGTGGGTGTCGGGCGAACGCAGGGCGTTTGCCACCAACCACTACAACGGCCTTCGGGGCCGTCGTATTCCGCCTTGGACCAAAAAAATTCGCCGAGCCGGTTTCGCTTTGGTCCACTTCGCCCGGCTGACCTTCCGCTTCCGCGTACTGCCTTCCGGTGAAGCTTCGTCCTACTCGCGCTCCGTGCTCGGCGCAATCGGCAACCTAACGATGAGGACGGGTCTGTACAAGGCCCTGAAAAAACTCGTGTGCGCTCTTTGCGAGGTTTTTTCTCAAGGCGTGCAGCTGACGTCCTCGGCCGGGTCGAGCGGAAGCCGCTCGAGCAGCCCGCCGAGGGCCACGAGCTCCTCGTTCGAGTAGCGCTCGCGAAAGAAGCCGCGGATCCCGGCGACATGCGTGTGAGCCGCCTCGCGGAGCTTCGCCTCGCCAACCTCGGTCAGCTGCGCGTAGGTGACGCGGGCGTCCGCCGCGCAGGAGGCGCGCTCCACGTACCCGCACCGCTCGAGGCCTTCGAGCAGGCGCGTGATCCCGGACGGCGTGAGCAGCACCCGCTCGGCGAGGTCGACGCGGCGCAGCCGGCCACCCTCGGCGTGCGAGAGGTGGAGCAGCACCTCGTAGTCGTTCAGCGTCAGGCCGTGCTCCGAGACGAGCTCGGCGTTGAAGCGCCGGATGCTCGTGGCATGCGCGCGCAGGAGCGCGACCCAGGTCTGGATTTCGGGTGTTGTGCGTGTAGATGCTTGAGTACTCAAAACTTGACGGCTCAACCTTCTCTGCTACTATTGTTGACGGCTCAAGTATAGCGAATCGAAAGGAGAGCCAGCAGATGACAACCACCATCGCTTCCGAGGTCATCCCCGCCGGGATCTGGGCCGTCGACCCGCTCCACACGACGATCAGCTTCCAGGTCACGGACACGAACGACCTCTTCAGCTCGGTGATCGGGCGCTTCACGCAGTTCGAAGGCCGCATCACCGGCGGCGAGCAGCCGTCGATCGCGGGCACGGTCCGCGCCGACAGTCTGCGCACCGACAACGAGCAGCGCGACGCGCACCTGATCTCGCCGGACTTCCTGGATGCCGCGAAGCATCCGGAGATCCGCTTCGAGACCACCGCGGTCGAGCCGCTCGACGGCGACCGCTTCAAGGCCCGCGGCGACCTGACCATCAAGGACACGCCCTTCGAGATCGAGCTCGAGGGTCGGATCCGTGGCCAGGGCCAGGGCAAGGCCGGCGACGAGCGCTTGCTCGTGGACGCGCGCGGCGCCTTCGACTGGGGCACGACCACCGTCGAGATCACGGCGGCCGTCTCGTCCGTCAAGGAGGCCTAGCACCAATGAAGCTCCTCGGAATCGCCGGCAGCCTGCGCAAGGGCTCGTACAACCGCGGGCTCCTGCGCGCGGCGCACGAGCTCCTGCCGGAGGGCGTCGAGCTCGTCGAGTTCGACATCCGTGACCTGCCGTTCTACGACGGCGACGTCGAGACTGCCGGCGATCCCGAGCCTGTCGTGGCGCTGAAGGACGCGATCCGCGAGGCGGACGCGCTCCTGATCGCCACGCCCGAGTACAACCGCGGCGTGCCCGGCGGGCTGAAGAACGCGATCGACTGGGCCTCCCGCCCGCCGCTCGGCTCGCCGCTCGCCGGCAAGCACGTGGCGCAGCTGGGCGCCTCGACCGGCCGCGGCGGGACCGCGCTCGCGCAGCAGCAGCTGCGTGAGGCGCTCGAGTTCCCGCGGGCGGTCGTGCTCGACGAGCCGCAGGTGCTCGTGCCCGAGGCCTACCTGCACTTCGACGACCACGGCAACCTGGTCGACGAGGGCATCCGCGCCGAGCTCGCCGAGCTGCTCGACACCCTTGTTCACGTCGCGGGCGGTGTTACGCTCGCGGCGTGAGCACCGTCCGCGAGCTGATGACCGGCGACGTTCTCTCGGTCGACCCGTCCGACACGATCGGCGAGACGGCCCAGCAGATGGTCGAGCGGGGCGTCAGCTCGGCCGTCGTCTCCGACTACGGCACGCTGATCGGGATCGTCACCGAGCGTGACCTGACCCGCGCGGTCGCGGGCCGTGTTCATTCCAGCGAGGCGCGCGTGCGCGAGTGGATGACCGCCGACCCGCTCACCTTGGCGCCCGACGCGACGCCTGCCGACGCCGCGAAGATCATGCTCGACAACGGGTTTCGTCACGTCCCGATCGTCGAGGACGGCCGGGCGGTCGGGATCGTCTCGATCCGGGACGTCGCCCGCTGGTCCACCGAAGAGGGCTAGACCAGCTCGAGCTGCCGGTGCGTCTCGAGCCCTGAGACGCCGACACCCAGCAGCCGCAACGCGCCGGGGCGGTCGGCCAGCGCCCGGTCGAGACACGCGCAGGCCAGCTCCCAGATCCGCTCGGCGTCGTCGGTGCCGACCGGTAGCGAAGTCGAGCGCGAGCGAATCGAGAAGTCCGGGTAGCGCACCTTCGTCGTGACCGTACGGCCGGCCTGGCCGCTCGCTGCGAGGCGTTCGGCCACGTACGCGGCCAGGCGCCGCAGCTCCTCCTGGAGCCTTTCGACCTCGGCCACGTCGCGCGGAAAGGTCTCTTCGGCGCTGATCGAGACCGTTTCGGCCGAGAGCTCGAGCGGCCGCGGGTCGATCCCACACGCCCGGTCGCGCAGCAGCGGGCCGAGCTTCCCCGGGAGTAGCGTCCGCAACTTGGCGTCCTCGAGTGCGGCCAGGTCGCCGATCGTCTCGACCCCGGCGCGACGCAGCCGCTCCTCCGCACGCGGGCCGACGCCCGGCAGCCGCCGCACGTCGAACGGCGCGAGGAACCAGGCCTCGCGGCCTGCGGGCACGACGGTCAGGCCGCCCGGCTTGCGGCGGTCGCTCGCGATCTTCGAGACGACCTTGCAGCTCGACACCCCGAGCGAGCACGTCAGGCTCGTCGTCCCGCGCACCGCCGCCTGAACTGCCTCCGCCACCGCCCGCGCGCGCCCGAAGTCGGCGGCCACCTCCCCCACGTCCAGGTAGCCCTCGTCCATGCCGGTGCGCTCGACCGTCGGCACCACCTCGCGCACCGCGTTCCAGACCGCCTTCGAGTACTCCGAGTAGAGCCGCTTGCGCGGCTGGACGAAGACCGCCTGCGGGCAGCGACGAAGCGCCTCGGCGCACGACATCGCCGAGTGGATCCCGAACCTGCGAGCGACGTAGTTGGCCGTCGCCACCACGCCGCGCCCGTGCGGGTCGCCGCCGACGACGAGCGGCTTCGCCCGCAGCTCCGGCGTCTCCAGCTCCTCGACGGCCGCGAAGAACGCGTCGAGGTCGAGGTGCGCGACGATCACGGGTCGCCTCCGTGCACGAGGCGCATCGGGACGCCGAGCCGGCGCGCGGCAAACGGCACCGTCCCGCCCTGGACGATGACCGAGAACGCCACCACGACGAACACGATCCCGTAGATCCGGTCGGCGCCGGGAACGTGGTCGAGCAGCGTGAACGAGGCGAGCAGGATCGGCACCGCGCCCTTCAGGCCGCTCCACATCACGAAGACGCGCTCGCCGCGGCGCAGGTGGAGCGGTGCGAGGAACGGCGCGATCCCGAGCGGGCGCGCCAGGAAGGCCAGCACGAGCGCGATCAGGATCGCGTCTTTCCAGACCGGCTCGAGGTTGACCTTGTTCACGGTCAGGCCGAGGGCGATGAAGACGACCACCTCGGCGAGGCTCGCCAGCGAGGTGTGGAAGCGCTCGACGTCGCGCCGCCGCGGGTAGTCGGCGTCCCCGATCGCGATCCCCGCGACGAAGACGGCGAGAAAGCCCGAGCCATGCGCGACCGCGGCGAGGCCGTAGATCACTCCCGCTGCGGCGAGCCAGCGCAGCGGGTAGAGCGCCGGGTTTGCGAGCCTGATGCGCCGGATCGACTGCAGCACGACCCACGCACCGGCCAGGCCGATCACGAGGCCGACAGACAGCTCGAGCGCGAGCTCGCGGACCACCACCCAGAAGCTCGCGTCTGCATGCGTCGCGAAGTCGATCATCCCGAGCATCAGCGCGATCCCGACCGGATCGTTCACTCCCGACTCGCCCTCGAGGATCGTGCCGGTCCGCCCGCTGACCTCGCGCTTGCCCAGTACGGAGAACATCACCGCCGGGTCGGTCGGGGCGAGCGCGGCGCCGAGGATGCCCGCCCCGGTCCAACTGAAGTCGAACAGATAGCGGCCGGCGAGCGCGACGAGGGCAGCGGTCGTGAACGTGCCGAACACGCCGAGCACGGTGATCGGGACGGCGGCGACGCGGAAGCGCTTCCAGCCGACCCGCATGCCGCCGTCGAAGAGGATCACGATCAGGGCCACGACCGCCAGGCGCTCGACGTCGAGCACGGAGAGCTTGCGGCCGAGGCTCGGCCAGAAGTGCACCGTGACCGCCGCGGCCAGCAGGAAGATCGCGGGCGCCGGGAGCGGGATACGCTCGCTGACCTTGTTCGAGAGCAGCGCAACGGAGACGATTCCGGACACGAACAGGACGATCAGGCCGAAGTCCTGGATCTCGCTCACGGCCCGAGCCTAGTGTTCGGCGCCGCTAGATCTCGGCCGCGAGGGCCTGCCGTGCGGCGGCGTCGGCGGCCTCGACCGCCCGCTGCGCGGCCGCGATGCGCTCGTCGCCGGGCTGGGTCGAGAGGTTGATCCCGACGAGCTTGGCTGCAGCCCGCGCGGCTCCGGCCGCGAGTGCGGCGGCGGCTGCTGCATCGGCGCGCGAGGCTCCGTCGGCGCACTCCGTTGCGTCAGCCGCAAGCAGGGCGACATCGGCGGCAGCCTCCGCAAGGGAGAGAGGCACGTCGGCGGCGGTCGCCAGCGCGCCGGCGAGGTCGTGCTCGCGGCGCTCGAGCGCGTCGAGCGCGGTCTCGTACGCCAGCGCGTCCTGAGCGGCGAGCGCGAGCAACCGGTCGCGCAAGTCGACCGCCTGGGCGTGAGCGCCGCCCGCTCGGCTCCAACCCTCCGAGCGGCCGGCGGCCTTGGCCACAAGAGCCGCCGCGAATGAGGCGGAGACGCCTGCCACCCACCCGGACGCAGGCCCTACGTCGGCCTCGGAGATCAGCTCTGCGAGCTCGCGCGCGTCGGTCACGGCCGGCTCAGAAGAAGAACTGCTTCCACGCCGTCCACCAGTCGTCGGCGCGGGAGACGATGGTGCGGGCATCGACGAGCTCGACACCGTGGCGGTAGCGGAGCTTGGCTACCGGGTCGGTCCACTTGTACTCGACCTTGATCTCGCAGGGCTTGCCGGGGTCGTACGGCTTGACCGCGTTCAGGTCGGAGAGCGCCTGCTTCGTGCCCGCCTCGATCGCCTCGCGGGCGCGTGAGGGGACAAGATTGCGCGCGCTGAGGACGCCGGTGCCGCGCTTGACCTGCACCGTCGTGAGGCCGTCGCCCAGCAGCTCGCTGCCCTCGAGGCAGGCGGCCTGGTCGCCCGTCACCATCACCACGGGGCAGCCCCACGTGCCGCAGAGCGCGGCGTTGATGCCCGTCTCGCCGACGAGCGTGCCGTTGAACGAGAGGTTCTGGAAGTTCGGGCCCGAGACGGTGTGATTGAGCACGCCCTCGGCAGTACCGGCGCGGGCGTGCATGCCGACGAAGAGCGCGGCATCGACGCCCGGCTCCAGGAACTCCGTGTACTCCGTCCACTGGTCCTGGACGACGAACTCGCAGTCGGGGTCGAGCTCTTCGGGGATCAGCGAGTTGAACGTGTAGCCGCCGCCCGCGCCGTGGCAGTCCATGGCGACGATCTCCGTCGCGCCGGCCGCCTTGGCGCCGCGCACGGCGGCGTTGATCTCGCCCGTGTAGAGCTTGCGCCCCTCGTCGAAGAGCGTCGTGTCGCCGTGCGGAGGCGGGCCGGTCTGCTCGCCCTTGACGATCCCGGCGACACCCTCGATGTCGCTGATGATGAAGACCTTCACGCTTGTAGCCTTGCACGTCGTGGACACCGGGCTCGCAGGGAAGCGTGTGCTCGTGACCGGCGCGTCCGGCGGGATCGGCGGCGCCTGCGCGCGGCTCTTCATCGCGGAGGGTTGTGAGGTCGTCGCTCACTACCATCTCGGGCGCGAGCGGGCGGAGGCGCTCGGAGCGGCGGTTGTGGCCGGCGCCGACCTGCGCGTCGAGGCGGAGGTCGAGCGGTTGTTCGACCAGGCCGGGCCGCTCGACGCATGCGCAGCGGTTGCAGGGATCTGGCCGGCGGAGGACGTGCCGGTCTGGGAGCTACCGCTCGAGCGGTGGGAGGAGACGCTGCGCGCGAATCTGACCGCCACATTCCTGACTGCGCGGGCATTCCTGCGCGGTGTGGCCGAACGGGGCCACGGGTCGTTGGTGATGGTCGCTTCGACGGCGGGCGTCTTCGGCGAAGCCGGCCACGCGGACTACGCGGCGGCGAAGTCGGCGATCGCGCATGGCC